>ERZ795056.4400-NODE-4400-length-14598-cov-9.033624_pt1 | contig 14598 bp, 2 predicted proteins | sample MGYA00375140_ERZ795056 | MGnify/ENA primary metagenome ERZ795056 (study PRJEB30185, sample SAMN05720227) | activated sludge metagenome | isolation source: Anaerobic digester | place: USA | collected 2015-03-09 ...
TAATTATTACCGTATCGGAATGCATATAGGGACGAATTTGTTCAAAATACCTTAATGATGCTTCTAATGTATGATTCCCATCGAGATAGAGCATGTCAACTTGTTTGAGTTGAGGTAGCAATGAAGGAAGAACTTCTTCGAAGCGTCCCGAGTGGACAGTTATATTTTGAGCATTAAGATGTTTGGCGTTTTGCTGGGCAAGTTTAACTAAGCTAGGGCGACCTTCAATTGTGTGTACTTGTGCCGACGTTGGTTTAGCTAAGTATAAAGCTGAAATACCTAATGAAGTACCTAATTCGAGTATGGTTTTGGGTTGGAGGTAATTTGTTAGGCGAAAGAGCAATCTTCCTTGTTTGGGAGAAAGCAAGCTAGATTGAGCGATTGAGCGAACCGTTTTTTGGTGAGGATTGCTTTTAGAGCCAGCACCTGGGTCGGAATCAGATATTAGCGTGTTATTTTCGAGTAGTTTAGTCCGTATTTTCTCGATTGCCTCGAAAGCGTAGTATTGATTATCGGGCAGGATGACATCTGTATAAAGGGAAAAGACAAATGGTGAATGAACCCGATTGGGGCTTTTTGCACGAAGCCAATAAGAGATGTATAAACCAATTCGAGCCAGCATGGGGCGTAAAAGTAGGGTGATTTGATGGGAAAGCTAATGGAAAAATGGATGGGAAATGTTACATTTGGGTGATAGAAATTGAAGTTAGAATGTATTGGTAATATTGAACAATTGATAAGGTATATAGTTTTGAGTGCGTAAGAAATGCGAATTCATGAATTGTATGCTGAAGGAAGTTGAAGCACATTTGTATCGTTAAAAAAAGGAAACATGAAAAAGTTATTGTTCATTTTTAGTTTGATGCTTTTAGGACTGGTGTCGAAAGCTCAAGTAGGTTCGAATGACCTGATCATTCAAGGATATGTAACGAATGCTACTTCTGGGTTAGCTATACCAAATTGGCCTGTGATTATAACAGGTATGGGTTTAACTCAGACTGTTGAAACCAATTCGAGCGGCTGGTATTCAGATACGATTTCAAATGGTAGCGAAACTGGACCTAATCAGTTGTTCTTCGTACAAACGATGAATTGTGATAGTACGTATATGGTTGATTCGGTATCAAACAATCAAGGTACAATTGATACGGCTTTTGTAGACTTCCAATTATGTGTACAGTATCCGAATAGTTGTATGGCTATGTTTAATGTGTTCAATGATCCAACGGTATCTGGGCATATAATTTTTGAAAATTTAAGTACGTCTTCAGACACAATCGCTTCCTATGTATGGTCGGTGAACGGTGTTACTATTTCAACACTCCCATATTTTGAAAATATATTTCCTCTCGGTCAATTTTCGGAAGTTTGTTTAACGATAACCTCCTCCACAGGCTGTGTGGACACCTATTGTCAGTTAGTTTCCCCAGGGAATAATGGTACATGTTTACCTGATTTTACTAGTCAAGCTAGTACAAGCAACTCTTTAAGTTATACGTTTACCAACACTTCCTTTACATCAGCACCTAATCCAACCTATTACTGGTATTTTGGAGATGGTAATAATAGTACTGAGGCTAATCCAACTCATGTATACAGTCAAGCAGGGACTTATTCAGTTTGTTTAGTGGTAAATACAATTGATTGTCAGAATACCATTTGTCACTATCTTACTGTAGTTGAAGGAGCCGGACCGTGTAATGCGCAATTTTCCTATACCGTTTCAGGTATTAATCCTAGCCAAGTATTCTTCATAAATGAAAGTACTGGTGCCGCATTATCGAGCTTTTGGTCAATTGGTGGAAGTATTTTCTCAGCAGAAACTTTTCCAACTTATACATTCCCTTCGGCAGGTGAGTATGAAGTGTGTTTGAATGTTGTTTCAGGAACAATGGATCCTATTGGTTGTGAGGATACATTTTGTCAATTTGTTACGATTTTGGAAGATACTTCTGGCACTGTTTGTAATGCTGGTTTCCAATCGAGTTTTATTGGAAATATTCCAACCCAGTCGATTTATCAATATCAGTTTTACTCTGCATACCCTAGTAATGACAACTCAGTTTCTCATGAATGGCTTTTGAGTAATGGAGAAGTGTCTACACTAGCTAATCCAATCTTTGGATTTGTACCCGATGTTTACACAATTTGCCACTATGTGTATGCTATGGATGGCACTTGTGCTGATTCAACTTGTACCGATTTGGTTGTTGTACCAGATACTTTGAATGGATGTAATGCAATGTTCTCTGCATATATTTCAAATACAGTAACTAACGAAGTGACTTTTACGAATTTGAGTACAGATCTCAATGCCTCTTTTATTTGGCAATTCGCTGATGGCTCTCCATCCGAATACGGTGTAAACGCAACGCATATTTACTCTGCTCCAGGAAGTTATCCAGTAAACCTAAATATGACTGGAAATGGCTGCAATGATGACTATACCTTCTTTGTAACGATTTTACCGGATACTTCAATTGCTGGATGCTCTGCAAGCTTTAATTATACTTGTCAAGTTGCAAACCCTCAAGATGTTTTATTTGATGCTAGCATGTCAGTTATAGCAGGAAATAATCCTGGATTTACATGGGATTTTGGAGATGGATCATCTGGAATGGAATCAACTATGTTTCATACATACGCTAATCCTGGTTTCTATTTAGTATGCTTAACTGTCTATTCTGATAGTTGCACAAATACATACTGTGGAAATATATATGCAGGAATTGGAGATTCAGTAACTGTTTGTAATGCCGGTTTCCAATCAAGTTATATTGGAGATGTTCCAAATCCATCGGTTTATCCTTATCAATTCTACACTGCCTATTCTAGTAATGATAACTCAGTTTCTCATGAATGGTTATTAAGCAATGGAGAAACTACTACAGAGGCAAACCCAATCTTTGGATTCGCACCTGGTGTTTACACTATTTGCCACTTTGTGTATGCTATGGATGGTACATGTGCTGATTCTACATGTATTGATTTTGTAGTCGTGCCTGATACGTTGAATGGTTGTGATGCAATGTTCAATTCTGAAATATCTGCTAGTGTTACAGGACAGGTTAATTTCTACAACGTAAGTAGCGATTTAAATGCCTCATTTATCTGGGATTTTGGTGATGGAAATACTGCCAATACAATAAATGCACAGCATGTTTACAGTCAGTATGGTACTTATTCAGTTACTTTAACTATGGTTGGCAATGGTTGTTTCGATACCTATACAGGCAATATAATAATCGACACAACTAATTATCTATATGATATTGGAGGTATGGTATACGTAGGAGCTAATATTGCTGATTCTGGATGGGCTAAATTGTATTCAATCGACCCAATTTCCCTTGCTGCTGAATTAATATCAACTGTACAAACAGATACTGGCTTCTATTTATTCCAAAATTTACCAATCGGTACTTACTTGGTAAAAGCAGGTCTAAATGAAACGTCGGCTTATTACAGTCAGTACACTCCAACCTATTTTGGAGAGCAATACTATTGGTACAATGCGCAACAAATTGTCAATGACATCAACAACTACGATTACAATATTTCCCTTATCTATGGTGCAAATCCAGGAGGAAATGGTTTTGTAGGTGGAAGTATTGATGATGGACCATTCCGTTTGTACAATCCAGAATATTCTTCAGCACAATCTCCAGTTATGGGTGCTCAGGTTATCATTACTGATTTAGCTGATGTTCCACAACGTTGGATTGAATCAGATGCTTCTGGAAATTTCCAAATGAGTGATTTGGCTTATGGAACATATCGTTTAATGGCTGATCAACCGGGAATGACTTGTCTTCCAATAGAATTTACTTTATCGGAAGAAACACCAGGTGTTAACATTGATTTAGTGATGGGTGATGATATCACTGGAATTCAAGAACCAATAACTGCAATTGTTCAAGGAGAAGTCTTCCCTAACCCCGCACAAACATCTGCTTCGATTCGCATTCAATTACCAGTAGCTGGCAAATTAGCATACACATTAACAACTCTTACTGGTCAAGTGGTTGTTAATGGGGCTGAAACTGCTGCATCTGGAAAACAAACTTTGAATATTCCGGTGAGTGGATTAGCTCAAGGATTATATGTATTGAACCTCTTTGGTGATAACGGTCAGTTGCTTGGTGTGAGGAAACTGAATGTTGCCCATTGATTTGAATTAACAATTGGTTGTTCTGCAGGCAGGCTTTCCCCACGAAAGCCTGCCTTTTTTATTGTTTGAATAATATATTGGAAATAGGAAATAGGACTTTAATCGAATCAGGATCGGTTCCTCAAAACATAAATAATCAAAGTTGTTTTACTTGCACTCAAATATTGAGTTTAAGCAAGTATAACTCAGATTAAGGAAGATTAATCTATGCAGCTAAGCAAGCATATAAATAACTTCATGAAAGAATTCACCTGATTATTTTCAGGAATAATCATCCAGATTAATTTGTCTTTATTAATCTGAATATTGAGTCATTAAGTTGCGTTTTTACTTTAACAAGGTAAACTCCTGATGCTTGAGGTTCGATAAGGTATTCGAGTTTCTTTCCATCAACTGATTTCGGTTTACAGACAGAAATTAATTTACCGGTGATGTCAAATAATTCGACGCTAGGTAATGAATCTTCTATTTGAACCATGCGAAGTAAAGCTGCTGAACTAGTAGGATTCGGGTAAAGAACGGCTGTTTCACTTAAGTAATTGGTTTCGATACCTGTGACAAGTATCGTCGATGAATGATAGAATGTTTCTTCACATCCATTTAAGGTGACAGTAACGGAGGTCATATAAACACCTTGTTCAGTAAATGTATGCGAAGGATGATTAGCTCCTGTAACATAGGTGCCTTCGAACAACCAGTAATAAGTATCGTAGGTGCCGCTTAGAGAAAACACTAGTGGCATATTAACAAAAGGAGATCCTGTTACTATAATTTCATCTTCAATAGGATATATTTCGACTGTTGAAATATATACCGAATCGCCCCAAGCATTTGAAGTGGTGAGAGATACTTGGTAAGTGCCAGGATTTGTGTAGGCATGTTCTGGATTTAACTCTGTTGATTGCGTACCATCCCCAAAACTCCAGAAATAGGTATCACCATTTATACTTGTATTAAGGAAATACGCTGTATAACCACAATCGGGATTTATGCTATTAAAAATCGCTACTGGTAAATCGCTAGAATTTACATCTACTTCAAAAGTTAAAGAGAATGTGTGGAAACAGTCCCCTTTGAACACTGTTACGAAACAAGTATAGATGCCAGAAGAATCATAACTGAAATAAGGAGAAGGGTCAATAGAAGAAATACCAGTACCAAAATCCCAAGAGTATGAATCATATTCTTCTGATAATTGGAACTGAATTAATTCATTCGTCCAAATAATTCCATCAAGTGTAATTGTATCATTAAAATTGAAGACACTTAATATTTCTGTTTGGGTATCGTAATTGCCATTCCCTGAGGAGGTAAGGGATACAGTATATGTTCCGCTTTCACTAAAAACGTGAGTTGGATTTTCAACATTAGAAGTATCTCCATCACCAAAATCCCAATGAAAAGTATCAGCAAACAATGAATTATTGGTGAAGCTGATTTCGTTGGAACAATTAGTATTTAAGATACTAAATTGAGATAGTGGAAGATTATCTGGGTCAAGTATGATAACGGCAAAATCTACAACAGAGCCACCTTCAGGAATAGAACATTCGTTAGCGATTGGAGCATTATCATCCAATATTATACGCATGCGAAGTGCTTGGCTATTAACAGCATTTTGAGGTACTTCAAAACCATAGTATACCGAATTATTTAAACCAGAAGTGATCAGTTCATCGGACGAAAAATTTAGATCATTATTGAAATCGATATAAATATCATAATAGGCCATATTGTTAAAATCAACATCAAGCAAAGACTGATTGCCTTTTAACATGTAAATGAACTCAGAACACGACATGTCTTTATAGTGTGTTTGAGCATTTATAGTGATGTTGTTTAAATAGGTATTACTAACACTATTTAAATTCACAACAGTACTATTACAGCATGTACTCGGTTCATTTAGGGCGCAATTAAGATTAACAAGGGGAGATGTTAGTGTTATGTCAATTGTTTGTGAATCTACCAAACAAGTAAAATTGTTGCAAGCCTCTAAATAAACGGTATAAGTTCCAGCGACAGCGAAAAAAAGGTCGAGTGTTTCACCGGTATATGTCCCCAAACCTTCAACAATCCAATTAATTTCATTGGCATTATTGGATGTGTTTTGTAAAACAATTTCGCCACCACAACTATTTACGTATGTAAACGAAGGACAAGGTTGAACGTTTTTATAAACATTAATTGTAATCGTATCGGCAGGTACAAGAGGATCGTTCGAAAATAGAATAATTTGAGTGGTATAGAAGCCATCTTCAAGGATAGAAGTGTCGACAGAGAATGACACATTTTGTGAGTTCCCAGGCGATATTATGCCAGAGCTATCAATAGAAATGAGCCAATCAGGCAAGGAGTAGTTTTCAGAATTATTGTTGATTTGGACAGCTCTACTTAAAGCTAATGAAGCATAAGTATTTGTTGCGTAATAATCAAAACCTATCCAATAAGCTCTTCCTTGACCAATATCCCGATACGACATTACGTCAGAACTTCCGATTGAAAGTAGTGTTACTTTATCGGTATTGGCAATTGTACAGAATGTAGTAGAATTGGCTGCTTGAAAAGTTGATGGATAATCAGATAATAATTCAGAAGCCGTATTTACAGTTATTTGTTGAGTATTTGTGTAATTATAAGATGAGGCGTCGAAGAGCTGAGTAGCATCGAGATCATTCATGCTTGTAGGGCCGCATTTTATGACCGTTCCTCCATTCGTAACATAATTCAAAAGCGTAGTGCCCAGATTAGCATATAAAACAGAACCGACATTTGTTTCTGGTAGAAGAACTATATCATAATTATTAATTATTCCACCAATAACAGATGCTTGATTAGAAGCGTTTTCGGTTAAAACGTAATTGGTAAATGTTTCATTTATTGCGCTAATCGTATTTGCATATTCTTCAACTAAATCGGCTCCATTGGTGAGCGCAAGTATTTTTAGCGAATCAGTCGAAGCAGGATATTGAATAGTCCAAAATAAATCCCCTGTGCCATTATTTTGAATGTGAATTTGTTCAGAAGATTCTTGATTACAGCCTATGTATAAATTAATTTCATTGGATTGAATATACATTTCAGGAGCATCTTGCACTTGAATTAAAAAGGATGCTGTATCGCTATAAAGGCAATTTGAAGCAATTAAAATAACCTCAAATGTGCCTGATTCTGAGTAAGTATGAGTTGGATTTTGTTCGGTTGACGAATTGCCATCCCCGAATTGCCAAAGCCAAGAATTGGTGTTTGAACTCGATGTGTCGGTAAATTGTATTTCTTCTAAGTAAGCAGGATTAATTTCGGAAACAGTAAAACCAGCATTTGTTTGAGAAAAAATTAATGGATTTGTAGCCCAAGTCAATTTAAATCCAGGAAAAGTTGAACTGGCATTCGAAACCCATTCGATGAACATTTTGCCACTATTAGCAGTAAAACTAATCGAACTTTGATTGCCGCTTGCTTCCCATAAAAGTTCGCCAGCATTTGAAGTTCCATCGTAAATTCTAAGGATATCGTAATTTAATTGAGTGTTGAAAGAATTAACGGTTAGTATGATTGATTCTTCACAAGAACGATTGATTAGGAAAGAACAATTTTCATTGTTAGCATAATAACTCGAGGATCCGCCTGAGTCATAAATAATTCCTGTTGCTTGGTTTGAAGAACTAACAGATCCACATAAATTATATTCATTAATAATTGTGATGTATGCGACTTTCGTAATTGTATCTGATCCAAATTGATTGGTAGCAATTAATGTTACATTGAAAACGCCATCAGTCGAATATGTATTCGTAGGGTTAATCAGATTGCTAGTGCTGGTGTTAGCTGATTCGAAAATCCATTCATAGGAAGTTGCACCTCCAGTTGTATAATTGTAGAAATTGATAGTTTGCCCAATAGATGCTATGAGTGGTGTTGCAATGAAATCGGCTATTGGCGGACTACTTGGACTTACAATTTTTACAGAATAATCTTCTGTTTGACCATAATACGGATTATAGCACGGCCCTGAAATACTGTAATAGTCGGAAGACACGCGCATTCGGAGTTTAGTATTAAGAACAGCGGTTGAAGGAACTTGAAAGCTAGCTTGGTGATTTGTTAAACCAATTGATGAAGAGTAATACCTTTCTGAAGAAGTGTTTTCGAATATTCCATTATTATTAAAATCAATCCAAAGTGCAGCATGCTCAGTATTAAAGCATTGAATATTAAATGGAATATAGTCCCCAACGGTCAATACTGTAGAGAAAGAACAGGAATAATCTACATAATCCTCAATTCCACCTAGGCTAGTATTGTTTATAGAACCCAATGTTAAATTGCTTATTCCATAACTATCATAACTATAAGTATTGTTAGTTATACATGAAGGAGCAAGCAATACATCATCATTTGTTACAACAATACTTTGAATTGATGTGTCACATCCAATATCATTGCAAACAATTAATTTAACTTGATAAGTGCCAGCTGAAGTGTATGTGTGGAGAGCATTAAAAGAATTAGATTGAACTCCATCGCCAAAATTCCAAATTGTATTGTTGGAGCCATTGAGAGTGTGATTATCGAAGCTGTATTGATTGATACAGTTATGACTATAAGTGAAATTTGAACAAGGAGCTCCAGATACAGTAAAAACAAGTGTAACTGTATCAATAGTGGCAGGAACTTGGTTATTACTGAATATTATTGGGATTGTATATTGACCATTTGCTAAACTATCAGAGGACACCGTTACTAAAAATTCCAATTGTCCACCAGCAGGTATTGTGTCGGTTTGAGGATTGATCGTTATATTGTTGTAATTAATATTTGTCTCAGTTTGAAGAATATTGATTAATAGTTTGTTTGTAGCATTATTGAATGAATAATAATCGAATCCAAAATATATTATTTCTCCTAATCCCATGCTTTTGGAGGCAACAATAGGGAGGTTGTTATATGTAACGATGTTTTGAACATTCAAATCACTTAGTGATAGGTATTTTGTCAAATCGGGAGAGAGTAAATCCGCAGACATACCTGTTGTATAGGGTGAAGTTAAATTTACCTGACAAGTTGTATTTGTTGTTAATGAAGTATTAATACTAGTTGAAAACAGACCTAAGTTACTGAGGTATGTAATATTTGGTTGAGCACAAATTAGTACACGACCTCCTTGTTGAACAAAGCTATTCAGGATTGGACCTAGAGTAGAATAAAAACTACTCATTGAAGTTTCGCCTTCCGGGATAATGATGATATTTTTCCCATTTACAAATGATTGTATATCAGAGGAAATAGTTGCCGAGCTTAACGATAGTGTGTAATTGGTTAATGTCCCATTATTAATGACATTGGCCATATTATTCCATTCCTGTGTTAAATCTACCCCGTATGTGAATACACCAATTTTATTTATTCCGCCTGAGTTAGCTAAAATATTAGCTTCAACATGAACTGCTGTTGAATTATAGTTGGTTGCTAAAATACTAAGTGTGGTAGAGTCGCTACAGCTTCCAATAGTTGTAAAGATCGAATCGGCATTATAAACAAGTCCCCCACTTAATACACCATTTGCATCTAAACAAATAGTAAATGGGGTATAGTTATTTAGTAATTCAATAGTAGCTGTATAGGGCCCAGGAGAAGATAAGTATCCATGAATAGAGAGCCAAATACTATCATTAGGTAAAACAGAACTAGGAGGATTATTGAAATCAAAATTAGCTGGAGTGAAAGTATATCCGGAAATCTCAACGGTGTCGCATCCTGAATTATAAAGCCAAAAACCGGCAGACTCGGATGAATTAACGGGAATTTCACCCAAATGAATACATCCGGGAGCTGCACTTAAAACACCTTGGCCAATAACATTTAATTGAATCGGAATAGTTGTTTCAGTAGAAGCGGAATCATTACTAAAAACGACCAAATTCCAATTATAAGAACCTTCAAGTAAAGAATCAGATGATATCGTTAAATCAACTGTTTGTGATTCACCAGGGTTAACATTTCCTTCAAAGGTGGAAATTTGAATCCAGTTAGGTAGTTGGTTTAAATTATTATTGGCTACAAAATTAGCTAGTAGTTTATCAGATGCAACAGCGTTTAGGAAGTAATCGAAACCAATAATATAAGCTCGCCCATTACCAATATTTCTATATCCAGCAATTGATAATTCGGATGTTGCTAATTCTCCTCTCTTAACAATTGGGATATAATTAGAATTGGTTATTCTATATTCTCTTGTAGCATTAGGACTTGTAAAAGATGGCGCAACTCCTTCACAAGTCTCATTGTCAGGGTCGTTTAGGATTAGATTATTACCAGTTGGCAAATTCGTGTAGTTATTTACCGAAAATAGACCTAGTGAATTAATAGCAACATCCGAAGAATAGCATTGAATTACTGTACCCCCGTTAGCTACAAATTCCTGCATCAACGCAGCTAAGTTGGTATAAATAGTAGATGTTCCCGACTCATTTTCTGGGAAAAGAACAACATCTACATTGGATAATAATGGCGCTACAATACTAGCTGTTGTGGCGTTTGACTCAATTAAAGTATAATTACTAATGTTATTGCTAATCGCAGCAATTGTATTAGGGTATTCGGTACTTAAATCAGCTCCATAGTTTAAAGCAAGAATTCTAATATTCGAATTATAAAAACTTGAATTATTTATAATCCAACTTAATGGTCCAGCCCCAGTGTTTGACACATTAATTGAAAAAATCGAATCGGAACTACAATTTAAATCTAAGTCTATAGACAAGGGTGAAATGTCTATTTGGGGAGGAGCACTTACTGTAATTTGGCGAGATACAGAATAGCTAGTATCGCAACGATGCACATACATGGTTGAAGTAAAAACACCACTTGAGATATAGCTGTGTTCAACCTCTTCACCAATTGCACTTTGCCCATCTCCAAAATCCCAAGATGTATAATTATATGTTTCAATAGTTTCATTTAAAAAAGTTATAGGTGTATTGAATAAAACTAAAGTGTCGCCGATCGAAATAATAGGAGTTACTACTTCATCTGTATCATGTAAAATACTAGTCCAATTTATTTTAAAGCCAACGTTATTTGAGGAAGAATTTGATGTCCAAACAAAAAATGCAGTACCAGATGCAGCATAAAATTCATTTGTGGGGAAAGAAGCTGTACTATTGTATATAAGAGTCCCCGAGCTGCTAGTGCCATCATATATTTGGAGGAAATCGGCCGATGAGCTTGTTAACATACTCATAACATTTATTACAATTGAATCGGCACATGTTGGTTGGAGTAGAAGAGAACAATTTTCTGAATTTGAATAATATGAGTAAGGTCCCCCCGAATCGTATAATGTTCCTGTCTCTAATGTGGATGAAGTAGTCAAGCACATGTTTAAGTAACTAGTAACTTCAATGTATGCTGTTTTAACAATCGAATCACTCCCAAAAGCATTGCTTACAGTAAGACCCACTTCATAAATTCCAGGTGTATTGTAAACGATAGTTGGATTTTCAAGTGTGCTAGTTGATGGTGATCCGCCAGGGAAAGACCAGGACCAACTTGTTGATCCCCCTACTGATAAATCAATAAAACCTACACTGCCTCCATTATTAACGATTGTTTGTGTAGCTATGAAATCGGCAATAGGAGCAATGCTAGAACTAACAAAGCGAACAGAATAATCCTCCGTTTGCCCATAACTAGGATTCGAACAGGCATTAGTTAAAGTCGTAGTATTACTTGCCACCCGCATTCGAAGGGGGACATTTAAAGGAACTGTAGTAGGAGTATTTACAATTGTATGAGAAAGTCCCAAGTGCAACCCCGAACTCATTACACTTTCGGTTGTTTCATTAAAAACGCCATCGTTGTTATAATCAATCCATGCTCTTTTAATTTCATTACCATAAGATGTGATATTTAATTGTACCGCATCGCCTGCTACTAGAGTGGCTGCAGCAGAGCAAGAATAATCTTTGTAATCATCTATAGCATCTCCAGACGAAAAGTCGATCTGAGCAAAACCGACATGTTTAATACCATAATTAGCTTGAGCATTTGTATTATTGGTAACACAGGAAGGAGCTATCGGACTGCCAATCGCATCTATTTGAATATAATTAGGAATTGTAAGTGTATCGGAATTTCCACCACAAGATGCAGTTCCCGTTACAATTAGTGTAACGGTATATAGTCCGGGTGTGGTATATATGTGAGCGGGGTTTTGAAGAGTAGAAGTGCCACCATCACCAAAATTCCAGGCATAATTTGAAGCATTAATGCTTGTACTTGTAAAGTTGATTGTTGCAGGAATGGAACAAGCATAATTTCGACTGGATGAGATCCCTGCAAACACATAATTGGCAAAATTTTCACCCAATCCTACTGCATGCCATGCATTGGTAACTTGAACAACTTCGTTTGAGCATTCCCCGAATAAATCCTCGGCAGCTAGAATACTCATCGAACGAGCATCAAGGTATTCTGATCCAGAGGTGAGATAAGTTGTTAGTGTTCTATAAGCAATGTCTCCTGCAGCGTCCATTCCTATAGAAGAAACGCTATAGCTATCTCCATTATCATTTGTTCCAGAACCTCCAGTACACAACAAATAAAACCAGTAATTCATCACTTGGCTATTTGTATGAACACCTCCATTATCAGACCCTGAACTATTCCAATATGTTCCTTCATACGTGTCTGGTTGACTAGTACTATTGGGGTCAGACATATTGCGGAATGGAGTGCCGGTTTCGCTACTTACATCTCCTATTAGGAAATTTGCATCTGCATTTAATTCATAATCTACAACAACACCAAAAATGTCGGAGTAGCTCTCATTAAGTGCCCCACTTTCGTATGAATAAATCAATCCAGCACTATATTCTGTAACAGCATGTGTAAATTCATGAGCAACAATATCTACACTCGTAAGCGGATCATAACCAGTCCCTCCATCTCCAAAATATAGCCCCGAACCATCCCAAAATGCATTGGTATAACTTGTTGAGTAATGAACATAAGCGTTAATTTCTGCCCCTAAATCATCATAAGAATCAAGGGCCTGAGTGTTGAAATAATAATCATAAGTCCCTTCAAGAGCCCAATGACATGTATATGCAGCATCATCTTGATTGACTGTTGAAGTCCAATTATTAGTTGTATTGGTAAAATATACTGCGCTGGAAGAACTTGAAGAACCATTTAAATCCCATGTGGTGATACCTCTGCCATTATCTTTTAGTTGATAATTGCCTGCAGAAACCATATTGGCTGTTATCGACTTTGTGCCATAATACATAGTATTCGCAGTTCCTACAACATCAGTACAAATGATGCGATCACGCACCTGGATAACTTGTCCAGTATGAACATCAACTAGAACACCTTTCTTAGAAACTGGCTCAATTGAATAAAATTCAAACTCATAGCACAAGTGATAAATACCTTTATCTAATACAATCTTTGGTTTTTCTTCAAATGAGGTATTTCCGGTTAAATTTTCAATTTTAATTCCTTCCGATTCTAATTGTTGTGTTGCAGAATTTAAACACTGGCTAGCATCTAAAATAGAAGCCTTACTTATTTCAATTGGCATTAAAAAAGCACCTGCTGCACGAATGATTTTATCTTGTTGTACGAAAACACTGTATTGCCCTAATTCTACCTCATACCCTTCGTGATATTGTTGGTATTTGTATCGAATCCAACCTAACTTATCAGCCTTAATTGTATCAATCGGACGAAAATCATCTGTTGCAGGAAGCTGAAGTGCCGTTTTCAACCATGTTGTTGGATCTTGTTGAACTGGAATTTTTAAATCAATAAACTGTGGTGTTTTCAGTTTCTCGTTAACCAGTATTTTGGAAGAGCCGTTTATCATCTTTTCGGCATCAACTCCTTTAATATAGGTTTGCGCCCAAATCGAGCTGACTTGTATAAGGAACAGTAGGGTTAGAATGATTAAATATCGAGTAAGTTTCATAATTGGTAGATTAATAGATTTTTCGTAACGCTGGTTTTGTTAACGACCAATTTAAGACATTGAATTTAAAAACAGATACTTTTTAATTTTTCACTAAAAAAATAATGTGTGGTACTTTTATTTCAATCTTTTTCGAACGGACCAATTATACTGATGTGAGTGTAATAATTGATAGTATATGATGTGTATGAGTTCATGCGAAGAACAGGTTATATCTCTTCACTAACCATATTCAACCAGAAAAACAAGCTATTGAGTAACAGTTGATGATTTCAACCAGGATTGTTTAATTCGATTTTCTGTATTAGAACTGTCGTTGAGGTTTAATTAGCATAAACTAACCTATAAGTTGATAAGGTATTAAATTTTATAGCCTTATACTAAGTTATCTTTGGCTCCAATGAAGAATACGTTTCGCCTTTTACTTTTAGCCCTCTTATCGGGAATTCTA
>ERZ795056.4402-NODE-4402-length-14598-cov-6.119370_pt1 | contig 14598 bp, 14 predicted proteins | sample MGYA00375140_ERZ795056 | MGnify/ENA primary metagenome ERZ795056 (study PRJEB30185, sample SAMN05720227) | activated sludge metagenome | isolation source: Anaerobic digester | place: USA | collected 2015-03-09 ...
AATGTGAGGCAACGCATCTGACCTTCGGTTACCTTTTTCAATGATGCAACGCGCTCCATGATTATCCTGATGAACATCCTCACACCGAACCCGGATCCGGCGTGTCCGGATCTGTCCGCATCCGCCGGAGGCTGTTCACCAAAAAATCTGTTCTGACCTCCTGCGGGAGCCAGAAGTCCTGTCTTCCCTGAATTTTCCATTTGACTATACAAATGTTGTATTGTAGCTTTGGTTCATGTTGAACAAACCATAATCTCGTAACATACGGAGGGAAGTATGACGATTCAGCCACTTGGTGACAGGGTTCTCGTAAAAATTTCCGAGAGCGAGTCGAAGACAAAGAGCGGCCTCTACATCCCGGAAAATACCAAGGAAAAGAAGAACCAGGGACAGGTCGTCGCGATCGGGAGCAGTGAGGACATCAAGGTCAAGGTCGGTGACGTGGTTCTCTACGACAAGTACTCGGGTTCGGTCTACACGATCGACGAGGAAGAGCACATCATCCTCCGCAACGATGACATCCTTGCCATCATCAAGTAAGACCAAACCCGGAATCTTCCAAAAAAGCAGCCATCCCCGGTGGATGGCTGCTTTTTTTGTCCCTCGTTTTGACCGACATTTGTATGACAGGGCAGATCACAGGCACTTCCCGGGAGGATCATCGGCTTTATGAAAAAAACCATTCCCCTCGTTTTTTTGCTCTGCACCGTCCTGATCCTCCTGATGGCCTTTGCCCACTGGGTCTGGCAACGCGGGCTGGATGACATCCAGACACGCCAGGCCCTGACCATGAACGAGATCCCAGGCCAGCGGAATTCATCCCCTTTTCCCCCCGATCGTTGGCAGACTCGCCTCAAAGCCTTATTTGACGACAATCCCGATCTCGGGGTCCTGCTCGTCCGTGACCGGTCCGACAGCCCCCTCCTGCTTCTGTCACGCCTCCCCCAGGACCAGACCGGCACGCTCCTGCAGACGACAGCCCCGACCAATACCGCCATCATCGTCCAGACCCGGGAGATCCAGTTACCCAATGGGCAATCCGGTTCGGCGGTTTTTGCTTGGACGGATGTCCTCGCCAAGGCCCACACACAACGCATCCTCCAGATCGCCATCGTCGCTGCCCTTGTCATCATTCTGGGCTGGATCCTGGCCACCATCCTGACCTCGGTCGTCAAACGGAGGCAGGGCCAGTCTTCCGGCACGGCGGTTCTTGAGGAAATCGACCCGATTGAAGCACTCTCCGAGCGCAACAAAAAATTGTCGGAGGAGATCGAAGACCTCTCGGGTTTACGCGAGGTTGCCATCCTCGCCGGCAAGGAAACCAGCCCGGCCGGTCTGATCCGCCTGGCCGCATCCGTTCTTGCAGCCCGGGCCGATGCACACCTGCGCTGGATCGCCATACCACGGGCACAGACCCTCGCGGATTCCGATCCCAGGATCCGGTACATCAGTCCGGCCCGCTACGCCAGGCTGGAAGCAGCCCTCGGCGACGGACTCCGGCATACAAACTCCCTGCTCGTCCCGCTCTCCTGCAGCGACAAGGAATTCGCCATTGCCTGTCTCAAAACCACGCCCGAGCATGACCAGCGGGCCATCCAGTACATGCGCCAGTTTGCTTCACCGCTCTACAGCCTGATCCTGCGCGATATTGCCGAAAATGACAGCCTGACGGGACTCTTTTCCCGGCGGAGTTTTGACGAAATCCTGGCCCGTGTCTCCCGTGAAGAGGCATCTCTCCCGCTGACCCTGATTCTGGTGGATATCGATCATTTCAAGGAAGTGAATGACAGTCTCGGTCATCCGGCCGGAGATCTTGTCCTGCAACGGGTTGCGTCCATCCTGCATGACGGAATCCCCCGGACAGCCTCGGCCTGCCGCTATGGTGGCGAGGAGTTTGCCCTGATCCTCCCCGAGACCGGTCTCCCAGAAGCCGTCTCGCTTGCGGAAAACCTGCGCATGACGGTCGCCACGGCCGGGATGCTCCAACACCGCTCGGTCACGGCCAGTTTCGGGATAGCTGTGGCTCGATCGACGGAGGAAGCGGTACCAGCCCTGCTTCTGTCCCGGGCAGACACGGCACTCTACTTCTCGAAGCAGCATGGCCGGAACATGGTCAGCAGCCAGGGAACGGGCTCTCCCCGCCCTTAAACGCGTAAACACCGAGGCCACCATCGGATGCAACCCTGTCCCCGTCACTTGGACACGGAGACCAATGTTCATGCGGGACAGGATTTCCGTGGTCAGGAAAGCAGCGAGCGGACGTAGGCCCCGACATCAAAGGGAACCAGATCGTCCACACCCTCACCCACCCCGACCCGGACAACCGGGAGTTCCAGATCAATCAGCAGGGGAAGAACGACACCACCCTTGGCTGACGAATCCAGTTTGGTCAGAATGGCACCATCCAGGGGGACCGCCTCATGGAAGGACTTGGCTTGGGTGTAAGCATTGGATCCGGCCGTGGCATCCAGCACGATCATCCTCAGATAGCGGTCCTCCGATCCGATTTTGGAGCGCACGATCTTGTCGATCTTCTGGAGTTCCCTGACCAGATTCTCACGGTTGTGGAACCGACCGGCGGTATCAATGATGACGAAATCATGCTTGCGAGCGCGGGCTGCATCCATCGCGTCAAACACAACGGCTCCCGGATCGGCCCCGGCCTGCTGACGGACAAGGGGGACATCAGCCCTGATGGACCATTCGGCAAGCTGATCAGCCGCAGCAGCCCTGAAGGTATCAGCCGCGGCCAGGAGCACACTCTTGCCGGCTTGATGGTACATTTTGGCCAGCTTCCCGGCCGTTGTCGTCTTTCCCGAGCCGTTCACCCCGAGGAGCATGAGGACCGTCATTCCCGGACCTTCAATCCCGGGTGGTGTCACCCGCGAGAGAAGCTCCTCGAGAAAGCCGCCGAAGGCACTCTGGAGTGCATCGTCCCCGGTGATGGTCTGCCGGGCAGCCAGGGCCCGGAACGAACCGACGATGGTCTGCGCCGTCGAGACGCCGACATCGGAGGTGATCAGGATCTCCTCGAGTTCCTCGTAGAATTCCTTTTCACTCTTCCTGGACCGGAACAAAAACGCGAGACGGGACCCCAGTCCCGCCCGTGTCTTGGACATGCCGGCTGCGATTTTTTCGGAAAGATTCATCGGGCGAGTCTCCACTCCTCTCAATCCACAGGCTAAAATCGCCAGTGCATCCGCACCTGCTGGTCGGGCAGTACAGTCAACCCGTCCGGCAGGAGCCCTCCTGCTTTTCCGAGGTCTCTGTCCTCGAGAATCAGGTACCGCACCAGAAAATATCCGCTGGCGGCAAGACAGCCGACCGTGGCATTCAGCATCAGATTGGACGTGTTCTGCCAGGTCTTGACATCCCCGGCCGCCGAAGCCATCCCGGCAACATCGTTCCGGTTCCGGTAGTAATAATATTCCGCAAGACTGTCCTGGTAATTGAAATAGGACCAGGCGTATCCCGTCAGCGCCCCGGCGCTTGACCAGAAAGTGATGTTCATCCAGGTCCGCATGTTCTCGATCTGTTCGTCAAGAGTCGGCTCACCTTCAACGATCTTGTCGAGGGAAAGGACCATGCTGTTGGTCACGCCTTTTTTGATCTCGACCTGTCGATGCCTGGGGTGGTACCCCTCACGCTCGACAGTAATACGATAGAGTCCCGCCCTGAGGTTGGTCAGCACCAGCGGTGTCGTTCCTGCACTGACAAGGTCCACCAGCACGCTGGATCCGGGAGGATCTGACTGGATTTGGACCACGCCATAATCAGCCGCCGGGAGAAGCTTTTCTTTGAAGAGATAGCGCTTTTTGGATTCGAGCATGACCGTAAAGCTCCGCATCCCGAACCCGTCCTTGCGAATCTGCACCAGATGGTTGGTTGCCGCCACAGGATCGATATCCAACGGGGTATGTCCCACAAATTTTTTATCGAGATAGACCAAGGCACCTTCGGGTTCCGTTTCAATCCGGAGGGAAGCGGCCGGAAACTGCATCAAAGAGCTACGCATCCGGGCTGCAAACCCTTTGAGATCGAGCAGGATCCGTTCTTCAGGAAAGGTCTCGGCAAAATTCCCGACCACGATCCCGCGGACCGCATTGTACAGGGATACCTGGACCTTGATCCGGCCACCCTCATCCCGGGAAAACCGGCCAAAGAGGACGAACTGCCATGCCTGCTTTTTGGCGATCTCGTCCAGTGTCTGGTCATTGCGTACGACCAGCTCGGAGGAAAATTTGAGGGTCTTGCGCAGGCTGGCCCTTTCCTTGATGGTCCGCGATGCCTGACGCTCGTTGGTACGTATGACGGGATTGCCAGCAAGATCGCGTGACGGCAAGGCCTCATCGACGGGCCAAGGCTTGACATGCTGCCATGGTCTGTCCCAGTCCGGCTCTTCCCGTTCAAGGAGAATGTCGTCACGGGTAACAAAAAAATCCGTCATGGATTTTAATTCTTCCTTGAGCATCAGGGGAAGCGAGATGGCCAGATAATCGAGATTGGTGACGGACGAAACATTCTCGAAAGCCAGGAGTCCGACGGAGTACTCTTCGATGAACCGTGGTTTGGCATTTGTCGCATCGAGCGGCGTCCATGCCATCGCGTCCAACCCGGCCACGGGAAGCAGGAGACAGACGAGCACAAGCGATCTTCCCAGTCCCCCCATGGTCGTCAATCACCCTTCCGTTGCATCCGACTGCGCAACAAGGCAAAGACAAACTCGTCGATCTCGCCATCCATCACGGCCTTGATGTTTCCGCTCTCATGATTGGTGCGATGATCCTTGACGAGGGTATACGGTTCGAACACGTAGGAACGGATCTGGTTTCCCCAGGCAATATCCGTTTTGTCCTGTGTCTTGGAATCAATATCGGCCTGCCGGTCGTTTTTCATTTTTTCGTAAATCCTGGATTTGAGGATCTTCATAGCTCGATCCTTGTTCTGGAACTGGGATCGTTCGTTTTGGCAGGCGACGACGATACCGGTCGGAAGGTGGGTCAGCCGGACCGCCGAGCTGGTCTTGTTGACGTGCTGTCCGCCCGCGCCCGATGCGCGATAGGTATCGATCCTGAGATCGGCCGGGTTGATATCCACCTCGATATCATCTTCGACCTCTGGAGTCGGATAGACGGAGGCAAAGGATGTGTGCCTGCGGTTGGCCGAATCGAAGGGAGACTTCCGGACCAGACGGTGGATGCCGGTCTCGGCCTTGAGATAGCCATAAGCGTAATTCCCGCGGACATGCACCGTCACGCTCTTGAGACCGGCCTCGTCCCCGTCAATCGTGTCCAGGATCTCCGTCTCGAACCCGAAACGCTCGGCCCAGCGCATGTACATACGGAAGAGCATGCTGACCCAGTCACAGGCCTCTGTTCCACCGGCACCCGAATGAATCTGGAGGAAGACGTTGGCGGTATCGAACTCGTCCTTGAAAAGGTCTTCGATATCCAGTGCATCGTATTTGGTCCTGGCCTCGGCCATCTGTGAGACAATCTCGTCCTTGAGGGACATGTCTTCCTCAAGTGCCGCCAACTGGGCCAGATCCAGAAGCTCATCCACCCTCTTGCGCAGATCAACCCAGGGTTTGACATGCCTCTCCAGCTGGCTGATCTCCTTGGCCAGTTTGGACGCCTTTGCAGCATCATTCCAGAGAGCGGGGTCTTCCTGTTCACGCTTGAGACAGTCGATTTTCTCTCCGGTCTCGTCAATATGCAGGGATGCCCATCTTCCGGCAATCACCTTTTTCAACTGCTGCAATTCCGCTATCTGATCGTCATACATACTGGGTCTGCATCCTGCGTTGGTATCGTTTCTGTACGGAGAGTCAGATCCGGACCGGGCCTGCCGGCTGGGGGGCCGAGCGGACTTCGGCGGGGCCTGCCTCGTCTTTGATCATCCGGCACTTGCCCTCAAAAACAACGCCGTCACAGATCTGCAATTTCGCCGTTTCAAGATCACCATAGAGCCGAGCCGTCGACATCAACTCGGCGCGCTCGCGGGCGATGATATTTCCTTTGACTTCACCTTCGAGAATCAGGACACCCGCCTCGATATCCGCCTCGACGACGGCCGACTCCCCGATATACAGAAACCCCGGGCTCTTGATCGTCCCTTTGAAGGTTCCATTGATCTTGAGGGAGTGTTCGAAGACAAGATCACCCTCGAATTTGGTGTGTCTGTCGAAGGTGGTATCGACGAGGTTGTAATCGAGGTGAAGAAGATGGGTATCCAGCTGTGCCATATTCCCGCTTTCCGGACATGCCTGCTCGCATGGAATCTCGAAGCTCCGTACTGTCGACGGAAGCCCCCCGGGGCAACACTCCACAAGCGTCCACCCGGTATCCGTAAACATACTCATAACGGGCAGCGCTGTTCAAGCAACCTCGGTTGTCACTTGGTGGTCATCGTAAAGACCCCGTCCCAGTCCGCGGGGGGAGGCGTTTCGATATAGGTCTCACAACGCGCGATGTAGAGTCCGGTCGGCCCGTCCTGCGGATCAATCCCCTTGGCTTCCATGAAAAACTTGAGGGCACCCTGGAAATCGCGCTGTTTGTACAGCTCGAGCCCCCTGCCGTAGGCATCCAGGAGTTTCCGTTTCTGTTCGGTCAGCATTGACACCTCCAGACACCCGACCCGGGAGACGAGGCTCCGTTGCAGGGTGCGTCCATGTTATCAGAAGCATTGTGACACGAAACCAGGCCGATCGTCAAGGATCGGGATGCAGGAAGGGGTGGAAAAGATCGACATCCGCTGAATCCGGTCCAATAACAGAGCTCACCGTCGCCGATTACGCTCCCGGTTTCCCCTGGCGCAGTCTCCCTGAGACGCCGGTGCACCATGTTTCAAAACACGGGAGCCGCTGCCGGCCGATCCCGGTGCTGGAGACTCGTGTAGCGAGCCGGATCGACGGTAGCGCCGTGATGCTGAATCTCGAAATGCAGGTGTGGTCCTGTCGATGCCCCTGTCGATCCAACGGCGCCAAGGTGGGCACCCATGGCCAGTCGCATCCCGGGACGGACATCCCTTCTCGAAAGGTGTCCGTAGAGTGTCCTGTACCCGAAAGCATGCCGGACCACAATCAAATTGCCATACCCGCCAGACCAACCGGAGAATTCCACAATGCCCTCGTGCGCAGCCTTGACCGCTGTCCCGGCAGGCGCAGCCAGATCAACTCCACCATGGAAGGCTTGCCTTCCACTGAAAGGATCGCTGCGCACCCCGTATCCCGACGTGACCAGAATGGCATCCAGCGGCGGGGAAAAAGCGGTTCCGTAAAACAATCCCTGCTCGAGAGGGGACATCGTTCCTCCGGGAATGAACACCCGTGCTCCTGCCGGAACCCATTGGGCGGATGAACCATTGAAACGGCGGATATCCTCCTGCGGGACATCATATTTTTGGGACAGATCGGCAAGACGGACGCCGGCCGTGCTCGTATAGCTGATCCCGTCGAAATTCGGAATGATGAGCCTGTCACCGGGGGATGCTGCATGGACATGAACGATGCCGCTGGCCGATGCGATCGCATCAACCGATATCCCGAGGCGGACCGCCACAGTCTGGAGTGTATCCCCGTGTTTCATCACATACTCGGCCCAACGCAGGGGTGCAAACGTGAAGCTACGGACATACCGCCCGCGGTACCGTCGTGATCGTGTGACATCGCGTCGCCAGGCACAATAGACGGGATCACTGTCATTGAGGACCCAGATACGCTCCAAGGGTGCCGCGAGGAGATCCTGGGCAAGAGAACAGGTCATACAGACCAGTATGAGGAACAGTCGACGGGCCATGCATCAGACTTCGGTTCCTTTTTGATTGAACTTTATCGCAGGTTTGTCGAGAATCTAAAGAATGATGCGCACTCTCCGCGTAGAGGACGGAATCCCGGATGGAATCGGCCAGAACAGAAAACTTTTTCATGCGAACCGTGATTTCCCTGGGGTCCGGCGGTGTCAATCTGGCCAATTACATTCTCGACCTCTCGGCCCTGTTCTGGAAATCGATCCTCTCGATCTTTAAACTCCATCCCTACACCCGCAAGGTCATCTGGTCCAACACCGTCAAGCAGATCCTCTTCACCGGCGTCGACGGGCTCTTCGTCATCTCCTCGGTCTCCGCACTTCTGGGAATGGTGATCATCATCCAGGCCTACACACTTCTACCGGGGCTCGGTGGAGACCTGGTCGCCTCCCTGCTGGTCCTTGTGATCGTCCGAGAGCTCGGTCCAATCCTGACCGCCTTCATCATCATCGGACGTTCGGGAACTGCCGTCGCCACCGAAATCGGAAACATGAAGGTCTCCCACGAAATCGATGCCTTGCATTCGATGGGGATTGATCCGATCCGCTTTATCGTCGCGCCCCGTCTTCTCGGCATGATCATCTCGATGTCCCTCTTGGGGATCTATTTCGATGTTGTCGGCATCCTGGGGGGATTCGTGGTGGCACAGCTCCAGATCAATCTCCCCTTCGACACCTTTTTGCAGAACATGCTCCAGGCCATCCGCATCGAGGACATCTATATCGGTCTGGTCAAAAACGCCTTTTTCGGAATCGCCATCTCGATGGTCAGCTGTTATCAGGGGATGCAGGTCCGGATCTCGATCACCGAAGTACCCCAGCGGACGACCAAAGCGGTTGTCGGCTCCATCTTTTTTTGCTTCTTTTTCAATATCATCTTTACCGTAGCTTTCTACATCTGAGGACGGGTATGCTCTCTCTTTCATCAGTCAACCTTTCCTATGCTGCACAGGATGTTCTCCACGGGATCTCCCTCGAGGTCATGCGCGGAGAATTCCTCAGCATTGTGGGTGGTTCGGGCAAATCCTCCCTCCTCAAAGTGATGGGTGGCATCGAACCGCCGCAGACAGGTCATGTCCGCTACGACAGTGTCGACATCTACCATGTCAACGACCGGAAATACAGCGAGATGCAACAGTCCTCAGGTTTTCTCTTCCAGGATGCTGCTCTCCTGGCCAATATGTCGATGTTCGAAAACGTCGCCCTTCCCCTGCGCTACCACCGCAGGATGAGCGAGCAACAGATCCGGAGCCGGGTCTTTGAGGTCTTCGACATCCTCAATATTTCGATCAAGAGCGATCTGAGACCGGCCGGTTTTCCCCTCAGTGTCCGCAAGATGGTCGCCTTTGCCAGGGCCATGGTCCTTGACCCCGAATTCCTGTTCCTCGATGATCCCACCGGGAATGTTGACCACAACTCCCGCGAGATCGTGATCAAAACCCTTCTCGATATCAAATGCTGCAGCAAGACTGCGGCTGTCATCGTTTCACAGGATCCGGATCTGATTACCCTGACATCGGATCGGATCATTGTCCTGCATGGTGGAACCATCATCCAGGACGGCACGGTCCAGGAAGTCTTTAATTCGCCAGATGAACGGGTCCGGGATATTATGGAAGGGATGGGTGGTGAATCCGATTCCCAGTCCATGCATGTCCGGCTCGAGCAACGTGAAGGCAAGGAGCAGCCATGACATTCAAATTCAGGCACCTCGAGAAAATCGTCGGGTTTTTCATGATCGTGGGCATCCTCTTCCTTCTGGTCGCCGTCATCTTCATGGGACGTGAACAAAAGTGGTTCGAGCAGACAGTCAATCTCAGGACAGTCTTCAATGACGGCGAGAACCTTTCGAAAGGGATGGCCGTCAAGATCAACGGACTGACTGTGGGCAAAGTCTCCCACGTCGGCTTCGCTTCGAACAACCAGATCGATGTCCACTTCAGCGTCTACAGTGATTTCCGTGACAAGGTCCATCTGGATTCATACGTCTTTCGTGAAGCAGCCTCGCCACTCGGGGGAGGACACCTCGCACTCACTATCGGATCAGCTGATGTCAGACGGGCGACCAACGGGGATATTCTTTTCTCCGAAGACCACTCCAGTGTGCAGGATCTGATTGCCAAAGGCCAGATCGTGAAAAAGGGCTCGCTTGACGGAATCATGAAAAACGTCAATCTCCTCCTCTCACAGCTTGCATCGCCGCAGGGACCTTTGATCGGGACGCTCAACAACCTGCAGACCCTCTCCTCCAAACTGGCCGGGGGCGAGGGAAGCGTCGGTGCCTTGCTCAATGATCCGCGCCTCTTCCAGGAACTCCTTGCCACCCTGGAATCCGTCCGCAAGATCACCGAGGACATGAGCATCATAAGCGGAACCCTGCGGACCAGTTCACCCAATATCCGCAACATCATCACGGGAGCCGAGCGCGGCCTGAACGAAACGACCCGGGTCCTTGTCGGACTCCAGCGATACTTCATGCTCCAGTCCGACAGGACGACAACCGGAACAGCAAATGCCGGTCCATTGACAACGATTCGCAGCGACCGCAGACAGGACCAGTATTGAGATGCGCATCATGACCAGATTCATCGCTCTCCCCATCCCGGCCATCATCGTCTGCTGTGCTTTTCTGACCGCATGTGGCGGCAACCGGATGACGTCCGTTCCCCTCTATATTCCTTCCGGTCCCGTCAGTGAGCGGATCCTGAATGAAGCCCGTATCGCCGGGAACATCGCATTCGGACTCTATCAGAACGGACAGTACCAGCAGGCCCTGACAGGATACCAGACAGCGCTGTCCAATCTCTTTTTGATCGATCACGAGCAGGAGATCGCGAATATCCGCCACAATATCGCACACATCTATATCGCTTTGGCACAGTACGACAAAGCCCAAAAGGAAACGGATCTGGCGCTGGACGCCAACCGTCGTTTCGGTTTTGCCGGCCGGATCGCTCTCAATCTTGCAACATCGGCCCGCATCAGCGAACGGAAGAAGAATCCGGATCCTGACAAGGCTCTCGCCCTCTATCGTGAAGCAATCCTGATTCTTTTCAACAACTCCGGGTCACGGAACGATCTCGCCGTCCAATACAACAACTGCGGCTATCTCCTGCTGGGCCAGAAAAAATACCCGGAGGCCATCGCTGAATTCTCGCAGGCCATCCGTTACGCCGTCAGCGAGAATTTTTATGCCGAGATTGCAGCTGGATACAGCGGAATCGGGCTGGCCAATCTTGCCATCGGAAAACCGGGCGACGCCCTGGTCGCATTCACAAGTGCGCTGAATGCGGACAAGGCAACCGAAAATTCCCCGGCCATCGCCCAGGATCTCAAGAATATGGGCAAGGCCTGCGAAGCCCTGAACAAACAGGAACTGGCCCTCGAGTACTACGATCGTGCCCTCCGAATCAATATGGCTCTCCGGAGATTCGATCGCGTCCGGACCGATGTCGAAGACCTGATCAGGATCCAGACAGCTCTCGGAAACACGGAGGCCGTTGCAAATCTGAAGCGGGTTCTCAAGGATCTCTGATCCGCCAACGCCGCCCGGCTTGACTGCAGCCCCCACTTTTCCGTAGATTTTTTTTATGGATGAATCGCTTATCGACCGTGTGGTCATCGAAAATATCTCTTTCAGCAACATGGGATTCGTCGTCCTTCTCCGCAAAACGGAATCCCGGAATGTCCTTCCGATCTTCATCGGGCCCAACGAGGCGCATTCCATTGCCGCCGCGTACAATAACCAGAGCTTTCCCAGACCGTTGACGCATGATCTCTTCGCCAACACCCTCAAACTCCTGGACTGCCACATTCCCCGGATCGTCATCACCGACCTGGTCGACAATGTCTTTTTTTCCAAAGTCTATCTTGTCCGGAATGACGCCGAAAAGTACCAGATCGATGCCCGACCCTCGGACGCAATCGCCCTCGCCTTGCGTTTTGGAGCGCCCCTCTTTGTCAGCAAGCTGGTTCTCCAGACCGCAACAGTCCCCCTCCCCGATGAAGAACCCAAGCCTGAAAGCATGGATCCCGTCGGGGAATTGAAAAAAGAGCTCGAACTGGCCATCAGCGAAGAACGCTACGAGGACGCAGCCCGTCTCCGTGACGAGCTCAAAAAAATCAACAACGAAAATTGATCAAATCACTGATGCATCAGGATGGCAACCACATCCTTCGAGAGCTTCGAGAAATCGTAGACCGCATTAGAGTCGCGCCTGAAGGAGTACTTCTCGGGGAAGAGGATCCGCTCGGCCGCGCCGGTCAAAAGACGTGTCCTGTTGATCAATTCTCCCACCATCTGCACGAGCTGTGCCACCTTGACCGGGAGGCCTGCCATATCGAGCACATATTCCCCGAGTGTTGTCCATTCCTTTTCAAGCTGGACATTGAGGGCCGCCACAGACAGATAGGTCTGCAGCATCCGGACATACCCTTCCGGCGGGTTATCCTTGCTGATGTCCGCGGGAAGAAGATGGCGCACCGCTGAGACACTCTTGCCATTGTCGCGTTCGATATCCTTCATCCCGGCCTCGAACTGTTCAACCTGGCGGATGATCTTTTCAAAGGCCATGTCTATTTTGCCTTTGTAATCCCGGTCCTCCCTGTACTTCATGTCGTGCTGTCTGAGGATTCCCTGGATCTCACCGATGACAGTCCTGTGCCAAACCAGCCGCTCCTGGAAATTCACCCCGTCAATCTCGACCAGTTTCTGTTCCTGAGCCCTTCGCTCTGCGATCTGCTTCTCATTTTTTTCATTGAGTTGCTTCTTCTTTTCGACGGCATCGTAGATGTCCTGGGTATGCTTGGCCATCTCCTGCCCGATCCCCCGTTGAAGGGTCTTGGCCTTGTCATCGTATCTGTTGCGAATCAAAAGGCCATCGACCGACTCCTTGGCGATCCTGACCGGAACGAGTGCGCGACGTTCCTGATCGTATCTGACGAGATAGACTTCGGATGGTGAGATCCGATAGGCCTTTTCAAGATCCTTGAGGATGGATTTCCCTGAATTGACTTTTCGCAAGAGATCACGATAGAGCGCATCAAACTCGGCCTTGCTCGAGATCGGTTCAACACGGTAGTCGACACCCTTGAAATTCAGCGTTTCCATGGTTCCCCCTGCCATGCAAGCCGGTCACAAGGTCCATGATAGCCCGTCTCCGGGCATCCGTCAACCTCGAGCGACACACGGGGTTCATGAAAACAACGGGGCAGCAACCATCGCCAGGCCCGAAAAAGACCTTCTCTCCTTTCTGCAGGGATTCTGCAGACGATGATGGATATCACCCAAATGTGTTATATTAGGGAGAGTTGGCCATTGTGCAAAAAAAATCGGAGCGTCGTATCGTGCGATACTGCATTGGCTTGCTGATCCTGCTTGTCCTCCTGCCTGGCATCCTTTCAGCGGCATACAATACTTCATTCATCCCGACGGTCGTCCGGCAATTCTCGTCACCTGCCGAACAAAAGGTCGTGTCGGAGCTTGCCAAGGGGAACCTGACCAGTTACTCGTTGGTGGAAGCGGGTTTCATTGCCTCCGGTGCTACCAGCAATGAAAGCCTTGCACGCTACACGAGCCGGTACCGGGATCTCTTGGCAAAAATCCGCCAGGACCTGCCTCTGATGGACGAAAATCCCCGTTCACGGGCTAAAAAACTCTTTGACCTGATGTTCAAACATGCCATGAATGCCTACCAGTCCGAACAAACCACGCTCCTGGAGATCTTTGACGCCGGACATTTCAATTGCGTCTCCTCGACCCTGCTCTACAATCTCCTCTGCGCTGAGTTCGGCTTGAAAACCAGAGTGGCCGTTGTCCCGGGACATGTCTTCAGCCAGGTCCTTCCGGGAGGAACTACATGGATCGATGCCGAAACGACGTCTTCGGCGGGGTTCAATCCTCTCCGGGAACGAACCAATCCCGGTGGCGAAGACCGTGTTTTCATTGAAGACCGTGGACAATCTGGTGGAAAGAGCTTCGTCGACACCGGCCGTCTTGTCGCCCTCCTCTACTACAACAGGGGAACACTGGCGCATACCCAGGGACGCTCGTCCGATGCCGTCGCCCTCCTGATGCGCGCTTTGACCATCTTTCCGCAACACAAGGAGAGTCTTGAAAACCTTTTGGCGACCATGCTGGAGTGGGCCAAAAAAGAAGGACAAACCGGAAATCTCGATCTGGCGATGCGCATCCTGACGGAATGCGACATGGCCCTTGGCTCCAAAAACGAAACGCAGGCCATGCGCGAGGGTCTCGTCTTCAACTCGGCCCAGGCTGCTGCAGCCAGGGGGGACTTTGCCACCGCCGTGCGTCAGATCGAATCCTGGATCGCGTCCCTCCCCGGGCAGCCCACAGTTCAGCACAAAACAGCCTTACGGGGGTACATCCTTCAATGGGCCCAACAGTGCATGCAGCAGGGGAAATACAGCGAGATGGTGTCGCTGATTGACCGGGCTGCACGCTCGGGGCAGGACAGCTTTGTGGATTCGATGCGACTCCACTTGATTACCGAAGCGGCCAAAAATCTGTCGCGCACCCGAGGCTACGCCCAGGGATACGGCTTTTTCAACCAGCACTTTCCTCACTCCGTCGAAAATGCCTCCATCCGACAAAACAGACTGCATCTGTACGGACTCTGGATCACCTCCGAAATCGAGTCCGGCAAATACGAGGAAGCTTACGTCCTCAACCGTTCCCTCCTCGAACTCTACCCGTCCAACCAGGATGTCCGTAACAATGCGGCCTGGGTAGTCCAACGCTGGATGGCCTCGGTGTCGTCCAATACATCACCCG
>ERZ795056.4404-NODE-4404-length-14596-cov-53.103157_pt1 | contig 14596 bp, 12 predicted proteins | sample MGYA00375140_ERZ795056 | MGnify/ENA primary metagenome ERZ795056 (study PRJEB30185, sample SAMN05720227) | activated sludge metagenome | isolation source: Anaerobic digester | place: USA | collected 2015-03-09 ...
AACGACTTGCGATTGTTCACCATACCCGCCAGTGCTACGCCGCCCATGTTCACGCCGTGATACGCACGTTCGCGGCTAATGAACAGCTGGCGGTGCCCTTGGCCGCGCACACGGTGGTACGCGAGCGCCATTTTCATGGCGCTGTCGACGGCCTCCGAACCTGAACACACAAAGAAAATGCGATCAAGGCCAGTAGGCGTGAACTCGGCAACTTCACGAGCAAGCTGGAACCCCTTCGGGTGCGCACGAGTGAACGGCATCGTGTAGTCGAGCGTCTTTAACTGCGTGTAAACCGCTTCGGCGATTTCCGAGCGGCAATGGCCCGCCGCAACACAGAAGAGGCCGGACGACGCGTCGATCAACTTGTGTCCGTCTTGCGTCCACAAATGCATGCCTTCGCCTTTGACGAACATGCGCGGTTCCGCTTTGAACTCCTTATTCGGCGAGAACGGCATCCAAAAATTGTCCAACGCGTGTGAATCTTGCGCTTCAGCGGCGGCGTTGGAGAGTTGGTGATCAGCGTGGCCCATAGAAAATCCTGCATTTAGTCAAGTGGACAGCGTAGGCGGCGCAGTGCTGCAACAATAGAGCCAGATATGCGACAACGATTAGGCCAGTTGTGGCAAACCCGGTTTGCCCAGAGCGACGCTACCGAAACGCTGCAACAGCGGATCGCTGGTATGTTGCGCCGTTCGGTTTTGGAGCGTGCGATTCCATTGGATGCGCCGCTGCCTTCCACCCGCGAATTGTCGGCTGAGCTTGGCGTCGCGCGGGCGACTGTTGCGCTGGCGTATGAGCGATTGCAAATAGAGGGCGCGATTGAGTCTCGCGAGCGTCGCGGCTTTTTCGTAAGTACTGCGTTCGCGCAACAGCGCGCAGAGTTCCATGAGAGCGATCAACTCTCGTTGTTGCCGCCGCCCGATTGGTCACGCCACTTTCGCGCGTTGGAGGTTGAGTACGCTCCTGTGAAAAATCCGAGCGACTGGTATCACTATCGCTACCCGTTCGTCTATGGCCAAATTGATCCGAAACTCTTTCCTCTGGCGGACTGGCGCGATTGTTTCGAGCGTGCGATGAAGCTCGAAAGTGTAGAGGCGTGGACAGTGGATCGCGGCGATCAAGATGATCGAGAGTTGTTGGAGCAACTGCGTACCCGCGTGCTGCCACGCCGAGGCGTTTGGGCTGCGGCTGATGAAATCTTGGTTACGGTGGGCGCGCAGCAAGCGCTCTATTTGATCGGGCAATTATTGGGAGGCAGCGGTCGACGCGTGGTGGTTGAAGAGCCGTGTTACCCCGACGTTCGCGCTATTTTTTCCATGACTGGCGCAACGTTAGCGTCTGTGCCGCTGGATGCCGAAGGTGTGAACGTGTCGCAAGTTTCGGCGCTTCGACCGGATGTTGCGGTGGTCACGCCATCGCATCATTGTCCGACGGGTGTGCGCATGAGTGACGATCGTCGTCGTGCGTTGTTGTCTGCTGCAGCCGATCAGGATTTTTTGATCGTCGAGGACGACTACGAGCCGCAGCTTGCGAGTGCGTCATCGCATTCGGGCACTAACCCTGCACTCAAAAGCATTGACGTCAATGGTCGTGTTTTCTATGTCGGCAGTTTGTCGAAAACGCTCGCACCGGGACTGCGCCTTGGCTACATCGTTGCGCCGCGTGAAGCCATTGCTGCGTTGCGCCGGTTGCGGCGACTCATGCTGCGTCATGTGGCGAGCAACAATGAACGTGCGCTGGCACTGTTTTTGGGGCAAGGTCATTTCGAATCCTTGCAACGCAGGCTGGGTCACGCGTATCAAGTGCGATTGAAAATTTTGCGCGAAGCGCTGGCCACGCACTTGCCGAACTGGCAAATTCAGAGTCCGCCGGGCGTGGGTTCAGCGCTTTGGATTCGGCTGCCTGATGCCATGACAGCGGCCGAGGTTGTCGCGCGGGCACGCACCGCAGAAATTGTGCTTGAGCCAGGTACTGGTTTCTTCGGCCAGCCAACGAACGGTGAATTTGTGCGAATGGGAATCTCAGCGATCCCAACGCACTTGATCGCTGAGGGCGTCGCGTTGCTGGCGGAAGTGACGGCTGGGTAGCAAATCGTCGCGCCACCGCGAGCGCAGCGCAAACGCTACGGGTCGTCGCGTACCCGCAAAAAGCTCGCAAATCTTGGCTTTCCGTTGGGCGTGATGTCTCGGTAGACATAGGTCACCTGCGCGCCAATCGGCGGCGGATTTGCTCGGATAGCATCACTAAAACCGGTGCCTAGTTTGAAGCGCACACCACGCTTCGTTTCAACCAGCAGCGCGCCCATGCGCCCCGTGTGTTTGCCTTTACCGGCGATGTGCGCGACGACCGTGGCTTCGGTATCAAGCAGGGGCTTAAGTTTGAGCAGTACATCGCTGCGCCCCGTTACGTACGGTGCGTCGGCGCGATGCAGCATCAGCCCTTCGCCGCCATCTTTCACTACAGCATCCAAATCGCGCTTGAGCGCCGCACGATCTTTCACTGCGTATTGACGCACCGCTTTGAGCGACGCAACATTCGTCCGCTCAACGAGTGCCTTGATGCGCGCTGCGCGCTCCGTAAATGTGATCGGTGGCGCGCCTGCGGTTTGCGGCAATTCAAAAATCATGTAGTTGACGCGCCGCCACTCGCTGTCAATCGGCTCCGTTTTTCGCACGATGCCTGACAGCTCGTCGAAGCGGCCTCGCGCAATCCAGAGTTCACCATCGAGCGCTTCGGCTGGTAGCTTCTCGGTGAACCAAGCGGGCGCGGCGACAGTGCGGCCGCTACGAAACTTGAGTGTTTTGCCGTCCCACTGCGCACGTACGCCATCGTATTTTTCGCTCACCAAATACTGCGTCACGTCCACTTCCGGCCCGAGCACATTGGCTAACAACATCGGCGGCGCGGCTGCGTGCGCGGACAACGCGATCGTAGCGAGTGCTAGGAAAAGCACACGCAAAATTGTGTGGTCAAAACGTGTAAACGGCATGCGCGGATTGCCTTTCGATGAGTGCGTAGAGTTTAAGCGCGACTACTGGCTGGCGTTCGATTTGCGGCGGTCTGTACGGCGCACATTGCTCAGCCAGTTCCGTCGTTCGTTGCTGCGTGAATCGTCCACTGGAAGAAGTAGAAGACCATCTGCCGCCGGTCTTTTACGTTAGCGCGACGAGTTAACAACTTTATGCGGCTATCGACTGCCAGCTGGTCGTTAGCGGCAGATTTATTGAGATATCGACTAATGCTGATAAATGCGCCTAAAGACCGCCTGTCGGTCGCTAGAGGGACAAAGTTGTTACGGCAATCTCCGCAACCGAGGCGCTTGATGCCCGCGCGCAAAGGCACCGTCGCCGCTCTGAAGATTCTCGTTGCGAGAACATTTCCGAAACGATCCCACGCTATTGTGCTGCGAAGCGTCCCGTGCTGTCACATGGCGTCCGCCCCCACGCTGTTGCGTTCGCAGATAACGAATACCCTGCATCTCGGATGCAATCGCCGCCGTTAGAATCCGCGAGTGATACCGACGTGCGCTTTGTCACTCGGGTGTATCGCCCAATATAAGGAGGATTTATGCGAAAGATCATGGCGGCTTTTGTGAGCGCAGCAACGGCGTTATTTGCGGCGACCGCAGGTGCGCAGAATATTTCGATTGCGACCGGGGGCACCGGTGGCGTCTACTACCCGTTGGGCGGAGGCATGGCGGCGGCGCTGTCCAAGTTCGTGCCCGGCATGCAGGCCACGGCTGAGGTGACCGGCGGCTCGGTTGACAACCTGAAGCTGATCGGCAGCGGAAAGCCGTACATCGGATTTTCTATGGCTGACGCGAGTCTCGACGCCGTGAAGGGCGAAGATAAGTTCAAGGGCAATCCCGTACCGCTACGCACGCTGATGGTGCTCTACCCCAACCGCATGCATGTAGTGACCGTTGAAGGTCGTGGCATCAATTCGATGACGGACTTGAAGGGAAAACGCGTATCGACCGGTTCGCCGGGCAGTGCGACGGAGGTCATGGCGTTTCGTGTGATCGAAGCGGCGGGTCTCGACAAAGATCGCGATATGAAGCGTGAGCGCCTCGGCGTGGCCGAATCGGTCAACGCGGTAAAGGACGGAAAGATTGACGCGTTTTTCTGGGTCGGAGGTTTACCGACGGCGGCCGTGACCGATCTTGCCAACACACCCAACACCAAAGTTAAGCTCGTAGATCACGCCAATCTCGTGCCCGTAATGAACAAAAAGTACGGCAACTTGTACGTAGAAGACTCCATCGCGAAAGCGGTCTACAAAGGGATGGACAGCGACAACAAACAGGCCACGGTGATGAACATCTTGGTGTCACATCAGAACATGGACGACAAGACGGCATACAACATTGTTAAAACGATTTTCGAGAAGCGCGCTGACTTGATCGCCGTGCACAAGGAAGCAGAAAACTTCAAGCTCGAATCGCAGAAGGCCACCGCCACACCGATTCCGTATCACCCTGGTGCAGTCAAGTACTTTGCCGAAAAAGGCATCAAAGTTAATTGACGTGACGTGGCGCAGCCCTGCATGAGTTTGGGGCATGTGGGTCTAGTTGATTCTGCTGCGCAACTCACACGCTTCCAGCACGTAGTCCGCAACACGACGGTTGTGGTCTGCGTGCGCACCGAATCGGAAAGGCGCTTGTCGCATGAGTGAAACTGCTGGAAAGTCCGCCGCGACTGATACTGTCGTTAGCGATGACGCGCTACGCAAGGCCGAGAGCTACATTGAGGAAGAAGAGGGCGCAGCCAACCGTTTAACCGGCTGGCTGGGTGTGTTGCTCACGGTCGTCGCGGTGGCGATGTCGGTGTTCCATCTCTATACCGCCTACGCCATCGTGCCGACGCAGACGCTCCGTCCCGTGCACGTCGCATTTGTGCTGTTCCTGACCTTTCTTATGTTTCCGGTTGCGGCGCGGTTTCGGCACCGCATCATGTGGTGGGACTGGCTCGCGGCACTGCTCTCCATCGCGATCGTCGCGTACCTGATTCAGGGCGGCGACGACTTCACGGACCGCAACACGTCGCCCGCGCCTTGGGACATATTTTTTGGCGTGGCGCTAGTCGCGCTCGTGCTCGAAGCCATGCGCCGCACGACCGGCTGGGTCATGCCCGTGGTCACTTCGGTGTTCATCGTCTATGCGTTGATTGGCCCGTACTTGCCCGCGCCGTGGACGCACAAAGGCTACGAAGTCGGGCGACTGATCGGCGTGATGTACATGACGCTCGAGGGAATTTTTGGCGTTGCGGTTGATGTCTCTTCCTCACTAATCATTTTGTTCACGATTTTTGGGGCGTTCCTTCAGTACTCCGGAGCGGGCAAGTTCTACATCGATTTTTCGTTTGCGGCGATGGGCGGCAAACCGACCGGCGCCGGACGCACCGTCGTGCTCGCTTCGTTTCTGCTCGGCGGTCCATCGGGTTCGGGCGTTGCCACCACGGTCACACTTGGCGCGGTGGCCTACCCGATGCTGGCCAAGGCGGGCTATGAAAAAAATGCAGCTGGCGGGCTGCTCTCGGCGGGCGGTCTTGGTGCGATCATTTCGCCGCCGGTGCTCGGCGCGGCAGCATTTTTGATTGCTGAGTTTCTGAAAATTTCTTACCTCGACGTGCTGCTGATGGCGGCGATTCCAACGCTACTTTTTTACCTAGCGCTGTTCCTGATGGTCGAGATTGATGCGCGCAAGTACGGCATGGGGCAAACGATGATCGAAAAGGCCGACAGCGTGTGGAACCTGACGCGCAAATACTGGTTTCACTTCCTGTCGCTGGTGTCGATCATCTTTTTCATGATGTGGGGTTTCTCGCCGGTGCTCTCGGTGTTTTGGGCGACGGTGGTGTCGCTGGTGACGAGTTTCTTGCGACGTGACACCGCGTTGATTTCATACGACGTTTTCACCGGCAAGACCGGTCTGGCGGCGGGACTGTTGCGCTCGCCGTTGATCAAAGCGCTAGAGGGTGGCTCAGTCGGTGTGCTCAACGTCGCTGCCACCTGCGCGGGCGCGGGCATCATCGTCGGCGTCGTTACGTTGACCGGCCTTGGCCTCAAGTTCAGCTCGATTGTGATCGACTACGCCGGTGGCTCGCTACTGCTCACGGCGGTGTTCACGGCGCTTGTGGTGTGGATTGTCGGACTCGCGGTGCCGGTGACGGCCTCTTACATCATCTGCGCGGTCATTGCGGCTCCGGCGCTCATCAAATTGGGCGTGCCTGACTACGCGGCGCACATGTTTATTTTCTATTACGCCGTGTTGTCAGAGGTGTCGCCTCCGACCGCGCTGTCGCCCTTCGCGGCCGCCGCGATCACGGGCGGCGATCCGTACAAGACGACGCTGCAATGCTGGAAATACACGATTCCCGCGTTTCTGGTGCCGTTCATGTTTGTGCTCGACCCGAGTGGTCAGGGCTTGTTGCTCATGGGCTCGACCAAAGCGCTGGCGGCCGCCAACTGGTGGTCGATTGCCGAAGTTACGCTCACAGCGGCGGTTGGCATCGCCGCGCTCGCGGGCGGTTTTCAGGGTTGGGCTTTGCTGCGCACGACGCTGATCGAGCGCGTGATGCTGATCGTTGCTGGGTTTGCGCTGGTGTATCCATCGATGATGGCGGACATCATTGGATTCGGCCTCGCCGCCGCCGTGCTTGTGATGCAGTGGCTGCGCCGCCGTTCGACGATGGCGGTACCCGGCTGAGTCGTTCGTGTCCAGTGCGCCGATCCCGTATTTGGAGCGAATTCGCACCTATTATCAGGCGCTCGGTTACGGCGCGCCTTACGTATGGGCGCGCTACGATGAGGTTCCGTTTCATCGGCTTGTTAAACCACTGTCGCACTGTCGCGTCGCGCTAATTACCACCGCCGCCCCGTTCCAGCCGGAAAAGGGCGACCAAGGCCCCGGCGCACCGTACAACGCCAGCGCAAAGTTCTATAGCGTCTATTCCGGGGACACGGCAAGCGATCACGACTTGCGCATTTCGCATGTCGCCATCGACCGCGATCACACGACCGCCGAAGACCCCGGCAGCTACTTCCCGCTGCCCGCGCTGCGGCACGCTGCGGCGGCAGGGCGCATCGGTTCGGTCGCCGCGCGTTTTCATGGCGCGCCGACCAACCGCAGCCAACAGGTCACACTCGACGTCGACTGCCCCGAGCTAGTCGCTCGTTGTCTTGAAGATCGCGCCGATGCGGCTGTGCTGGTCGCCAACTGCCCTGTGTGCCACCAAACGTTGAGTCTCGCCGCACGCAGTTTGGAGGCGCACGGTATCGCCACCGTCGTTATGGGCTGTGCCAAGGACATCGTCGAACATGTCGGCGTGCCGCGTCTGCTGTTCTCTGACTTTCCTCTGGGCAACGCTGCCGGACGTCCCAACGATGTGGCGTCGCAGGCGTACACGCTGGACTGCGCGTTGCAATTGCTCGCCGATGCGCCGGGTCCGCGTACGACGGTGCAGTCGTCGCTCGTCTGGGCAGATAGCGCCGACTGGAAGCTCGACTACAGCAACGCGGATCGTCTGTCGCCGCAAGAACTTGCTCGACGGCGTGAAGCCTTCGACGCCGCAAAAGCCGAAGCTAAACGCCTGCGCGACGGCAACGCGACGTGACTGTGACACGCGTTAGCCCTGGGCAATGTTTCTTCCGCCAGCGCGCGCAGGGAAGGCTCCTTACAGCTTCCTACGCTAAACGACCAGCGGGCGGTCATTTGCTGCAGATAATTGATAATCTTGACTAGTAATTTTTTGGACTGCAATAGACCGCTGGGCGGTCGCTGTGGCCAAAAAGCTGTAGCAGAGGAACGTCCTCGCCGTCTCACCCGCCGCTGTGTCGTTCAAACTATGGCCATTAAGACGTTTCGTCCCGACGAACTCGCCAACCAAAGCATGCCGCCGATATTGCCGATCACGGTCAGCCAGTACGTCGCTCGAAACGATTCCTTGCTGGTTTTGTGGCGGAAAGCACGTTGCGCATACGCCGCCGCAGGCCATCCGCCGAGGAGCGCGAGCAGGTGCAAATGCGCCTCGGGCGTGCGCCATCCGCCTCGCTTGGCCGCCGCTTTGTCTGCGGCATAGAAAACAAATGTCACCGCGTTAATCGCCGCCCACCCAGCGACGACTTTCCACGGGTAGCGCGACGCAATCGCCAGTGCAAAAACCCCGATCGTCCACGCAGCGGCGAGCCAAACGCTCAATGTCGAACGCCCCTCGCGCGCCTCACGCAGTAGTTGCGCGGCCTTGACCTCGCGTCGCGTCTCCACGATTGCGGCGTTAACCGCGCAACTGCGACGGCTTGTGTCCAGCCCAATTTCAAATGTGATCAGCATCCCCTGTTGAGGTCGATAGCGACGGTCTGCGAACTCGTTGAGATGTACAAAAATCTTGCGACCACCCGCATTGGGCAACACAAATCCAAACGCTTTCGCGTCATTCCACTCGACGATTTTTCCTTGATAGCGCATGCCTATTGGGCCAAACGGCGAGCGCTGAATTTGCCGATCAGCTCACCGCTTGAGTTGCCCCATTGACCGAGCTTCTCGATCTGCCCTGTCCACTGCGCGTCGGTCACCGCGCCACGAAGTAGCTCTACGGCGGCACCACGTCTGATCGCCATCGAGAGCTCGGTGCCACGCAGCTGCGTCCACAGCACTTCGCTGTCCTCCAATGTGGCGCTGACCCGCTGGAAGTGTTGCGTCAGCGTGAGTGTGCGGGACTTGCTTCGGTCGGCTCCGCCTAACGTTAGTTGCCAACGCCCCGCTACCTTCGCTGGTATCACCCAGAGCAGCACTGTGTGTTCTTTTTTCGTTCCATGCGGCTTCTGTGGCGACGGAAACAGAAGCGTTTCGTCCGCGTGCCAGTCGCCCATGTCCCACTCGTGCGATACCACCCGTGAGCCTGGGCGCATTTGCTGAAGCAGCAGCGGCCGGAGCTTCAGGTTGAACTCCGGCAGTAGATAGAGCGTAACCACTGACGGTTCGGCAAAGTTAAGCGTGAACAAATCACGCTCAAGGAATTGGGTGCGGTTGGCAACGCCCGCTAGCCGCGCCAATTTCCGGCTCTCGCGAATCAACATGGGGTCAATTTCGTACCCCACAGCACGCGCTCCGAATTGTTTCGCGGCCGCAATCACGATTCGACCGTCACCGGAGCCAAGATCCCACAACAAGTCATTGCGTTTCACCTCAGCTAGTTGAAGCATGCGACGCACTAGAAGCGGCGGCGTTTGCACGTAGGGCACCTCCGCTTCAGTGGCGACGGGGGGCGACTCCGCAACGGCAGGAGTTTGCGCGGCGAGCCAAGGCGGAAGCGCCGCGCCAAAGCCTGCCAAGACGAACCGACGACGATTGACGGATGCAGCGCTCGGCGCGGCCAACGGATGACGGAAAAGTGCTCTCATGCCACAAGCGTATCAACTATCCCCGCACGCCCTCAACCCAACACTGTTGTGCTTTGCGTCCCACTAGCCAACGCAGAGCGGTTGCGCCTACGGAGGCCCCAAAGACACGCCGCGCGCAGTGCGGCGTAACTACCGCTGTAAAAAAAAGTACACGCCAGCATGCCGCTGCAATTAACCGAACCACCGCTAGGGCGAGACGCTCCGACGCGCATCGTGGCCACGCCATCGATGAATAGGGGTAAACCATGCCCGTACCGCGCGGGGGGTTGCATTCCACACGCGTTGCCCCTACATTCCGCGCATCACGATTTCATCGGTTACGGAGGTTCTTATGGACACCAACAACGTTACGTCGATCAACGGCCAGACTGGCGCGCTTGCGTCGTCGCAAAACCGCGTCTTGCGCAACACTTACATGTTGCTCGCCGCCTCAATGGTGCCTACGGTCATCGGCGCAGTGCTCGGCGTGTCGATCGGTTTCAAGGGCTTTGGCCCTTGGTGGATGAACTTCATGATTTTGATGGGTGCAGTGATGGCGTTTAGCTACGGCATCGAGCGCACCAAAAACAGCGGCGCAGGCGTGGCCGTGCTGCTTGCGTTTACGTTGTTCATGGGCTTCTGGCTGTCGGTGTTGCTCGGTCGCGTCTTGGCGATGAAAGACGGTGCAACGCTGATCGCCTACGCCTTCGGTGGCACTGCGCTGATCTTCGCCGGCATGGCCACCATCGCCAGCACCATCAAAACGCAACTCACAGGCATGGGTAAGTTTCTGTGGATCGGCTTCTGCGTGATTCTGCTCGCAGCGATCGGCGGCATCGTGCTGCAAATGCCTGCGCTCATGATCGCGTGCTCAGTGCTCTTCATCGGTTTGTTCAGCGCATGGATCGTTTACGACATCAACCAAATCATGACCGGCGGCGAGACTAACTACGTCACCGCCACGCTCTCGATCTACATCAATCTCTTCAACGTGTTCAGCAATCTGCTGAGCTTGCTGGGCTTGACCAGCAACGACTAAACGGAGTCGTTCGCACCACAAAAAAGGCTCCTTCTGGAGCCTTTTTGCATTTGGCCGCGCCGACGGTGCTAACGCTTACGGCCTTCTTTCACGGGCGAAGGCACCGTCACGTTGGTGTACGAGATGAGTTGTTCTGTGTCGTCGACTTTTTGTCGGTAAACGCGTCCGTCCGCGACCCCAATCCATACTTTGTGCACCATCGGCTCTTTGGTAAACGGATTGACGGACTGGCTCGTCCATGTGCGCGTCGGCGTCGTCCCGACCAGCTCAACCCCACCCGCCGCGCAACGGGTCAGGCTTTGCTGCGCCTGCTCCATCACCACTTTCGGGTCGGGCATTTTCACTTTCGTCCAATGCGTCGCCTTTGGCTGCAAAATGTACATGTCACCGCCGATGACGACCGACTCGGTCACGCTCGGTTGCCCGTTCATCGCCATCGTCATCTTGACGCGATACGGCACATTGAAATCTGGCATCGTGGCTTTGATTAACGCGGCGCAGCTTGGGTCGGCCGCATGCGCGGTACTGACCGAAACGGCGACGCCGAGCATGGTCGCGGCTATCGAGGCCGCGTGAATCGTGATGCGCTTTGCTGACATAACTAGTCCTTCGTAGTGGCGCTGCGCGCCTTGGGGATTACGGGGAATGGGCGAAATAGTCCGCGGTACCTCCAAAGACGTAAAGCGCCGCGATTCTCTGTCATGCGGCGGGGAACAATTTGCGGGCATTCGCGCCATGCTTAGCGATGCGCTACGCTTCGGTCATGTCACCCACGCCGCGCCTCCTACCCAAAGTTGACTACTCCGAGCGCATGCGCCGCGTGGTGGCCATGCTAGACAACGGTGCCATTCAGCACGCGCTCGCCGAAACGCATTTCAACGAGGGTGAAGTCGAACGCGGCGAGGGCATCGTGTTGCGCAGCTTTCATGCGATTGCCTACATTCTCAAAGGCGAGCCGTTGCTCGGACTGCGCATTGCGACGGAAGTAAAAGTCAACGCCCCGGAGGCGGAGCTTGCGATGTATCGCGCGGAGGCCGACCACGCGCTACTCTTCGCGCTGCAGGCGCTGGACGAGCATGCACGCGCGATTGAGCTGGCGGTGGAGTGCGAAAAATTCAGTCGTGACCACGGCGCGCAGGAGTTGATTGCGCGGTCGATGCGTGCGCACGGTGTGTCGCTCTCGGTGCTCGGGCAGCACGACGCCGCGATCGAAAAACTGCAAGCCGCAATCGCGCTCTTCGAGGCGCACAGCCCATACATCGCGCGAACGCTGCACGCGAAATACCTGTTGCTGAACGCTGTGAGTCGCGCAATGAGCGACGCGGCACACGGTAGCGGTGCGATGCCGCCGGACTACGCCGAGCTTGCCAGGCGCTGGTCCGCGTTCGCGGTCGAAGCGAAAGCCAACGGCCTGGGCCGCCTGCACGCGATGGCCGTTGGTAACGCGGCCATCGCCACCAATCACCTTGGCGACACGCCTATCGCCATCACACAATTACACGACGCCTTCGTCCACCAGAATGCGTTGCAGCTGGGGCCGTACAGCGCCGCTACGCTCTGCCAAATCGGCGCGGCGCACGCAAAAGTCGGTGACGTCGCGGCCGCGATCGCCTCCTATCAGCGCGGCATCGAGCAATACGGCGAGAGTAATCCGCGCGAGGTCGCCACCGCTTGGCGTGAGCTTTCGGAGTTGCAAGAGAGCAGCGGCGACGTGGCGGCGGCGCTGCACGCGTTGCGTCAAGCCTTCGCCGCCGAAAAAAGATTCAACGATCAGGCCGCGATGCTCGCGGTCGCGAAGGCCGAGCAGAAAATAGAAATCGACCGGCTCGCTGCGACCTGGACGCGAATTGCCGAGGAAGACGCGCTGACTGGTTTGCCCAATCGTCGCGCTTACGAGCAGCGCATCGTGCAAACGCTCAACACACTCAACGCCGACGAACACCTCGCGCTGGTCATCGTCGACGTGGATCACTTCAAGCGCGTCAACGACGAACACGGCCACCAAACGGGCGACCAAGTGTTGCGCGCGCTGGCGCAAACGCTCAGCGGCGCGACGCGCGACGGTGATTTCGTTGCGCGGCTTGGCGGCGAAGAATTTGTCGTGCTCATTCGCTGTCAGGGTGCGGATCAGGCGCGCCAGCTCGCCGAACGCGCGATCGGCGCAGTGCGCGCGTTCAACTGGCGTCAGCATTGCGCGATCAACGCCGTCACGGCGAGCGCGGGCGTGGGGCTGCACTCCGAAATCACCGCCGCCGAGCCAAACGTTATCAAGGCGATGTACCTGCTCGCCGATCGGCGCCGGTACGCCGCGAAAAAACTCGGGCGAGATCGCGTTGTTGCCGAAGGGTGACGCACGCTGCGTACGAAGACCATCAGCCCGCCGAAAAACCTTGTAGGCGCGGACTCGGCCGCGCTTCACTACGGCAATAAAGCGACGCCAAGTCGTCGCCTACCTTTGAACTATTTCAACGTAACAACTTTATAGCGCTAGCCACCGCCAGACGGTCGTTATGGCTTAAAAACAACATTTATCGACTATCGCTAAAAAGGTCATTAAAGCACCATCTAGCTGTCGCTTAACGTGAAAAGATGCTCCCGGATTCTCCAGCAGTGCGCAGACCTGAACTACCCTAAACTGTCACCAACAAGTGGAGCGAAACTGGCGTGGAAGAAATGAGTTGTGGGGTTTTGGAATTGGATGCGCAGTCGCCGGAGCACCTGTTGCTGCGTGTCCGCGATGGCGATGGCCGCGAAGTCACGACGGCGCGTCAACACATCGCCGAAGCGCTGCCGCCGTCGTTCGCTCGCAATCGCGGACTGCGTGATTTGACGTTCAACCTCGCCACCGCTGCCGCGCCTCCACGGCCTGCTGCGCCTTTAGCCGAAACCGATGCCGTGACCGCCGTCACAAACACTGCGTTGCTATCGGCGCTGCGTCACGTCGCGATTTTGCTTCGTGCGAACGACCTGAGTGCGTGTGCCCTTACTTCGATGAGCGAGACGGTCGCTGCCGCACTGGATCAGCTCGCGCCGTTCGTGGGGTTGGTTCGCGACCGGATTGACGGGCGCGACGTGCTGCGCGCTGCGGTCGCTGACGATGTCCACGAACCGGACGCGACACCACTCGTTTCGGTGCTGGTCGCGGGCCACAACCCGCGCTACCTCAATGCCGCGTTGCAAAGCGTCGAGAAGCAGACATGGCCGAACATCGAAATCGTCGTGTGCGACGACAATCCCGGCGCGGCCGTTGCCGACGTCGTGCATCGCTTCGCCGCGACCTCTCGTTGCCGCGTCCGGTACTTTAAGAATGAAACGCGCCTCGGCGTGCGCCGCAACTACGAACGTTGTCTGCGTGAATCGAGCGGCCGCTACATCAAGTTTCTCAACGACGACGACGTGCTCGACCCGCCGTGCATCGAGCGCATGGTGCGCGCGTTGGAGCGCTGCCCGAGCGCGCACTTAGCGACCTCGCACCGCCGTCGCATTGACGAGCGCGGCTCGCCGATGAGCGATCAACTCGCGACCGTACCGATCACCAAGACGGACATCTACGTCGACGGCCTGAGTCTCATCAACGCGCTCTTGATGCTCGGCCTAAATTTTGTCGGCGAACCGTCGACCGCGATGTTTCGGCGCAGCGCAGTCGAAGGCGGAGATGGCGAGCGTTTTCAATTTCTCGGCGAAATGGGACGTGGCATCGTCGACATGGTGATGTGGACGCAGCTCGCGCTACGCGGCGACGTAGTTTTTCTTGCTGATCGGCTCTCAAGTTTTCGCATCCACGGCGAGCAACAAACGGCCACCACCAACGTGTCGACGCTTGCACTCACCGCGATTCCCGCTTTGCGTGATCGTTGGCTCGCGTTTGATTTTTTTACGCGCATCCCGCCGAACGTGTTGCGCGTGCTGCCGCTGGCCGACACGACCGATGGTCGCGATGCACAGGCCGCGCGCGATTGGCAGTTGCTCCCGATGAGCACGTTCTCGCCGCCCAACGCGAACGCGGAGGTGCTGCGTGCGCAGTGGCTCGCGAAAGAACATCCCTTTTTCGCGGAACGCTAGCTGTGACGCACTCTAGTAAACGCTTCGCGATCATGCAGAATTCGCAAGGTCAAAAACTGTCGCGCTGCTTGTGATTTCGAATCCATTTGTTCCGTTGCCTGCGATCGCGCTGCTTGT
>ERZ795056.4407-NODE-4407-length-14588-cov-7.868162_pt1 | contig 14588 bp, 12 predicted proteins | sample MGYA00375140_ERZ795056 | MGnify/ENA primary metagenome ERZ795056 (study PRJEB30185, sample SAMN05720227) | activated sludge metagenome | isolation source: Anaerobic digester | place: USA | collected 2015-03-09 ...
ACATCGTAGTGACCATACACAAGGACAGTTGGCAACGCCGGATCAATCATTTTCTCACCATATACAATCGGATAACCAGCCGTTTCACAGAGCTCCACTTTATCGGCACCAGCCTGAATCAGTTTGTTCTGGATGTATTCGGCTGCTTTGCGGACGTCGTTTTTAAAAGCAGAATCCGCAGAAATGGATGGAATCCGGAGAAGTTCAAAAAGCTCGTTCAGAAATCGGTCTTTGTTGTTTTGAATGTATTCGGCAGTTGTCATTGTTTTATATTTGATGAATTGAAGTCTTGGTAAATCAGGATTTTTGTTTGATGAAGTACATCTTGTTTTCTGTCCCGGCCCGTAGTTTTTTCAGATTGCCCCGGTGGGTGTAGATCACCATAACGGTCAGCAAGGCAGAAAGTCCGATCGCAGGTGGACTTGCGTGTCCGCAAAAGCCCGAAATCATCAGGGCTGTAAAGGTAACGCCTCCAGCCATCGATCCAACGGAAACGTAGTGCCAGATGATAAATAAAATCAGAAAAACACCCACACAAATCAGACCGGCCAGCCAGGAAATGCTGAATGCCATTCCGAGTAATGTTGCCACACCTTTCCCTCCTTTGAATCCGGCAAAAACGGGATACACATGGCCCAGAACGGCCACAAGTCCCATAACCAGTTTAAAGAAGAGCAGGTCTTCTTCAACAACCAAACCATTTTGAAAAAGCAATCCTGCCAGGGAAGTGGAAGCCCATCCTTTGAAAACATCAAACAGAAGGACAAATGTTCCGGCTGGTTTCCCCAGAACACGAAATGTATTGGTGGCCCCTGCATTTCCGGAACCCTGGGTCCGGACATCTACGCCAAAAAAGAGTTTACCGGTCCAGACCGCTGTGGGAATACTTCCCAGTAGATAGCTTACCAAAAATGCAGAAAGGATCCAGATCATTCAGGAATGAGACCGTTGAACAGGCCGGCAACATTATGGAAAAAAGACGAGGGTGGAAAGAAAAATCAACGCTTCCCGACCGGTTGGCGATGAGATTTTCGATACCCTGATCAGGGGAGAGGTTTCGCGATTACAGACCAACTCCTTCCGGAAAATTGCGATTTCCGATTTCGTTTTTCAAATTGCGGCTGCAATTCAATCTGGAAATCAGATAACACCTTGTTTTTTATCTCATGAGTATTCGTCAATCATTCATCATAACCTTCTGTTTCATTGCACTTTATTGCTCGCAGGTTTTTGCGCAGGAAGATGTGATGTACCTGAAAAATGAAACAAAGAAGATCGGTAAGATCACTGAAATCAATAAAGATAAAGTAGTCTTCCTGCCATCACCGGATGCCAAGCCTGAGAAGCTGGCAAAAGCAGATCTGGTTCTGGTTCTGTTTGAAAATGGGGCCTGGCTTACATTCCCTACCGAATTTAAGGGAGTAGAAGGGCCACCGGAGTCCCGTCATGCGGAAGACTGGCTCCTCACAAAGGATCAGGGAATCGTATCCTGTGTGATTCAGAATGCGGAAGGAAATCCGGTCCTGGTCTCAGCCATGAGCGATTCTGCCCGCAAAGATTATTCAGTTCCGAAAGATGAATTGTCCGGTATCCTGTTTGCCAACGGAAACAAGCAGTTATTGGGCACGAAACCGGCCACCATCGCCGAAATTCTTAAAAAGAAAAACATGATTTCTACCTCAGCTTTCCTCTCGAAATATGAAGTGAAACCTGTCGATACCGTCAAAAAGAAAAAGGGCCTGGGTCCTGAGTTGGATCTGGATAAAGCCAGTTATGAGCAGTTTAAGCAGAAGTCGCTGCAGAAAACAGATGATCTTGGTAAATACCTGAATCTGATTGCCAATAAGTCGACTGAATCTTCGGTCGCGAGTAAAGCCGTTGAACAGGCTGTCGGTTTGTTTTTCAGTGATTCTTCCCTGGTGGAAACAACCAAGCCAAATGGCGAGAAAGATCAGCAGCCAATACGTCACTACCTCAACAAACTGAAACTCCTCAAATATTCGAAAGTACTCATTGAATGGACCGATATTTCATATGTATCGAACCTAAGGAAAGCACCGGACGGATTTTACTACGGGGTGATTTCGCTTCAGCAAAAATTCTCAGGCTTTATTGATAATAAGCTGGTCTACAGTGATGTGACCCGTAAGAATGTCGAAGTTGTTCTAAAGACCTACAAAAAGGAAGTGGAAGGAGAATCGGTTGAGCTGTGGGATGTATTTCTAAACAATGTTGGAATTTCAGCCTCCCGCAACTAATGAAAATACGATTGGTCTTTTTGCTGGCAGTCGTTCTCTGCTTTCAGGGGAATACATTTGCCCAGGTTGTTTCGGCACCCATTTCGAAACAGCAGGAGTCTGACTTTGCATTTGAAGTCAAAACCATCGACGAGTTTATCGAGCGGTTCAACAATGATCAGTATACGCTGATTCGCCAGTACCTGGAAACAAATTTCCCGAAGAAGCCGATCAGTCGGTTTGATCTGGTCCGGACATTGTTCAACTACCAGGAACCATTGTGGGATAAAGAACTGGCCGCCCAGTTTGTGAAAACAGTTTGCGACACCACACAGGAAAAATTCCTTGATTTCTATTCGGATACATGGTATGCCCAGGCCGAGTGCCTGGTGAAGTACAAAGGCGTTCCAAAGAAAGTGACCATCACACTTCAGGTATTTGTTTCGGACCGGACAGGGGCTGCCAAATGGGTCATCGTTGGAGCCAGAGCGCCGTTTCTGGATTTCTCCAAACGCCTGGATTCAAAGAAATTCCTCAATCCCATCAGTCATGCCACAGATTTCATCGGTTTGAAAAGAGCGATGGAAGACAAAATGTTTGTACGGAATTATCTCACGGAGAAATTTAAGGAGAGTCACCTTAATAAGTATCTGGCGGCTGTTTCCACGGGTGATATAGTTTTCCAGCAGATCAACAGCATCACTTATCATTTCCTGTCTTTGGACAACTGGCTTTTTACAGTGAAAGAATACATTCGTCCGGGTCGTAATTCCGGATGGTTGATTCAGTCACTTTCCAAACGCACCAATGCGGAAAAAGAAGACTACAAGAAGAACATCCTGTTTTGTGATTAATCAGGCGAAGTGGCTCCTGATCCTGGCTTTTTTTATAGGAGCCGGAAGTCAGACGGTATTCTGTCAGGACAAAGAACTCGATGCCCGTGACAGAGATGAAATCCGAAGTAAAGCCATCGGGCTGGTAAAGGATTTTGAGCAGATGCTCAATGTACTGGGTACCAAAGGAACTACGGCTTCGGATGTGGAGGATATTGTGAAGCAGGCCACGGAAGAAGATGGCCGGATGTTTTACGACAATAAGGTCAACATTGAAGACGACCTGTATTCGCTCAAGGCCGATTCCGGAAGTCCAAAAGATGTGAGCATTCAGAAATACCTGAACGATTGGGATCTGTTTTATACAAAGGGGTACGATGAATCAGTGAGTTTTGCCGATTTGCGTCTCAGTGATTTTGCATCCAAAGAATATCGTTTCATCAAGGTTTATTTTACTTCTCAGCTGAAGAATAAGCATAAGGACTTTGACCAGAACTATCCCATGCGCAAAAGGGTGGCATTAATCCGCTTTGAAAAGAAAGGGGATGCCTGGGTTGCCTGGATTAACGGTATCAGCTTTTTTTCCGGAAAGCGACTCAACGGAACCGAGTACACCCCGGAAACATTTGAAGAAGACTACAAACCTTTTGTAAAGGAGAAAAAAGCCCGCCTGGTGTCAACATCCGGTTCCGAAGTGGATTCTACCTTAACCGGAACTCAAATCAATCTTCAGAAACAAAATGATTCCTTATATGCAGCTGCTGTAAAAGCCCAGATCCAGAAGTCAGAAGAGCAGCTGAAGCGGGATGCGGATTATACAAAGGCCATTGCGAAAGGCGACTCATTGCTGACGGCAAAATTGTTTCCGGCGGCATTGGAAGCGTATACCGAAGCAAGAGCGTTTAAGCCTTTTGAGATTTATCCCCGCTCAAAAATCAATGAACTGACCAAGCTTCTTGCGTCGGGAAGTTCGGACCCGAAAGACATAGCCGATAAACAGGTGGCCGAAGGAGACCGGCGATTCAAGACAAGAGATTATGAAGGTGCCCGCCAGGCTTATCAGGTTGCACTGAATATCTTTCCTGAAAATCAATCCATTAAAGATAAGATTGCACAGTCGGATAAGGTCATTCGCAATAAGGCAGAAATCCGTTCCCGCTACATGGCCAAGAACTTCAAGCTGGCTTTGAAGGAATACGGCAAAGTGATTGCAGAAGATAAGGCCAATCCGGACTACTATTTCGAACGGGCACAGTGTTACCTGGCAATGGGTGATTCCAAGCGGGCGATGACAGATCTGAACAAGGCCATCGAACTGGATGGTAATTTCCAGAGTGCCCTGGCAGCCCGCTCTCAGGTGTTTCAGAAAAGTGGCGATTTAACCCGTGCGATTTCCGACTATGCGACCCTGTTATCAATTGATCCTCAAAACAACGAGTACCACTTCCGTCATGGGGTATTGCTGGCTCTGGGAAATGATCTCGATGCAGCGGTGAAGGATTTTGATTCCGCCATTCAGATTGATGCCAAAGATGTGCAGAGTATTTGCGCCAAATCGGATGCCCTGCGCAAGCTTAAAAAGTTAGACGCTGCTCTCACAGCTGCTGAGAAAGCAATCGAAGTGAACCCGAATTTCTCGGGAGGACAATTTCAGAAAGGATTGGCCAGTCTGGAAAAAGGCCTGGATGATCAGGCGTCCATTGCTTTTTCGAAAGCGATCCGGATCGGACTGAATCCCGAACAGGAGAAAGTGCTGGATGTCTTCAACGAAGACTATATGAAGAAGGCCCGTGACGCGGATGGAAAAGGTGAAACAGCTGAGGCCATTCGATGGGTAAAGAAGGCCATCACTGTGAAACCTAAATCAGCAGAGAGCTTTTATTTTCTGGGTTTACAGAATGAAAAACAAGGAAAACTGAGTGAAGCATTGCTGTCGTTGGATCAATCGGTGTTTATCAAAGATGATTACATGCCGGCCTACCTGAAAAAAGGTCAGATTTTGTTTATTCAGAAAGACTTTAAGAATTGTATCGAGCCATTTTACAAAGTGAAGCGCCTCGATAAAAAGAATATAGATGCCTGTCTCGGATTGGGTGATGCCTTCGTAAATCTCCAGCAATACGATTCCGCCATGGTTTGGTATGGTGCCGCACTGGAAATCAAACCAGACTTTTCCCGTGCATTGTTGCTCAGAGGAAAATGCCATTTCATAAAGGAAAACTATCGTCGTTCCCTGATGGACTTTGAAGATGCCATCAAACAGGACAAACGAAACGCAGAGGCCTATTTTTACAAAGGAAAAATCAATAAAGCACTGAAGCAGTTTGATAAATCGGTGGACGATTTCAATGAAGCGCTGGAACTAGGGTACAGTAAATACGAATGTGCTGTAGAAGTGGGCAATGCCTATTCTCAAATGGGAAGTCACAGCAAAGCCATCCGGTATTTTACTTCTGCCATCAAAGAAGATCCAAACAAAGGTAAGGCCTATGAGCTACGTGGTTTGGCTTATTTGATTGAAGAAGATTACAAAAATGCCCTGGCCGATCTGGATGAAGCCCTTAAAATCGATACCTCACTGGGGAAAGCCCTCAACCGGATCGAACTGGGTTTCTTAAAACTTCGATTTAACGATCTGGACGGTGCCGAAGTAAATTTCAACCGGGCACTGGATTTTGATGCGTACAATCCAAGGGCCAATTACGGACTGGCCGCAACGTTCTTTCTTCAGGGAAAAAAGGAAATGTCGATGAACACGTTCGAACAGGCATTTATCCCCAGGAAACTGGAATACGACAAAATCAAGAAGGATCCCTGGATGAAAACCATTGTGAAAGACAAGGATTTCAAAAAGAGGGTAAGTGCCTACTTCAAGTAAAAGCTACAAAAGGACAGCACGCTTTTTTAGCTCCGGCTGGACCATTCTGAAAAAGCAAACCAGAACAGCTTCAGACCAAAACCAATCAGGCAAATGCCGCTTACAATCCTGAAAATTTTGAGTACCAGCGGACTCAGATAACGAATGATGAATTGTGCGGCCCAGGCTTTGAGGGTGTCAGTCAGAAATACAGTAAGTGCAGCAGCCATGAAAAAGAGAAAAGCGGCAGTTCCACTCGTTTTTCCAACACCCGACGCAACCACAGATGAAGTCGACAACCAGAACATCCAGGGAAAAGGATTGAATGTATTGATGCTGAAACCCTTCCGGAATAAGGGCCAGAGATCCCAGATCGTTATTTTGATGGTTGGTCCGGAAGGAGGGGGGCTCAGGATTCCGGAAATGCCGGTGCCCACAAGGACAAAACCTCCCACCACACCCAGAATTTCATTGAAATGGGGAATCTGCTGAAGCTGGGTGAGTAAACTGTAGGTGGCCGCCATCAGGCAGCAATCACTCACCACGACACCCAATGCCAGAGCCACAGAAACACCAAATCCATGATCAATGCTGGCTTGAAGAAGCGCAAAAAAAGCCGGTCCAATCAGAAATGCCAGTCCGAAACCCAGAACTACGCCCTGACCGATGGCTTCAAGAAAAAGTGAATTCAATGTCTGGCTCTTTGAAAGTCCAAAGGACCGCAAAATCTTCAGTTCTTCCTAAACCCAAAATCCAAATTAGAAATCCTACTCCGAACCAAAATTGCTTCAAATAACGCCATGACGTCACAAGTCAGAGGCTACACCACCTTTTCTTCAGTATCCGTAGCGCTGCTACGAATTTCGAATAAAAGGCGCTGATTTATTGCACTTTAGCCTCTCGTTACGAATTTCCAATATGGAATCTGGGCTAAAAGGAAAAAGTCCCCTTTGGGGGGACTCTTTCTCATTATTCATATCACCTTTTCTATATTATGTCTTACCGGCTATTGTGCCATTATCATAAATTCTGTTCTGCGGTTCAGCGCTCTTCCGTTTTCGGTTGAGTCAGTACCAGGAGCTGGCTTCTTTTCTCCGTAGCCCATGGCACGAAGACGTCCTTTGTCAATTCCTTTTGAAGTAAGGTAGGCCACTACTTTTTCTGCTCTCTTTTTAGACAATTCATTGTTGTAATCATCTTCGCCCAGGAAATCAGCGTGACCGGATACTTCAATGATCAATTTGTCGTTTTCAGTGAGCATTTTGTAAAGCATGTCCAGTTCGTGATTGGATCGTTCAGAGATTTCAGCCTGATCGAAATCGAAGTAGACATTGCGGAGTATTCTGGGCTTGTTCAATGTGTGGCGCTTCAGTTCGATGTTTCGGGTCACGAAGATCGAACGACTTCTGGAAGCAGGCGGCACGTTGACCATGATGTTTTTGAAATGAAAGCCTTCTTTTTCAATCGCCACCATAAAGTTTTTCGATGTAGCGTTGGCAATCATAATTTCATAGACACCATTCCGGACACGGACAGGTGTGATTTTCTCTTTGGTATCCTGATCAATGAACACCACGTCACCATCCAGTGGAATCCGTGTGTCAGTATCGAGAACCAGAATCCGCACTGCAGTTTCCTTTCGACCAGCACTGGCTGTTTGAAGATCTTTCATCGGATCGTACATATAGTATCCCTGTCCGTTGGCTGTGGAAGCAGAAGGATCTTCTTCCAGAACTTTTACTTCAAAATTTCCCTTTGTGCCAGCTTCAGATGAGGCGACCGCATTGTTCTGGATTTCTTCTTTCTTCGCAATTCTGTCAGCCTCCGCTGCTTTTGTCGCACTGCTGTCTTCTGATAGCTCATTCACTTCATTTTCCATAAGTGGTTCGTTTGCTTTCGCCAGTTCTTTAAATTCTTCTCTCGCTTTCTTCACAGAATCCGGAACAGGAGCACCCTGAAGTATCTGATAGATATCAAGGTCGCCTACACCATTTTCTTTGAATGAAGAATAGTATGCCAGGCTTTTGTCTTTATCAGGGGAAGAGACATAGGTATTATCATCATCCACCGAGTTGATCGGGAAGCCAAGGTTTTCCGGGCTTTTGAATACCTGATTTCCGGCATCCCAGGTGGCTCTGAATACATCGAATCCACCCATAGCTTTGTGTCCTTTGGAACTGAAATACAATGCGTTTCCTTCTTTATTCAGCGACGGAGCGTCTTCATCATAAATGGTATTGACTTTCGGTCCCAGGTTTACCGCAGAACCCCAGTTTCCATTGCTTCTCCTTTCAGAGTAGTATATATCGGTTCCACCAAAACCACCGGACCGGTCGCTGATGAAGAATATTTTGTTTCCTTTTGCTGTAACATACGCAGCGGTTTCACGGGAAGAAGTATTGATGTTTTTTCCCATCGATTCCGGAGTTCCCCAGGTGCCATCGCTTTTCCTGCTGGCCATGAAAAGGTCTCCGTTTCCGTCACCTTTTGAAATCACCATTGTTTTTCCATCCGGAGAGATACACAACACAGATTCGTGACCAGGTGTGCTTAATTCAGTTACCAATCGGGGATTGCTCCAGATGCCGGCACTGTCTCTGGTTGCTACATAAATATCTTCAAAAAAGTGAAGGTCATCATCAACCTGGGAGGATGCACCGCCCAACCTTCTGGATGTGAAATACATTTGTTTTCCATCGGGAGTGAAAACCGGACCGTAATCCGGATACGGACTGTTGATACCTTTAATGTTTACATATCGGGAATCCAATGGTTTTTTCTGAAGGTCTTCCGCTACCAGACATTCGAAAATTTTGCGGTCTGCCGTACGGATGGCCGCACCTTTGTTAATCTGAGAGTATCGGCTTCCATTCCCTGATTCAACCGATTCTTTAAAAAAGCCGAAGTATTGATTGGCCATGGTGTAATTTTCACCCACCTGATAGGCTTTGGCTATCAGAAAGCGGAGATCCGGAAACAGATCGAGTCCCAGTTTAATTTCCGGAACAAAATCAGGCTCGACATCATGGGCTTTGAGAAAGTAATTAAGAGACATTGACTTCTGGGAAGTCTGAAGATAACACAATCCTGCCATGTAATTCGCCCTGACGTTTTCAGGATGGATTTCCAGAGCGGCTTTGTACTTATCCAGGGCTTCACGTTTGCTCCCTTTGTTTTTGTACAAAACATCGCCTTGTTCCACCAGCGCTTCTGCCTGGGTGTTTTCGTTCTGGCCGTATGTAGCGTTGGCCGAAAAGAACAAGACCATCAATAGGGAAATGGCAAATACTCTCATAATGTTTCTTTTTTTAACTTGGGTAGGCCTCTTTTCCTGATGGCCTGCCCCGGAAATGAATAGAATTCGAAACTGCCGGATGGCTCTTCCACCCTGCGATACAAAAGTGTTGGCTCAGAGGTGATTTTTGGTTCCTCAAAAATGTTATTTCTTACAAGTGCAATGGAACGGTTTACAAGCCGCATCTTTGCGTTCCTTTTACCATGAAATACCTGTTCATCAAATCCAGCACCGACTGGAAAATGTGCCCGGAACCTCGCTTTCCGGAAGTGGCATTAATCGGCCGGTCCAACGTCGGCAAATCGTCCCTCATTAATGCTCTTCTCCAGAACAAAGGGGCAGCCAAGATATCGTCAACTCCTGGTAAAACTCAGGTAATCAATCATTTTCTAGTGAATGATAAATGGTATCTGGTCGATCTTCCCGGTTATGGGTATGCCAAAGTTTCACAGACAGAACGGGTGAAATGGGAGAAAATGGTGAAGAACTATCTGGTGAACCGCACCAATCTGATGGGGCTCCTTCTGTTGGTCGACAGCCGGGTTCCACCACAGAAGTCAGATCTTGAATTTGCCTCCTTTGCAGGTAAGAATCGCCTGCCATTGTACATCGTTTTCACAAAAGCTGACAAGCAATCGACTGCCAAAACAAAGGCTACAGTGGAAGCGTTCAGTGCAGAAATGCTCAAAGAATGGGAAGCGCTCCCGCCAATGGTGATAAGTTCGGCTGTTTCCGGACTGGGAAGAGACGAGGTTTTTGAGAAAATTGAAGAGGCGCTCAATGCCTTTGAATCGAATGAGAATTGAGGATGGCAGCAGGTAAACGAAATACACTCATCACCGTATTTGATCCCCTTTGCGGGTGGTGTTATGGTTTCGGTCCCGTCATGATCGAACTTGAAAACGTATATGGAAGCCAGCTTAAATTCGATGTGATCTCAGGAGGCATGATTACCGGTAACCGGATCGGACCTTTGTCGAACATGGCAGGATTCATTTCCAATGCTTATAAGACAGTGGAACAATACACCGGAATCCGTTTCGGGGAAACATTCATCAACAAAACCCTGAAAGAAGGTACTGCCACCTACAGTTCACTGGAACCAGCCAAAGTACTGACGGTCTACAAGCAGTTTCATCCGGACAAAGTCGTTGCTTTCAGTCATGCCATTCAAAAACGGATTTATAGCGACGGAATCGATCCGGTTCAATACCCGGAATACCTTCCATTATTTGAAGCGGAAGGAATTCCTGCCAAAGAAGTGTTGCCTTTACTGGCATCCAAAGATCTCGAACAGGAAACCATCAACGAATTCAGCCAGTCGCAACGCTGGAAAATCAATGGATTCCCGGCCTGTGTCATTCAGCAGCCCGATGGGAAAGCCATTGGACTCAGCAGCGGATATATTCCATATGCGGAACTCGAAAAAAGAATCCAGCCTTTTCTGGTTGGTTAGAGGCTTTGCAAATCAGGCCGGACCAAAGCAGCGGTTGAGAACAACCCTGTACCGAACGGAGAAATTTGCATAACACCATTCCTTCAATTGAGGTATTTCCTGTTCAAGAAGACGGTTGATCGCCTTTCGCAATTCCTTTTCAAAGAGTGAACGATCAAAGCTAACTTTTCGTAAAATCATTTTAACGTATTCCAGCATAGTCGTCATAATCAGTAAATAAGTTTAGAATCTGGTTGTAGTGTCTGTAAATATATGGATCTGAGAAAACCGTTCGCAAGTGTTTTTTGAGATTTTTTAGAAAGGATTTTTCAATTTAGCGCCCGATGAGGCAAAAGGAACACCTGAATTTCCTTTTGAATTCTGATAATCTTGAAAAACACTGTACTCTGCCAAAATTGTTGATGTCGCTTCGGACCTTCCTTCTTTCACTCCTTTTTCTCGCATTTGGGATAAACGGTGTAATGGGGCAGAAAATTAAAATTGTTCTGGGCCCTTCTAAAATTGGATCGAATGAAATCTACACCATAACTCTGACAGCACAGGACCAGAACCTCGACGACTACAGCAACTTTCCCAATATTCCAGGATTTTCCAAAGCAGGCACCTCGTCCTCATCTTCCATGCGAAGTATGAACGGACAGGTAACCAATGAGGCCAGTATCATTCAGAATTACATGCCGGAAAAGGAAGGTACCTTCAAGCTTCCTCCTTTTGTGATGAAGGTGAACAAAAACACCATAAAATCACCAGGCGCTACCATATTGGTGGGACCACCGGTTGATAAACAGGCAAGCGACCCGTTCGGAGGCAATCCGTTTGCCTATGATCCCTTCGAAGATTTCTTTAAAAAAGGAAAGGACATTCCCGAAGGTAAAGCCGATGCCATGTTCAATATCCAGGCCGACAAAACTGAAATCTGGGCAGGCGAAGGTGTGAACGTCACGATGTCATTCCTTGTTTCCGATGAAAATCAGGCCGATCTGATGTTTTATGACATCGGTAACCAGCTGGCTTCCATTGTGAAGAAAATCAAGCCGGAGAACTGCTGGGAGGAAAACTTCGGGATTGAAGAAATCAACGCCCGCAAAGTGAAGGTGGGTAAAAAGAACTACACCGAGTACCGGATTTACCAGGCAACATTGTTTCCACTGGTTGCAAAGTCATTTACGATACCATCCCTCAAGCTCAACATGCTGAAGGCGAAAGGATCTGCATCGTTTTATGGTGCCCAGGGTGGAGAGGAAATCAAACCGTTTTACTCCAAACCAGTCACGATCACAGTGAAAGATCTTCCGGCACATCCCTTGAAGGGAAATGTGTCGGTCGGTGTTTATTCTCTGGAGGAAAAACTGCTGAAGAACCGGGTGAACATCAACGAAGGGGTGGCATTTGAAATGGGTATAAAAGGGGAGGGGAACATCAGTTACATCCAGCCACCATTGACAACAAAATCTGAAATGCTGGATATGTATCCTCCGAATACCCAGCAGACCATTCAAAGGGCCGGTGGCAGGGTGACCGGACAAAAGACCTTTTCCTACCTGATGGTGCCCAAGGAAAAGGGAAACTTTCAGGTCCGGAATGCTATTTACTGGGTGTATTTCAATTCGAAACTGGGTCAGTACGATACTCTATTTCCCACCTCTGTCATTCGGGTGGTTGAAGGTAAATCAGCTTCTGCAGGAGTGTCAGCAAAAGCAGAGGATTCGTTTTATGCCTGGATCGAAAAGGCCGACCCCAATGAAATTGATCTGGTGGCAAAAAAGAACGAATCCCTTTTTTGGATCAACATTGCCATGGCTGTAATGGCAGCCATCACTCTGGTGGCTAGTTTTATTCGCCGGTAAACTGTTCGCTTCTCGGACCCAGCTCCATCGCCCGCACTTCCACTGGCTTTCCGTTTTCAAATGCTATTTTCAGGGCGGTACGCACTTTATGGAAGCCATGCCGTCCGGCAGCTCCCGGATTGGTGTACAGAATGCCATCTTCCTTTACTACCCGGCAGATATGAGAATGGCCGCAGACAATCATTCTGGGTTTTAGTTCCCGGATCAGTTTGCGCCCCAGATCACTGTACCGGGGATATTTTCCGGCGATGTGGAGCATGAGGACAGGAAATCCCTGAACATCAAAAAACTGATATTCCGGAAAGTACTGGCGCACATCCGTTCCGTCGATATTGCCGTACACAGCTCTCAGATTTCCTTTTTTGAACCAGGGTTCCACCACTGACATATTTCCCAGGTCGCCCGCATGCCAGACTTCTTTGCAGCCCGAAAAGTCCTTGATCAGTCCTTCATCGAGCCAGCCATGGGTGTCGCTGTAAATGCCAATCTGAATCCTTTCTTCCATATTTATTTTGAAAGAATGGGAAACCGTCCGGTGCTTTTCGGATCAATATTGAAACGATCGAGATGAAAGGACGGTGCCAGACGCTCCCGTTTCCATTGGTTGCGTTTCCATAAAGTGATGAATCTGTCCACCTGTGATTCCAGATAATCTCCTTCTTCCGTACGGGTTTCTTTCAGACGGGCTATCGTTTCTTCCCGGCTCATCCGGTTGCCGATCCAGCAGACTTCAATCTGTTCCAGTAAATCATAGGGCATCAGATCGGCTTCATCGGTTTGCTTTTGTTCGGAAGGACGGAGCTCAGCGGTCGGTTGCTGTGCGATGATTTGTTCGAGAACAGGATACTGCAGATGGTCCCGTGCCCAGACCAACCACTGGCGAATAAAATGCTTGGTCACACCGGCGATGGGGGCCAGGCTTCCTGCCGTGTCGCCGTCCATGGTACAGTAGCCCACGTCTCCTTCGCTCCGGTTGCTGGTAGTGAGTAACAGGAAGTTTCGGGTATTGGCCAGCATCCAGATGCCGGGTGCCCTCGTTCTTGCCTGAATGTTTTGTAAAACCAGATCGTCAGTTCCCCAGGAAAGTGGACGACCTATGCTTTGTTCGGTGAGTTTTGTGTATGCATCCACCAGATGGTCAACCTTCCAGTGGTGAAATTCGGCTCCCAGATCGGTAGCCAGATCGGAGGCGGCTTTAAAGGTTACGTCTCCTGAATTGGCAGTAGATTGATAAACACATACCAGAATTTGCCCCAACCATTCCTTCGCTGTATTTCCTTTCAGTTTGAAGCCCAGCTTTCGTTCCAGTTCTGTTTTGCCCAGTTTCAACTCTGCTCGTTTGAGCATTTCTGCTACCAGAACCGCACATGCGGCGGAATCGGCACCTCCTGAAAGAGAAAGGGCGAATCCTTTGCTTCCGGATTTTCTTAAATAATCCAGCAAACCGAGTCCGGCTGCTGTCGTAAATTCTTCGAAGTCGTTTCGTTCAGCAGCTTTTTCAAATGATGGTTCTGATTCTTCCAGATCAAAAACCGCCACTTCCACATCTCTCATCGAAAGCATGGCGGAAGAAGACAACACCACACCGTCAGAACCAAACATGATTTCACCATCGAAAATGAGCTTTCCTGATTCGTTGCCCACAAGGTTGGTGTAGAGATAATATCCTTCGTGCACTCCGGCCAGACTTTCAATCACAGCATGTCGTTCTTCGCGTTTTCCTCTTCCATAATTGGAGGCAGAAGCATTCAGGATAAGGTCAGCGTGCTGGGCTGCTCCTTTCCGGGCCGGACGGTTAACAGGGTGCCAGCCATCTTCACAAATTTCAAATCCAATCTGAATTCCATTCCAGGAAACCGTAAAATCGCCGAACAGACAAGTGCCGGACGGAGTTTCAATGGTTTCTTTTGAAAGTGGTTTCCAGGGCTCAAACCATCTTGATTCATAGAAAACCCCCGTCTTCGCCAGAATTTGTTTCGCATACAAACCTTCCAGTTTTCCATTTTGGCAAACCGCGAAGATCGGAAGAGCGTCGTGTAGGGAAAGAGTGTCGCTTAACGTGT
>ERZ795056.4408-NODE-4408-length-14587-cov-4.289912_pt1 | contig 14587 bp, 6 predicted proteins | sample MGYA00375140_ERZ795056 | MGnify/ENA primary metagenome ERZ795056 (study PRJEB30185, sample SAMN05720227) | activated sludge metagenome | isolation source: Anaerobic digester | place: USA | collected 2015-03-09 ...
CAGTGCAGGAGACGCTCGCCGACTTCGACGTCCACATCATGGTGGCCAACCCGGACGCGTACTGGGCGGGATGGGGCTGCGAGAAAGGCTGCAACGACGACCCGCAGAAGTGCGCGGAGTACGGCTACCAGTGCAACGTCTATCCCAAGCTCATCACAGCGTGCGACGCGACCCTCGCGGCGGGCCTCACCTTCAATGCCGGTAACGATGCAGCCAACCGGCATTGCGCGCTGTTCGGCGGCAACCGCTACATCATCAGCGGCGAGCCCAAGCTGGCGGACGCACTCGAGTGCATCGCCAAGGTCGGAACATCCGGCGGTGATCCGCCGATGGGTGACGCCCTGATCGCCGCGCTCGACCCCAAGATCAACGCGGAGGGCGGCTGCAACGCAGGGTTCTTGCGAGATGACGCGTTGCTGGTCGTTGTGCTCATCAACGACACACATGACGAGGCATCGACGAGCTGGCCCTACCAGCAGTACAACGCCGTCGTCGATGCAAAGGGGGGAGATCCAGACGCGATCGTCGCGCTTGGGATCATCGCGCAGCCGCTCCAGGAGGGCGAGGCTGAGGTTCCAGGCTGCATCTACGACAGCAACGTCAAGGACCCGCTACGCGACCTGATCTCCCGGTTCCCCTACCACGTTGAGGGGGACACCTGTGCTCCCAGCTACGCCCCCTACTTCGAGCAGGCCGCGGGCATGATCGGGGAGGCGTGCGGGAAGTTCATTCCCCAGTGAGCGCGCAGCCGCCTGGCTCGCGCGCCACTCGGCTCACCCGTGAACCAGGACCAGGCGGGCCTGGGTCGATCCGTTCGCGGTGATGTAGCCGGCAGAGAAGAGGCGATCGTAGGCATCCGAGAGCACGCCAAGTGCCTCCGACGGGCCCGAGATCGGGAACCAGTGCTCAAGGAGCGGGAGTACCTCCTCGCCACCGACGCGGTGGGCAAAGAAGTAGCCGCGCAGCAAGCCCTTCTCGGTGACAGCGCCAGCCACGAGCGCCCGGCCCTGCGAGTCGAGTACAACGTCGCTACCGTACCGAAGCTCGATGCCCGCGGCGTCGGAGCTGCTCCATAGCAGCTTGCCCGTGGGACCGTAGAGCGAGGTTGCGATCTGGTAGTTCGTGCAGGTGTCGTCGCAGGCATAGCCGGTCACCAGTACACCGAGCGGGTGATGGCCGGCGCCGAAAAACACGCTCTGACTGCTGGCGCCAGACTTGGCGGCGATGATCACGGGGTCCTTGACCTCGCCCGTGTAGAGGTTCATCGGCACGAGCATCCCGCGCGTATGCGTATCCACGATGTTGTGCTTCCCGCTGCTCGCGCCGACGACCCATGCGATGTCACCCTCGATCACGACGTCCATGGCGAGATCCGAGAATGTGTGTGGCTTCTCGTTGGGATCGTAGTCCCAGTGGTGGCCCAGGGTCTGCACGCCCGCGGCGTTGACTCGCCAGAATCCGACGTCCAGATCTTTGCCAGCCGACGCGAAGCCCACCGCGAAGCAGCCGCCCTCTGCGTCGGCCGCGATGCCGCGCACGCCCTGGCCGAGGTCGCCGAACGCTTCCACGCCGGTGAACTGGCCGGCCGCGTCGAACAGGGCGATGCGAGGCTGGGGTGAAGGGTCGCCCGGCTTGCGCACGTTCATGGCGACCCACACGCGGCCGTCCGGTAGCACCGCCAGATCGGCGGTGGAACCCTCGCGGGTGTCGAGCGTCACGGACCACAGCTCTGCGCCGGTGAGGCCCGAGCGCTTGCGCAGGGAAGGCCGGGTGATCTTGTTGATCTCGACCTGGCCCGCCTCGAGCACATCGCCCTCCGCGGTGAGGGCAATGCGGTTGGTGCGGCTGCCCGCGAGACCCGCCTTGAACCAGGCCATCGTGCCCGGCTTGGGGGTCGAGACCCCGTAGCCTGCGTTCTCGCTGACCTGGAAGGGGCCATGATGGGCGGTGATCGTGACCGTGTGGTCGCCGTTGTCGATCGCGCCGCGGACGGGCAGCGCGCCAACAAACTTACCTTCGCCCGCGTCGGCCAGCTCGCCGAGGTCGACACCGTCGAGCTCGATCTGCACCGAGGCGGTGTGCTCCGTCAGGATCTCGAGTGATACGGGACCAGCCGCGTACACCTTCGCGGGGAGCTGAACCGAGACGATGCTCGGCTTGTCGATGTCGGGCGGGTCCGCCAGGTCGGTGTCGTAGCCCGCGGTGGAGTCAGGGTCCCCGGTGGCACTGAGCGCGCCCGTGTCACTCGAACCGCTCGCGTCGCCCGAAGCCGCGTCGCCAGTGTCCGCCGAGCCCTCGCTCGCGGTGCCGCCCTGCATATCACCGGAGGTGCCCGTAGGCGTCGCGCTGCTCGTCGTCTCGCCAGCCCCGGTGCTCGCGTACTTGTCCTGGCCGGCCTGGAACGCCTCGTATGCCGGTGACGTGCAGCCAGTCAGCGCGACGACGACGGACAGTGACAGGCGGCTCATGCCAGCCACACTAACAGGCCGAACAAGATCGCGCATGTCAGAACCTCCTTTCGAGGACCAGTCCGCCGCTGTTCCGGGCCCCCCAGGGAGCCACCGCCACCAGGGAGCGCCGCTTACCCGTCGCCAGCAGGACAATCCCCGTCACGGCCAGCGCTGCCCCGGTCGCCCCGAGGACCGCCGCACTCGCGGTCGTGACCCGATAACGCTGCTCCAATGCTGTCGCCCGCGACGCCTCCGCGTCCGTGGCCGGACGGTCCGCGGTCTCGGCCTGGAGGGCCCACAACTCGCGTTCGCCCCGGCCGCGATACGCGAGCACGGCGGCCATCGGCGCGAGCAGCAGGAGGCCGGGGATCAGCGAGCCCACGCCAGCGCGAACCCGGCGCTGGTCGACACGCGGCGTGGCCAGAGCCTGGCCGATGGCGGGGGGCGGCGCCTCATCCCTGCCTGCCGTCGGGGTGGACAGCGGCCCCGTGAGCGGCGCGTCCTCGGCTGACTTCGTGGGCGGTGCCTCGGCGGTCGACGGCTCGGCAAGCGCGAGCCGCGACTCCTCGGCCCCGACCGAAACAATCTCGCAGGGCACCACGCGCCCGCTCGCAACGACCTTCGCAAGCTCCACCGCGACCGCCTTTAGCGTGACCCGCACGTTGTCCTGCTGTCCTACATCGCTGGCCAGGGCGGCCGCCTCCTGCAGCACCGTCCGCTGCTCGCACAGGAACCGCGGATCGTTGCGGGGCTGCCTGGGCGCGCCGCCGTGCTGGAACGCATCGCCGTAGCTCTCGGACGCAAGGCCCGCAAGCAGGAAGCGGTCCGCCTCGCTGAGGTCGGTGCGCCGCGACGCCGGTGCGGCCTGCTCCGCGGCGCGCGCGAACTGCCTGGCGTCCTGAGCCCGCTGGATCTTGCCGAGCAAGGCGCCCATGGGGTCCGCCCCCGCCGCGGGTGTCGAGGCCGTGGTGATGGCCACGGCGAGCATGAGCGAGGTCCAGCGAGACATCTTCCACATCATACCAGACCCCATCACACCCGCGTCCGCCGAGCGCGGCAAATCGGTGCTCGCCAGGCATCTACTATATAAGGGGCTCCTCGCCATATCGCCGATCGGATCGACCTCGCGGCGCACACGCCCGGCCCGGCTCGCACACGGTTGTGGCACCCTTCGCTCATGGACACGCCGCAACGCGCCATCACTCGCCCCGCCCGCGATGCCGTGAAGCTGCCGCGAGGCTGGACCGAGCACTCGCCCGGCGAGCTGCCACGGCCGGCGTTGACGGGCCGCATGTTGGACGATCGCTTCGAGCTGCTCGGTCGCCTCGGCGAGGGCGGCATGGCCGACCTCTACCTCGGTGATGATCGCCATCTTCGTTGCAAAGTGGCGATCAAGATCCTCCGGGACGATTCGCCGGACTCGCGGCAACGCTTCTTGCGAGAGGCCGAGGTGCTGAGCAACGTTCGCCACGAAAACATCGTCGATGTGGTGGCCCGCGGCGTCATGCAGCCCGGCGGCATGCCGTATACGGTGCTGCGCTACCTGCCCGGCGAGGACCTCAAGACCCGCCTCCACGAGGGCGGGCCGCTGCCATGGGCCACGGTCGTGGAGATCGGGATCCAGATCGCGGACGCGCTCGCGTGCCTGCACGAGGAGGGGGTCCTGCACCGCGACGTCAAGCCCGAGAACATCATGTGGACGCACCACACCTCGCGGCGCGTGTTCGTGAAGCTGATCGATCTCGGGACCGCCAGGGCCTCAGCCAGGTTCCAGAGCCGTCAGGATCGCAGCTACACGCCCGTGTGTGGGCGCCGCGAGACTGCGACCGGCGCCGCGATCGGGACGCCGGGTTACATGCCGCCCGAGGCCGGCCTCGGGGACCCCGACGCGCGCACCGACATCTTCGGGCTGGGGGTCACGCTGTATCAGCTCTGCACCGGGAAGATGCCGGACGATCCGCTCACACCGCCCCCGCTCCGCGCCGCGAATCCGGCCGCAAAGACCCCCGAGGACCTCGAACGCGTCATCATGGCCGCATTACACTGGGATATCGCCGAGCGCACGCCGAGCGCCGCGAGGATCCGCGACGAGTTGTCGGCGCTGCGCACCGTGCACGCCCCGTCGCGCGGCGAGAGCGGCCTGTTCGCCGGTCGGATCGAGCTGCGCGAGCATTTGGCGACGGGCGCGGAGGCCGAGGTCTTCCGCGCCTATCATCAAAAGCTCCGCCGACCCGTCGCGCTCAAGCGCATGCTCGAGCGCCTCGAGGGCAACCCGGACGATCGCGCCCGCTTCGAGCGCGAGGCGTGGGTGCTCGCGTCCGTGCGCCACCCCGGCTTGCCGGAGGTGTACGACAGCGGCACGGCGGACGGGCGCGCCTACACGGTGATGGAGCTGTGCGCGGGCCGCCCCGCGCAGCGCTTCTGCGACGACGCCACGCGCCTGCGCCTCGCCGAGGTGCTCATGGTCGGCATCCAGGTCGCGGAGACGATGCAGGCCGTGCACGCGATGGGCGTCATCCACCGCGACCTGAGCGCGCAGAACATTTTAATCGAGGCCGGCCGCGAGCCCCGCGTCAAAGTGATCGACTTCACCGGCTGCCTGCTCACCGACCGCTTCTTCAGCCTCCGCGACGAGCCCCGCCCTGCGGACGCGCTCGAGGTCGATCGTCCGCTGCACATGCTGCCCTTCGCGGCGCCGGAGGTCCGAGCGGAGCAGCGCTGGAGCGAGGGCAGCGACATCTATGCCCTGGGCGTGCTCCTGTACCGCCTGCTCACCGGCAAGATGCCGTACACGACCCAGGCGCGTGACCAGTACATCCCGCTCTCCCGCAGCTCTCACAGTCGCAGCGTCGACCACGTCCTCGCGGCAATGCTGAACCCGGACCCCGTGCAGCGGCTCGCCGACATGGCCATGGTCGCCGAGCGCCTGCGAGATGCGCTGGAAGAGGAGACCGCGGGCGACGAACAGCCAGCGGCCCGGCCCCAGCTCACCCTGGTCGCGGCGCCCATGGACGACACCGCCCCGCCCGCCGCGGATGAAGAGGCCTGCCCCATCGCCGCCGACGCCGGCCTGGCCCCCACGAGCCCGCAGCCCAGCCCAACCGTCGCCAACGAGGGTCCGGCGAGCCCCGAACGGCTCGCCGTGGGCAGCCCCAGCGCAAGCCCTCTGCCCTCGGCGACGATGCAACGCTCCTGGCGGATCCCGCTGCTCCTGGGCGGATTTGGGGCTCTGGCGGTGCTCCTCGGCGTGTTGGCCTGGTCGTGGTATCCCCGCCCGACCACGAAGCCGGAGCCGGCGGCGCGCCTGGTCTCTACCGCCACACGGCCCCCCTTTGAGCCTGCCCACGCCGTCGATGTGGCCCCCGGCCTGTCGACGCCGGAGAACTCCCCTGCGCCGCTCGACCAGCCCAAACCCGCCGACGACAAAGCGGCGACGGTCATCGCTCCCTCTGTTCCACGCCCCCGTCTCAATCAAGCCACCGTTCATCGGCTCTTGGCCTCGCGCGTGAAGACGTGTTCAGACAAATGGCTCACCCTTAAGCTGCGTGTGGTAGGCGGGGTGGGGCACGTCGAGACGATCAACGGCTTCCTGCCCCAACCTGGCCTGCAAGGCGCACAGCGCTGTGTCACCGACGCCATCGCCTCGACACGCTTCCCGAGCACCACGTCTGCGACGTTCACGCTGAGGTTCGCGCCGACTCGCTGATGGTCCGCTTGCGCCGCATGTGCGGCCCCCGAGGGGGGCCACGGCTCTATGCCGCATATGCAGCAGCCCAGCACCCCAGCGGGGGACTCGGCGAGCCGTCTATTCAAGGTGAAAGCTTGAGAGACCAATCGATGCAGCTTCGGTGAGCAGGTTGGACATTCCCGGTGAGAGTCCCTCGCGCGCCTCGGATGACTGGAATAATAGAGCGGCTAAGACCCCCGCAACCTGAATCTCCGGGTGATGTTTGGAGTCCTCAAAAGTCAAGGGCCCTATTCGGTCTTTCATGTTAGACATCCCTAACGTGGAAATCGTTTCTAGCGTAGAAAACCAGTTTTGCCTGAATTCGTTCTCCTCGCCAATGGAAGACAGTTTGTCTGAGACCACTCTCAACCTGACGTTTGTCTGCTTTGTGAGAAAGCCTACAAGCTGGAGAATCAAGCTGTAGTAGATTTGGCCGCCGTCCACAGCACGTCCGCCGCGGCGGGTTGTAACAGTCAGAGACTCTCCGACGTTCGCTTTCTTTACGTGAGCAAATATCGGCAGGGCTCCAAGGTTCTTTAGAAATACGCTCATTAATGCTCTCGCATTAACGTGCGGAGGTTGATGAGGGGTTAATGTGCCAAATTTCTCTACAAAATCATGAACTTTAGCTTCTTGGCCCGGTGATAGATCCATCATCTCCATCCAATTGGTGCGGAGATGAGATAGTTGTGTGAGGGGGAGAGCGATGCCGCCTACACCGAATGAGTGATTTGTAGGTAAGCGAATTCCCTTTTGGCCAGAATCGTCGAAAGAGATCAAGTAGGTTTTGGGCATGAAGTGGGGAGAGCGAATGGCCATGAACCGAGAGTGCCATGGATTTGTACGCGAGATCAAGCCGACAGCTCACTGCGTCGAGCCCTGGGCCTACGGGAGCAGGTAGTCAGGGAACGGGTTAATGGATCCTCGCCGGGACACCCAAGCGGACCTTGGTCCCGGACGGTCAAGCGGATCCAGTCCTCGCCCTGCTGTTTGCGCCCGAGCCCGATCCTCACGCCACCGTGGGAAACATCTGCTCCCCGCTCCCAAGTCAGCGGCGGCTGTTCTTCGCGGGGCCTGGCGGCGACACACGGTCGCCCTTGAAGAACGTGTAGCCCGTACGCGGGGCGCTCACGCCGTCGCGGACCACCACTGCCTCCGCGAACACCGCCTCGAGCCCCCAGCTCTTCTCGAAGCGCGGGCCGTCCTGGAACTGCACGTGCAGGTGCGGCTCGCTCGAGTTGCCGCTGTTGCCACAACGGCCGAGCACCTGCCCGCGGCGCACGCTGGCTCCCACCTTTACCTTGAGGCTTCCGGGGATCAGGTGGGCGTAGGCCGAGTGGGTGGCGCCCTCGTGGCGCAGCACCACGAGGTTGCCAGGAGCGAAGTACGGGTTGAGCTCGCCGAGCGTGCTGTCGGGGACGCCGTCGACCGCGGTGACGACCACGCCGTCGGCCATGGCCAGGATGTCCTGACCGTATGCATAATAGTCCTTGAGCTCGCGGCCCTCGCCGCGGTGCGTCTTGCCGGCCGCGTTGACGATCACGAGGTCGGCCGCGCGCCGCTGCGACGGGTGCTCGACGTGATGATTGAGGTCCGCTCGATCGCCGCCCCAGAACACCAGCCACTCGCCACGAAACGGCAGACTGGCGGGCGCGCTGCGGGCGACCGGCGGCGCAGCCCCATCGGGCTCCGAGAGGCCGAGGCCAGTGATGATCCCTCGCTCGCCGAGCGCGATCTGCAGTTTCCACGCGCCGCGCTCGGCGGTCAGTGTAAAGGTCCCCGCGCCGTCGGTCGCCTCGACAGGCGTGGCGGTGAGGAGACGGCCGCGCTGGCCGACGATCGACTCGAGCATGCCCGCGAGGTTCTCCAGCGGCACCGCGGCCTGCATCTCCGGTGACAGCCGGGCGAACAGCGCCTCGGCATCACCGTCGTTGATCAGCGCGATGACCTCGGCGACGACAGCGACGGCGGTGGTCGCCATCGCCGGTGCATCGGGCCGCGCCACGGTCGATGTCGGCGGTGCGACCGCGACCGGCGGGTCTGGGCACTTCGTCAGCGCCTCGCGGGTGCACCCGCTTACGATGAGCGCCGTGATGAGAAGAGCTGCGCGATTTCGCATGGCCGGGATGAAATACCCTGGCGCTGGATCCGACAAGCCCCGATCGTCGGCTAGCGCCGGTGCGAAGGCCGGGAGGGGGAAGCGCGTCGATGCCGCTCGCCCTGGTGATGGGCAACGGAGCCGTGGATTCCTCGGAACGCGGATGCGTCGCGGTAGCCAGGGGGTCGAGGGCGATGCGACACTGCGACCGGGGCTATGGAACCGGCGTATTACCGTCGTGCTGCCAGGGAATACTTCGCGGGCCGCGTGCGCGCGGATGCCTTCGCGGGCGGGACGGACCGGGCGCGGCTGCGGGCCCGCGTGCTGCCGACGCCGAGCGCGGACAATCGTTCACGCGACCCGGACGATGGCGAAGGCGCGCCAGTGGCCGAAGTGCTGCGCTCGGCGGTTCCGCGGGCAGCGCTGATCGCCCGGCCAGGCGGCGGCAAGACGACGACGCTCCTGCAGCACGCGCTCGCGCTCGCGGCGGACGACGACGGGCCGCTGCCGGTGTACGTGCAACTCCGCGATCTCGACGGCGGCTACACGGACCTCGAGCGGCTCATCGTAGAGAGCATGCAGCAGGTCGTCCCCGAAGCGACGCGGCAGGACCTCGACGACGGCGCCTGGGCGCTGCTCCTCGACGGCGTCAACGAGCGCGTCGAGAAGGGCGACCCGTTCGCGCGACTGATCGCCAACTTCCCGCACACACATATGGTCTTCACCACGCGGGAGCCGAGCGCCCACTTCGGGCAGCAGATCGAGCTGCTGCCGCTCGCGGCGGCCGACCGCGACTCGCTCGTCGCCGCCTGGATCCCCGCGCAGGCCGTGGCGCTGCAGCAGCGGCTCGCCGGCGACGCTCGACTCGGCGAGCTGAGCCGCACGCCGCTGCTGCTCGCGTTGCTGTGCGACGCGACGCGCGGCGGTCTCGAGCCCGCCAGCACGCGCGCCGCGTTGATCCGGGCGTCACTCGAGCGGCACGCCGTCCGCTACGCCGAGAAGGTCAGGACCGATGCGAGGGCGCCGGGTCGCGTCGACGGCTGGCTCGCCGCGCTCGCGCACGGGATGCTTCGGCGAGGCACGCTGCGCATCGACCTCGCCGACGCCGCGGACATCGTGCGCGCCGCCCCGCGGGCGCCCGTGGATCCGGAGGACTCGCTCCGTCATCTCACCAAATTTCATCTACTGGCCCTGAGTGGCCTCGACGTGGTCGAGTTCGTCCACCCGCTGATCCAGGAGTTTTACGCAGCCCAGCACCTCCGCGGCGTGGGGTCGCTGCCGGATCGACGGACGCTGATCCGCGAGTATGTCAACAGCACCCTGTGGACCGAGCCGCTGCGCCTGTTCGCCGAGGAGTGCGGCGATCCCACTATCGCTACGCACCTGGTCGACGCGACCTGCGATGTCGACGCGATCCTGGCGGCGCGGTTGGTCGGCAGCTTTCCGGCGCAGTTGCAGCCCGCCTTGCTGGCCCGGCTGTGCGCCGACGACGACACCCCGGGCACCCGCCTGACCCGTGCCTTCGCGGTCGGCACGGAAGCAGCGCTCGACGAGCTGGAGCGACTTGCGGCGCATCCGGTTCCCGAGGTCCGCTTTCAGGTCGCCGACGGTCTGTGGGGTCTCGCGTTCCCGCGGGCCGCGGCGATCAACCACCGGCTGCTCGCCGACTCGTCGCTGTTGGTCGTCAACGCGGCCGCCCACAACCTCCGCCGACACCCGGCGCCTGACACGGTGCTGCTCGCCGCTCTGGCGCGCGAGGACCTGTGGACGGCATCGCAGCCGTACGCGCTGCCGTTCCTGGTGAGGGCGCTGCTGGCCAGCGACACGCCCGCGGCCGCCGCCCGCGGATGCGAGCTCGCGCGGGTGCACCTCGCCCGTGCAGACGACAGCGATGGCATATTCTCGCCGCGATCGCCCGTCCGCGAGGCTGTACGCCACGAACTGTTCGCCGCTCGTCCGGGACCATGCCTCACGCGCGCCCTGGTCGAGCTGCTCGGCGAGTGCGGCGAGCCGCTCACGTGGCAGCTCTTACAAGTGCTGCAGGACAGCGTCGAGATCGTCGATCTCGATCCAGCGCTGGCGCACCTCCCGGCGGCGAAGCAGCGGCAGATCATCGCGTGGGCCCTTCAGTGCCCGGGCCGATTCCATATGTCGGACGAGCGGCTGCTCGCGGTCCTCCGCCGATCCTTCTTGGATCCCGACGGGGACCGATTGTTCGCCGAGGCGGCGGCGCGGCGGTGCCGCGGGCTCGTCGAGTGGCTGGCGCAGCTCGTCGCCGGCGAGGTGACGGACGACGAGCACGAGCATGGAGAGCACGCGCTCATGCCGCTGTTCGCGCTCGACGCGGCGATCGCGGTGAACGCGGCCTCGCGCGCTCTGACGGCCAGCTGCGCCGAGCTCCGCGGCAGAATGGCCGTGACGCTGTGCGCCCGTCACGAGCCCGAATTCGCCGAGCTCCGCCGTCGCGCCGTCGAGGTGGTGCGCGCCGACCCCCGTCTTGCGGCGAATGTGGTCCAGTTTGGTGATGTGCAGCTGTCCACGGAGATCCTGGAAGCGGTCCTCGATTGGCCGAACGAGGCGGCCGGGCACCTCGCCGGGCTGTTCCTCGAGCACTGGCACATCGTCCGGTTCCTCCACGCGCTGCGCGACAGGGCCGACCGTGACCCCATCGCGTGGCCGAGCGACATGCCTCAGACGGTTCGCAGGATGGTGGCGCGGTGCCTCCTCCAGTTCGGGGACCCCGCGCTCGCCGAGAAGTTCCTGCGCAGCCGCCTCGGGCGTGAGACCCGGGATGTCGTTGTCATGCACCTCGAGCACGTCGTCGAGATCGGTGAGCGGGCCGCGGTCACGAAAGCGCTGGCACACCTGAACGAGCTCGATTGGACGCCGACGCTGGTGACCTACGCGCGCATGCTAACGGAGGGGCGCTCGGGGTACGCGATGCGCCGGCCCAACGTGGACCCCGACGCGATATTCGTGGCGATGCGTCCGCTGCTCCGCCATGACGACGCGACGACGCGCCAGTGGGCGCTGGCCGCGATATCTCCGCCGCCGCCCGGCCACCTCGCGGAGTTCCTCGCGTTGATCGACGAGCCGGAGTTCGCCATGCCGGTCGCGCACCGGATCGTGAATACACACCTACACGCGGCATTCCCCGAGCTGCTACGACGTCCGGGCCTCGTGGTCGCGGACCCCGAGGTGACGGACGCGACCATCACGGTGTCCGACGACGCTCCGTCCCGGTACGACCTCCGGCCAATCGAATGGCACACGTTCAAATGGGCCCTCGACGGCGCGCCGCATGCCGTGCTCGCGGCGTGTGTGGAGATCCTGGCGACCCGCGAGGAGCCCGAGTGGCGCCAGCTGTTCCTCGCGCTGTTCGCCCGGGCCCCGGCGTTTCGCCACCACGCGCGCGTCCTGGCGGCCCTACGAGATCGCGACGCCGACGACTTCGCGACCGAGGCCCTCATCCGCTGCGCGACGAGGGACGAGCTGGCGGTGCTCGACCGTTGGCACGACGACCCCGGGCTCCCGGCGCTGACGGTCGCCCGGATGTTCGCGGAGGTCGCCTCCGCGGAGGCCGTGCCGCTCGTGCTCGCGCGCCTGATCCGGCTCGTCGAGGATCCCGACATGACGCAGACTACGTTCATCCACCACAACCGCGCCGCCTGGTGGATGCGACATCTCGCATCGGCCGGCGGACCTCGCGACGGAGCCCGGATCGCCGCGCTCGCGCGGCGGACCGCCGACGTCTGGCTGGCGCAGGAGCTGTACCGGACCGCCGCGGAGATCCAGCAACGCACTGGCATCTACAACCCTCGCCACACGACGATGCCGCCCTCCTGGACACTCCTCCACCTCTCGGACCTCCACTTCAGCGCCGAGGATCAGCCCGAGCGCTGGCACTCGGCGCTCGCCGAGGACCTCCGGCGTGAGCTCCGCGTCGAGCGGCTCGACGCCCTCGTGCTCTCGGGCGACATCGTCGACCGCGGCAGTGTCACCGGCTATGCCGCCGCCGAGCGGTTCATCGTCGCGGTCTGCGACGAGTTCCGCGTCCCGCGCGACCGCGTCGTCCTCGTGCCCGGGAACCACGACATCGACCGAGGCGCCTCGGCTCCAGCGATTCGTTCGGTCCGCACGCGTCCGCACGACTTCACCGTTGGCGACCGGCGCTACGCGATCGCCGACCGCGCGGCCTATGCGCGGCGCCTCGCCGGGTTCGCCGATTTCTTCGTCCGCACGCTCGGCCAGCCGTACCCGCTCGATCCGCGTGACCAGGCCCGTCTGTGGGTCTGGGACGACCTCGGGGTCGTCGTGCTGGGCCTGTCGTCGGTCGGCGAGATCGACGGCCTCCGCCCCGGCAATGCGACGATCGACGACACCGCGCTCAGCCGCGCCCTGGCGTCGCTGCGCGGCGTGCACGACGACTCTCTCAAGATCGCCGTGTTCCATCACCCACTGGACAGCCCCGCAGAGGACCGCCTGCGCGACGCGAAGTTCCTCGAGCGCCTCGCAGTCGCCGGCTTCTCGCTGGTGCTCCACGGGCACGTCCACCAGGCCGACAACCGACTGTTCCGCTACGACCGGACCGCGAAGGGCCGGCGCATCGAGGTCGTCGGCGCCGGCACGTTCGGGGCGCGCTCCGTCGAGCTTCCCACCGCTTGTCCGTGGCAGTACAACCTGCTGCGCTTCACCGGCGACCGCGTGCGCGTCGAGACCCGCCACCGCGTGGCGGACAACGCCCCGTGGAAGGCCCACGCGTGTTGGTCGACCGGCGCCGGCGAGGAGCCGCGGTCATGGTACGAGCTCAAGCTCGGCCCGGGCCGATGACGCATGGCCTTCAGGGGGGCGCGGGTTCGGCCGGACGAGCTTGACCGTCCGGCCGGTTTGGTACATATTGGGAACAGAACAACGTCGCTGTCCGGTTCCCAAGCAATTTCAATGCCTTACGTGCCGTCTCGCTACTGTTGGAAACGGTAAGAACGCGGATTTCTCAACCCCTTGTCAGCGCTCGCCTTTCGCCACAAGTCCTCGTTATTATTTGCGAAGTCGCTCATTGATCGAACACCCGCGAGTCCCCGTGACTCGCGGGATTTGGCCCACCTACGGAGGGCTGGTGGAGGCGCTTGAAGCCGCGCAGCGAAGACAAGCGCCTCGTGCTTGTAAATGACCTTTGGGACAGGCGGACTACCCACCGGATCGTCGGCGGTCGCCGTAGATGTGGTGCACGATGTAGCGCGTCACCCTCGCGCGGTGGGCCATCGCTCGCGGCCCGTCGCACACGGTCACAGGTCCGGTTCAGCGCACCAGCGGCAGATGAGCTGGGTAACGCCGCCAGCGGCAAGGCCGATGCCGCGGTCGCCTGCGTGGAGCAGGCCGTAGTCGACGAGCAACTGAACATGTCCCATTAACCAGGCGTGATCACGCAGGGGGTCAACCTGACGCATGGCCCACAGGACAAGGTCGCGTTCGATGACCTCGCCCGGGCCCGCCAACTCGGCGATCACATGGAGTACGGCCTGGGAGTGGGCAGTTGCTTGCAGCGGTTCAAACAGCAGCCGCCGCGCGGAGTTTAAGAGCTCGTCCGAGGCCCACGCTTGATCGAGGGCGGCGTCGTCGAGGCGCCGCGTAGATGGTCCGCGCGCAGCGAGCGCGAGGGCGACGGCGCGGCAGAGGAGGAACAGCAGCGTGGGATTTCCGCTGGCGAGCCAGGCCATGCGGTCGTACAGCCCTGGGCGGGTCGCATCGACGCCGACCCAGGCGAGTGTAACGCGGGCTTGCTCGCGCATGGACGCGGCGGAGCGCGGCGGGAGGCGCTCAACGGCGACGACGCTGGCGGGGACGCTGAGCTTTGCGATGAGCTCGGGTCGTCCGGCGACGAGTACGGCCGGGGCCGGTTCGCGGGTGGTCCGGGCCCACTGCGCCTCGAGCAGGAGGCCGCGCAGCGCGGCCACGTCGAGCAGGTCCGCGGCGTCGACGAGGAGAACCGGTGCCTCCGGCAACTCGACGCCAGGGCTCGCGTCTACGATCTTCGCGCCAGGGTGCGACGCGGCCAGTTCGCGAAGCAGAGTCGTCTTGCCCATACCCGGCGCTGACACCAACACCACGACTCGGTCGCGCGCGAGCAGGTCATGCGGGAGGTCGTGCCGCTCCCATCGCACGCCTTCATCGGCAAGGGTGGATACGAACGCGGCCGCCAGCGGGAGCTGCCGGCCGAGTGCCGCGAGTAGGCTGGCGCGGCGGTCGGCGTCGTTCACGGCGGCCAACACGTCGCGCAGGGCGAGCTCGAGCACGTCTTCGCCGATGAGGACG
>ERZ795056.4413-NODE-4413-length-14577-cov-4.979479_pt1 | contig 14577 bp, 10 predicted proteins | sample MGYA00375140_ERZ795056 | MGnify/ENA primary metagenome ERZ795056 (study PRJEB30185, sample SAMN05720227) | activated sludge metagenome | isolation source: Anaerobic digester | place: USA | collected 2015-03-09 ...
CTTCGGAAACCGGGGAATTGGCAGTGTTCCGATCCCAAATAACCGGTTCATCAAAAAGAACTGCGCCTTTGTCCTGCTGGATCCGCATGCTCGCTGGCAAACGCCGCGGTGCTTTTTGCATAGCAGTAGGCACATTCGCAACCGCACCCCCTAATTGAATGTTCAAACCCAAGCCTAAAATCACATCCGCTTTCTGTTCTTTATCATACCTGACTTTAATCCCCCCATTCAGGGCGATACCGCCGGTCAGGGAAATATTGAGGTCTGCCCCTGCCATAATTCCAGCCAATCCTGTATTATTAACACGATCAAAAACATATCCAGCGACGAATGGCGTTACAGAAATACCACCCATCTGCATTTCATATGCAACCGTTAAATCCACCCCAAAACGGTTATGTTCAACGGTGGCAGCCTGGCTCCCATCAGTCACTAATTTGCAAACTTGAGCAGGAGCTGTTGGATTACAGGCACCGCCAGTCGTTTTATCCTTTAAAACCACTGTTCCCGCATTTCCGGTTCCATTGACAACTTTATTTTTTTTACCAAGCGGCACATAAACATTGGTTGATACTGAAATCCCTGATGGGATAAAAACTTCCAACCCCGTGGTAGCCCCAAAAAATTTATTGTTGTTGATGCTGCGTTGGGCATCACCGCTACCATATACCCCCCATCCCCATCCCCCTTCGTAAAGATGGCGGTAACCAAACCCTACTGAACCAGCTGGATCATGATGCTGCCAACCGCCACTGGCCATGGTATAAAACATTCCAGCCGGGCTGTTGATCAGTGGCACTAAGATCGTTGCTTGCGTGCCCCAATCCTCTTCCCCGCTGCTCCAGCTTCCTTCTATCCCTAGATTAATACCTGATAATTGCGCTTCAGCAGCTAAAGGAAACATGCTGATCAAAGCCAAGGCCGCCACACTTCCACGCAGCCTCAAAGACCGATTTTTTGCTAACATCTGTGTCCTATTTCATATGTAATGGTGAACTATATTTGACAATTATTTACAGGCGCACCCTACACTATTTATTCAATACCTGCAAAATAAAAATATTGGGCGCACATTTATCACAAAAAGGTTATATAATTAGCAATAAAACATCGCCTTTCCATTCATGGCACTTCATGGGGACAGACCTGAACGACATAGTGCTTCCTTTATGATTGATTAGATCTAACGAGTGATAAAACTTTTATAACCCTCTCTTTACGTAAAATAAGGGTACAGCAAGCCCCATGCTATCACCAGTAACATTACTGCAATAAGTATATGCAGTAACCGCCAGGTTAATTGCTTCCGAAAGAGCGGTTGTAGAATTTTGGCACCCACTGCTAACCCGTACAACCAAGCAGCGGATGAGGCGATGGTTCCCAAATAAAACCACCACCGATTATTGCCGTCATAGCGGGTCGAAATACTGCCGATCAGTACCACTGCGTCTAACCACGCATGCGGATTTATCAAACTAAACCCTATGGAGGATAAAATAATGGCACGGGATGATGCAGAGGAAACCACTGTCCCAGAAAAATCTATACCAATGGCTTGATATGCCTGATAAAGCGAACGAAAAGCGTAAAATATTAAAAAACATCCCCCGCCGATCGATGCCAATTTTAAAAGCACATCAGATTGGGCAATAAACTGGCCTAGTCCGATTACACCAAGAGTCAATAAAAAAGTATCACATAAAAAACTCAGGGTGGCGGCTAAAAAGGCTTTATCCCCTATTAAGCCTTGCTTGAGGACGAAAGCGCTTTGGGCGCCAATCGCCATAAATAAACCTAGGCCAATCATCAGCCCATCGAACCAGGAATGAATCATCAGTTGGAATCTGCCATAGGTTGGATAAAAAATTGCTCAAAATTATTCTAGTTTTATAAGGCAACAAAGTTTTCTATGGTATGCCTTAGTTTAATCCGTGATGGCCCATATCTAAAAATTTTTGCTGACGCATTTCCCGGTAATTTTTTTCTTGCCCACCCAACAAATCTTCCAAAGATTCGGCAATGGTTTGACCCACATTATGAATGGCTTCTTCCGCGTGGCGATGTGCACCGCCAATAGGTTCGGGAATAATCCGATCAATGATTTTTAATTGATAAAGATCGCTGGCAGTCAATTTTAAAGCTTCGGCCGCATCTTTAGAGTAATTGGCACTGCGCCAGAGGATAGAGGCGCAGCCTTCGGGTGAAATGACCGAATATATCGAATGTTCTAACATAAATATCTTGTTGGCGGCAGCCAGGGCAATCGCCCCTCCTGAGCCGCCCTCCCCAATAATGACCGAAATAATTGGTACATTGACTCTTAAGCAAGTCTCAACGGACTTGGCAATCGCTTCAGCCTGCCCGCGTGCTTCCGCATCCACCCCAGGATAAGCGCCGGGGGTATCAACCAAGGTAATGATAGGCAGGTGGAAACGGTCCGCAAGTTCCATTAAACGGCGTGCTTTCCTGTAGCCCTCAGGCCGTGCCATGCCAAAATTATGATGCATGCGGGTGGCCGTATCCGCACCTTTTTCATGCCCGATAACCATGACTGAATGCTGGCGGAAAGTAGCCATCCCCCCGATAATTGCTTGATCCTCACCAAAATAGCGATCTCCGGCTAAAGCCATAAGATCGGGGAATAGAACACGGATATAATCTTTAAAATGAGGCCTTTCCGGATGACGGGCAACTTGGGTTTTTTGCCAGGCAGATAGTTTGCCGTATGTTTGCTTGAGCAGCTTTTCAGCCTTGTTTTTTAGCTTGCTAACTTCTTCTTGTATATTTACCGCGCTGTTACCAGAAAGGTGATGCAATTCAGCAATTTTCCCTTCAAGTTCCGCAATGGGTTTTTCAAATTCCAGAAATGTGGGCATTCCGTTTCTATCCATTTTATTAAAAAATTAACAAGCATTATAGATACTTAAAAGCGTAAATTGTGCAATATAATAACACCTATTCTATCTAAAATATACGAACTAGAATTAAAGTCACTTTTTCTTTAAAGGCTTTTCTCTTAAGGGATGATAATTCTGTACCAACGCCTTCTTACGATCGTCCGTAACATGCGTATAAATTTGTGTCGTCGCAATATCAGCATGTCCTAGCAATTGCTGGACAGTCCGCAAATCTGCCCCATGCTCCAAAAGATGGGTCGCAAAAGCGTGGCGCAAGACATGGGGAGAAAATTTTTGGTGATCCAATTTGGCAGTGATCGCTAAATTTTTCAGTTGAACGGCAAAATTTTGCCGCGTCATATGCCCCTGGTTACTATAAGATGGGAAAAGCCAGATAGATGGGATTTTTTTGCCATCACTTGAAGTTTTTAACGTTTCCGCTCGGTGTGCCAGCCATTCTTTGATCGCGTTTTGGGCAGGTGGACTCAGCGGAACCATCCTTTCTTTCCCGCCCTTCCCTTGGATCATGATAACACCGCCATGTTGGGGTATTTGAGAAATTTTCAAGGAAATAAGTTCTGAAACCCGCAAACCGCTGCCATATAATAGTTCCATCATTGCCAACATCCGAAAGCCATCAGCATTCTTTTGTTGAGCAGCCGTTTGCAACAGTTTAATAATTTCTTGTTCGGTAGCTGTTTTGGGCAAAGACCTTTTTAATTTTGGTGTTTCAATTAAGACCATCGGATCATCTTGGCGCCATTCCTCGGTTAACAGGAACTGATAAAACTGCCGAAGGGAAGACAAGCGCCTGGCAATGGTTTTGCCTGAGAAATCAGCCGCCCCCAGATGCCGCTGGTATGATTGGATATCGGCCGCACTCGCTGTCTTTATTTTTTTCTTGGTTTGATGCAGAAAAAGGGTAAAATTGACAAGGTCGCGGTGATATGATTCACAGGTATTTTTGCTTGAACCCCGCTCGCCCCGCATCATGTCCAGAAATGCTTCAATTTGCCTAAGGCTTTCCGGTTCCACATTACCTTTTGCTTCTTTTGGCAACCGACGTGATTTTTCTTTATCCATTTTCCACACTTATCTTCATAAAAAACATAGAAAAATCGCTATAAGAACAATTATTTCTTATAAACCATTCGTTATTAATCCCTCAATCGCTAACTGTCTTGCCTCTTCCCTTAGCCCCAATTGCCGCAAAATGAAAAGCGCTTGGGCGGCCCATTGGGCATTTGTATGCCCAAAACCTTTTGGGTCGATATGGGACGATAACAACAGCAGTGCCTCCCCTTGGCTGCGTTCGCGCACCGCATCGCTGATGAAGAACCATTCCTTGACATCAACCATTGCTTCCGAATCACTGGCATAATTAGCCGCCATTTCCGGCCAAATTTTCCCTTTGGTCAGGTTCATCCCCTCTAAAATAGCAAAGACCCTGGAGACTCGTTGTTGGGTTTCATTCTTATTTTTTGTAAAAACCGTTGCCGGTAAATCCGTAAAATTAACCGATGCCGTATCTGTTTGATCATAAAGCATGGCTAAAATCGCCAGGCGTTTGGAATTGATTTGATCCTGTCCATTATCCAGCTGTGGCTTAACCAGGCTTTGCCATTTTTCTGCCTGCTGCGGCAACCCACCCACATATAAGGCATGGGCCATCATGAATGCTTGGGCGGAAAATTCATTGTCGGGCAAGATGTTTGCTAATTTCCCCTCATATAATTCAATCGTTTTCAGATAGGTACCATTTGTTTGGGCATATTCCAAAATTTTAAGGATTAGCTTGATTTTATCTGAATTGTTTGCATCCGCCAGATTAATCATTTGCCAAATCACCGCCCGTTGCCTTAACGATAATTGCAATGTTGGCCATGATAAAGCTTGCTCCTGCTCAGCTTTCGTAAAAATTTGGGTGGAATAAAGCTGTTGTAATACCTCTGCAGGAATTTCATTGCGGTAATAGGCACGCTCTACTATTCCAAGCCTGGTATTTGACGGAATAGTATTATCCAAAGCTGCAGATACCAGGATAGCAGGATTTTCGATTTTGGCTAAGGATAAGTCACGCAATTTCTGAGAACCCAGTTTTAAAAAACCCCATTCAATTGGCTTGGTTAATTTCCAAGACGCGGGTAAATCCTGCAACTCACTTTTTGCGATCTGCATCAGGAAGGGTATGTTTAACTTGGAAGCCGTTGAAGATTTTGCCCATTGCTGTGTAATAACATCAATAGCTTGGCTATCCTTCGCCAGAAATGCACAGTATAAACTATAATCGATCAATATTTGATCAATTTTTGAATTGACTTTCCAGAGGTCGCAAGCAGCAGTCGGTTGGTTCAACAGTATCAGCAAATCCATTTGAACACTGATTGTCGTGGGCGTTGTGTTTAAAGAGAGCGGCGACTGCAGCTTAGAAATTTCAAGTGCCGATTTCGGCATGCCAATTTTAGTCAAATGAATCAAACGCCATTCCAATAGTTTTTGCATTTCTACCCAAGGTTTTTCATCATCTGCAGAAAAAACAGGGGCAGGCGATTGCTGGATCAACAGCGCCAGTAAAATTTTTCTCCAAGTAGGTGAAGCGGTTTTAACCGCCAGCTGCGCAAAAGTTGCATTTAATTGCGTGATATTGCTGCCAACCCAATTTTCTTCAATTTTGTTTTCTGCCGCTTGGCCTGAATATAAAGGATACATATTATCTTGAGCGAATTGATCCATGGTCAAAGAATTTGGAAATTTCCCCAAAGGCCCAATTTGGGCAAAAACAGGTTGTCCTGTTAAAAAACCAAGAACCCCAATGCTTGCAAGCACCCGATACAAAAACATGTGTCCGTACCCTTCCTCGCTTAAAACATTCAAAATAATACTGTTCTTTAACCTGTAGCTTAATTTTGCCTGACAAGCAAAATGTAATCTTACGTTCCTGTATCATCAAAAAGCTTTTTAACGCCATCCTTGATGTTATAACCTTACATACGTATACTTACAGTGAAGTTAGATTTCTATATTTTGTGACTTTTACGGTAATAGTAATCAAAAGATAATGGTATGTTTTTTCCTATTTATCGCTAAATAATACTTTAAACCTTCTTAATGATTTTTAATAACGGATGGGTACGATATGATCTTTACGGCTGGTATTATCTTCTTACTTTTGGTTCTTTCTGCTTTCTTTTCCGCTGCAGAAATGAGCTTAACTGCCGCTTCCCGCTCCCGCATGCATGCGTTGGAAAGACAGGGCAAGAAACAAGCCGCGCGTGTCAATAAGCTTCGGCAACATATGGAGCAAGTGATTGGCAGCATCCTGATCTGCAATAATTTAGTAAATATTTTGGCTTCCGTCCTTGCTACCGATTTGCTCATTACAATTTTTGGCGAGAATGGTGTCGTTTACGCAACCGTTATTATGACGATTCTTGTGGTTGTTTTTGGCGAAATGTTACCCAAAACTATCGCCATTAATAATGCTGACCGCTTGGCTTTAGCGGTTTCATCCATTATTCAGTTTGTTACCTATCTTCTTTATCCATTTACTTGGCTTGCCAATAAATTTTTATCTGGTTTACAAAAGCTTCTTCACTTGAATAATAAAACCACCCTTGGTTCCCAAATCGCCCAGGAAGAATTGCGTGGCGCGATCGATCTTCACGCATCCGCCGCTACGTCACAACCCAAACAAACCGGGGCAATGTTACATAGCATTTTAGATTTAAATAAAGTACAGGTGGGCAGTATCATGATGCATAGACGCAACCTGACCATGATCGACATTGATCAACCTATTGGCCAAATTATTGATTTAGTAGTTAAAAGTCCACATACCCGTATTCCCCTATGGCGCGACAATCCAGACAATGTCATTGGCGTTTTACATGCAAGATCTTTATTGCATGCCTTGCAAGCCAATCAAGGAAGAACCGAAAATATCGATTTGGTTAAAATCGCCAACCGGCCCTGGTTTATCCCATTTACCACGAATTTATTATCGCAACTACAAGCTTTTCGCAGCAGGCGGGAACATTTTGCGCTGGTGGTGGATGAATATGGCGTTTTAATGGGCATTGTAACTTTAGAAGATATTTTGGAAGAAATTGTAGGAAATATTGAAGATGAAACAGATATTAATCTCGCTGGCGTACGGGCACAAACAGATGGCAGCTATCTTGTCGACGGCCAAGTAACTTTAAGGGATTTAAATCGAGAATTTAATTGGCGTTTGCCGGATATGCGAACATCAACCATTGCTGGCCTGGTTTTGCATGAAGCTAGGCGTATCCCAGACAAAGGACAGGTTTTTATATTTCATGGATTACGCTTTGAGGTATTGGATATGTTACGCTACCAAATTAAAACATTGCGGATAACGCCTGTTTCTTTCTTAGAAAAATCTATATCAGAAACCAACCAGGAATTATCAACCCCTTCCGAGCATTTTTAAAAAAAATACCAATATGGTTAGGAGTATCAAAATAGTAGTTTGACCGACATCGTTTCATCCACTGCCAAATAAAACTTATTCAGGCAGTTTTAAAGAAAGCTGGATCGCATGTAGTTGTTGTATTTCCGATGCTAGCAACTGGTAAATTTGTTGATGGCGTTGTAAAGAGGTTTGGCCTTTAAACTGATCCGATACCATCGTAATCCGAATGTGGGTTACTTGTCCGGGTTTGTGACCTGAATGTCCTGCATGTTTGCTTGATTCATCCTGCACCTCCAAATGATGGGGTTGCAAAGTCAACAATTTCGTACGGATAATGCCTATAATATCCATTTTATACCAAATTGATACTTGTTTTCCGAATGACCATTTATGAAGAAAAGAATAGGGTCAAAGATAACGTCAAAAAAACTGTTTTCAAAGGCATTTAAAAACAGCGACGTTGAACCATATAAGATATGGTGGGCGGTGACGGGATCGAACCGCCGACATTCTCGGTGTAAACGAGATGCTCTCCCAGCTGAGCTAACCGCCCTTGAAAGCCAAATCGGCTAGCAATAATCAACTTATCACTAACCGACTTGTCTTAAACAACACTAAAACTACTTCTTCTTGTTTACAGAATCCTTCAAACCTTTACCTGGTCTGAATTTGGCCTGTTTGGAAGCTGGAATTTTAATGGCTGCGCCTGTCCTCGGGTTACGCCCGTCAACAGCTTTGCGTTTAATAACGCTGAAAGTGCCAAAACCAACCAAACGAACATCATCGCCTTTGGTCAAAGCCGCTTCAACAGCTGCAAAAACAGCATCAATCGTTTGGCCAGCTTTTGCCTTAGAAAGTTCAGTTTTTTCAGCAACAACATTAATCAGATCATTCTTATTCACAGTAATTTCCCCCTAAAAATATTGGTTAAACCTCACAAAAGAAAACCAAGTTCTATATGAACTAAGGATTTTCACGATTTTAGACAAGATTTTTTGGTTTCGTCAACTGCAGATGTTGAGTTTCTGTCACTTTTTTTTCCTAATGTGACTTTGTTGCCAACACCTGCTTCTCTTTAATGAGCTAAAACAGCTTTTGAACGATTCTTTTTCGCCACAACCAATGGCGCAGGAATAACCTGACCTTCATCGTTTTCTACCCATGGAATGGGGATTAAGGGACGGATCAATGCTTCCTTTAAAACCTCATCAATCTCTTTGACACAGGTGATCTTTAGGCCCTTTTTCACCACATCAGGAACTTCGGCCAAATCTTTTTTGTTTTCCAACGGGATAAGTACATGTTTAATTCCAGAACGCAACGCTGCCAGTAACTTTTCCTTCAATCCCCCAATCGGCAAGACCCTGCCCCTTAAGGTAATTTCACCGGTCATCGCCACATCGCGGTGTACGGGTATACCGGTAAGGATAGACACAATCGATGTTACCATTGTTATCCCTGCGGAAGGCCCATCTTTTGGTGTTGCCCCCTCAGGAACATGGACATGGATATCTTTATTTTGAAAAATCGTTGGCTTAATACCGAAATCGGCTGAACGCGCCTTAACCAAACTTTCAGCAGTTTGCACGGATTCTTTCATCACTTCACCCAATTTACCGGTCGCAATAATCTTTCCTTTACCTGGCACAGTCGCTGCCTCAATGGTTAAAATATCGCCCCCGACCTCTGTCCACGCCAACCCAGTGGTCACACCAATCATATCGTTAAGCTCGGCTTGGCCGTAATGGAAACGGCGGACACCAACCAATTTTTCCAAACTTTTTCCCGTAACAATAATTCTTTTGCGGGATTTGGGATCCATCAAGATATCTTTAAGTACTTTACGGGCCAGGTTAGCTAATTCACGTTCCAAACTTCGCACACCTGCTTCCCTGGTATAATACCGGATAAGGGTTCGAATAGCATCTTCCGTAATGGTTAATTCTGATCGTTGGACACCGCTTTCCTTAAATATTTTGGGCATTAAATGCCTTTTGGCAATTTCAATCTTTTCATCTTCAGTGTAACCGGGCAGCCGGATAATTTCCATACGGTCAAGTAATGGCTGGGGCATTTGCAAACTGTTGGCTGTGGTAACAAACATAACGTCCGACAAATCATAATCAACTTCCAGATAGTGATCGGCAAAAGTTGAGTTTTGTTCAGGATCCAACACTTCCAGCAATGCCGATGACGGGTCACCACGCCAATCAGCGCCAAGCTTATCAATCTCATCCAGTAAAAATAAGGGGTTTGAGGATTTTGATTTTTTCATGGCCTGGATGATTTTTCCTGGCATAGACCCTATGTAAGTCCGGCGATGTCCCCTCACCTCTGCTTCATCACGAACCCCACCTAATGACATGCGGATAAAATTACGCCCCGTGGCACGCGCAATTGATTTACCAAGCGAAGTTTTACCAACACCAGGAGGGCCCACTAAACATAGTATAGCACCCTTAACCTTATCCATCCGCTGTTGCACGGCTAAATATTCCAGAATACGATCTTTGACTTTATCCAAACCATAATGATCGCGATCCAGAATCTTTTTAGCCCAATTCAGATTCTTTCTCATTTTAGAAGGGTTGTGCCAGGGAATATTCAACAGCCAGTCTAAGTAATTGCGCACCACCGTAGCCTCAGCCGACATTGAACCCATCGTCCGCAATTTTTTTAACTCGGCCATGGCTTTTTCTTTGGCTTCTTTGCTTAGTTTCGTTTTTTTAATTTTCTGCTCAAGCTCGGAGGATTCATCGCGTCCATCTTCGGATTCACCCAATTCTTTTTGGATAGCCTTTAATTGCTCATTTAAATAATATTCACGCTGCGTTTTTTCCATTTGCCTTTTAACACGGCTGCGAACCCGTCGCTCAACTTGTAACAAACCTATTTCAGCTTCAATATGACCGCTGATTTTTTCCAAACGCTCCAGTAACCCAGTGGTCTCAAGTAATTCTTGTTTCTCAAATAATTTGATTGTCAAATGGGAAGCAAGGGTATCAGCAAGGCGATTATAATCTTCAATCTGATTAATAGAAACCAAAACTTCCGGAGGTAGTTTTTTGTTCAGTTTGGTATATTGTTCAAACTGTGAAAGGATGGAGCGTACCAACGCCTCTATTTCCACTGATCGTTCTGTTTTCTCTTCCAAAATGTTGGCATGCGCTTGCAGGAAGTGCTCGCTCTCAACAAAAGAGGCCACCTTGGCCCTATATCTACCTTCAACCAATACCTTGACGGTATCATCTGGAAGTTTCAGCATCTGTAAAACACTGGAGACCGTTCCAACCGTATATAGATCCTTGTTCGAAGGGATATCTAAACTGGTATCGAGTTGAGTCAATAATAGGATTTGTTTATCCTCTTTCATAACATCTTCGAGCGCCCGAACAGATTTTTCACGACCCACAAATAGCGGAACAATCATATGGGGGAACATAACAACATCGCGTAACGGCAAAATAGGATACAGAGTTTGTTGGGAATTTTCCATTCGATTTACCTTTCATCATCCTTAAACAAAGTGACCAAATAAAGACTACCTTTTTACCAATACATGCCGGTACATAATGAAACCAATAGTTGAGTAATCCATCATGAGTAATCCCTCATATGCTAAAATTGGGCAAATAACGAGAATATCAAGTGGCCATTATTTTTTATTGTTTAAGCTGTTTTCTCTTCTTTATGTTGACGTGGCAAATAAATCGGCTTTTTCTTGCCCTCAACAACATTCTTATCAATAATAACTGAATCTAGATCCCGCTGACTTGGCAATTCAAACATGGGATCTAGTAGCAACTCTTCCAAGATCGAGCGCAATCCACGTGCCCCGGTTCTACGGGCGGAGGCTTTTTCTGCAATCGATTGTAAAGCTTCCGGGGTGAATTCTAGCTTCGCATTGTCCATTTCAAACAAACGCTGATATTGTTTAACCAAGGCATTTTTAGGCTCCGTTAAAATTTTCACTAACGTGGCCACATTCAGGTCTTCCAAGGTTGCAACCACTGGCAACCGGCCAATAAATTCAGGTATTAATCCAAATTTTAGCAAATCTTCCGGTTCAATCGTTTTCAAAAGGGCCCCGACCCGCCTTTCATCAGGTGCACGGACTAACGCCCCAAAACCCATCGATGAAGGTTGTCCGCGGGCAGCAATAATTTTCTCAAGTCCTTCAAAAGCCCCGCCGCAAATAAATAGTATATTGGTGGTATCCACTTGCAAAAATTCTTGCTGGGGGTGCTTCCGCCCCCCTTGCGGCGGCACTGAAGCAACAGTCCCTTCCATGATTTTTAATAACGCCTGCTGGACACCTTCACCTGAAACATCCCGGGTGATGGAAGGGTTTTCAGATTTGCGACTGATTTTATCCACTTCATCCAAATAAACAATACCACGTTGAGCGCGCTCAATATTATAGTCTGAAGCCTGGAGTAATTTCAGGATGATGTTTTCCACATCCTCACCCACATAGCCAGCTTCGGTTAAGGTTGTTGCATCTGCCATTGTGAAGGGAACATCTAAAATTCGCGCTAAGGTCTGCGCAAGCAAGGTTTTGCCACTTCCCGTAGGTCCAATTAGCAAAATATTTGATTTAGACAATTCCGTATCATGGCTTTTATTACTGTGGGCTAACCTTTTATAATGATTGTGCACCGCAACTGATAAGACCCTTTTGGCATGCTCCTGCCCAATGACATAATCATCTAGGGTTTTACAAATTTCTTGGGGTGTCGGTAACCCGGTACGGGATTTAACAACATTTGTTTTATTTTCTTCTTTGATAATATCAGTGCAAAGCTCAATACATTCATCACAGATAAAAACCGTTGGTCCTGCAATGAGTTTACGGACTTCGTTCTGACTTTTACCACAAAAAGAACAATAAAGATTATTTTTATCTGAGCTAGTTGCCTTCGTCATCTTCCATCCAATGAATTAATAAATAACGTTTGATATGACACCTTGAATTATTTATCAGAATATCTATTCCTACGTCATTGTACAATTGATTTTATTAGCATAATCAAATTGTTATTTTTAATATTTAGCTAAATATTTAGCGTTTAAAATAAAGCTTTAAGGCTTTCATTAAACAATCGCCTTCTGCAACTCACATATTTTTGTCCGTCGTGGATCTTGCAGATACAATCGTCCGGTATAAATCAAGGGCAGATGCCCTGGATTGCTTTAAATCAACAATAGGATAGGGATAATTTTTTCCAAGTTCAATCCCTGCTTTTTTAAGGATATCTGGGGGCGCACCGTAAGGCTCAAAAATGTATTCTTTGGGCAGTTTGCCCAATTGCGGCAGCCACCTTCGAACATAGCTGCCGTCTGGATCGAATTTCCGAGCCTGTAAAACCGGATTAAACACACGGAAATAAGGAGCCGCGTCAGCACCACAACCAGCTACCCACTGCCAATTTGCGGCATTTTGTGCTAGATCGCCATCGACTAACGTATCCCAAAACCATCGCTCACCTTGCACCCAAGATATCTGCAGATTTTTAACAAGGAAAGAGGCTACGATCATCCGCACGCGGTTATGCATCCACCCAGTTTGCCATAATTCTTTCATACCTGCATCAATCAAAGGGTAACCGGTTTTACCTTGTTGCCAAATTTTTAAAATTGTTTCGTCATTTTGCCATTTGATGGCATCGAATTCCTGATGCCAAGCTTTGCTGGGTAATCCAGGCGAATAAAAAAGCAAATGATGATTGAATTCCCGCCAAGCTAACTCTCGCAAAAAACTTTCTTTACCATTTTCTAATTCGGGATGATCAACCGCTATCTTGTGAATATCATGCCAGATCTGGCGTGGCGATATTTGTCCCCAATGCAAATAAGGCGATAATTTTGAAGTGGCCGCAAAATCTGGCCTATCTCTCATGTTGGGATAATCTTTTAGGTTATTCCTACAAAAATCCTTCCATCTTTGTTGAACGGCTTTTTCCCCAAACGTCCAATGTTTTTGCATTTTTTCTGCCCAATGCGCCTGTAATGGCCAAGCATTCAGATCGTCACTTGATAATGACCCTTGGTAAGGCGTCATCGAAGTGGGTTTAGGGCACTCTTCCGCAATAGGAAGATGACGAATGGCTTTCCAATAAGGGGTAAAAACCCTAAAAGGCTGCCCTTGACTGTTACGAATAGCCCATGGTTCATGCAACAAGGCACCTTTGTAAGAATCTGCCCTAATTCCTAACTCATTCAAGGTGTTTTTTATTATTTTATCCTGTTCTATTAGAAACGGATCATACCGCCTGGTCCAAAAAACACGACCAGCATTCGATTGCTGCGCTAAATCTTTTAAGATCGTTAGGGGATCACCCTTACGTAAAATAAGGGGCAGGTGATAAAATAGTAAATCTTGCTGTAATGATTTTAGTGCCTCAACTAACCACCATTTAGATGCCCCCCCCATCGGCCAAGGGTTACCTGCAAATTCTTCTAAAATATAAACGGCAATAATGGGTTGGCCCGTCTCTATTGCAGCGGTTAGGGCTGGGTTGTCATGTAAACGCAAATCATTGCGGAACCATAAAATAACGGCAGAAGACTGTGTCATATAAGAATTAGCTTTCCTTGAACCTCATTTATCAAAAATATCTCTAAAGTTATTGGTGCATACATTTTTCAATAAAGATTTCGGCACAACGATTATACCACGGCACCTGTGAACCAACACCATGAAAACCCAAATGTCCGCCATTTTTAGGAAACAAGCACGTTAAAGATGAGTTTATCCCCTCCTTGACAGCGTTAAATGCAGAAAAAGGTATCCAAGGATCATCTTGGGCCTGAATTAATAAGGTTGGAGCACGTATAGCGTGTAAATCATCTATCGCACTCGCCCATTGGTAATATTTTTCGACTGTGTCAAATCCCGCCATTGGCGCCGTAATGCGGGTATCAAATTCATGAATCGTTTTGATTGCCCGGCGTTCCTTCAGAGCCAATGATTGATATAGAGGGTAACCCTGAAACTCTTCCTTCAACCAACGAAGCAAATATTGATGATAAAACCAGTTTCTGGGCAAGGCAATTTGCCGTTCCGTTAAAGCTAAGTCAATGGGAACAGACACCGCTATAAACCCTTTTACGATAGGATCAGGCTTTGCTGCCGCCCACTTCAACAGGATATTTCCCCCTAAAGAAAAGCCTATAAAAAACGCACTTGAAAAGGAATAAAAAACTTTTATTTGATCCACCACTGTCTGTAGATCAACCGTAAAA
>ERZ795056.4417-NODE-4417-length-14565-cov-20.045486_pt1 | contig 14565 bp, 12 predicted proteins | sample MGYA00375140_ERZ795056 | MGnify/ENA primary metagenome ERZ795056 (study PRJEB30185, sample SAMN05720227) | activated sludge metagenome | isolation source: Anaerobic digester | place: USA | collected 2015-03-09 ...
CGGGCAAACTGATGATGGATAGAACCCATGGTAGTTACACTCAGCATGAGCATGGCAGCACCAATCTCATGAATAGATACAACAGGATTGCCAAATGTGTCTGCATCGGCTTGGTCTTGCTTCTGCCTCTGCTATTGCAGGGTTTAGGTACCCACTGGGTTCGCATTGCCGACACAGCATTGCTGTATGTGATGATGGCGCTTGGTTTGAATATTGTGGTGGGTTATGCGGGTCTGCTGGACCTGGGCTACGTGGCCTTCTATGCCGTGGGCGCCTACATGATTGCCCTGCTGACTTCGTCGCACCTGACTGACAACTTCGTCTGGATCAGCGCACTATTCCCGGCCGGTCTTGACGCACCCTGGTGGGTCACGCTTCCCTTGGGTGCCCTGCTGGCCGGATGCCTCGGGACATTGCTGGGTGCGCCCACTCTGAAACTGCGAGGTGACTACCTGGCGATCGTGACACTGGGTTTCGGGGAAATCGTGCGGATATTGATCAACAACCTGGGTCATCCGATCAATATCACCAACGGTGCCAAAGGCCTGGGTCCGATTGCTTCGATCAGCTTCTTCGGTCTGGATCTTGGCAAGCGTTTGTCTTTTGGCAACTACGAGATCGCCTCCGTGACCCTTTACTACTACCTGTTTCTGATGCTGGCGGCATTTGCAGTGACGATCTGCTATCGCCTGCAGGACTCCCGCATTGGTCGCGCATGGATGGCTATTCGCGACGACGAGATAGCAGCAGAGGCTATGGGCATCAACACGCGCAACATGAAGTTACTTGCTTTCGCTATTGGCGCCAGTTTTGGCGGTGTCGCGGGGGCTCTGTTTGGTGCCTTTCAGGGCTTTGTGTCGCCAGAAGCCTTCAGTCTGCAGGAGTCGGTGTTGATTGTGGCCATGGTGGTATTTGGCGGTATTGGTCATATCCCGGGGGTGATCCTGGGCGCCGTGCTGCTGACTGCTTTACCGGAGGCGCTTCGTTATGTCGTCGGCCCCCTTCAGGCGATGACTGACGGCCGCTTCGATGCCGGCACCGTGCGCCAGCAGCTAATTGCACTGGCCATGATCATCGTTATGCTGCTGCGCCCGCGTGGATTGTGGCCGTCGCCTGCACATGGCAAATCGCTGTTACAGGCTTCTTGATACGGTTTGTCGCGCTAGCCGGAAGACCATGTTGAAGCCGCCTTCAAGCGGGTGTTCTGCCGACAGCGTAGCTTCGTGCTTTTCAGCCACCAGCCGGGCCAGCGCCAGGCCCAGACCATGCCCTGTGGTGGTGGACTTGGCCTGCGCGTAGCGCTGGCTCAGATGCGCCAGCGACTCGGATTCAAAGCCAGTGCCCTCGTCATGAACGGTCAGCGCGTAACCCGCAACAGACTCTTCCAGTGACAAAGTGATAGGGCGGCCGCGCGGGCCATGGCGCAGGGCGTTCCACCCCAGGTTGAGCAGCGTGCGATGCAACAGTCGGGCGTCGCCACGCACCACGGCCACGTCCAGCGTGCAACGGCGCTCTACCCGGCTGCCGGCGCTGCGGGCATCTTCAAACAGGTCGTCTGCGCTCTGGTGGAGGATTTGCACCAGATCCACCTCGCCAAAAAATGCAGGGTCCAGCGCCTCGGCGCGGCCCATAAGCAAAAACTGCTCAGATAGATCCAGCGCGCGGCGGGCACATTCATCGATGCGGTTGAGCATGGCCGCGTTATCGGCGCGCCGGTCTACCGGCAAATTGGCCGCCAGTGAACGCAGCGATACCAGTGGCGAGCGCAGGTCATGGGCCAGGTGGCGCATCATGTCTTCGCGGTGTTGGTGGGCCTCAGGTGTGTTGCTGTCGGTGGCCAGTGCCGTCGCAATCTGGTCTACCGCACGGGTAATGGCCGCAATGCGGCTTTCAACCGGATCAAAAAAGCTGCCGGCGTCCATCGAGGTAGCTACCCCGTGCCCGGGCTGTGCCAGGGCAGCAATGCGGCCGGTCTCGCGGGTCATGGCGCTCAGGCTGGCCTCCAGACGACGCCAGCTCCACAAGGGATATGCCAATGCCATCGCAACGATAGGCGCCGCAGGTGCCCACCATAATCCCCAAACCTTCAAAGCCCCCACGGCACCGAGCGCTGCACCGGCGCACGCCGCGATGGTGGCCCACAATGAGGCTTGTGGCGTGGTAACCACCAGCACCGCCATCAGGGTCATCAACATCACGATGGACAGGGTCATGCGCACCCAGCCATCCACTGGCCGGGGTGAACGCCCCGTGTTCAGACCATCCAGCACGTTGGCCACAAACTCTACACCAGGCATGGTGCCGTTACTGCCCGCCAGCGGCGTGACCAGGTTATCGCCCAGGCCGGTGGCCGTGGCGCCAAGCAGGATGACGCGACCCGTGAGTTCCTGCGCAGGGATACGACCATCCAGCAAGTCGGCAAGTGATCGGCGGGTGAAATGTCCGGGTGGCCCGGCGAAAGGAACCAGGCGTGCTTCCGATAATGCGGCAGCGGGCTTTGCAACCTGCTTGGTGATCGGCCCGGCAACCGATTTGGATGAAGGGGTCGAGAGTTGCATCAGCACCTGGGCTACATGCGGGTAAGCAATGCCGCCCGCCACCTCTACCGACATGTAGCGTCGGCTCACGCCATCACGGTCCACCAGCGCTTGCGCATGGCCCAGATGCGCAGCGGCGGCCAGCACGGGCAGGGGTTGCACCGCCACGTCACCGGTGTTGGGCATGAACACAGGCAACACCACACGACCATGCCGGGCCAGCGCCGTGGCGAGCCGGGCGTCTGCCCCAGGGTCATCAAGCTGGGGTTCTGAAAAAATAACATCGAGCAGCACGGGGCCTGCACCCGCGTCAGTGAAGCGATCCATCGCATCTGCCAGCAAGCCACGCGACCAGGGCCAGCGACCCTGACGCGCCAGGCTGTCTTCATCGATGGCAAGAATCAGGATGTCCGCTGACGGTGCACGACCTGACCAGGTGACGCTCGTGTCATAGAGCCAGAAATCGGCGCGCTCCAGCCAGCCCCAGCGCACAGCGGCAACCAGTGCGGCGCCGAGCAACAGCGTGATGAGCGCCCACTCGCGTAAATGACCGCCGGTGGCTCTCTTCACAGCTTCATCACCGCGTTGTCACAACAAAGGCAACAAAACCATCAGCAGGAGCAGGCCCCAGGGGTGCTTATAGGGCACCTCAAAGCGCTGCGAGGACGACCAGGTGCCCGGGCGGCCATCCGGCAGCACCACTTGGGTCCGCACGAAATAGGTGCCCGATTTCGGTGTGGGCAATTCCAGACGTGAGCCCGCCACCACTTGGTCAAATTCGGTGGTGGCAAAGTTCACATCGGTCGATACCTGCACGCGATGGCTGAACCCGGCCGGGCCCGACCACGCCAGTTTCAGGCCACCCTCGCCCACTTCAGGAGGGACCATGGCCGAAGGTGGCAGCAAGGTAAACGAAGCACCGTCGGCAAACGGTCCCCGGGGGCCCTCGGCAAAGGGTGCCTTGACCCCATCAGGCCGCATCGTGGCAACACGCCAGTAGTAAGTGCCCGGCACCCAGGCCGCATCCATCGGCAACCGGTTGCCCTTGACGCCAGCACGGTCCAACACCAGGTCGGCAAAGCGCACGTCGCGCGCCACCTGGACCTGATACAGCGGCGCGCCGGTCAATTCCGTCCATGCAAGCTCGCCACTGCCTGCCACACTGGCACCCGGTGAGGGCGACAACAACAAGGGCGGCTCAGGCCGCGCGCGAATGGCAAGGGGCACCTGGGCTTCGCGCCCCTCTAGCCCCTGTGCGTCCGCAGCACGAACCCGCACATGGTAGTCACCGTCAGGCAAACTGGTCAGCAGCCAGGTTGGGGTGGTGGTGCGCTCGTCCTGCAACAGTCGTGTAAACGCGGTATCTGTCGCCACCTGCCAGCGCCAGGCCAGAGCGCCAGCCAGCGGCGGAACCGTCAGACTTTGTGCGGTGCGCTCGACGCGTTGTGGCAAGGCAGACACATTAGCTGCGGGCAACAGTGACACCACCGCACCCAAGCGACCGGCCTCTGCGCGCAACCCCTGGGCTTCATTCAATGTGGCCTTGCCCGGTGCGCCAGCAGCTGGCAAGACCTCACCCACAGCCACGACACCAGTCAACACCTCGTGCCGGCTGGCCTCGCCCTCTGCCGCCACCCGAAAGCGGGTGCCACGCACCGCAGTAACCACACGCGGCGTGCGGATCTCGAAACTAGAGGCCGGGTCTTTCAGCGGTACAACGGTGGTGTCCGCCGAACCTTTCTGAAGTTCAATTGTGGTAGCCCGCACGGCGGTGCCATCCACCTCGCGCAACACACCCAGACTGGCCTGTGTGTTGGGCGGAAACACCACCATTGCCCCATCGGCCACACGCAAGGTCAACGAGCCTGACGGGCCGGTATCAAAACTGTCACCGGCCTTGAGTTGCGCGCCTGCAACCACCGGTTTGCCAGCCACCAGAACAGTGCCTTGCACAAAGACCACCTCAGCAGTCAGCTCGGACCAGCGCAGCCACTTCAACGGAATGCGCAAGCTGCTGCCGGGTTGCAGGCGCCGGTCCTGGTTGATGCGGTTGTAGCGCTTGAGCTCCGGCCAGCGCTGCGGATCCTGAAGAAAGCGCTGGCTGATCCCGATCAGCGTGTCGCCGGGTGCAATCGAAAGCGTGAGATCTTCAGCCGCCTGGGCGGTCAGCACCAGCAAAGCAGAAAGCAATAGAGAGCAGCGCAGCACATGTAATGACAGGCGCGGGGCCTGGCAACTAGCCCAGTGGTTCAAGACGGTACCCATGCGCGTAAACAGAAGTGATGCGCCAGCCGTTCTCCGGCAGCTTCAACGCACTGCGCAGCTGGCTGACGTGAATATCCAGCGTGCGGGTTTGCACCTGGGCGTTCAGGCCCCAAACAGCTTCGAGCAGATAAGTGCGGGACAGCAGACGGCCAACGTTGCGGAATAAAACCACAGCCAGCTGGAATTGACGCAGCGTCAACTCGACCGGCTCGCCATTGAGTTTGGCGGCGCTGGCGGCCGGATCAAATACAAACGGGGGCACAGACAGGGGTTGAGCCACTGCCCCAGCGCTGTCAGCACGTCTCTTGAGCGCAGTCAACCTAGCCAGCAACTCGGCAGGTCGCGCTGGTTTGACCAGAAAATCATCTGCACCATGGCTCAGTGCATCAACCACGTCCTGCTCAGCATCGCGACTGGTCAGAAACAGTACGGGAATGTTGTCGTGGCGCTGGCGAATGGCATCCAGCACCTTGACGCCGGACATGTCAGGAAGGCCCCAGTCCAGCACCAGCACGTCGAAAGTTTCGTGCAACGTCCCGCGCAAAAAGGTCTCGCCACGGGAAAACACTTCGCAGCTGTGCCCGGCCGTCTGCAACGAGTTAACAGTCTGGGCAGCGTGATCCGGGTCGTCTTCAAGCAGGGCTACTCTCAACGTAATGTCCTCCCTCACATAATCTTGGCGTATGTGTTGCGCCCGTATTATGACCGCTGCAAGGTCAGATGCAGGTCGTTTGCAAGACATCGGTAAAACGTCCAAAATGGTGCCAACACGGAAACCTCATGAACGCTCCCACCCAAGCCGCCCACCTGATCCCGGAAATTAACCAGCGCGCCACGCCGCAAGTGCTGATCGACGCCCTGAAGGCCCGCTTTGCCGCCAACTGCTCCACCGCGCTGGTAGTGCGTGAGCAGCACGGACGGGATGAGTCGTCTTTCTCCGCGCCGCCGCCATCAGCGGTGGTGTTTGCGGAATCCACCCGCGACGTGGCTGACGCCGTGAAGCTGGCCAGTGACCACAACGTGCCCGTGATCCCCTTTGGTGTGGGCTCGTCGCTGGAGGGCCATTTGCTGGCCGTGCAGGGCGGCATCAGCATCGACGTGAGCCGCATGAACAAGGTGCTGAGCATCAATGCCGAGGATTTGACCGTAACCGTGCAGCCCGGCGTCACGCGCAAGCAGCTCAATGAAGAGATCAAGAGTACCGGCCTGTTTTTTCCGATTGACCCCGGTGCCGATGCATCGCTGGGTGGCATGGCGGCCACGCGCGCCAGCGGCACCAACGCCGTGCGCTACGGCACTATGCGCGAAAACGTGCTGGCGCTGGAGGTGGTGACGGCAGACGGCTCGGTGATCCGCACCGGCACCCGTGCCAAAAAATCAAGCGCAGGCTACGACCTGACGCGCCTGATGGTCGGCAGCGAAGGCACACTAGGGGTGATGACCGAGATCACTCTGAAGATTTACCCGCTGCCTGAAGCAGTGTCCGCCGCGATCTGCTCGTTCCCCAGCATTGAGGCGGCTGTGCGCACCACGATTCAGGTGATCCAGCTGGGCGTACAGATTGCGCGTGTGGAGCTAATCGACAAAAACACCGTGCGCATGGTGAACGCCTACGCCAAACTGGGTTTGCGTGAAGAACCGATGCTGCTGATGGAATTCCACGGCTCGCCGGCTAGCGTAAAGGAGCAGGCGCAAACCGTGCAGGAACTCGCCAGCGACCTGGGTGGCAACGCATTCGAGTGGGCCGAAACCCCGGAAGAGCGCACCAGGCTGTGGACCGCGCGGCACAACGCCTACTTTGCCGCCGTGCAGTCCAAACCCGGCTGCCGTGTGATTTCAACCGACACCTGTGTGCCCATCAGCAAACTGGCGGACTGCCTGCTGGACTCGGTAGCCGAGGCAGACGCCAGCGGCATTCCGTACTTTCTGGTGGGCCACGTGGGCGATGGCAACTTCCATTTTGGTTATCTGCTGGACCCGAATATGCCCGAAGAACGTGAAGTGGCCGAGGGACTGAATCACCAGCTGGTAGCGCGTGCGCTGCGCCTGGAAGGCACCTGCACCGGCGAGCACGGCGTGGGCCTGCACAAGATGGATTTTCTGGTGACGGAAGCGGGGGTGGGCGCCGTGGACATGATGCGCACCATTAAGCGTGCACTGGACCCGAAGAACATCATGAACCCCGGAAAAATATTCTCGCTATAGTTTTTATAGCTAACCACAAATAACTGACGGGGGCTAGAGGCCAATTTGGCTCACAAGTATGAGCAATTTGGGCCCGCTTGGCCCCCGTTAGTGTTTTCTTACTGCTTGCGCATCATCAGCGCCTTGACCCAGGCGGTGCCCTTGGCGGTTTCGACTTTCATGAAGCCGTCTTTTTCTTCGCCGTCGAAGATCACTTCGTCCGTCTTGCCCAGTGTGGCGACCACTGCGCCTTCTGAAGCCGTCTTGTAGGCCTTGACGCCGGCGATCTTGGGCAGGTACACATCACCCGCGTTACCCGCACCGGCCTTCACGCTACCAGCCGCGTTGGCCTGGCTGGCGGCACTGCCCTTGGCTTGAATCAGCGACGGGTTGTCACGGATGGCCAGCACAATCTTGTTCCAGTTGTCCAGAAACGAGGCGGACACAATCTTGCCCTCGGCCGTGCTGGTGTAGCCACCCAGCGCGGCACCACCGCCAGCCCCGAACAACACCGCGCCGATGTTGAAGTCAGTTTTTTGGGCGCTGCCCTCGGCGGCGGCCACCTGAATGCCGGAGCGCGTGTCCGCCATGGTCATCGAGGTCTGTGCTTCCTTGAATTTCAGGCCACCGGCAATGGCGCCAAACAGGCCTAGTGCGCCACCAAACCCGGCCAGGCCACCGCCCACACCACCGGCATTGGGGTTGGAGAACACCACGCTGGGCGTCACCACAAAATCAGCCGCAACCATCTGGCCCTTGCCCACGTTCTGGCCGCCCTGCATCTGGCCGTCAGCGGCCAGTGCGCGTTCCTGCATCAGGTTCTGAAACGCCGCGCCGCGCTCGACGATCTGGAAGCAGTTTGACTGCTGGACGATCAGGCGGATCATGCCAGTCGGCGACTGCAGGCCAATGCGCAGCAGCGCTTGCAAGACCGCGTCTTGCGGTTCGACCACGGCCAGCGTGCCTTTGGGCGCATCGCATTTTTCAACCTTGGTTGCGTCTCCAGCAGGTCCGCTGGCGCCGCCCAGGGTCTGAGCCTGAGACATCTGAGGCAAGGCCAGCGCGCCAACCGCAACCAGCGCAGCAGCCATTGCAGACAGGGAAAAACGGGGAGAACGTAGTGATGGGGCAGACATGTTTATTCCTCAATCAGGGTGAAAGCGGCTTACGCCACGGCATAAATTCTGGGCACGCAATGGCTGTGCAATAGCGCGGATCCACATTCTCAGGGATTTTCGGCGATGGCATTTGCCAAATATTCGATCTTTTTCTGCAAATCCACATCTGTGTCGGCATAGCGTTGCGCCACGGCATAAAAATCGTCCTGGATTTCGATGAAGGCGTCCACCATGTCGGGGTCAAAGTGGCTGGCGCGGGACTGGAAAATGATCTGCACCGCCTTGTCGTGGGGAAGTCCCTCTTTGTAGACCCGCGGGCTGATGAGTGCGTCATACACATCGGCAATCGCCATCAACCGGGCCGACACGGGGATCTGCTCGCCCGTCAGTCCTTGCGGGTAACCGCTACCATCCCACTTTTCCTGATGCGAATACACCATCTCCTTGGCGGTGGCCAGGAAGGCGGCACCGGCACCGAGTGTTTTTTCGGCGTTTTCAATCGCGTCACGGCCCAGTGTGGTGTGGGTTTTCATCAGGTCGAACTCGGTCGTGGTCAGGCTGCCGGGCTTGAGCAGGATCCGGTCCGGAATGCCGATGGAGCCCATGTCGTACAGTGGCACCGATTTGTACAGCGTGGCGATGTAGTTGTTGGTCAGCACCCGGGCGAATTTAGGGTTTTGCTGCAGCCGCAGGGCCAGTGTTTTCACATAATTCTGTGTGCGCAGAATATGGTTGCCGGTATCGGAGTCCCGCGTTTCGGCCAGCGAGGTGAGCGCAAAAATGGTGACGGCTTCGGCGGTCATACTGGCCTTGAGCGCCAGCTGCGTCTCGACCCGTGCGCGCACCGTTGCTGGGTAAAACGGCTGCGCAATGCAGTCCGCACCACCCGATTCAAAGCAGCGCGCTTCGTGCTCGGGATCGACCGTTGCCAGCAAAAAGATCACCGGGATGCCCTGTGTTGCCAGGCTGCTTTTGAGCGCACGGCAGACGTCAAAGCCGCTCATGCCCGGCATGTCGGTATCCAGCAAAATCAGGTCTGGCGGGTTACCGGAAGCCACTTTGCTGAGAGCCATGGCGCCGTCTCCAACCTGCTCCACCTGATAGTGGTGGTGCAACAGCGCGGCCAGAGATTCCCTGCGGGATGCCGTGTCGTCGACGATCAGAATCGTTCTTCCCCGTGCGTGTTGTTGTTCGTTCATGGCGTCATGGCGCTCGCTGTTTGAACGGCATGTTACCGGGTTTTTGGCCGCTGTCAGGGCAGCTGGTACAGCCAGACAGGCCGTCCGTCGGGCGCGACAAGCCGGGCTTTGGGCGCCATACTTTTGACTTCGAACTCCAGGCTGACCAGCCAGGCGCCGCGGCGCATCTGGGCTCTGGCCTTCCCGGCCGCGCGGTCCATACTCTCGGGCCGCTGGAACAGATAGACCATGTCGTAAGGGCTCCAGTCAGCACGCCAGATGTCGCCCTGACGCACGCGCGCCCACGGGCAGCGCAGCGCACAGGCGGCGCGCAGCGGCCAGCTCCACTCCAGCCCGTGCAGCTGTGCGGCAGGGTAACTGAGGCGAAGCGCCTTGAGCCCGTCGCCCAGGCCGCAACCCGCATCCAGAACCAGCGCACCATCAGATAGAGAAGCGTTTTTGGCCAGGTCGCGCAGCGCGTTGGCGGGTGTGGGAAACACTGGCGCGTCGCGCCAGGCATTCAGTGGATAAATCAGCAGCAGCAACGCCAGTGGCAGCAACCAGCCCCAGGCCGGCACTTGAGCGATGCCCGACACGGCCAGCGACAGCGGGAACCCCACGCCAATCATCACCCGGCGCATCGTGGTGCCACCCAGCACGCTGAAACCGACACCTAGCAGACAGGCCACGGCCAACGCAGCCAAGCTGGGCAAACCCGCGATCTGCAGAAGCAGAAAAACTCCCCAGGCACTGCCCCAGGCCAGTAGCGCGGGGAGGGGCCAGATCAATCGACCGGGGAAAGCCATGGGCGACGGCGACCGGTGGGATAACGGATCAGCGCGAGGCGCCGTTGGAGAGTCTGTCGATCAGGCCGTTGAGTTCGTCAAGCGAACCAAACTGGATGCTCAGCTCCCCCATCTCTTCCATACGGCCGGCGCGCTTGACGCGTTTTTTGACTCGCACTTCCACCTCGGCCATCAGCAAATCCGACAGCTCTTCTTCCACGCGCTTGAGGTCGCGCGACTTCTCTTTTTTGGGTTTGGTTGAGGTCAGCGTGAATTCGGCACTGAGCTTTTTCACCAGGCTCTCGGCCTCACGCACCGACATTTTTCGAGCTGTTATCTGGGTGGCTGCCGTAATCTGGGTCGCGCGGTCCAGTGCCAGCAGGGCGCGGGCATGGCCCATGTCAAGGTCGCCAGCCATCAGCATCGTCTGCACCGGCTCGGCCAGATTGAGCAGTCGCAACAGGTTGCTGGCGGCACTTCGCGAGCGCCCCACGGCCTGCGCAGCCAATTCGTGAGTAAGCCCAAACTCCTTGATAAGACGTTGCAGGCCTTGAGCTTCTTCCAGCGGGTTGAGGTCTTCGCGCTGAATATTCTCGATAAGTGCCATCGCCGCGGCGGCCTCGTCCGGCACATCGCGCACCAGCACCGGCACGCTGTCCAGCCCGGCCAGGCGGGCCGCGCGGAACCTGCGCTCACCGGCGATGATTTCGTATTTGCCGCTGTTCGCACCACTGTTCAGGCGCCGCACCAGAATCGGCTGCATGATGCCTTGCGCCTTGATGGACTCTGCCAGCTCATACAGCGCGCCCTCATCCATTCGGGTGCGGGGCTGGTATTGGCCGGGCACCATGTCACCCAACAACAGCGACGCGGGCAAGCCCGGGTTGCTGGCCGAGCCGTTGTTGTTGCCATTGGCGTTGTCGTCCACCGTGGGGCCGAGCAAAGCCTCCAGTCCGCGGCCCAGGCCCTTGGGTTTCTTGGTAACCATGTGGTGAGTGTCCTCGTTGTTCTAGGTGGATTGCAGCAGTTGTTGCAGCGCGGCATGGCCCTGGGGCCAGACGTCCAGTCCGGCCTCGGCATTGATATGGCCGCTTCGGCCGCAGTCGACGAACGCCGAACCCCAGGCGGAGCCCAGCGCTTGCGAACGCTCGAAGCTGCAATACGGGTCGTTCTGGCTGGCCAGCAACAAACTCTTGAACGGCAGCGCCTGCGTGCTGATCGGCGACCAGCTGGGTAAAACCGAACGCATTTCGTCGCGCTCGACGTCGGCGGGTGCCACCAGAAAAGCACACTTGACCAGGTGCGTGTTGCTGGAATGCGCCGCCCAGGCGCTCACCAGATGACAGCCCAGACTGTGCGCAACCAGCACGGCAGGCCCGGTCTGGGTAAGCAGCACCTCTTCCAGACGGGCGATCCAGTCGCCACGCCGGGGACGCATCCACTCATGCTGGTCCACGCGTGTGTAGCCGTGCTCGCGCTCCCACATGCTTTGCCAATGGCGGGGGCCAGAATTTTGCCAACCAGGTAACAGGAGAATTGTTGTTGAAGAACTCATTTACTATGATATTTATAGCTACTCACGCATATTGGATGGGGTTTAGAGGCTATTTTGAGCTTGAAATAGGCCGTTTTCATACGGACGGGGCCCGGACTCAACAGTAGCTACATCTTGTCGATGCGTTCCACCATTTCATAGGCAAACGTTACGAACGCTTGGGCGCCGCGAGACGACGGATCGAACACCACGCCCGGCAAACCGTAGCTGGGCGCCTCGGCCAGGCGCACATTGCGCGGAATCACTGTGTTGAACACCTTATCGCCAAAGTGGGTCTTGAGCTGTTCACTGACCTGCTGCTGCAGCGTGATGCGGGGGTCAAACATCACGCGCAACAGACCAATGATGGCCAGGTCCTTGTTCAGGTTGGCGTGCACCTGCTTGATGGTGTTGACCAGATCGGTCAGGCCTTCCAGCGCGAAGTATTCGCACTGCATGGGCACGATCACGCCGTGCGCGCAGCACAGGCCATTGAGCGTGAGCATCGACAGGCTCGGCGGGCAATCGATCAGGATGAAGTCGTAGTCTTTTTCCACGGCGGCCAGCGCGGTCTTCAGCCGTTTCTCCCTGCGCTCTAGACCCACCAGTTCAACCTCGGCCCCGGCCAGTTCGCGGCTGGCGCCCAGCACATCGTAAGAGCAGCCCGCCTCCACCAGTTTGGCGCTTTTGACGCGGGCTTCGGCCACAGTGGCAGACTCCAGCAACACGTCGTAAACGGTCATCTCCAGCGTGCGCTTGTCCACGCCGGAGCCCATGGTGGCGTTGCCCTGCGGGTCCAGGTCAATCATCAGAACGCGCTGGCCGACTTTCGCCAGGCCCGCCGCCAGATTCACCGTCGTGGTGGTTTTGCCAACCCCGCCCTTTTGGTTGGCGACACAGAATATTTTTGCCACTGGTTTGTTACCGGGTTCAGCGCGACAGCGCCAGTTTGACGCCAAAGCCGATCAGGAAGATTCCGGCCAGTTTTTGCAGCGTGTTGGAAATCACCGGGTTCGCGCGCAAGCGCTCAGCCAGAAAGTGGGTCAACAACACTACCGCAAAACAATAGATAAAGGCCAGCACCGCGACAGTGAGCGCCATCACCCCGAAAGTCACCATGCCCAGATGCTGGAGCGGATCAATAAACAGCGGGAAAAATGCCATGTAGAAAACAATGGCCTTGGGGTTCAGCACCGTGATGGTCAGCGCCTGCTGGAAATAATGGTGTGGCTTGATGTTGATGATCGGCGCCGCGCCGGGCTTGGCGACCAGCATCTGAAACCCCAGCCACGCCAGATAAGCCGCGCCCAGCCACTGCACCGCATGAAAGGCCGTCGGGTAAGCAGCCAAAACCGCCGCCACACCGGCCACCGCCAACCACATCAGCACCTGGTCGCCCGCCATCAACCCCAATGTAGCCGCCAGCCCACCCTTCAACCCGCCCTTGGTGGTGGACGTGATGATGGCCAGATTGCCCGGACCGGGGATGAACAGCAGGATGATGAATGCGACGACGAATGCGCCGTAGTCGACGATGCCAAACATGGGAATTTCTTTCTGGTTTGTCTGGGGGTGAGGGAGTGAGTTTACGTTACGTTTTGGCTGGGGCAACTTGGAACCCCGTGCTGAGCCCGCAGCGAAGCAGGGATGGGGCCGAAGGCCTGGGTACATGAACGAGCAGAGAACCGCGCCCGCCTGATCTCTCTATAAAGCCAAGCAACCCAGGAAGTTCAATTGGGAGCTAAACGCCAGCCCGCCGACCCATCCACACAATGCACCGCTCCGCATCCAGCCCCGGCACAACCAACTGTTCCACGTGAAACACTTCCACCGAAGACGGCAAAACGGCCAGCTCGTCAGCCGGGTGTTTGCCCTTCATGGCCATCCAGACCCCCTCCGCCGCCAACGCCTTTTCAGACCAGTTCGTGAAATCGACCAGAGATGCAAAAGCACGGGAGCTGATGACGTCGTACGGTTCAGTCAGGTTTTCCACCCGAGCGTGCAGGCCGCGCAGGTTTGGCAGTTTGAGGGTTACTGCCACTTGCTGGATGAAAGCGGCCTTTTTGGCGACCGTGTCCACGCAGTCCACCTGGATCTCCGGGCAGCAGATGGCGATAACGATTCCAGGCAGTCCCGCCCCCGAACCCACATCGAGCAAGCGGGTTACGCGGGGCTTCACCTCGGCAGATTTCACTTCGAGATTTTCTTCCACCCCGGCCAGCCGCAACCGCAATGGAGTAATTACCGCCAGACTGTCCAGAAGGTGGTGCGTCAGCATCTCGGCCGGGTCGCGCACTGCCGTCAAGTTGTAGACCTTGTTCCATTTCTGGATCAGCTCCAGATAGGCCAGCAACGCATCGATCTGGACTGGGGTCAGAGAAACGCCTACCGATGGGGCCACCCGCTCCAATGTCTGACGGGCCGATTGGGGCACTGCCAGGGACTGTACCGAACTCATGAACTCAGCGTTCCGAAGCCACGCAGGCCACCCTTTTTGAGGTGAACCATCAGCAACGAGATGCTGGCCGGCGTGATGCCGGATATGCGCGACGCCAGCCCCAAAGTCTCGGGCCGGTGGCGGGCCAGCTTTTGGCGTGCCTCGATCGACAGCGCCGTGACCTGCATGTAGTCCAGATCAGCAGGCAGTTTCAGGTTTTCATAATGGGCGGCACGCTCGATCTCGCCGCGCTGGCGGTCGATGTAGCCGGAGTATTTGGCGGCAATCTCCACCTGCTCCGCCACAATCGCCACTTCCGTAGCGGTTGCATCTGCAGCCAAATCGGCCACCGCATACCGGCCGCTATCCAGCGACATCAGACCCGCGTAGCTCACATCCGGCCGGCGCAACAGCTCAGCCAGACTGTATTCATGGTCGATGGCCTTGCCCAAAACCCGCTCTGCTTCCGCCGCATCCAGGTTTTTGGGGCTCACCCAGATCGACCGCAGGCGCTCTGTTTCACGTGA
>ERZ795056.4420-NODE-4420-length-14559-cov-26.412507_pt1 | contig 14559 bp, 7 predicted proteins | sample MGYA00375140_ERZ795056 | MGnify/ENA primary metagenome ERZ795056 (study PRJEB30185, sample SAMN05720227) | activated sludge metagenome | isolation source: Anaerobic digester | place: USA | collected 2015-03-09 ...
AGCTGTGAGCACCGAGGGGAAGCAGCGGCTTGATGGCGCCCATGCGCGTGCTGGCTCCGGCGGCTAGGACGATGGCGGCGACGGTCACGGCAAGACGGGAGCGAGCGAGGATGCGCCGTGTGAGCCCGCAGCGGAGTGAGTCGCGCGGACCGAGATCAGCTCTGCGGCGATGGCGATCGCGATCTCGGCGGGCGTCTGGGCTCCGATATTGACGCCGATGGGAGCGTGTACGCGGTCTAGCTGCGCCTCGGTAAAGCCTTTGGCCAGCAGGCGCTGACGAAACATCAGGATCTTGCGCTGTGAGCCGATCAGCCCCAAGTACGCCAGCGGATAGGGCAACAGCTGCTCCAGCAGGGCCTGGTCTTGGGCGTGGTCGCGGGTGACGATGACGGCGTAGCTGCGGGCGCTTAGCGGCACGTCGCGCCAGTCGCGCGGGTCAAAGCTGTCGATGATGCGCTCAGCATCGGGAAAGCGAGTGGGGCTGCCAAGCTCGGGCAGGTCTTCGATGACGATGGGCACAAACCCCAAGGGACGCAGCAGCGGGGCCAGGGCCTGCGCCACGTGGCCACCCCCGCACAAAAGGACGAAGGGGGCAGGGTGCATGGGCTCCACGAAGACCTCCATCTCGCCGCCGCAGCACATGCCTAGCTCGCGGGTTAGGTGATAGCGCAGAAGCTGCGAGGTGGCAGCGCGGCCTTGCGCAAGTAGAGCGACCGCGGCCTCGATGACCTGCTTTTCGACGCGACCGCCGCCGATGGTGCCGGTGATGCTGCCGTCGGCACATACGAGCATGCGGGCGCAGCTCTTGCGTGGGGTGGAGCCGGCGGTCCGCACAACCGTACACAGCGCGACTGCGACGCCCGCATCATGCAGGCGGCACAGCGCGCGAAAGACCGCAAACTCGTCGGAGGCGGAAGGTGACACGAGGCGTGTTACTTGGCGGGGGCGGTGCTGCGGATAAACAGCTCGTCCAGCTGCTTGCCCGAGACTTCGTTCGGGCACTCGGACATCAGATCGGTGCCGTGCTGGGTCTTGGGGAAGGCGATGACTTCACGCAGCGAGTCGGCTCCCGTCAGCAGCATGGCCAGGCGATCGAGGCCAAAGGCGATGCCGCCGTGTGGGGGCGGGCCGAAGCGGAACGCGTCGAGGAGGAAGCCGAACTTGGTGCGGAAGTCCTCCTCGGATAGACCGAGGGCGGCGAAGACCTTGGCCTGCACATCGCGCTGGTGGATACGAATCGAGCCGCCAGCGATCTCGTTGCCGTTTAGGACCAGATCGTAAGCGCGGGCCTGGACGCGACCGTTGTCGGTGCCCAGGAGCTCGACGTGCTCGGGCTTGGGCGAGGTAAACGGGTGGTGCGCGGCGACCCACTGGCCGTGCTCGTTCTGCTCGAACATCGGGAAGTCGGTGACCCACAGGAAGCGCCAGCCTTTTTCGATGAGGTCTAGCTTCTTGCCCAACTGCTGCCGTAGCTGCGACAGCACAGTGTTTACGACCCGAGGCGCGCCCAGCTGGAACAAGAGCAGGTCGCCCGGAGCGCCGCCGATTTGCGCCTGAATCGCCGCCCGCAGCTCGGGGGTGATGGTCTTGCCAAACGGCGACTGCACCCAGCCCAAAGCCTCACCGGTGCCCGCCGGGTCAAGCCGCGCCGAGCCGAGGCCCGCCGAGCCCATGCCTTTTACGGTGTCATCCAGCTTCTTTACTTCGGTATTGGACAGCTTGGCCGCCGACGCTGCGGGGATGTGCAGGAGCTTGATGCGCCCGCCCTCGCTCTCGGTCTTTTGAAACAGTGCGACGCCGCCACCGGCATGCTGCTTGACCAGGTGCGTGACGTCGTGAAGAAGCAGCGGATTGCGCAGATCCGGCTTGTCTTCGCCGTAGCTGGCCATCGCTTGGTGATAGGGCATGCGCTGAAACGGACGCGGAATATCGACGCCCACCGTCAGCTGCCACATTTTACGCACCAGACCCTCGACGATGGCGAAGATGTCTTCCTCGGTGATAAAGGACATCTCGACGTCGATCTGGGTAAACTCAGGCTGGCGATCTTGGCGCAGGTCCTCGTCGCGGAAGCAGCGCACGATCTGAAAGTAGCGATCCATGCCCGAGACCATGAACAGCTGCTTGAAGATCTGCGGCGACTCGGCCAGGGCGTAAAACTTGCCCGCGTTTAGGCGTGAGGGCACCAGAAAGTTGCGAGCGCCGCCGGGGGTGTACTTGACCATGAACGGCGTCTCTAGCTCTAGAAAGCCGTTGTCGTGGAAGTAGTCGCGGGTGGCGCGATACAGCTTGCTGCGCAGCTGGAAGTTTTTCTGCAGCTTGGGGCGGCGTAGGTCTAGGTAGCGGTATTTAAGGCGAATCTCTTCGCGGGTCTCGACGTCGTCCTCGATCTGAAAGGGCGGCGTGTCGGACTTGGAGAAGACGTGTAGCTCGCTGGCTTCGACTTCGATCTCACCCGAGGGCAGGTTCGGGTTGGCGGTGCCGCCAGAGTCGCTGCGCAGCTTGACGGTGCCGATGATGCCGATGCAAAACTCGTTGCGCAGGCAGTCGGCGTCGCGGTGGGCCTGGGCGCTGATGTCGGGGCCAAAGACGACCTGGCTGATGCCGCTGCGATCGCGCAGGTCGATAAAGATGCGCCCGCCCAGGTCGCGTCGGCCTTGCACCCAGCCTAAGAGGACGACCTTGTGGCCAGCATGCTCGCGGCGCAGATCGCCGCTGTAATGGGTTCGCTTGTTGTCGTTTAGAAAAGTTGCCATGGAGTCGCAGTCTAGCAGGGCCCACAGGTCCCTGAAACAGCGACGCTTTTAGAAAATTGCACAGGCCTGGCTTTGGATTCCCATGCGGCCCAGTGCTCCTTGGGCAAAAAAAAACCGCAGTGGCGAACCACTGCGGCTGACTTCTTGTCGGGGCGAGAGGATTTGAACCTCCGACCCCCTGGTCCCGAACCAGGTGCGCTACCAGGCTGCGCTACGCCCCGAGAAGCCGCCCAAAAACAGCTACCAAACAAGTTAGTGAAATCGGGCCCCTCTTACCTAACGGACTTGCACCGGCACTGTCAATTTCTATTTCGGGCGGCTGCGGAATTGCAAAACCTCACCATGCGTAAGGGTTTGGTAAATCGCATGCCAAGCAGCCCCTCAAGTCGTGGTACAGTGACAAAGCACACGCATAGGCAGTCTCTGCCTGGCTGACACCGGAACCCATCGAAAACCGAGGGGAATAAAGATGGCCTTGCGGAGTCCTGAGCCACCCAAGAACGGCTCGGGAGACAACGACGGCAGCAAGAATCGCAACCAGCCAGCTTCGGCACGGCCAGGTGATGCGGTTCGTCCAGGTGGCGCTGCGCTGGGTAGCTTGGCGGGAGATGACGACGAGGACGACGACGCACCAAAGCCGCCTCGACCGGTGCGTCTGACCGGAACGATGAAAGCGGTGCAGGTGCCAGCTGCGGCTCCGGCTAAGCCTGCTGCACCACCTCCGCCTAATCGACAGGCACCTCCGGCTGCGAAGCCGCCAGCGAGCCCGCCCAAAGCTGCACCACCTGCACCAGTCGCTGCGCCGCGTCCTGCTGCCGCACCGGTAGCACCGCGACCGCCAGCCGCTGCCCCGGCGCCAGCGAAGCCTGCCCCGGCCAAGCCCGCACTACCAAGCCTGGCCAAGTCAGAGCCTGAGAGTGGCGAAGCCACCGTGATGATGGCGCAGCCGATGCCTGGCATGTTTGGAATGCCTGCAGCATCGAGCTCTGCGGCGGATGCGGCCTTTCTTGCGGATGACCTTTCTGGAACTGAGCGGCGCGCGCGTGAAGCGATGCGACAGCCTGCTCCGGTCAGAAGTGCGCCTGTGCCTGCCAAGCCTGCGGTAGCAGCGTCGCCGCCAGCTGACAATGAGTCGACCCGGATGATGGAGCCGGGACAAATTGTGATCCCTGGGCCTCCAGGCGGGGCGCGCAACGAAGAAGCGACGCGCATGTTCTCAGTACCCAGCGGGGACGATCCGAAGCCCGCCGTGGGGGCTGGGTCGGGCGTGGGGGAATCGACGCAGATCTCGGATAGCTCGGCGCTGGCCGACTTTCTAAATGCGGGCGGGGCCAAGAAGTTTGGGGGGCCCGAGGCGACGCAATATAGCGAGAGCGGCAAGCCAAATCGCAAAAAGCCCGTCGCTGATGTCAAAGCGAGGACGCGGGCCAAGGTGACGCCGCTCGACCCGGCGCGTCTTTTAGCGCAAGCCGAGGCTGCCGAGCGCAAAGCTGCTGACCACACGGGCATCGGCTCGATCGACAAGTTTTTGGAGAAGTCGGGACTGATCAGCGTGCCCAGCTTGGGCGACGATGTGCCCGCCGAAGGCACGATGGTAGGTCGGTTCCTGGGCTTTGTCGGGCTGGGTGAAAAAAGCGGCCTGATGTCGGTCGCCAACGTCGGCAAAGACCCTGCCGAGGAAGCCTGGGATGCGGTCAAGCAGTCGCCGCTGCTAAACGGCCTGAATCCGCAGTTTATTACCGACGCGATCAAGAGCGGGGACCTGAAGCTGCTGACGCCGGGCCGCGACATGCTGCTGGAAATGGACGGGCGCGCGGTGCTGCTGATGGAAGGGCAGGTGGCGCTGGCGCGGTTTCGTCCCGATGTCCTAGATCGTGAGCGACGGGCGCAGCGAGCCCACAAGCCGGGCGACAAAAAGGGTGAAAAGCGCGAGGTCAAGCGCCGTCAGGAAGTCGGTCCGCTCATCCGCATGTGCGAGAGTAACCTCGGCCTGTTTAGCGAGGGCGATCTGGTCAGCATCGAGGCCACCGGTCAGGAATCCGTCGGGCTGGCTGCGTACTCGGTGACACCGATTCGGGCACTTTCGATTTCGCTGCAGCGGCTGGATGTGTGGCGTCGCACCTATCACTTCTTTGGCGAGCGTGTGCGACGAGCCGCCGATGCTGCGCGCAGCCGCTTATCGGTAAGTACCGGCGCGCGCGGCCTGGTCGCTGACTTTTTTGTGCGTCACGGTCTATCGGTGGCGATGTCGCTGCGCGTGCGCGAGCTGGACAAGTGCATCGAGTGTTACGAGTGCGAAAAAGCCTGCGAGCAGCGCTACGGCGTCAAGCGCTTGTCGCTAAACGGCAAGGTGCTGGGCGCGCTCGACTTTGTGGACTGCTGCCACACCTGCGTCGATCAGCGCTGCATCGATCCGTGTGCCTACGACGCCATCAAGTTTGATACCGAGCGCAAAGAGGTCGTCATCCTCGAGGATGCGTGCATTGGCTGCTCGCTGTGCGCGCTGGCTTGTCCGTACGACGCCATCGAGATGCACGAGATGGACGACAAGCCGCTTTTGCAGCTGCGTCTACAAAAAGAGAACAAGCTCGGCTTTGGCGAGGGCAAGCCGCGTAAAGCGAAGCTGCGCCGCATCGCCAGCAAGTGCGACCACTGCGTAAACTACGAGGACCAAGCCTGCATCAGCGCTTGTCCCACCAGCGCTCTCTTGGAGATCCCTCCCGAGGCGGCTTTCGTCGAGCGTACCGACGCGATGTCCGACGCGGCCAAGGGCGGCTTTGAGCACTCGGTGCTGTTTGACGTCAACCAGCTGTTTGATCCGAAGAAGTTTTACAAAGGACTCAGCGAGGAAGACGACAAGGGGAAAAAGCCGGAGCGCTCGTTTACTACCGGCTGGCTGTGGGCGCTGGGCATCCTGGGTGTGCTGTGCTGCATCGCCGAGATCGTGCTGCGCAAATACTTCCCGGAGCTGTCTGGCCAGTTTTACTACAACACGCAGTACGGCGGTCTCGACGCCGACATGGCACTGGAAAACGTCGAGTTCCGCGCCACTGACTCGCTGGCGCAGTGGATGGGATATGTCGGCGCGACGCTGATGTTCTCGTCGATGTTCTACTCGGGGCGGAAGTGGATTCCGGGCTTTAAGCGGCTGGGGTCGCAGCGCGGCTGGTTTGACTGGCACGTCTGGTCAGGCTCGGTGGGCCCGATGCTGGTGATGTTGCACACGGCGGGCAAGCTGGATAACTGGGTCTCGCTGGCGGTGTGGTCGATGGTGGCGGCGGTGGTCTCGGGCCTGGTCGGGCGCTACATCTCGACTGAGCTTCCTGATCTTGCGTCTCAGGCCTCGCTGAAGGTGCTCGATCTGGAGCGCAAGATGGCCGAGCTGCGCAATCGCCACGCTGGCGTCAATGTCGCCGACCGCTTCTACGACGCGCTGCGGAAAAACTATGCCCGCGTAAATGACCCCAAGATGTCGGGCGTGCGCGCCGGAATGTTGGCGATGTGGATGCTGTTTCTGGACCGCTTGGCGCGACCCTTCCGCGCGTCGATGCTGCGCTTCCGGCTAAACGGCATCAAGGATCACAAAGCCCGCACCAAAGTGGCGCGCGTCGCGACCGATCTGGCGCTGTTAGAGTGTCACCGCGTCCTGCTGCCGCGCATCGAGCCGATGTTCCGTGAGTGGAAGGTCATCCACATCCCGTTCGCCATCGTGCTGACCATCCTGGGCGGCATCCACATCTTCATCGAGCTAACCCGCTAATCCTCCCGCTGGCGCGTTGTCCTTCCTGCTGCGCAGTCTGCGCGCACTTTAGACTTCACTTTTTGAGCTGATTGCTTCTCATCGCAAGTCATCTGCTGTTGCGCTAGCGAGCACGACTGTCGTCGCAGGTTAAGCATTTGATCTGTTTACTATTTCGCGTCCGCGCGGCATCTAAGAGCGACATGCGTTACCTCATTGCGATCGGTCTGCTCCTGGTGCTGCTGGGAGGCCTTGGTGCTATTAAGTTCAAACAAATCTCCGGGCTGATTCAGTCGGGAAAACAGATGGAGGAGCAGGGTCCGCCGCCAGAGCCGGTGGGCACCACGGTGGCTCGTCAGGATTCGTGGGAAGAGACGCTGGCGGCGGTGGGCAATGTGGTGGCCGCGCAAGGAGTGGCGGTAAGCAACGAGTCGCCCGGCGTCGTCACCGCGATTCGCTTTGAGTCAGGCGCGCTGGTGCGAGCCGGACAGGTCTTGGTCGAGCTTGATACCAGCGTCGAAAAGGCCCAGCTGGCCTCGGCGCAGGCACGCAAGACGTTGGCCTCGGTCAGTGCGGGTCGCTCGCGTCAGCTGGTGGTGCGCTCGGCGATCTCCAAAGCGCAGCTGGATGGCGATGAGGCGCAGCTGTCCACTTCGCGCGCGGACCTGGAGGCGCTGCAGGCGCAGATTGCGCGCAAGACGGTACGGGCGCCGTTTTCGGGACGACTGGGGCTGCGCGCGGTGAACCTGGGCCAGTACCTAAATCCTGGCACCACCATCACCACGCTGGAGGCGCTGCGCACGGTCTACGTCGATTTCACGCTGCCGCAGCAGGTGCTGGCGAAAGTGGCGCTGAAGATGCCGGTGCGGGCCTCGATTGCGGGCGTAAGCGAGGCGCAGCTGACGGGCGAGGTGGCGGCCATCGATCCTTCCATCGATGTCGTCTCACGCACCATCAAGCTGCGCGCCAGCGTCCCCAACGAGCGTGAGCTGCTGCGGCCCGGCATGTTTGTGCAAGTGGCGGTGGTGCTACCGCAGCGCAGCAGTGTCATTACGGCCCCGGTTACGGCGGTGCTGCATGCACCGTATGGCGACTCGGTGTTTGTGGTGGAAGACAAGAAGCCCAAAGACGGCGCAAGTGCTGGCGCGCAGGCGGGCAAAGTGGCGCGGCAGCAGTTTGTGCGGCTGGGTCCGGCGCGCGGCGACTTCGTGGCGCTCCTCGACGGTGTAACCGCAGGACAAGAGCTGGTGACGTCAGGCGCATTTAAGCTGCGCAACGGCGTGTCTGTGGTCGTCAGCAATCAGATAAAGCCAGCGGCTTCGCTGACGCCCACTCCGGGGAATCGGTAAGCCGCCATGAAGTTTACGGATCTATTTATTCGTCGCCCGGTGCTCGCGCTGGTCATCAACTTGGTGATCATCATTGCGGGGCTGCAGGCGGTGCGGTCGCTCAATGTCCGCCAGTATCCAAAGCTGGAGAGCGCAACCATCACCGTGCGTACGGCCTACGTTGGTGCCAGCGCCGATCTGGTGCGCGGCTTTATCACGACGCCGCTTGAGCGCAGCATCGCCGCCGCCGATGGCATCGACTACATCGAGTCGCAGAGCACGCAGGGCTTGTCGACGATCAACGTGCGGCTGAAGCTCAACTTTAACGCGGCGGGGGCGCTGGCTGACATCAGTGCGCGCGTCAATCAGATCCGCGCCGATCTACCGCCGGAAGCCGAGGTGCCAGCGATTGCGCTTGAGCCCTCCGACTCGCTGCTGGCGGCGATGTATCTGAGCTTTGCCTCGACGATCCTGGAGGAAAATCAGGTCACGGATTACCTGATTCGCGTGGTGCAGCCGCGCTTATCGGCGCTCGAGGGCGTGCAGCGCGCGGACATCTTGGGGTCGCGTACGTTTGCGGTGCGGGCGTGGCTCAAGCCCGAGCGGATGGCGGCGCTAAACGTGAGTCCGTCGCAGGTGCGGCAGGCGCTGGCAGCCAACAACTATCTGTCGGCGGTGGGGCAGACCAAGGGCGCGCTGGTGCAGCTGAACCTGACGGCGGCCACTGACCTCAAGTCGATCGAGGAGTTTCGTCGGCTGGTCATCCGTCAGCAAGGTGGCGCGCTGGTGCGTCTGGAGGACGTCGCCGATGTGGTGCTGGGCGCGGACACCTACGAGCAGGACGTGCGCTTGTCGGGGCAGCGGGCGGTGTTTATGGGCGTGTGGGTGCTGCCCAATGCCAACTCTCTGGATGTGATTGCACGCGTGCGTGCCGAGATCGAGCACATCCAAGCCGAGCTGCCGACGGGCATGACCGCGAGTGTGGCGTTTGACTCGACCAAGTACATCAGCAGCGCCATCAGCGAAGTCGAGCACACGCTGGCCGAGACGGTGCTGATCGTGGTCGTGGTGATCTTTTTGTTTCTGGGCTCGATGCGGACGGTGCTGGTGCCGCTGGTGGCGATTCCGGTGTCGCTGATTGGCGCCGTGTTCTTGATGCAGCTGTTTGGCTTTACGCTGAACTTGCTGACGCTGCTGGCGATTGTGCTGGCGGTGGGGCTGGTGGTGGATGACGCCATCGTCGTGGTCGAAAACGTCGAGCGTCACATTCGCGACGGTAAGACTCCGCTACAGGCGGCGCTGCTGGGCGCGCGTGAGCTGGTTGGGCCCGTCATTGCGATGACGATTACGCTCACGGCGGTCTATGCGCCGATTGGCTTCCAAGGCGGCCTTACCGGAGCGCTGTTTCGCGAGTTTGCCTTTACGCTGGCAGGCGCGGTCTTTATTTCCGGCGTGGTGGCGCTGACTCTGTCGCCGATGATGTCGTCGGTGCTGCTGGTGGCAAATCATCACCCGGGCCTGCTGCAGCGGCTGATCGATGGCGGCTTTACGCGCTTAAAAATGGCCTATGGACGGCTGCTGGCAGCGACGCTAAAAGCGCGGCCTGCGGTGTATCTGGTGTGGATCACGCTGACGCTGATGATTGCGCCGCTGTATCTGCTGTCGCCAAGTGAGCTGGCCCCCAACGAAGACCAAGGCATCGTCTTTGGCGCCATCGACGTACCGGCCAACGCGACGCTGGAGCAGCTGCTGCCCTTTACCGGGGAAGTTTGTCGCATCTTCAAAGAGACTCCCGAGTTTGATCAGAGCTTTCAGATCACGTTCCCGACCGGCGGCTTTGGCGGCATGCTGGTGAAGCCGTGGAACGAGCGCAAGCGCAGCATCTTTCCCATCCAGGAAGAGGTGTTTGGCAAGACCTCGCAGATCACGGGCATCGGTGCGCCGGTATTTTTGCCGTCGGCACTGCCCAGCGCCGGCACCTTTCCGATTGAGTTTGTGATCGCTTCGACCGCCAGCCACGAAGAGCTCGTGCGCTTTGCCGAGCAGCTGGTGCAAGAGGCCAATAAGAGCGGTCAGTTTGCGTTCCCTCCGATGATGGACGTGCGCATCGATCAGGCCAAGTCCGAGATCGTCATCGACCGCGACAAGGTGGCCGCGATGGGCCTGAGCATGCAGCAGGTCGGCGCGGACCTGTCGGCGATGCTCGGCGGCAACTTCGTAAACCGCTTCAACATCGACGGGCGCAGCTACAAAGTCATCCCTCAGATCGAGCGTGCCGGGCGACTGACCGCAGAGCAGCTAAATGACATCTACATCAGCGGTCCCGGCGGGCAGGTCATGCCGCTCAGTGCGGTCGCGACGCTGCGCAGTGGGGTCGAGCCGCGCGCGCTCAATCGCTTTCAGCAGCTAAACGCGGTGAAGATCTCGGGGCTGGCGCCACGGTCGCTGGAGCAGGGTCTGAAAGTGCTGGAAGACAGCGCCGCCAAGATCCTGCCGCCCGGCTATCGCATCGACTACACCGGCGAGTCGCGCCAGCTGCGTCAAGAGAGCGGCAAGTTTTTGCCTGCAATGGCCCTGGCGCTGGTGCTGATCTTCTTGGTGCTGGCGGCGCAGTTTAACTCGTTCCGCGATCCGCTGGTGATCCTCGCAGGCTCGGTGCCGCTGGCGCTGTTTGGGGCGCTGATCTTTACGTTCCTAAAGTTTGCCGGGCCGCCGGGAATGCGGTTTGCACTTACCGAAGGGTGGACCTCGACGCTGAATATCTACTCGCAAGTCGGGCTGGTGACGCTGGTGGGGCTGATTGCGAAAAACGGCATCCTCATCGTCGAGTTTGCTAACACGCAGCAAGAGCAAGGCCTGGGCAAGTTAGAGGCCGTGTGGTCGGCGGCAACTACGCGACTGCGACCCATCTTGATGACCACAGTGGCGACGGTGGTTGGGCACTTTCCACTGACGCTGGTAAGCGGTCCGGGCGCGGTGGCGCGAAACTCGATCGGCATCGTGCTGGTGGGCGGGATGACGATTGGCACGCTGTTTACGCTGTTTATTGTGCCGTCGCTGTACGTGCTCATCGCCAAGGATCACAGCCGCAAGGCAGGAGGCGGTCCGGAAGTACCCCCGCCGGAGTCGTCAGCACAAAAAGAGTCGAGCGGCTTGGAATTTCCGGCGCTCCCTGCGGGTTCGCTGGTGGCCATTTCGGAGTGAAGCGAGCGGTGTGTGCGCTGCCAGTGAGCGTCGAGAGCTTGCTGGCAGCGCGTAGATTACAGCGGCAGCTTTTTACAGCGAGCGCGGCGCGTTTTTTTCCAGATAGTCGACGATCTTGGCTTCCAGGCGCGTCTCGTAAAGTCGATCCATCGCCTGAATTCCCGTCGGAGAAGTGACGTTTACTTCGGTCAGGTGACCGCCGATGACGTCCAGGCCAACAAAGTGCAGGCCGTCTTGCAGCAGCTTGGGGCGCACGCGCGCGCAGATCTCTAGCTCTCGCGGGGTTAGGCTGGTCTTGACGCCGGTGCCGCCGCTGGCCAGGTTGCTGCGGATGTCGTACTGGCGCGGGATGCGCAGCAGGGCACCCAGGGGCTCGCCCCCGAGCATCAGGATGCGCTTGTCACCTTGAGCAATCTCGGGCAAAAAGCGCTGCGCCATGACCCAGCGATGCTCGCTCTGCGTCATGATCTCCAGGATCGAAGTGGTGTTGGTATCCTCGGCGCGCACCTGAAACACCGACGATCCGCCAAAGCCATCCAGCGGCTTTACGATCATCTGCCCGCCTTGCTCGGCCATAAACGCGCGCAGCACGTCGTAGCGTCGTGTCACGATCGTCGGTGCCAGCAGGTCGGGGAAGTTAAAGATGTACAGCTTCTCGTTGGCTTCGCGCAGGCCGCGCGGGTCGTTCATCAGGAAGGTGCGGCCCCGGGCGTACTCCAGCAGCTGCGTGGCCTGCAGGTAGACGCTGTCAAACGGCGGGTCTTTGCGCATCAGCACGGCGTGAAAGTGCGAAAGTGGCTGCGCCTCACGCGTGGGCTCGACGGTCATCGCCGGAGCAACGGTGCGGGACAAGGCCTGCACGCGCCTGACATCGGCCCCAGGCTCGCCGAGCTTGAGCCACAGCTCGGTGATCTCGCAGATGTAGACTTCGTGGCCGCGCAGCATCGCTTCATCCAGGATGGCGACGGTGGTGTCACTTTGAGGTTTCAGCGTACTGGGAGGATCGATGATGGCTAGGATGCGCATTGCCGCATAGTAGCCCAAAACTACGCGCCGCACGCAGCTGCAGTTTTCCGTCGCAAAGTCGAGGAACTACCAGCGGTTTTTGCAGAAGAAACAGGCGGGCAAAGGCGCGCAGGACGCTTCACGGTTTCCGCGCGCCAAGCGGTGGCTTACGGCAGCAGGTCGACGTCGCTGGTACGTACAAAAGCGACGCGGTGATTAAACTCGATCTGGAAGTACTCGGTGCCTTCGCGGACGACGGTGTGCGAGGCCTCGGCCAGGGTCTTGGCATAGACCTTGGCCCAGTAGTAGTCGGCGGTGTGCCGCGAGGTCACGACGTACTTTTGCCCCGCTGCGATGTCATAAATTTTCTCAAACGTCTGCGGTTTGCTCGGCGCTTGATAAGAACCTTCCAGCACCGGATAGCTGACACCGTACACCGGCACCGTAGCCAGTCCTGCGCGCGGCGTCACCATCGTGACCTGCTGGGGCAGCGCGGTCCGCGTGTGCATCAAGCCGGGGTTATAAAACCAGGCTTTTTGACCACTGAAATAGATCGCGTCCCAGTCGCCGCTGCGCTCGGCGCGAACATAGGTGTGTCCGGTGCTGAGCTTGTTGCCCCAGTTGTACATGCGGTCGCCCGGCCAAACAGTTAGGAACGGATTGGGCAGCAGCGGCGCGGTCGCGTCGGGAGCCGTGCGTAGGTACAGAAAGTTCGCAGGTTGCACCGGCGCGTCTCGACAGTCAGAGGCTTGGTTTGGTCCGTAGCAGTAGCTGGCTGGCTGTGGATTTTGCGCAAACTTGGGCGCGATCAGGATGGCAGTGTCTGCGGCTCCTTTATCGACGCTGCTCTGCGAGGCGGTCGGGACGCCATCCTCAGCCTGCAGCAGCTGCATGTAGCGGTCCCAGTCCCAGTACAGCCCGGGGTCCCAGTGCATCGCTTTCTGACGCGCCTGCGAGATGCCAGGAACCTCGTCGTGGCCGATGATGTGGGCGCGGTCGAGCGGCACTCCGAAGCGGCGCGCCAGGTGTCGCACCAGCTTGGCGGACGAGGCATACATCGCGTCGGTAAACCACTTGTTGCCCTCAAACGAATTGGCCTCGTGTTCGATGCCCACCGAGTGGCTGTTCATGTACCAGTTGCCCGCGTGCCAAGCGACGTGTACGGGCGACACAAAGCGCGCGATGCGTCCGTCGCTGCTACGCACAAGATAATGGGCCGAGGCGCTGGCTGCCGGGTTTTGGAAGATCTTGATCGTGCCGTCCCAGCTTACTTCGGTGGTATGGATGACGATGTAGCGGATCTCTTGACGGTCAAAGGGCCGATTCGCCAGGTCGTAGTTGCCGTAGCCCCCGGTCATTGCGTCGCGAAGGACATAGGCCGCGGGGATGTCGTCACAGACGGTGCTCGGTGGGCAGTCGGGATCGCCGGGCTGCATCTGCTGCGGCGGGGGATTACCAGGAGGCTGCTGGCTTGTCGCGTCGTCTGCGGCAGGCTCACCACACGCGGCCATACCCACAATCAGCGCGCTAAGTGACCACGCAGTAAGGCGCGAAGACCGCAGAATCGAGATTGGCACTACAGGAGAAACCATCGGCATGCTCCATCGCTAAATAAGAGTAGAGTGCGTATTAAATCAATAGGTAGCTGTGTTGATAAAAACTCCGATTCGCTGCTTATCCCGTGACGCTATAGCCAAGTCGGCTGTGCTCTTGCTGTTAGCCGGTTGGTCCGCGCTTAAATCACCGATTGCTACAGAAGCCAGCGGCACCAGCGATGGTGGTATGGTTAGCGTCTGCATAGTCTTAAATGTACCATCACCTTGATTAATAATCAGCGCCAGCTTGTCTTCGCTGCCAACCGCCGCATCGGCCAGTCCGTCGCCATCAAGGTCAGCCATGGTCACTGCAGCTGCTGTCGTTGTCGCCACGCGTCGCGCTTCACTCTCAAGTGCCTGCGAGTAGGCGGCGCTGTAGCTAAGCCTTCCGGCGCTTTGCAAAAAGACCGCCACTTGGCCCGTTCCGGCGTAATAAACAGCAAGGTCTGGGCCACCGCTGCCGTCGAGCTCTCCAACGGTCACCGCCACCGGCTGCGCAGTCAGTGCCCCCGGCGTCCCTTCAATCGCGACCGCCTGCGACAGCTTGTCATCGCTATAAGCCCGAACTTGCGCACTCGCCTCAAACAGCCCAGCAAACAGCCGCCCCAGCGGCTCCGAACTAAGCGACGCCACTTTGCTGAACGGACGACTTTCCATGGCACTTGCGCATGAACTGCCAATTACACAGGTCGTTAGCCTTGTGTAGTTCATTCGTGTGTCGTTTGGTTTGTATCCAGCTAAATAGATATTATTTTCCGAAATAGCGATTCCTGTTGGAACCGTACCAGGAAATTGGTTCTCATTATATCGATATTTTGGTGGTTTAATCATGTCAATATTTCCACCAAATGAGTATTCATTTGTTCGTTGGCTTAATACCCCATCGTCATAATAATTAAGTGTGATTAAGCTCTTGTTGCTTAGGATGCCGA
>ERZ795056.4421-NODE-4421-length-14558-cov-6.376405_pt1 | contig 14558 bp, 15 predicted proteins | sample MGYA00375140_ERZ795056 | MGnify/ENA primary metagenome ERZ795056 (study PRJEB30185, sample SAMN05720227) | activated sludge metagenome | isolation source: Anaerobic digester | place: USA | collected 2015-03-09 ...
GTGCTTTGCGGAGAGAGAGGGATTCGAACCCCCGGAAGCTTTCACTTCAACAGTTTTCAAGACTGCCGGTTTAAACCACTCACCCATCTCTCCTTTTGTTTGGGAGTGCAAAGATATATTAAAAAAACATTTACTCAAAAAAAAGCTTATTTTGCTGATTCGGATTCTTCGGTCTTAGGCTGCTTGGAGAAGAATTTCCACTTAAAAAACAGGAGATAGAAGGCTCCGCAGGTGATGCAGGCGTCGGCGAAGTTGAAGATGGGACGGAAGAAGATAAAATGGCGTCCCCCCCAAATGGGTAGCCATTCGGGAAGTGTGGTGTCTATGATGGGAAAATAGAACATGTCCACCACTTTGCCGTAAAGGAATCCGGAATAACCGCCGCCTGCGGGGAAGAGCTCTGCCACTTGTATGGGTGTGCTTTCGCTGAATATCATACCATAGAAGAGGGAATCGATGATATTGCTGAGCGCACCGCATAGGATGGCGGCGAGGCCTATGAGAACACCTGTGGGGGTGTCTCCGCGCTTGAGGAGTTTTCTGATATATATGATGATGGCTATGACAAGTACCACCCTGAATATTGAGAGGATGAATTTGCCAACGTTGCCTCCGAACTGCATTCCGAAGGCCATGCCGTTATTTTCAATAAAGAGTATTTGGAACCAACTGCCGAACACGTGGATGCTCTGGCCTATAGTCATGTTGGTCTTAACCAGGATTTTGATAATCTGGTCGATAATCAAAAGAAGGATTACAAAGAGGGATATCTTGAAACCTCTGGAAATCTTCATTTCCTCTATTTGTTCATTTCATTCTTACCCTCAACGCTGAGTGTGGCGTGGGGTACAAGCCTAAGTCTCTCCTTGGGTATCAGTTTGCCGGTAGCACGGCAGATACCGTAAGTTTTATTTTCGATGCGTATGAGGGCATTCTCGAGGTTCTGTATGAACTTATACTGACGTGCAGCGAGCTGGCCCGACTCTTCCTTGGAAAGGGAAGATGCACCTTCCTCCAGCACCTTGAAGGTGGGAGATGTGTCTTCTGTGTCGTTACTTGTGCTATGGTTCACAGCGCCCCTGAGCATTTCATATTCCTCTCTGGCTTGAGCAAGCTTTTCAAGGATGAGTTCTTTGAACTCCTGAAGCTCTTCATCAGAGTAACGTACCTTTTCATTTATTTCTACTGGTTTACCCATGACTTTATATGTTGGTTAAAATGTAAAAATAGCAACATTATTTCAATTTAACAACAGATATCCTCAATTCTCCTTCATCCCACTCTACCGGAATACCATCTTCACAATTTTCGGTAAGTGTAATGGATTTTGAGAGAGTCTGTTCGCATACATAGGATTTAAAATCGCTGAGTGCATCCTCAATTTCCGGATTGTTCTGGATGAACACATTGATACGATCTGTTACCTCAAAGCCGCTCTCCTTGCGCAGATTCTGGATACGGTTGATCAGTTCACGTGCAACTCCTTCCCTTCTGAGTGTATCTGTTACCGTGACATCAAGTGCAACAGTGAGTTTGCCTTCAGTGGCAACGAGCCAGCCGGGCATATCCTCTGATGTGATCTCATAATCATCTGCAGAGAGCGTTACTTCACCCGACGGAAGTACAAGTGTGTAATCTCCCGCCTTCTCGATCTCCGAAATAGTCTGCTGCGAGAGGGTCGCAAAGGATGCTGCAATCTCCTTCATCTGTTTACCGTATCTCTTGCCAAGAGTCTTGAAATTGGGTTTTATCTTTTTTGTAATAATTCCCGTAGTATCGTGAATAAACTCCATTTCCTTAACATTCACCTCATTGAGAATGAGCTCTTTAACCAACTCAAGCTGCTCTTCGATACCGCGGTCAAGCACGGGAATTATGAGTTTGGCCAACGGCTGACGCACTTTGATATTGACCTTTCTGCGGAGCGCAAGTACCATTGAAGAACTCTTTTGAGCCAGATCCATCCGCTCCTCAAGAGCGGGATCGATATACTTTTCACATTGGACAGGTATCTGTTCAAAGTGCACTGATTCCGCCTCCGGTACTAGATCACACCAGAGCAAATCCATATAGAACGGAGCTATCGGAGCCGAGAGCAGAGCTACTGTCTTAAGCGCCTCATAGAGGGTCTGATATGCGGCAATCTTGTCAGGAGTGAGACCTCCACCCCAGAAGCGCTTGCGATTGAGACGCACATACCAGTTGCTGAGGTTGTCGCAGACGAAATCCTGGATAAGGCGGCCTGCAGTAGTAAAATCGTAATCCTCGTATGCTTCAACCGACTTCTTGACGAGAGTGTTGAGCAACGAAATGAGCCATCTGTCGATTTCCTGGCGCTCTTCCACAGGAACTTCCGGCTCAGAACCGTCGAAACCGTCCACGTTGGCATAAAGGGCAAAGAATGAATAGGTATTGTAGAGGGTACCGAAGAACTTTCTGCGCACCTCATCCACTCCGCCCACATCAAACTTGAGGTTGTCCCAGGGTTGTGCATTGGTGAGCATATACCATCTGAGAGGGTCAGCTCCGTATTCATCGAGGGTCTCGAATGGATCCACCGCATTACCCAGGCGCTTACTCATCTTATTGCCCTCTTTGTCGAGAACAAGTCCGTTTGAAATTACTCTCTTGAATGCGCATTTGTCGCTAACCATAGTAGCAATTGCATGGAGGGTAAAAAACCATCCTCTGGTCTGGTCAACACCTTCGGCTATGAAATCGGCAGTTTGACCGAACTCGGGAGTACCTAGCTTAGCCAGAGTTTCCTGCGCATAGGGCATCGCACCGGAATCAAACCAAACATCAATCAAATCGCTCTCCCTCACCATCTTGCGTCCATCATCCGAGACGAGGAAAAAGTCATCTACGAAGGGACGGTGTATATTTATCTTGCCATAATTCTCATCCGAATAGTCACCGGGCACAAATCCTTTATCCTTGAAGGGGTTTGAAGGCATAATACCGGCTGCCGTCGCCTTTTCGAGCTCTTCGTAAAGCTCTGCAACGGAGCCGATGCATTTCTCCACGGTGCCGTCCTCGGTACGCCATATAGGGAGCGGAGTCCCCCAGTAGCGACTTCTGGAGAGATTCCAGTCCTGGAGATTCTCCAACCATTTGCCAAAACGTCCGGTACCTGTGGAGGCGGGTTTCCAGTCGATGGTATCGTTGAGTTCCATCATCCTCTGCTGCACTGCGGTAGTTTTGATAAACCAGGAGTCGAGCGGATAATAGAGTACCGGCTTGTCCGTTCTCCAGCAGTGGGGGTAGTTGTGTGTTTGTCTCTCTATTTTGAAGGCCTTGCCCTGCTGTTTGAGATCGACGGCAAGGTCTACATCCAAAGTATCATCATCGGGGCCGAGTGTAGGGTCGTATTCGTTCTTTACATACCTACCGGCGTACTTGCCATACTCTTTTACATTCACCCTCTCAGCAACGAATCGGGAATCCAAATCCTCGATAGCATAGAACTTGCCCGTAGGGTCCACCATCGCCTGGTTGAGACCTGCGGTATCTACCATTATAAGCGGGGGTACACCATTGGCCTTAGCTACCTTGTCGTCATCCGCACCGAAAGTAGGGGCGATATGCACTATACCGGTTCCATCTTCAGTAGTAACAAAATCTCCTAATATCACCTTATGCGCGCCTTCCGGGCATTTTACCCAGGGGAACAGCTGCTCGTAACGGATTCCTGCCAATTCTTTTCCCTTAATTGACTCTCCAAGTACACGGAAGGGAATTTTCTCATTGAAATGAGCCTCCAATAGTGCCTTTGCCACAATATATATGGCGGGCTCTTTTGTATAGGGATTAACGCTCTCGACTTTCAAATATTCGATGTTGGGACCAACGCAGAGTGCGGTATTGGAGGGTAAAGTCCAGGGAGTTGTGGTCCAGGCAAGGAAGAATAGAGGCAGTGGGCTATCCCCAAAGAGGAACTGCGACTTGCCATCCTTAATCACCTTAAACTGTACTACGGCAGTGGTATCCTTGACATCGCGGTAACATCCGGGCTGATTGAGTTCATGCGAACTCAGGCCGGTACCCGCTGCGGGAGAATAGGGCTGAATGGAGTATCCTTTATAAAGCAGGCCCTTGTCATAAATTATTTTGAGAAGGTACCATAATGTCTCGATGTAGCGGTTGTCATAGGTGATATAAGGATTGTCCATATCTACCCAATAACCTATGAGCTCGGTCAACGAGACCCATTCCTTCGTATATTTCATAACCTCCTTGCGGCAGGCTTCGTTGTATTCCTCTACGGAAATCTTTTTCCCGATATCCTCTTTTGTGATGCCGAGCTTCTTTTCCACGCTAAGTTCCACCGGAAGACCATGAGTGTCCCATCCCGCCTTACGCTCCACCCTATAGCCGCTCTGCGTCTTATATCTGCAGATAACGTCCTTAATAGCACGAGCCATCACATGATGGATACCGGGCATTCCGTTAGCTGAAGGGGGGCCTTCAAAAAAGATGAAATTCGGCGCATTTTCTCCTGCAGCAAGCACTTTGCGAAAAGTATCCTGCTTATTCCATTTCTCTAATACTGTGCGATTGATCTCGACCAAATCGAGTTTTTTGTACTCGTTAAAACTCATATTTCATTTGTTTGAATTTGCAAAGATACGATAATTCACTAATTTTGACCAATCATTAAAAAATTAAGTTTATGGGAGTTATAGACATTATCCTCCTCGTCTGCTTTCTACCCGCATTTTACTTTGGTATCAAGAACGGTCTCGTCAAACAGATAATATCGGTAGCGGTCATATATTTCGGTATCACACTCTCTCTTAGATTTGCCGATATGGTTTCTTCCTGGCTTCTTAAACTTTTCACACTTTCCGACTTCTGGATAAAGGCCATTTCATTTGTTCTGATATTTCTGGTTGTAGCAATCTTGCTCAATCTCATCGGTAAACTTATAGAAAAAATATTAAAAATAGCCCTGCTCGGATGGCTCAACAGACTCCTCGGTGTAGTTGTCACCCTGGCAATTTTCGTACTGATACTCTCGACCATCATCCATTTTGTCGATGCTGCAAACGAAACATTCCATTTCATTGCAGAAGATAAAATAGCTGAATCTAAGCTTTACCCCGCCTTGCTTGACCTCTCATACAAGCTATTCCCCTATTTTGAATCCTTTTTTTAAAATTTTGAATCTTTTTTAAAAAAAGCAAAAACCTGTCGCTTGAAGCAACAACTATTATAATTGCTTTTTCAAGCACATTTTTTCTCTTTTTTATCCACTACTTTGCCTATGGAATTATTGGCAGAGCCACGGATTATGAAAAGAGAAAAAGAGATATTGCCCGCATCTGAACTGGACCGAACAGTGTCCGGGATGGTGCCTGCCGCCGGAAAAGGTTTTTTACTTCTCTACACGGTGGTGTCATTTCTTTGTCTCCTACTCTCTGTTTTCGCGGCTACCGCTTTTATCTAGAGGGAGTATGTGTGGAAGATAGTCCTGATGGCGGACGGGACACTGAAGGGTCAGGATGACTCCCTCTTTTTAATGAATCCAAGAGGAGTATGGGAATGAGAAGGAGAATGAACATAAAGCAACATGACAGGACGGACTGTGCGGCAGCTTGTATCGCCTCCATAGCCGGCTGGTATGGATACAGCATACCACTGACCATCATCAGAGAGGCATCGGGAACAAGTGTGTACGGGACAACAGTCAAAGGCATTCTGGATGCTTGCCGGGAGATTGGATTTATGGCGAAAGGCTACAAGTCGGAAACGGGCGACACCACTCCCCTGCTCGGATTGGGTTGCCCGGCCATCCTCCACATTCTAAAGGAAAACGGAGACCTTCATTTCTATGTTCTCTACAAAATAAACGGTAAAAAAGCCATTGTGATGGACCCTGCAGAGGGTCGTCGCATAAAGAAAGATATCGACACGTTGCAAAAAGAGTGGAGCGGATACCTGGTCATAATGAGACCGGACCCCGATCTCACACAATTCCGCGGCAAACGCGGACATTTCTCAAAATACGCTTCACTACTCTTACTGACAAAACGGGACTACTCCCTTTCTCTTGCCGGGGCTGCAGCCTACATTGTGGCAGGCATCTGCACCGCTCTTTTCTTGCAACATATCATAGATGACATACTCCCTGCCGGAGATATGACGGCCCTGGGTTTTACGGGTGCACTTATGATCCTAGTGATGGCAGCTGCACTTTTTGTCGGATACGGCCAGATGATATTCACCCTGCGGGCCGGAATCAGTATGGACAGCCATATCATTCTAAAATATATAAGCCACCTTTTCACTCTGCCGGTAGGATTTTTCAAAGGCAGGGGCGCGGGCGAACTCAACTCCAGAATAGGAGATTCGATGCGTATCCGCTCTTTCCTGATCGAAGGTGTCACTACCATACTCACAAGCGTTCTCACGCTTCTTGTCTCATTTGTACTGATGTTTTCGTTTTACTGGAAACTGGCATTGATGACACTGGCCTTCATACCGCTTTTCTGCACTGTTTATATAATTGCCGGAAAAGTCAACAGAAAGACAAACAGGGCGATTATCGAAAGTGCTGCCGAATTTGAGGAGAAGAGCGTAGAGGGCATTTCCTCCATAAAAGTAATCAAGTATTTCGGCAACGGGGAACACTATTACCGCAATATCGAGCGCCAATATGTCACATTTGCGGACAAACTCTACCGTGGAGGGCGTTATACGGGCATATTTGCGACATCTGCGGATGCTGTCTCCAGAGCGCTGACCGTCTGCCTGATACTGGTAGGCTCGCTGTTTATCTTCAAAGGAGAACTCAGCGTCGGAGAACTGGTCTCCTTCTATTCTCTCTCCTCATTTTTTTCGGGGCCATTGAGCCAACTTGTAAGACTGACGGATGATTTGGCAGAATTTAATACTGCATCCGAAAGAATTTTCGAAATTCTCGACCTCAAAAGCGAAGGCGGAGAGTTCATCCCCTACACGCTCGACAAATGTGAAGAGATTCGTTTCCACAACGTTGAGTTTGCCTATCCCGGACACGAACCGTTGTTGAGTGATTTCAACATGACAATCCCCAAAGGGCAAATAACTGCCATACGAGGGGCCAGTGGCTGCGGAAAAAGCTCTCTCGCATCGCTTCTGATGAGAGACTACAAGGTGCAAAAAGGCAAAATAACCCTCGGAGATATCGACATAAGTCAGATTGATATAAGCCGATGGCGTGACTATATATCGATTGTACCCCAGGATGCCGACCTTATAAGCGGCACCATTCTGGAAAACATCACCTGCTATGATCCTGAGCCGGACGTGGAAAGAGTCATCGGCATCCTTGAAGAGTTGGGTATGCGAGAATTCATTTCAGGCCTTCAGATGGGACTTCTGACACGCACCGGCGAACACGGATGTCGTATTTCCGGTGGTCAGAGACAGCGTATAGCGTTTGCCAGGGTGCTCTATCGCAATCCATTCATATACATACTGGATGAGGCAACCTCATCCCTGGACAACGAATCACAATCCTTTATCCTGCGTAAACTGAAAGACCTCAGGGAGAAGGGCAAAACAATCATATTGATTACACACAACAAAGAAAATGCATTGATTGCAGACAATACTATCACGATGAGTGCGCACTCATAGAGGTCATTTCCGGGCACCTGACCAAAGAACGGAGTAACACAAAAAATTTAGCTTTATGGAAGAAAAACGATTGAAAGCACTGGGATTGAGGGAAATGACTTCCATTGAACTCCAGTCGGCAGGCGGGGCAACTGTGAGTGCTGCCTCATTATTTGACAAAGTAAGGGCCATCATCAATTTTATTGGTGACTATCTGCCAAAACTCCTCAGAGGAATTATTGACGGATGGAACAGTCTGAAAGGAAAAAAATGATGGAGGGAACTAACAATGACGGAAAATTTTACGATACCGGGACTCAGACCTATTGAGGTACGCGAGTCGGTCTGCATCGTTGGAGGCTTGGATAAAAAGGCCCAGGATGCGCTCTACTACATCGGTTATATCATAGGACTTGTAGCGCAGTACGTCTGCTCTATTTTTAAGAAAATTAAAAGTCTTATAGGAGGGAAGCAGGCATAACCGTCCAATAGCGGGAATTCCGGGTGCTCGCGACACCCGGGAATCCCATTTATTGCAACTAAAAAATGAAAAAAAATAAAAAAATAAAGTGCACTAAGTTGATAATCGCACTATTGATTGCAGGTGCATTACCCTCTTCGGCTCAGAACTGGACTCTGGAACAATGCATCAGTCAGGCAATGGAGCACAATCACGATATCAAAAGTGCCCGGGCCTCACTTAAAGAGAGTGAAAGCGCGCTGAAAGAGCTCTCCTGGAGCCTGATTCCGCAGATAGGAGGAGAAATGGGGCATGATTTCAACTGGGAACGGCTCTCACCCTACAAACTCAAGGGGTCACAGAGCACCAATGCTTCTATCGGAGGCAGTATGACGCTATTCAATGGACTAAGGGGCTATTTCAGCATCAGAGAAGCCGGCTACTCGCTCAAACAGGCGACCAATTCTCTTGAAGGGGTGTGTGATGCAGTAACCATCAGCGTCATCCGAAGTTATCTCCGGATGGTGCTGTCAAGGGAACTGCACTCCATAGCGAAATATAACTGTGAAAGTATTATCAGACAGATGGAGAAATGTCGCAAAATGGTATTGGCCGGCTTACGTCCTTTGAGCAGCCTGATGGAACTCGAGGCACAGGTGGCACAAGAGCAGTACACCATTACCGCATCTGCCGCAGAGATAGAGAACAGCCGCATTGCACTGATGCAGCTGCTTAACCTCCCCTATGACAGTCGATTCAATATAGAAATACCGGCAATAGATACGTTGTCGCCGGAAAACCTGCCGGAGATATCAGCTTACAGCATAGCTGATGCGCATCCCGCCACGAGAGCCGCAAGGGCAGCAATGGAAGCGGATAAAGCCGCTGTAGGAGTGGCTGCAAGTGCACTTTCTCCAATCATAACACTCTCCGCAGGTTACGGCACCTATTACAACAACGCCTCCAATAAAAAATTCAATGAGCAATTTAAGGAACACTGGAGACCTTTCGTGGGGTTCACACTCAAACTGCCGATAACAGGGTCAATAGCCACAGCTCACAGGATTAAAAGAGCAAAGAGCGCACTCTCCAGGAGCAGCATCACTCTCGAAAAGACTCGCCGAAAACTCGCAGATGAGATAGAACTTGCGGTAGCCGAGTGCCATAGCTGTCGAAGTCGTTGCATCGCTGCGGAAAAGAGCCGCAAGGCCTCCGAAGAACTTTTGCGAATGAACGAATTTAAACTCGAAGTGGGGGAAATCTCCGCCACCGACTACATCATTTCCAAGAATCTTTGCCTCAAGGCCACTTCAGAGCATGTTCAGGCCTATTTTCAGTATCTGTTCCAGCTAATGATCGTGGACCATTACTTAGGCAGATAGAGAACCATTGAGATATTTAAAATATGAAATTGAAGAAAATCAGATTGAAAAAATGGCATATCATAATGCTCATTGCCCTGGCGGTGCTGCTTGTGATATTGCTGGCTTCAGGAGGCGGAAACGTAACGGAAGTACGTCTGTTTACCATAGAAAAACAGGATCTGGTAGAGAGCATTCCTGCCAACGGAAAAGTAAGGCCGGTGATAGAGGTTTCAATCACTCCTGATGTATCGGGTGAAATAGTGGAGCTCAATTGCCGTGAAGGAGATAACGTCAGCAAGGGAGATGTCCTGGTGAAAATCCGTCAGGATGTTTATATCTCCATGGTTGAAAGGGCTGAAGCCGTCCTCAACGCCGCCAGGAGCGACTATCTGCAACAGAAAGCTCAATTCAAACAGGCTGAAATCAATTTTAAGCGCAACAAAATACTTTATGAAGAAAATGTAATTTCTGCAGCCGAATATGAGACATCGCAACTGAACTTTGAAATAGCTAAAGAACAACTTACAGCTGCACAATATGGTGTAAGTAGCGGCCGGGCCGCCCTGAAAGAGGCGACGGAAAATCTCACCAAGACCGTAATCTGTGCTCCAATGGATGGGACAGTCTCAATGATTGCCGTCAAAATCGGAGAGAGGGTCGTTGGTACAAGTCAGATGGCAGGTACTGAAATCATGCGGATTGCCGACCTGAGTGATATGGAGGTAGTGGTGGATGTCAACGAAAACGACATTCTCAAACTCAGCCCCGGTAATAGCGCAAAAATAGATATCGATGCCTGTCCGGGACAATTATTTGAGGGAATTGTGACACAAATTGCAAATTCTGCCACAAATTTGTACTCAAACTTTGAACAAGTTACTACCTTTGAGGTCAGAATCGGCATCAAATGCGATACGACAGCCGGAGTAAAGTCCCCAAGCATGCTTCCCTTCAGGCCGGGAATGTCAGCCAGAGTTACGATAGTGACGGGGCAAAGAGCGGATATAGTGACGGTTCCCATTGAGGCGGTTTTCATCCGAAACTCTTTTGAGTGCGTATGGAAAGTGGATGAGAGAAACACCGTGCATGCGACGCCTGTGATGTCGGGCATACAGGATTTCAGTTCCATTGAGATAATATCGGGGCTCGAACCCGGTAATAGAATAGTTGCCGGCCCCTACGCGGCCGTAAGCAAAGAGTTGGAAGAGGGAATGAAGGTGCGTGGAACCAAATATTGAAGAATAATTATATGATATGAAAGATACCGTTTTGCTACTTCTGGAAACCAGCACTGAAATTTGTTCCACGGTTCTCACTAAAGGTGGTGAAGTGATTGCCTCCCGATGTTGCAATCGGCCCAAGAGTCACGCATCAAAACTTGCGGTCCAAATCAGTGAAGTATTTGCTGAAAGCGGTATAACCATCGCAGAGTGTGATGCAGTAGCTGTAAGCGAAGGTCCCGGCTCCTACACCGGTCTGAGAGTCGGAGTCTCTACTGCCAAAGGTCTCTGTTTTGGCTCCGGTAAACCCCTTATAGCCATTTCCACTCCGCAAATTCTGACTATGGCGGCTATCGGCAGAGCAGAGAAGATTGTAGCTCTGATCGATGCCCGTAGAATGGAGGCGTATTGTGCTATTTTTGACAGCAACGGAGTCCCTATGAGCAGAGTAAATTCTATTATTTTTGAGAAGGAGAGCTTTAGGGATCTTCTCGATGAGGGTAGCGTAATTTTTATCGGAAATGCCGCCACCAAACTACATGGTGTAATAAGCCATCCCAATGCGATTTTCGAACAGTGCAATCCTTTGGCTAAACATATGATTGTTCCCGCTACAGAGGCATTCATAAAAAAAGAGTTCAAAGATGTGGCCTACTTTGAACCCTTCTATTTAAAAGATTTCGTTGCCGGTATCAGCAAGAAAAAGCTGTTTTAAAGTTGAGCTTTTATTACTTTTTCCAATTCATCCTTTTCAAACAGATCCTTTCCGGCAATCGTGCCGTCGCGTCCTATTACGAAAAATGTGGGTATCCGTGTAATGTTGTAGGCGGTCATCGAAGGTGAATTGATGCCGTTACCATCATTTACACAGGTCCAGGGAAGTTGTTGTGACCTTACAATCGAGGCCCATGAAGCTTTGTCAATATCGAGGGAAATCTGGTAGACCTCAAGTCCCTTGGAATGATATTTTTGATATAGTTCTGCAAGGTCGTTGTTGAACATTTTGTGGGCATCCTGTGCGACGCTCCAGAATGAGAGAATGATTACCTTGCCGGTAAAATCCGAAAGACGCTTCATCTCCCCATTGTTATCGGGCATTTCGAGATCCGGAAAGAGGGCTTCCTGAACATTGGAGAGTTTGTGGCTCAAATCAAACGCCCTTTCTCTGGCCACTATCTCGTCCTTGAGAGCCAGCACATATTCAGACTGAGGATAGACAGTTTTAAGAGAGTCATACACCTGCCTGAATATAAACAGGTCGCTGATCTCACCGAATACAGGAAGATTTTCATTAAAACGCTGAAAAAGCGTAGTGGCTGCCGTGATTGAGCGGGGATTGCCGAAAATGTGTCTAAGGGCGGTTTTGCGATACTCGATATAGGTCTTGCCCATATCCAGACCTACGTCCTCGCCTTCAAAACTCTTATCTGCGAGTTCAGAGAGCTGGGCGGAGGTCTTGAGGAACTCCTTGTCAATGGCCTGCAACAGGAGTGATTCTTCGCTGCCCTCTATTGTAAAATTGCCATTGAGATCGGCATTTATGGTAACCTTATCTTTGGGAAGGAGTACCATCGATGCGAGTTTGGTGCCTTCATAATAGAGATAGTAAAACCCCGGCGATGTGCTGAGAAGCTTTACCTTATACTTGAAGCTACCGTCAGGTGCAGTCTTAATGGTGTCAACAACCTGTATTTTGCTAAAATTAAGCTTCTGGAGCACAATCTGCGCCTCGTCGGCACCCTCAATAGAGGCCTCAATCACTGCCGTTTGCCGCTGAGAGCAGGCTGCAAAGAGGAGGAGTGCAAAGGCAAATGAAAATAATCTCTTCATTATCTAGATCTTGTTGAATGCATTTGAAAGCAAGCCGGCAATCTCTTTAAAACGTTCCGGTGTAAGGGAGATTTTTTCCTTACGGAAATCGAGGTCACCCTCACTATGGAGCGGCACCAGGTGGATATGCGTATGAGGAACCTCCATTCCGAGCACGGCTATACCGATCCTTTTGCAGGGAATTACACTCTTTTGGGCAGTAGCCACTTTCCGAGCGAATGCAAAAAGCCCCTGGTAGGTCTCCTCGTCCAGATCAAAAATGTAGTCAACCTCAACTTTGGGAATAACGAGAGTGTGACCCTCTGCCAGAGGGTTTATGTCCAGAAATGCGTAGAACCTGTCGTCCTCCGCCACTTTGTAAGATGGTATCTCACCATTTACAATCCTTGTAAAAATTGATGCCATATCTATGACTATATTGAAATATCAAGAATTTCAAACTTTAGGATACCGGAAGGCACTTGAGCCTCGACAATATCGCCCTTGCGGTGGCCGATAAGGGCCTTCCCGATAGGTGTGGCTGCAGCAAGCTTGCCCTCTTTGAAATTGGCCTCACTCTCACCCACGAGTGTGTATTCCGCTATGGAATTATCTCGGAGGTTCCTGATCTTAACCGTGTTGAGCATCTGCACTTCATCGGTATTGATCTTCGACTCGTCGATAACTCGTGCATTTGCAATGAGGCTTTCCATTTTGGATATCTTAAGCTCAAGAAGGCCTTGTGCCTCTTTGGCTGCATCATATTCGGCATTTTCGGAAAGATCACCTTTGTCCCTGGCATCTGCAATCTGTCTTGAAATGACAGGCCTCTGGGCAAATAATTGCGACAGCTCTTCACGGAGTTTTTGAAGACCTTCTTGTGTAACGTAATTTATCTCTGTTGACATCTCTAAATATTATAAAAATCAAAAGGAATCCCTATTGGGATCCTTTCATTTGTAAATCACACCGCAAAAATAGTCAAAAAAATCAATATTCCTCCCATTTGGGGCGCATAATCTCGGAATAAATGATGAGATTGCGCGGGTCTATTTCAACTTTTATCCCCTTTGCGGCCTCATTTTGTTTTTTTGCTAAAGAATATTTCTCGTCCTTAACAGCTATGGTGCTCCTGACACCTTCGCCGGCACCAACTTTAACCGGTTCTACCCCTGCAGGCTCATGCTCCACATATTCCTCAATCCCAAGTTCCGGTTGTGAGGAGTGTCTCTCAGCTTCAGCAAGAGCCCTCTTTATATCTTCCAGAGCATCAGCAGGGGAGCCGCCTCTTTCAGGGTACGAAGAAGTTGGAGCAGGAATTGGTCCGGCAGGATGCCTGGTTTTGCGATCCCTCTGTTTCTTGTTTTTAGAAACAGTTATGACAATCATAGCAAAAAATGCCAGCACCATTATGAAAATATCAAAGCCTTCCATAACTCAGGGATTTGCACAAATTTACAATATTTTTTCTATACAGCACTTTTTGTCGAGCAAAAGTTGTTTACGCAACTCTTCCAACGAACCGAAACGACGTTCGTCGCGGAGTCTCTCAATAAATGATATCCTTATATCCAATCCGTAGATCTCTTCATCGAAATCGAGGATATGGGTCTCTATCTTACGACTGCTGTCGTTGGATACAGTCGGTCGCGTACCTATATTGCAGATTCCCTTGTAGGTGCCACCTGTCACCTCAACACTTACAAAATAGACTCCGTTGGCGGGAACCAGCTTGAGAGGTTCATATAGCTGCATATTGGCAGTCGGGAAACCGATAGTGCGCCCAAGACGGTTGCCGGCCACAACCACTCCATGAAGTGTGTAACGGTAACCTAGCCATTCATTGGCACGGGCTATATCCCCCTCGACCAAACGATTGCGAATAGCAGTGGAGCTGATCACCCTCTCCCCCACCTGCAATTTACCGACACGTACGGTACGAATGCCGCAGGATGCAGCAATCTCCTCAATATCCCTCTCGTCTTTACCGTGGCCAAGACGATGATCATACCCTACGACAAGCGTGGAAACATTATACTTACCTATAAGATAGCGCTTGAAAAACTCCTCCGTGGAGAGTTGGCTGAATTCTTTATCAAAACA
>ERZ795056.4423-NODE-4423-length-14554-cov-46.884613_pt1 | contig 14554 bp, 11 predicted proteins | sample MGYA00375140_ERZ795056 | MGnify/ENA primary metagenome ERZ795056 (study PRJEB30185, sample SAMN05720227) | activated sludge metagenome | isolation source: Anaerobic digester | place: USA | collected 2015-03-09 ...
GCTCCGTCCACTCCGGCGGATTCAGCCACCGCTCCCGCAAATCGTTCAAGCGCTTCGCGGCGCGGGCGATGCTGATGGCGTTAACACGAGGCACGTCGTGAGTTTGACTGTTGCCTCCGTCGCCGCTAGTATCAAGTGGCTTGTTGGTCTCGGGACAGCGGGATTCGTCCCCAACCACCCGGTGGCACTGCCTGTTATCAGAATCGTTCTCTGGTGGCCAGCAAGCAACCCCCTCCCTTTCCTGCGACGCAACGAGCCCAGCGCTCGCCGCGCTTCGCGTTGCTGGAATTACCGCTCCATCTTCCAACGTCTCTGTTTGCTGATCTCTCGTGTCGAGGGGCGTCAGCCCGGCGGGGAAGGGGAAGGTTTCGAAGCACGTCGTCGGTGTATAGCGTGGGCGATCTTCCAGAGACGTACCCAAGCGCAGTGACCATAGTTCGTGAAAGCGTGAATGCAGAATGCCGAACGTGGCGTCGTCGGCGCGAGCGACTACAGCGCACGCGTGGCTTGGCAGCACAACAGGATGCTGCCAACTCCACAGGCGCCACTTTGCCACGATGGACGTCGCGATGAAGCGCGGTAGCGGCTTTATCGCCACGCGCATATCCGGCGCTGGCCGCGCGTGCAGCCACCACTTGGCGAGCTCGGCTTGATTTCGCACGCTTTCCTTCTCAGGCAAAACTACAGTCTCGCAGTGCTGGTATGGCTTTTCAAAAAGCTTCGCGTCAGAGAGCGTTCGCTTTTCGCCGAAATCTACGATCCATGTGTCCGACGGGCGCCTCGCAATGTCGGCGCCATTCAGATAGTGTGCCAATACTTGAGCGTTTGATTCTCCGTGAACGTTCGGTTCGCGTAACCAACGTCGGGCGACGATGCCATCAATATCGAAGGACGCTTTCTTGGATGTTCCAACGAAACACGTTGAACGCGTGTCACTGAGTCGCGGCACGTCTGTCATATCCGCGCCCGTGGCGATCGTGTCCGGCGTGAGGTCCGCACGAATCCGATCCGCCGGCATTCCGTCAAGGCGAATCGCGTTGTCGCCAATACCAAATGCAACCAGCGACACGCGAACCGCTGCGCCGTCGTTTACCCAAGGCTGATCGCTCCACGCTTCAAAAATGCGCGACGACTGAACGATGGAATCGAGCACCGTGCGGTTCTTTCCGCCACGAATTGAATTGGTCGAAACCAAACCGGCATATTTCAAATCGCCACTCGCAATTGCGGCGCCCGCCTTCTCAAACCAATACGTCACCAAATCCGCGCCGCCAGGCACGCGCCCCGCATAAACCTTGCGCAACGTCTCGGTGTACTCGTCGCCGAGTTCGGACCGCATTTTCTTGTCGCCAACAAACGGCGGATTGCCAACCACTGCGTCGGCGCGGGGCCACGTGGCTTCTTCCATGTCCGTTCGCCCGGAGCGCGGCGTTAGCAACGCGTCCCGACACTCAATGTGATCGAGCGGTTCGAGCACGGGGTTTTGCTTGAACGGGTAGCCGTGTTGCAGCCGCCACTGCAGCTCGCCGATCCAGACGGTGACGCGAGCTAGCTCTGCTGCGTATTCGTTGAGTTCGATGCCGAGCACGTTGGCCGGGCTGGTGACGAGGTCAAGCGGGCGCTCCACGCCGAGCGCTTCGGCTTCTACGTGCACGCTGTGCTCAATGTCTTTGAGCGTTTTCAGCGCCAGGTAGAGAAAATTTCCGCTGCCGCAGGCGGGGTCGAGCACGCGGTAGCTGGCGAGTCGGTCGAGGAATTTGATGAGCGCGGCTTTGGCCTTCGTCGCAGCGGCATCGCCGTGTTTTTTGCTTTTGCTCGTGAGCTTGGCAATGTCGTCGCGCACGAGCGCCCATTCGGCGCGCAGCGGCCGCTCGACAACCGGCGTGACGATGCGCATGATGGTGGCGGGGTCTGTGTAGTGCGCGCCGAGTTGGCTGCGTTTTTTCGGGTCGAGCCCGCGCTCGAACAGGGTGCCGAAGATAGCAACGTCAATCGCGCTCCAATTGAGCTGCGACGCGGTTTTGAGCGCGGCGACGTCCATCGGCGTAATCATCGGCACGTCGATCTTTTGGAAGAGCCCGCCGTTGAACCACGGAATGTCTTCCATGCCGAAGAGCCCGCCGCGCTGCATCTTTTCAAAGAGTTCGATCAGCGCACCGCGAAGTTTCTCGGGTGTGATTTGTTTGGCGACGAGCTTTTCAAACAACCGCTCAGGCAACAAGCCAACGTCTTCTGCGAAGAAGCAAAACAAGCACTGCGTGAGGAAGTGCGCGACGCGCTCCGGCGGTTCGCGGCGCTCGTGACGCATGCGCTCGGCGACGTCGGCGAAGGCTTTGGCCGCTTCTTCGGTGATGTCGCGGTTGGTGCGCTTCGGTTGAAAACTCGCGGGGTCAACAAACGCACGGCGCAGAATGTCGCGCTGCGCGGGGTCGCCCAAATGTTTGAGCGAGATGCGATAGGTTTCGGTCGGGCGGCCCGTGAACTGCGTGTGAATCTCAAACGCGAGGCGGTCGCTCACGATTAAGAGCGGCGGGTTGTCGAGGGCGTTGGCGTAGTCTTTGAGTTGCCGAAGCGCGGCGGTCAGGTCGCCGCCGGGCGCTTTGTATTCCCACCCAAAACATCCACGCTTGAAGACGTCGGCAAAGCCGCGTTTTTGGTCAATCTTTCGGGTGCCGAGTTCGAACGTGTAGTTCGCAGCGTCGTTTGGTGCGTCGACACCGAGCAGCGCGCAGAGGCCGATGAAGTGCGGCTGCGCACCCGCGCGCTCGGACATGCCGTAGCCACCGCCGCCGGGCGACCAGTGGCTGATGAATTCGTCAGGGGTCATGGCGCAGCCAGCCAATTTTCAATGAGTACGCCGGGGTACTTCGCGAAGTCGCGTTCGTTGTTGGTGACGACGGTCACGCCCAAGGCGACAGCGTGCGCTGCGATCAATTTGTCGAGCGCGTCTTTTTTGTTGGTGCGAGTGGCGAGGCGAATGGAACCGTACGCATTTGCAGCGGCGGCGTCGAAAGGCATTACTTGAATGTCTGCAATAAGATTGGCGAGATTGACGTGTTCTCGCTCCGGATTGGCCGAAGCCGCGACGCCGTAAACCAATTCGGCGTACGTGATGGACGACATAACGACGTCGCCGACGTAGCACTGCGCGAAGCGTTGCGCGACGACCTCTGGCTGATTTTTCATCAGGTAGATGCACATATTGGTGTCGAGCATGTAGCGCGGCATCAGAGCGCGTCCCGTTCGGCTTGTTTCTGATCGCCGCGACCTTCGGCCATGAAGTCCGGTGAAAACTGCGCGAACTTGGCCAACACGCCCGTGAGCGGGCGGCGCGCAGGACGAATACGAATTTCGTCGCCGTCGCGCTCAATTTCTAGGTCCATATCCATGCGCTCGAACGCGATGTCCGCAGGAATGCGAACGGCTTGTGAGTTGCCGTTCTTGAAGGCGCGTGTGGTTTGCATGCTGGGTACCGAATGCGGATGTACGATGTGTGTACTTTAATTGATTGAGCCGTCAATGTAAATACGCGGATGTACATTTTTGGCGGCGCTTGCTCGATTGCGGCAGGAAACAAGCACAAAGCTGAAATCCGTTCGCCCTGAGCGCAGCGAAGGGTTTGAACCCGGCCAATTTATCAAACCCTTCGCTGCGCTCAGGGCGAACGGGAACTCGTCAGCGTTTGCCTCGGTGTTTCGATGACCTGCCGGAAGCGACACATGGCCACTGCGAAGGGAGGCACCTCCGCGCCTAGAATGAAGGCGTGTATTACCCCCGCTCCCTCACCAACGTCATCCTCGCGTGCTTCGTGCTTTCGGCCGTGCCGCTGGTGGTGGCTTTGGCTGAATTGGCGTTTGGGTTGGATACGTTGGCGAAGCGCTCGCAGCTTTCGGTGCGCGAAGCAGAGGCCGCGAGTAGCGCATCACGCGAATTGCGCGACGTTACCGGGAAGATCGAGCGCGCGGTACGCCAGTCGATCGTGTTGGAAGATCCGGCGTTGATTGAGGGCTACCGAAAGCTCGATGCGCAGCTTGAGCAGACCCTCATTCGCAGTCAAGGCTTGCCACTCTCCGAAGACGAGCGCGCCGCGCTCAAAGCGCTTTCGAAAGAACGTGGCGCGCTGGCGCAAAGCTTGAAGGGCGGTATGCCGGAAGCGTCTGAGCGACCCAAGCTTGTTGAAGCGGCTGCTGATTTGGCGGACAACGCCGCGCAGGCTTCCGCGCAGCTGGGGCGCGTAACCGAGCGCGAGGTTGTGACGCTTCGAGAGATGGCGGCTAAGACTCGCGAGAATTGGCCGTGGTTTTTGGGTGTCGCGGCGGCAACGGCGCTCTTGCTTGCTGTGGGCTTTTCGATTTTGATTTCACGGCCCCTTCGCAATATTGATCGCAGCATTCGCAAGCTCGGTCGAGGTGAATTTAACGAAGACATTCGCATCAAAGGGCCGCGCGACCTGCGCTCGCTCGGCGAGCGTTTGGATTGGCTGCGGCGCCGCTTGCTCGAACTCGAAACGCATCAAACGCGCTTTCTACGCCACGTTTCGCACGAGTTGAAAACACCGCTGACGGCGGTGCGCGAAGGCTCGGAATTGCTCAACGACCGCATCGTCGGCGAGATGTCGATGCAACAGACGGACGTGGTGCGCATCATTCGCGACAACACGGTGTCGTTGCAGCGTTTGATCGAAGACTTGCTTTCGTATCAGCAGCACAAGAGCGCCACCGCGCTCAAGGTCGAAACCGTTGAGCTGCAACCGGTGATTGAGCGTGTTGTTCGTGAGCATCGGCTTGAGATGCTTTCGCGGGCGATTTCGGTGGATGTGCGCGGCGACGCGATCACGCTGCAAGCGGATCGCGAGCAGCTACGAGTCGTGTTGGATAATCTGGTGTCCAACGCGATCAAATACACCTCGGCGGGCGGTAAAGTTCGGATCATCAGCAGCATTGACGGCGCGGTCGCGCAAATCGATGTGGAAGACGACGGCCCCGGCATCGCACTCGAAGAACAAGAACGCGTGTTCGAATCGTTTTATCGCGGCGACGCGAGCGCCAATGGCAAGATCAAGGGCTCCGGCCTCGGTTTGGCAATTGTGCGCGAATATGTGCTCGCGCATCAGGGCCACGTGTACGTGGTCGATCCGGGCAAACCAGGCGGGCGCTTTCGTGTTCGCTTGCCACTAGATTTATCGCGCAGCGACGTTTCGCTCGCGCAGAACAATATGCAGACGCAAGGAGACTCAATTGCAGCATAAGGCACGGTCCGTTTTGTGGACCACTGGCCTCTTGATGCTTGGCGCGTTGACCGGGTGCGCTTCTGTGCCCGACGCAACGGTTGCGCCAAAGGTCGAGACGCAACCCGTCGTGACGCAAACGGTGTATGTACCGGTTTACGTTGAAGTGGAAAAGCAAGCGCCACCGCCAGCTGCTCCCGAGCCCATTAAGTTGCCGGAAGATCAGGAACAGAGCCTAGCGCTGCTCTCCGATATGACTCGCGCCGCCAATGCTTCGGCTGAAGACCTGCGTAAAGATTTTGTTGCGGCACAAGGCTTGTTCAACAAAGATAAAACTAACGTGAACCGCTTGCGCTATGCGTGGCTTTCGGCCCTCATTGGGCCGGCAGCGGGCGACGATGCGCGCCTACAAGGTTTGCTCGAACCGCTGGTCGCCAAGACTGGCGGCTTGGCTGCCAGCCACCCGCTGCGCTCGATTGCTGACGTGTTGCTGGTGCAGGTTGCAGAGCGTGTACGCCAACTGCGTGAGGAGCAAAAGCGTGGCGACGCTTTGCAGCAAAAACTAGACGCACTCAAAGCGATCGAGAAGCAGCTTCTTGATCGCGAACGTCGTCGCAATTGATTGCCCGTTATGGCCGCTGACATTCTTTTGGTTGACGACGACCCCGATTTGCTCAAGCTCATTGGCATGCGCTTATCGGCGGCGGGTTACCGCGTAAAAAGTGCGGAGAGTGGCGAGATCGCACTCGCGCAAATTGCGGTGAGCCGCCCGTCGGTGGTGGTGACCGATCTGCGTATGCCGGGTATTGATGGCATGCAGCTTTTCGAGCAAATTAATTCTCAACATCCAACGTTGCCGGTGATTATTCTCACGGCACACGGTACGATTCCTGATGCGGTGGCGGCAACGCAGCGCGGCGTGTTCGGTTTCTTGACGAAGCCGTTTGATCCCCAAGAATTGCTAAAGAAAGTAGCGCAAGCGGTAACCGTTTCTGGAGTGTCAGGCACGCCAGGCGATCCGCGCAACGGCGCGGAAAGCGAACTGCGCGAGAACGCGTGGCGCGCGGAAATCGTGACGCGCAGCGCGAAGATGGACGACTTACTGCGCCGTGCACGATTGGTTGCGGATTCGATGGCGGCGGTGCTGGTGCTCGGCGAATCAGGCACCGGGAAAGAACTGTTGGCACGCGCGATTCATACGGCGAGTAGCCGCGCGACGAAGCCGTTTATGGCGATCAATTGCGCGGCGATTCCCGAGCAGCTGTTAGAGAGCGAACTTTTTGGTTACGCCAAAGGCGCGTTCACCGGCGCTGCGACGGCGCAGCAAGGTTTGTTTCAAGCGGCCAACGGCGGCACGCTGTTTCTCGACGAAATTGGCGACATGCCGCTCTCGTTGCAAGCGAAGCTTTTGCGCGTCTTGCAAGAGAGCGCGGTGCGGCCCGTGGGTTCAACGCAAACGGTGAGTGTCGACGTGCGTATCGTGTCGGCGACGCATCGAAATCTTGATCAGATGCGTGCGGACCGCACCTTCCGTGAGGATTTGTTTTATCGCTTGAATGTGGTGGCGCTGAAGCTACCCTCGCTGGGCGAACGACGTGAAGATATCCCGCTTTTGGCGGCGCATTTCCTCAAGAAGATTGCAGCGCGTTACCGCAAACCTGTTCCAACGCTTGCGCCGGATGCGCTGGCCGCGCTCGTGTCTGCGCCGTGGCCCGGAAACGTGCGCCAGCTAGAAAATATGTTGGAACAAGCTGTTGCGCTTTCCACGACGCATGTGATTCCGCTCTCGCTCGTCCGCAACAGTCTGGACGACGATTCCGCACCGCTGGTGTCGTTCGAGTCAGCGCGCAAAACCTTTGAGCGCGACTATCTAGTTCGCATTCTCAAATTAACGGCAGGCAACGCCGCGCAAGCCGCACAAATGGCTGGACGTAACCGCACCGAGTTTTACAAACTTTTGCAGCGCCACAACCTTGAGCCAGCGATGTTTAAGGACTGACGGCAACGCGCGGTCAAACCGACTTTAGCCACTGGTTTACACAGATTGCACAAATATCCTCTCGCAAATCCGTGTTCATCTGTGTGAATCTGTGGCGAAAATCTTGCCGTTTAGTGATGAGTTGCATCGCACGAATTTTTTCTGTCCGGATACGTCACCCATGAACATTCAATTCAAAGTTTTGCGCGACGCCGCGCGCGCTAATCTTCCTGCGTATGCCACCACCGGTTCTGCTGGCCTAGATCTGCGCGCCTGCATTGATGCACCGATCGTGCTGGCCGCGGGCGCGACTACATTGATTCCGACGGGCATCGCGATTCACATTGCCGATCCAGGCTTTGCGGCGCTGATCCTCCCGCGCTCTGGCTTGGGCCATAAACACGGCATCGTGCTGGGCAATCTCGTCGGCCTGATTGATAGTGATTACCAAGGTGAACTCATGGTGAGTTGCTGGAATCGCAATCCAGCAGGCACCGCTCCTTTCACGATCGAACCGCAGGAGCGCATCGCGCAGCTCGTCATCGTGCCGGTGCAGCAAGTGCAGTTTCAGGAGGTCTCCGACTTCTCTGCCAGCGACCGAGGGTTAGGTGGGTTCGGCAGTACCGGTCGGGCATGAGCGCCACCGCTTTAACGAGCACGTGCAAACGTGCCCGCGTGATCTGCGTCGGTGTGGCAACGCTCGATCAAATTTTTCGGGTTGATGTGATTCCCGAAGCGCCAGCCAAGTTTGGCGCGCTTGAATTTATCGTGACTGGTGGCGGCATGGCGGCCAACGCGGCTGTGGCGGTGCAACGCCTAGGTGGTGAGGCGCAATATTGGGGTCGCGTGGGCGACGACGAAGTGGGCGACCAGATTGTGCACATGCTCGAGCGAGAGCATGTGAATGTGTTGCATGTGTTTCGGCTGCCCGGCGCACGCTCAAAAACGGCGGCAATTCTGGTGGACAAACGAGGTGAACGGCTCATCTGCTCCGCGCCCGCGCAAGGCTATCCGCCGGACACGTCGTGGTTGCCGTTGCACGAAGTGAGAAGTGCGCAGGCAGTGCACGCCGATACGCGCTGGAAGCCCGGCGCGACGGTGCTTTTCAACGCCGCCGCTGACGCGGGAATTCCAAGCGTGTTCGATGCCGACGGCGGCGAAGCGGAAGATGCGTTGGCCGTGGCAACGCTTGCCACGCATCCGGTGTTCGGCGAGGCGCTGCTTGGACGACTGGGGCTCGGCGCCCCTGATGAAGCGCTTCCGCGCGTTTTCGGCGGGCGCAACGTAATTGCCGGCGTGACGCTCGGCGAGCGCGGCGTGGTGTGGTTTGACGGCAAAGCGCTGCATCGAATGAGCTCGCCGCACGTGAACGCGATTGACACACTCGCGGCGGGCGACACCTGGCACGGTGCGCTTGCCTTGGCGTTGGCCGAGCGTCAGCCGCTGCGCGACGCCATTTCGTTTGCCTCCGACGCGGCGGCGCTTAAGTGCACGCGCTTTGGCGGGCGCGTGGGCATTCCCACCCGCGACGAGCTGAATACATTTCGTAACGCAATAGGTCACACAAACAGTTGAACTTTTTGAAATGCGCACCATCTCATGGGTGTGGCGAAACGAAACGTGGTTGTCCCCTCTTCCACGGTTCGTTGTCCTCCCAGAGCGGGTTTCCCCCGGCTCGCTCGTGGTGACGTTTAGGGCGACCTTATCCTCCGATGGGTCGCCCTTTTTTCTTTCCGCTGGGTGGCGCTTTGCCGCCCACGATTTCCCGGCCTCGGGTGCGCGCATCCGAGCCACGTGACACGCGCCGTTGCGTTCAATCGTCTAATATCGCGACTATAGCGGGCGACTGTGAAGCCTCGCCCTGAGAAAGGTCTTTTCCATGAGTGGTAACTGGCAAAAAATGGCGTGGGTGGGTGCGGGTGCAACCATTGGTGTTGCGCTGACTCTGGCAATCTCTGTCGATGCCAATCGCGATGCGAAGTCCGCGATTCCGGTCGATGAACTACGCACGTTCTCGGAGGTGTTTTCCCGCATTAAGAGCGACTACGTGGAGCCAGTCAGCGACAAACAGTTGATCGAGCAAGCCATCAGCGGCATGGTGTCGAGCCTTGATCCGCATTCTGTGTTTCTCGATGAATCCGCGTTCAAAGAATTGCGCACTAGCACTACCGGGAAGTTCGGCGGTATCGGCATTGAGATCGGCACCGAAGATGGATTCATTAAGGTGATTTCGCCGATTGACGAAACCCCCGCAGCTCGCGCTGGCATTCGCGCGGGCGACCTGATTACCAAGGTGGACGGCGATTCAACGCGCGGTCTGACCACGACCAAGGCGGTCGACAAAATGCGCGGCACGCCGGGCACCAAAGTGCGTCTAGAAGTCTTCCGCAAAGAAGATCGCAGCACGCAGACGTTTGCGCTCACTCGCGAGCAAATCAAGATTCAGGGCGTGAAAGCAAAGATGGTTGAGCCGGGCATTTCGTTTATTCGGGTACGCACCTTTAACGAAACCACCGTGGCCGACGTCGCAAAAACGCTTTCCGAGCAAAACGCACAAACGCCGCTCAAAGGCGTGGTGCTAGACCTGCGCAATAACCCTGGTGGTTTGCTCGATGCTGCGGTTGGCTTGTCGGCGATGTTCCTGCCGAAAGACGCGCTGGTGGTTTACACCGAAGGCCGCATGGAAGGCACCAAAACGCGGTACACCGCGAACAAGGATTACTACGCACGTCGTGGAGTCGATCCGCTCGCTACCGCGCCGGAGATTTTCAAGACGGTGCCGTTGGTCGTGTTGATTAACGGCGCAGCGGCTTCTGCCTCCGAAATTGTGGCCGGTGCGCTGCAAGATCACAAGCGTGCCACGGTGATGGGCACGACGACGTTCGGTAAAGGCTCGGTGCAAAACATCGTTGCGTTGTCGCAGACGACCGGCGTGAAGCTGACCACCTCGCGCTACTTCACGCCGAACGGCCGCTCGATTCAGGGCACGGGTATTGAACCTGACGTATTGATTCAGCAGCTGACGATGGACGGCGTGATGTCACCGAAGTTGCAACGCGAGAAGGATTTGTCGCGTCACCTCGTGGGCAAGAACGAAACCAAAGAGGCGAATCCGGAAGAGGATCTGACGGAAGAGGCGCAGGAAGCTAAGCTGATCAAGGTGCGCGAAGACAGCAAGAAGCTCAAAGGCTTCGATTGGGGTAACGAGAAAGACTTCTTGTACGCGCAGGCGCTCAACAAGGTGAAGGGTTTGCCGGTGGTGCGCAGCACCGTTGAAGCCGTCGGCACGACCGCGAAGGCGAGCGTTTCGGATGCGAACCCTGCTGCACCGGCAACGCAAGTTAAGTAGCGCGTCGAGTCGCTCGCTTGCTCCCACGGTCGCCCGCTTAAATCCGGGCGCGTGTGATTCGAATCAGCTTTTCTGCACCAACGACCGCCGGGTGGTCGTTAGGCGCAATTTCATAGCTATGTCGACTTGATAATAAATTTGGCTTAAACGACCGCCAGGCGGTCGTTGCGGGCGAAAAGCTGTTAGTCTGTTTACCTGTCGTCACTAGATTTTGGGCGGCTGGTGCGAAAAAATCAGCGTGGGCTGCCAATCTTTCCAGCGCGGGTCAAGACGAAAGGTCAGCACGCCTTTCTCATCGGCAGTGAACGTGTGAATCGCGCGACCATCCTTCATCACCTTAAGTGTTTGCCCGTTTGGCTGCGGGTACGTGATGGGAATGTCCACGTTCGTAATCGACGGGAAAAACAGCATGTAGCCCAACCATCCGAGCACGTCTTTCGCGGCGGTTTGGAGTTGGCGCACTGTCTCTTCAACCTCGGAATACGGAATTTCCCCGGCGATCGACCAGTTGATTCCGAGCGTGACGGAACCACCGATCATGCCCTTGGGTTGATTGCTGCGAAGCTCCGCGTCGGTGTTGTACATGTCCGCGCGCAACGGCAGCTTTACTGTGCCGTCTTGCGCGATGGGGATCGGAATGCTCAGCTGGTCGTTGACCAGAGCGACACGCACGTCTGAGAGCTTTATCTTGGGATCTTTTGCGGTGACCTTGATCTGCAACGCCACGCGATCAATCTTCGAATCTTGCAAGCGTTTCAACCGCTCATAGACTGAGTCGTACGGCATGACGGCAGCGTTCTTCGGGCTGATGACTACGACTTCCTCAACGCGCTCGGCGCCGGCGTTGCCTGTGGTCGGGCCGTCGGCCGCTAACGCCGCACGCGGCGTTAGCAAAAGCGCGCAGAACACAGTCAGTAGGCGCAGATAGGTACTTGTTTCAAACGGCATCATTAAGTCCACAAAATTAGTTCAACCATACGATGTAAGATTTTGTGAATAAGTTCCGTGAGTTTCAGAGTTTTGAATCCCCGCCGCCCAGCAGTTTCAGGCCAGTCTGATTGACGTGCGCGCAACGCGACGATGTAATCACTGCGCTGCGATCGGTCAGCCAACGACGGGGAAATACTATGAATTCAGGAAATTTGGGTAAGCGAGCATTCGCAGAATTGATCGGCACCTACTGGCTCACGCTCGGCGGCTGCGGCAGCGCTGTCCTCGCGGCCGCGTTTCCGAACGTGGGCATCGGTCTGCACGGCGTGTCGCTTGCGTTCGGCCTCACGGTGCTGACGATGGCTTACGCGATTGGCCACATCTCTGGCTGCCACCTCAACCCGGCCGTATCGGTGGGCCTAGCGGTCGGCGGTCGCTTCAAGTCATCCGAGCTATTGCCCTACATTGCGGCGCAAGTGATTGGTGCCGTCTTGGCCGCTGGCACGCTTTACTTAATTGCGACCGGCAAAGCGGGCGTCGACATCGTGAAAGCTGGATTCGCCACAAACGGATTTGGTGAGCACTCTCCCGGCGGTTACAGCATGGCCGCAGCGCTGATTACTGAAGTGGTCATGACGGCGATGTTCTTGTTCGTCATCATGGGGGCGACCGACAAGCGCGCACCGGCCGGCTTCGCACCGATTGCCATTGGTTTGTGCCTCACGTTGATTCACTTAATCAGCATCCCCGTGACCAACACCTCAGTGAACCCTGCGCGCTCCACTGGGCCCGCGCTGTTCGTTGGCGGCTGGGCGCTTGAGCAACTTTGGTTATTCTGGGTCGCCCCGATCATCGGCGCGGCAATCGGAGCCGTCGTTTACAAAGTGGTCGCGGACGAGAAAGCGTAATCTCGCGACACTCACGAAAAAGGGCGACCTAGGTCGCCCTTTTTTGTGGAGTAGTTGCCCGCCCCCGCGAGAATCGCTAGCTGCGCATCCAAGCGCTGCCCCAAAGGTTGAGCGCACGCGGCCCATGTGGCCACTCTCGATACGCTTGCTCAGGCGTCATATGCTCAAGCTCAGACGAAAACTCCACTTTGTAGCCGTCCGGGTCTTCGATCATGAAGAAGAGGTTGTTGCCCACACCATGCCGGCCTGGGCCCCACCAAAGTGGAATCTCCAAGTCGCCGCAATGGTCCGCCCAATCGCGAATGGCATTCCAGTTCGGCACCTCATAGGCGTGGTGATCAGGCCCCGCCTGTGGCGCGCGAAACACTGCGAAGCTATGGTGCTCTTCATCTGAGCGTACAAACGCCGACGACAAATCGCCATCCGTGTCAACAACGCGGTCGGACTCCACGAAGCCAAGGACGTCGCGATAGAAATCGAGCATTTCTTTGGTTTGCGTCGAAGCACACACAAAGTGCTGTAAACGTCCGGGAAGTGGCAACGTGTCGGGATCAACGTCAACGCCGAGCGTCGCAGTCGTGGCAGCAGGTGCTGCCGCCGGTGCAACGCAAAACACCATCGCCCGCCCATCAGGGTCGATCAGTTCAAAGGCATGCGCGCCCAACACCGCATCGGGTTCGAGCGAAACGGTGGTGACGCCCTTTGCTGCGACATGTGCTCGGTAGGCCGTCCATTGCGCCTCATCCGGAAACGCAAACGCGACGCGCGGCACAGTTTTAGTAGGGCCAACGCTAAATCTCATCAAACGCTGCGGTCCGACGAGCTGCCACGTGTTGCCGTCCACTTGCGTGAGCGTGTCGCTCAGTAGTTGTGCGTACCACTCCGCGCATGCCTGCGCGTCAGGGGATGAACGCTCCACTAAGTGCAGTCGGGCATTCCAGAGGGGGTGAGCAGGGTTGAAGGCGGCGTTCATGTGCCAAATGTATCGCGACACCCCTCGTATGGCTAGGCGATGGATCGATGGCATGCATTGAGCGATAAGCGGGCGACGCGCAGGCGTTTCGGCGGCGCACTACGCGCAGCAGTTTCGACGGCGCCACCCGGTTGCGTCACGGTCACCGCGCGGCTGCACGCACCGCGCGTTGGATCATCGCGTTTCCGTGCGCCTGAAAACTGTTTGTGCAGAAAACTGACGCATCGACATCAGTAGCCGCACAAGAAAAAAAAACCCGCCGTAGCGGGTTTTTTTCGGCATGTGCCGAGTTCGCTCGCCGAACCAACTGCAGGAGAGAGGTTGCAGTTGGCTCGGTGACGAATGTCGTGCTAGCGGCTGTATGCGGTCTCGCCGTGAGCCACGATGTCGAGGCCTTCGCGTTGCTCGTCGTCGGCTACGCGCAGACCTACGATCAGGTCGGCAACTTTGAACGCGATAAACGCGACTACTGCTGTCCAAACGATGGTCAAACCGACTGCTTTGGCTTGGATGATGACTTGATCGACCATCGAGAAGTCTGCGGCCTTGATAACGCTTGCCGTGACCCAATCCGAGACGTAGCCAGGGCCGCCGAGGTTCGGGCTGTTGAACACACCCGTTGCCAGCGCGCCGAAGATGCCGCCCAATGCATGCACGCCGAACACGTCGAGCGCATCGTCAACTTTGAGCATTTTCTTCAGACCCGTTACGCCCCACAAGCAGATGACACCAGCGAGGAAGCCGATGACCAGCGCGCCCATCAAGCCAACGTTGCCGGCAGCAGGCGTAATCGCCACGAGGCCCGCAACCGCGCCAGACGCTGCACCCAGCATGGACGGTTTGCCTTTGAGGAACCATTCAGCAAAGATCCACGACAGCACAGCGGCAGCCGTTGCGACGAACGTGTTGAGGAACGCCAGACCGGCGGTGCCGTTGGCTTCGAGTGCCGAGCCAGCGTTAAAGCCGAACCAGCCCACCCACAGAAGCGATGCGCCAACCATCGTCAATACCAACGAGTGCGGAGGGAAGGCTTCTTTGCCGTAACCAACACGTTTGCCTACGAGGTAAGCACCCACCAGACCGGCGACACCAGCGTTGATGTGAACCACGGTGCCGCCTGCGAAGTCGAGGGCACCCCACTGCCAAATCTTGCCAGCGGTTGCGTTCAGGCCGTCAACAAGCTTGGCGT
>ERZ795056.4426-NODE-4426-length-14546-cov-7.350838_pt1 | contig 14546 bp, 9 predicted proteins | sample MGYA00375140_ERZ795056 | MGnify/ENA primary metagenome ERZ795056 (study PRJEB30185, sample SAMN05720227) | activated sludge metagenome | isolation source: Anaerobic digester | place: USA | collected 2015-03-09 ...
CCACCTCGCTTTCTGCACCGGGTCTACATATATGCTCTTAGCATACGCAACAGCCTCTTTAAAATAATTTCTTTGCTTAACCTGCTTTGTGCTGGGCACAACTTTACCCATCTGAGGGTATTTTGATAATACCGGTCCGTTCTTCGTTTGTTTGATCACAATCTTTTTTCCGATAGATCCCTGGAGCATACTTAAAGGAAAGGGAATGGCTTTCTTTTTCATGGCATGAATGGTTGTTATTCAACCTAAATTTCACAACTAATTTTCACAACAACAAGGGATCATACAGTTTGATATGTTTTGGTGGATATTATTGCAATAATTGTATAAAATGCAAGGCAATTTGGTTGGAAATGAGATTTGTGGAAGGTATATTTGGGAAGATTGATCTGTTCTGCAATGAATGTACATTTTCATCATTCACGAAATGGAAATAGGATTCTTTTGGCTATAGGAGCGTTGCATATCAGTTGTGCAATTCTTGTACAATCAAAATGCAATTCATTCTAGCTGGTAAAAGCTCCAGCACCCTTGACGTTACTCGGCTTGAAAACGTCCCTTAGTCGATACTGATTTTTTAGTAAGCCTGAATTAAAACTTCTGTGTGAATATTTAATTTTTCATGTAGTTACCTTATCATTGCAATAGAGTGTTTTCTTTTGCAATTTAGGATTTCGCTTGCTCTGCTTTTTACAATGTATTACTCAAAATGCGATTGCTTCCACATGTACAGTGTAGAGCTTCCAAAAAAGAAATAAAAACAAACAAAGGCTATATATTTATTGAAGGTCATTTTCAAATTATTAGTTTATGACTTTATTTCATATTTATCTGTTCAGAAACGAAGAATACATCCAAACCAATTTTTCCTGCTCCCTGATATAATCACTCATTAGTGCATTTGTGCCTTCATCGTCGGCATCTGCAGACAAAGAAAGCAATTCCCGCTGAAGAATTATTATCGTTTGAAAAGAAGCTAAAATGTCTTCAACTGCTTTTATGCCATCACTCACCTGTACACTTTCTTGGATTTTTGAGGTAACGCGATAGTCTGCATAATTATGGCCTGGCGGGTGGCCTAAAGTTAAAATTCGCTCCGCAACTTCATCCATTTTCAATAGTAAGCCATTGTATAACTCCTCAAATTTCAAATGTAGCTCAAAGAATTTCTCCCCTTTAATATTCCAATGGTAACCCCTTGTATTTTGATAAAAAATTGAATAGTTTGCCAAAAGTTCATTCAATTTTTCGGCTAAATGTTTTACCTTATTTTTATCGAGTCCGATATTGTTTATATTTTCCATTTTTCTTTTTTTAGTTTATTTATAATTGAACAAGAGTTTCTTTTAAGTCTGCAATGCTAATCACCCAACGCTATTCCATTGAAACGCTATTTTTTAATGTAGGCCATACATTCTATTTCCACTTTGGCGCCTAACGCCAGTCCGTTTGTGCCGAAGGCACTTCTTGCAGGTTTGTCGTTTGGAAAGAATTTTGTGTATTCACTATTAAAATCAGGCCAGTCCTTCATATCTGCTAACATGCATGTGCATTTGATTATGTTGTCCATAGACGAACCGTGTTGTTCCAATATATTTTTAATGTTCATCATGGCTTGCCTGGATTCTGGAATAACGCCTCCTTCCACAAGTTTTAGCCCTACACTTCCCAGTTGGCCTGACACATAAATTACATCACCGTAAACAACCGCTTGCGAAAATGGAAGATTGAGCGCTAAAAATTCTTTAGATGCAACATATATTGCCTCTTTTGTTGAGCTTTTTTTCTGAGCTAAAGATGATGTCAGTGAAAAAAAAGTCATTATTATAAGTGCTATGTATTTCATAAAATAATATTTCTTTAAAAATATGGGGCTGTTTTAAGGCAGCCCCTTATATGGATATAATAATTATTAGTTTTTGGCGAATTTTTCAAGTTCAGTATTGAATTTTTCTGCTTCTTCAACATAAAGAGCATGACCGCTGTTCTCGAACTTCACAATGTAAGAATCTTTAATGCCTTTATTAAGTTCTTCAGCTAACGGGTATGGACATAACTTGTCCTGAGTGCCTTGAAATATGGCGGTAGGGATTGTAATTTTTGAAAGTACTGGTCGCAAATCAAGGTCTAATAAAGAACGCATAGATTCCGTAACCGCATAGGGCGACGCTTCTAAATTGATGTTCTCCAACCATTTTTCTACAGGTTTAGAAATATTACCTTCTTTGCCTACAAATGCACTACCAAGCCCGGCAATGAAATCTTCCCTGGCCGTCATAGTTTTTATAAGTAAACCATTCGCATCTGCTTCCGAAATACCGTATGCAGATGCTCCTCTTTGCTTCCAGGATGGTGCAGCAGCACCAAAAAGGGCCAATTTACTCACATGAGCTGCATCATATTTTGTTATGTAATGAATGACCACAGCGCCTCCCATTGAAAATCCACCCAGCACAGCATTTTGAATATTTAGTTTATCTAAGACTACTTTAATATCATCTGAGAAAACATCAAAATCATAGCGGCCATAAGGTTTATCTGATTTTCCAAAGCCTCTCAACGAAATTCCAATCACCCTGAATCCTTTACGACTTAAGTATTGGTATTGATACTCGTACATGGCATCACTTAAAGGCCAGCCATGAATTAAAACGATGGGTTGTCCTTCTCCAAGGTCGGTTACATGAAGTTTCACCCCTTTTTCTACTTCAATATATTCTGCTCTTCCTGCTGAAGCCGACACTCTTTTAGTTTGTGAAAACGAAACATTACTTAGTAATAATGTTGTGAATAATCCGATTGTTAACATTAAATTTTTCATCTTTTTATTTTTTTAAAATGTTAGTAATTTGATGAAGCAAAGTTGAAGTGAAAAGACCCGGCAATCAATGGACGCTTTTCGCTTTACATGGTACTTTTTTCTTTTTAAGCGTTTATGAATTCCAGTATGTCTTTGTTAATGGTAGCTGCTTCAGTAGTTGGCATACCGTGAGAGAACCCTGGATAGATAATTAATTTTCCGTTTTGTAATAGTTCGGCAGCTTTTACGGCAGTAGTTTCATAAGGAACGATTTGGTCATCATCGCCGTGTAAAACAAGCACAGGAATAGTTACACTTTTTAGATCGTCAGTGAAATCTGTTTCTGAAAACACTTTAATACAATCGTATTGCGCTTTAATACCACCCATCATGCCTTGTCTATACCAATTATCCTGGATGCCTTTTTTAATCTCAACACCCTCACGGTTATAGCCAAAGAAAGGAATGGTGATGTCCTGGTAAAATTGGGCCCGGTTGTGTTGTGTATTGTACCGAATATCGTCGAACACGGCTAATGGAACTCCGTTAGGATTGTTTTCATCGGCAATCATATAAGGGGTGATGGCGCTAATCAATACCACTTTGGCAACACGGTCTTTCCCGAATTGTGCCGCATAACGAATTGCTTCGCCACCCCCTGTTGAATGACCTACATGTATAACGTTTTTAAGGTCCAGGAATGCCACCAGTTCTGCTACATCAGCAGCATAGGTGTTCATGTCATTTCCCTGGAAGGTTTGTGTGGAACGGCCATGACCACGCCTGTCGTGTGCAATAACTCTGAAACCTTTTTCCAGGAAAAACATCATCTGGGCGTCCCAGTCATCAGATGACAGCGGCCATCCATGGTGAAAGAAAATAGGTTGTCCTTTTCCCAGGTCTTTGAAATAGATTTCTGTTCCGTCTTTTACTGTAAACTTGTTCATGATTTTTTATTTTAATTGTTTGTAATGATTTGATAAAGCAAAGTTGTTACAAATAAGAAGCTCCTGCAATGGACGGCTTTCCCTTTACATTGCACTTTTTCCTCTTCCTGCATCAACAGCAGGTTTCTAAAGCTATCAGCACCGGTTGTTGACATGGATCTAAAAGAAAAAGCACGACAATGATGTCGTGCTTTTCGAATAATTTTAGTGTTTGTTTGGTTCTAAAATTGTTTTCTAAATGATACCGGCGATAGCCCGGCCTGCCTGGTAAAAAACCGGATAAAATAGGCGTCGTCGTCATAATTGAGACTATAAGCGATTTCTTTTACAGTCATGGTCGTATGAGCCAACAGGCGTTTACTTTCCAGCATAATGCGGTCTTTGATAATATCGTTCGGTGTGCTTTTACTGATTAATCCTATTTTTTTGCTAAGGTTTTTTGGCGTTACAAATAACAATTCGGCATAGTCAGCAACCGTATGGCGTGTTTTATAATGTTGCTCCACCAGTTTACTGAACTTTCTCAAAAATTGAACATCTGATTGTTGGCTGTTATCGGCTAACTGATGTTGCTGTTTCCAGATCCTGGTGGATTTCAGTATGATGAGTTTTAATAAAGTACGAAGCATTTCTTCTGTACCCGTATCCTCATTCTTCATTTCAAATTGAATCTCTTCTATTATTTTCTGAATCTCTTTGGATTGCATTTCATTCAGCGCTATAAATGGTATTTCAAATACGTTGTTATAAAGAATACCATCACAGGCAACTTCCTGGTCATGGATTTCAATACAATAAAAATCCTTATTGAAATGAATTAACTGCCCGTCAATAGTTTCACATGGTTTTAAGATCACTTTCGGATTTACAAACAACAAGGCATCCGTTTCCATTTTGAATTCCTGGAAATCAACCTGGATAATCGCATTTTTCGGAATGAATAAAATTTTTATATGGTCATTGATAGACGTAAGCAACTTTTCTTCAAGCTCTAATTTGCTGAATGCTACATTCCCAAATTGCTTATATGAAAATTCTTTTATCATGTTTCAACTTTTATTTGCATTCCTTATTATACAAGGCATCCAAATTTACTTTAAAAGTAATTACTATGGATTTAGAATATAATCTGTATAATTTAATATGGACTGTCGATGTATAATGACTTTTATCAGACAATTTTCAGGGATTGAATGAGCTCGTTTTTAAATTCATAATGATAGGTCAGTACGAGCGGACTTCCAGGGAAATTCCCTGAAATTTCAGCTTCCAAAGTATGCCCGGTTTCTGAGTAATCAAGAGGTTTCATAGTTGCCTGATATTTTTTATTAGCCTCGTCTATCCACTTTTCTATTTCTTTTCTGCCTTTGTGCGTTTTGCCTTCATCAAAAACTACGGCTGTTTCGGTAAAACAATTTGCATAAGCAACGCTATCAAAGTTGTTTTGTGTTTTAAGTAAATCGCTAACTACTTTTGGTAAGTTCATTTTTTTATTTTTTAGGTATTATTAAATAGTTGGTACTGTGCCGCCGTCAATTACATATTCTGTGCCCGTTAAATATTTTGCTCTTGGCGAAACAAGAAAACCAACCAATTCGGCTACATCTTCTGGCTCGGCAGGTCTGCCATACGGTATTCCGCCCAATGCATCCATAACACTTTGTCGTGCTTCTTCTATAGTACTATTTGCGTTTCTTGCAATCTCGCCCAACCAGGCTTTGGATGCTGATGTATTTATCCATCCCGGCGAAACAGTCAGCACACGAACACCTTTAGGCGAAACTTCATTTGATAAACTTTTACTATAGTTTCTCAATCCTGCTTTTGCAGCTGCATAAGGCAAAGTAGAATCATACAAAGGCAAAATGCCCTGGATAGAAGCTATGTGAATAATAACACCGCTTTTTCGTACAATCATTTGTGGTAGAAATCCTCTGTCTAAACGAATGGGGGCAAGCAAATTAGCTTGTAGGGTTGATTCCCAATCTTCGTCAGTTAATACAGCAAAGCCGCCAGCAGGTGTTACTGAAGAACCAAGGTTGTTCACAAGAATGTCCAACTTTCCATAGGTTGAAAGCACTTCGCTAATTACCTTTTGTGCATCTTCTGCCTTGCTTAAATCGGAAGGAATGAAATGCAAATTGCTGTTTTCTTTTTCAGGTGTATTTCTTGCCGTAATAATAACGGTCGCACCTGCTTTTAAAAGTCGCTCTGCAATTGCGCTGCCTGCTCCTTTTGTACCTCCTGTTACCAAGGCAATTTTGCCCGATAATTCATTGTTGAAATTAAATTCTTGTTCCATTGATTAAATTATTTAGGTCAAAGTTGAGACTTATGTACAGTCCTTACAAGTACGGAATTACGATTCATATAGGGATAAATTGTTCCCCTATTGTTCAATTTGGTACATAGGATTACATTTGTTTTATGTACGAAAGAAAGATTTTGCCAAACCTGAATTGTGGTTTGGATTTAATAGGCGAAGTGCTATATGGTAAATGGAAAATCCGTTTGTTGTGGTTTATCAACGAGGGACATAAACGTCCAAGCGAACTGCAACGAAAAATTCCGGATGCAACACGGCGTGTACTGAATATCCAGTTGAAAGAGTTGGAAGAGCATGAATTGATCACAAAGAAAATCTATCCTGTGGTACCGCCAAAAGTAGAGTACAGTCTAACTGAATTTGGCAAAACCGTAATACCAGTCATTGCTGCATTAGGTATTTGGGCCGACAAAAATGAAGAGCATTTACGGTCAGTTATAATAAAAAGCTTAACATCTGAAAGTAATTAGTTTGTTTTGAAGCGAGACGCTTTCTGCACCGGGTCTCCATAGATGCTCTTTGCATACGCAACAGACTCTTTAAACAAATCTCTCTGTTTAACCTGATTTGTGCTGGGCACAACGTTACCCATCTCCGGGAATTTAGATAATACCGGCCCGTTCTTCGTTTGTTTGATCACAAACTTTTTCCCGATAGATCCCTGGAGCATGCTTAAAGGAAAGGGAATGGTTTTCTTTTTCATAGCATGAATGGTTGTTCTTCATACTAAATTTCACAACAAATTTTCACAAGAACAAGGGGTCATACAATTTGATATGTTTTGGTGGATATTGATACATTGATTATTAAAAAATGCAAGGCAATTTGGTTGGAAATGAGATTAGGGGAAAGTATATTTGGGAAGACTGCTGAGTTTGGCAATGAATGTACATTTTCATCATTCACGAAATGGAAATAGGATTCTTTTGGCTATAGGAGCGTTGCATATCAGTTGTGCAATTCTTGTACAATCAAAATGCAATTCATTCTAGCTGGTAAAAGCTCCAGCACCCTTGACGTTACTCGGCTTGAAAACGTCCCTTAGTCGATACTGATTTTTTAGTAAGCCTGAATTAAAACTTCTGTGTGAATATTTAATTTTTCATGTAGTTACCTTATCATTGCAATAGAGTGTTTTCTTTTGCAATTTAGGATTTCGCTTGCTCTGCTTTTTACAATGTATTACTCAAAATGCGATTGCTTCCACATGTACAGTGTAGAGCTTCCAAAAAAGAAATAAAAACAAACAAAGGCTATATATTTATTGAAGGTCATTTTCAAATTATTAGTTTATGACTTTATTTCATATTTATCTGTTCAGAAACGAAGAATACATCCAAACCAATTTTTCCTGCTCCCTGATATAATCACTCATTAGTGCATTTGTGCCTTCATCGTCGGCATCTGCAGACAAAGAAAGCAATTCCCGCTGAAGAATTATTATCGTTTGAAAAGAAGCTAAAATGTCTTCAACTGCTTTTATGCCATCACTCACCTGTACACTTTCTTGGATTTTTGAGGTAACGCGATAGTCTGCATAATTATGGCCTGGCGGGTGGCCTAAAGTTAAAATTCGCTCCGCAACTTCATCCATTTTCAATAGTAAGCCATTGTATAACTCCTCAAATTTCAAATGTAGCTCAAAGAATTTCTCCCCTTTAATATTCCAATGGTAACCCCTTGTATTTTGATAAAAAATTGAATAGTTTGCCAAAAGTTCATTCAATTTTTCGGCTAAATGTTTTACCTTATTTTTATCGAGTCCGATATTGTTTATATTTTCCATTTTTCTTTTTTTAGTTTATTTATAATTGAACAAGAGTTTCTTTTAAGTCTGCAATGCTAATCACCCAACGCTATTCCATTGAAACGCTATTTTTTAATGTAGGCCATACATTCTATTTCCACTTTGGCGCCTAACGCCAGTCCGTTTGTGCCGAAGGCACTTCTTGCAGGTTTGTCGTTTGGAAAGAATTTTGTGTATTCACTATTAAAATCAGGCCAGTCCTTCATATCTGCTAACATGCATGTGCATTTGATTATGTTGTCCATAGACGAACCGTGTTGTTCCAATATATTTTTAATGTTCATCATGGCTTGCCTGGATTCTGGAATAACGCCTCCTTCCACAAGTTTTAGCCCTACACTTCCCAGTTGGCCTGACACATAAATTACATCACCGTAAACAACCGCTTGCGAAAATGGAAGATTGAGCGCTAAAAATTCTTTAGATGCAACATATATTGCCTCTTTTGTTGAGCTTTTTTTCTGAGCTAAAGATGATGTCAGTGAAAAAAAAGTCATTATTATAAGTGCTATGTATTTCATAAAATAATATTTCTTTAAAAATATGGGGCTGTTTTAAGGCAGCCCCTTATATGGATATAATAATTATTAGTTTTTGGCGAATTTTTCAAGTTCAGTATTGAATTTTTCTGCTTCTTCAACATAAAGAGCATGACCGCTGTTCTCGAACTTCACAATGTAAGAATCTTTAATGCCTTTATTAAGTTCTTCAGCTAACGGGTATGGACATAACTTGTCCTGAGTGCCTTGAAATATGGCGGTAGGGATTGTAATTTTTGAAAGTACTGGTCGCAAATCAAGGTCTAATAAAGAACGCATAGATTCCGTAACCGCATAGGGCGACGCTTCTAAATTGATGTTCTCCAACCATTTTTCTACAGGTTTAGAAATATTACCTTCTTTGCCTACAAATGCACTACCAAGCCCGGCAATGAAATCTTCCCTGGCCGTCATAGTTTTTATAAGTAAACCATTCGCATCTGCTTCCGAAATACCGTATGCAGATGCTCCTCTTTGCTTCCAGGATGGTGCAGCAGCACCAAAAAGGGCCAATTTACTCACATGAGCTGCATCATATTTTGTTATGTAATGAATGACCACAGCGCCTCCCATTGAAAATCCACCCAGCACAGCATTTTGAATATTTAGTTTATCTAAGACTACTTTAATATCATCTGAGAAAACATCAAAATCATAGCGGCCATAAGGTTTATCTGATTTTCCAAAGCCTCTCAACGAAATTCCAATCACCCTGAATCCTTTACGACTTAAGTATTGGTATTGATACTCGTACATGGCATCACTTAAAGGCCAGCCATGAATTAAAACGATGGGTTGTCCTTCTCCAAGGTCGGTTACATGAAGTTTCACCCCTTTTTCTACTTCAATATATTCTGCTCTTCCTGCTGAAGCCGACACTCTTTTAGTTTGTGAAAACGAAACATTACTTAGTAATAATGTTGTGAATAATCCGATTGTTAACATTAAATTTTTCATCTTTTTATTTTTTTAAAATGTTAGTAATTTGATGAAGCAAAGTTGAAGTGAAAAGACCCGGCAATCAATGGACGCTTTTCGCTTTACATGGTACTTTTTTCTTTTTAAGCGTTTATGAATTCCAGTATGTCTTTGTTAATGGTAGCTGCTTCAGTAGTTGGCATACCGTGAGAGAACCCTGGATAGATAATTAATTTTCCGTTTTGTAATAGTTCGGCAGCTTTTACGGCAGTAGTTTCATAAGGAACGATTTGGTCATCATCGCCGTGTAAAACAAGCACAGGAATAGTTACACTTTTTAGATCGTCAGTGAAATCTGTTTCTGAAAACACTTTAATACAATCGTATTGCGCTTTAATACCACCCATCATGCCTTGTCTATACCAATTATCCTGGATGCCTTTTTTAATCTCAACACCCTCACGGTTATAGCCAAAGAAAGGAATGGTGATGTCCTGGTAAAATTGGGCCCGGTTGTGTTGTGTATTGTACCGAATATCGTCGAACACGGCTAATGGAACTCCGTTAGGATTGTTTTCATCGGCAATCATATAAGGGGTGATGGCGCTAATCAATACCACTTTGGCAACACGGTCTTTCCCGAATTGTGCCGCATAACGAATTGCTTCGCCACCCCCTGTTGAATGACCTACATGTATAACGTTTTTAAGGTCCAGGAATGCCACCAGTTCTGCTACATCAGCAGCATAGGTGTTCATGTCATTTCCCTGGAAGGTTTGTGTGGAACGGCCATGACCACGCCTGTCGTGTGCAATAACTCTGAAACCTTTTTCCAGGAAAAACATCATCTGGGCGTCCCAGTCATCAGATGACAGCGGCCATCCATGGTGAAAGAAAATAGGTTGTCCTTTTCCCAGGTCTTTGAAATAGATTTCTGTTCCGTCTTTTACTGTAAACTTGTTCATGATTTTTTATTTTAATTGTTTGTAATGATTTGATAAAGCAAAGTTGTTACAAATAAGAAGCTCCTGCAATGGACGGCTTTCCCTTTACATTGCACTTTTTCCTCTTCCTGCATCAACAGCAGGTTTCTAAAGCTATCAGCACCGGTTGTTGACATGGATCTAAAAGAAAAAGCACGACAATGATGTCGTGCTTTTCGAATAATTTTAGTGTTTGTTTGGTTCTAAAATTGTTTTCTAAATGATACCGGCGATAGCCCGGCCTGCCTGGTAAAAAACCGGATAAAATAGGCGTCGTCGTCATAATTGAGACTATAAGCGATTTCTTTTACAGTCATGGTCGTATGAGCCAACAGGCGTTTACTTTCCAGCATAATGCGGTCTTTGATAATATCGTTCGGTGTGCTTTTACTGATTAATCCTATTTTTTTGCTAAGGTTTTTTGGCGTTACAAATAACAATTCGGCATAGTCAGCAACCGTATGGCGTGTTTTATAATGTTGCTCCACCAGTTTACTGAACTTTCTCAAAAATTGAACATCTGATTGTTGGCTGTTATCGGCTAACTGATGTTGCTGTTTCCAGATCCTGGTGGATTTCAGTATGATGAGTTTTAATAAAGTACGAAGCATTTCTTCTGTACCCGTATCCTCATTCTTCATTTCAAATTGAATCTCTTCTATTATTTTCTGAATCTCTTTGGATTGCATTTCATTCAGCGCTATAAATGGTATTTCAAATACGTTGTTATAAAGAATACCATCACAGGCAACTTCCTGGTCATGGATTTCAATACAATAAAAATCCTTATTGAAATGAATTAACTGCCCGTCAATAGTTTCACATGGTTTTAAGATCACTTTCGGATTTACAAACAACAAGGCATCCGTTTCCATTTTGAATTCCTGGAAATCAACCTGGATAATCGCATTTTTCGGAATGAATAAAATTTTTATATGGTCATTGATAGACGTAAGCAACTTTTCTTCAAGCTCTAATTTGCTGAATGCTACATTCCCAAATTGCTTATATGAAAATTCTTTTATCATGTTTCAACTTTTATTTGCATTCCTTATTATACAAGGCATCCAAATTTACTTTAAAAGTAATTACTATGGATTTAGAATATAATCTGTATAATTTAATATGGACTGTCGATGTATAATGACTTTTATCAGACAATTTTCAGGGATTGAATGAGCTCGTTTTTAAATTCATAATGATAGGTCAGTACGAGCGGACTTCCAGGGAAATTCCCTGAAATTTCAGCTTCCAAAGTATGCCCGGTTTCTGAGTAATCAAGAGGTTTCATAGTTGCCTGATATTTTTTATTAGCCTCGTCTATCCACTTTTCTATTTCTTTTCTGCCTTTGTGCGTTTTGCCTTCATCAAAAACTACGGCTGTTTCGGTAAAACAATTTGCATAAGCAACGCTATCAAAGTTGTTTTGTGTTTTAAGTAAATCGCTAACTACTTTTGGTAAGTTCATTTTTTTATTTTTTAGGTATTATTAAATAGTTGGTACTGTGCCGCCGTCAATTACATATTCTGTGCCCGTTAAATATTTTGCTCTTGGCGAAACAAGAAAACCAACCAATTCGGCTACATCTTCTGGCTCGGCAGGTCTGCCATACGGTATTCCGCCCAATGCATCCATAACACTTTGTCGTGCTTCTTCTATAGTACTATTTGCGTTTCTTGCAATCTCGCCCAACCAGGCTTTGGATGCTGATGTATTTATCCATCCCGGCGAAACAGTCAGCACACGAACACCTTTAGGCGAAACTTCATTTGATAAACTTTTACTATAGTTTCTCAATCCTGCTTTTGCAGCTGCATAAGGCAAAGTAGAATCATACAAAGGCAAAATGCCCTGGATAGAAGCTATGTGAATAATAACACCGCTTTTTCGTACAATCATTTGTGGTAGAAATCCTCTGTCTAAACGAATGGGGGCAAGCAAATTAGCTTGTAGGGTTGATTCCCAATCTTCGTCAGTTAATACAGCAAAGCCGCCAGCAGGTGTTACTGAAGAACCAAGGTTGTTCACAAGAATGTCCAACTTTCCATAGGTTGAAAGCACTTCGCTAATTACCTTTTGTGCATCTTCTGCCTTGCTTAAATCGGAAGGAATGAAATGCAAATTGCTGTTTTCTTTTTCAGGTGTATTTCTTGCCGTAATAATAACGGTCGCACCTGCTTTTAAAAGTCGCTCTGCAATTGCGCTGCCTGCTCCTTTTGTACCTCCTGTTACCAAGGCAATTTTGCCCGATAATTCATTGTTGAAATTAAATTCTTGTTCCATTGATTAAATTATTTAGGTCAAAGTTGAGACTTATGTACAGTCCTTACAAGTACGGAATTACGATTCATATAGGGATAAATTGTTCCCCTATTGTTCAATTTGGTACATAGGATTACATTTGTTTTATGTACGAAAGAAAGATTTTGCCAAACCTGAATTGTGGTTTGGATTTAATAGGCGAAGTGCTATATGGTAAATGGAAAATCCGTTTGTTGTGGTTTATCAACGAGGGACATAAACGTCCAAGCGAACTGCAACGAAAAATTCCGGATGCAACACGGCGTGTACTGAATATCCAGTTGAAAGAGTTGGAAGAGCATGAATTGATCACAAAGAAAATCTATCCTGTGGTACCGCCAAAAGTAGAGTACAGTCTAACTGAATTTGGCAAAACCGTAATACCAGTCATTGCTGCATTAGGTATTTGGGCCGACAAAAATGAAGAGCATTTACGGTCAGTTATAATAAAAAGCTTAACATCTGAAAGTAATTAGTTTGTTTTGAAGCGAGACGCTTTCTGCACCGGGTCTCCATAGATGCTCTTTGCATACGCAACAGACTCTTTAAACAAATCTCTCTGTTTAACCTGATTTGTGCTGGGCACAACGTTACCCATCTCCGGGAATTTAGATAATACCGGCCCGTTCTTCGTTTGTTTGATCACAAACTTTTTCCCGATAGATCCCTGGAGCATGCTTAAAGGAAAGGGAATGGTTTTCTTTTTCATAGCATGAATGGTTGTTCTTCATACTAAATTTCACAACAAATTTTCACAAGAACAAGGGGTCATACAATTTGATATGTTTTGGTGGGTTTTGTTGATTACATAGCAAAAGGCGAAGGATACCTTTGGTGGAGAAAATGCCGGGCGCTATATTTGAATATATTTCAACAACAGGCAATGAATGCATCCCCTTTGTCATTGCAACATTGAAACCAGCATCCCCTTCAGCCATACCAACGTTGAGCGTTATGCGAACTAACTTACCAATAACTAAAGCAATGGCAGAAGATAAAGAAAATGAAACTATAGACAGCCCGGAAAATACTCCACCCGGCAATCCGTCGGAAGAAATAACGCCTGCACAACATACAGAAGCCAATCAATCAACTCAAGAAACCGAACAGATGGAAGTACATCATCATGCGCATCACGAAGGAAAGAAAAACTGGAAATCTTATTTCTGGGAATTTTTAATGTTATTCCTGGCCGTATTCTGTGGATTCCTGGCAGAATATCAATTAGAACATAAGATCGAGAAAGACCGGGAACTGCAGTTTATTCAATCGCTGACAACCGACCTGGGCGATGATGTAAAAAGCCTGAAAGAGATGATCGAACAGGAACATCGGGGCATTAAATACCTGGATACCCTGGTTGACCTGCTCAATGATCCCCAGCTTGCCAAACAACATGGCGACCAACTTTACTATGTGGCCAGGATTGGCCCGAGGTCTATTCCTTTTGCCAATAACAACCGTACATTCGACCAATTAAAAAACTCCGGTGGCTTCCGGCTCATCAGGAAAATGGATGCCTCTAATCATATCATGGGTTACTATAACCAGTTTTCCTGGATCCGGCTGCTAGAGGATAATTATAACCATGAGTTTGATAATTTTAAACAGGTTGCAGCCAAAATTATTGACCCGCTCATCTTAAGAAGACAGGAAGCCGACAATGGAACCATTGAACGAAGTACGGATAACCCCGCTCTCAGAACCTATGATACAGAAATGCTGAAAGAGCTGGCCTATCATGCCGTGCAGATGAATGGCTCGAGGCGATCGAAACTATTGTTATTCGAAAAGTTGATGAAAAGCGCTGAAGACTTAAACATTTATTTAGAAAAAGAATACCATCTCGATTAACGGATGGCCTGCCTCAAACAGCAAATTTTCCAATTTCATACTTCTGAAGATTAAAGAATAGTAGCTTCAG
>ERZ795056.4429-NODE-4429-length-14544-cov-4.794396_pt1 | contig 14544 bp, 8 predicted proteins | sample MGYA00375140_ERZ795056 | MGnify/ENA primary metagenome ERZ795056 (study PRJEB30185, sample SAMN05720227) | activated sludge metagenome | isolation source: Anaerobic digester | place: USA | collected 2015-03-09 ...
GTCGAGGATCTTCTGCAGCTCCTCGGGCAGCGAGACGTTCTGCAGCGTCACCGTGTCCAGGCTCAGGCCGATGCGGGCGAACTCGGGCGCGGTCGCGGTCTTCAACTGCGCGGCGAATTCCACCTGGTTGGCCGCGAGGTCGAGGAAAGCCACGCCGGACTGCGCCACCGCGTCGGAGATGTGCTGCAGCATGAAGCCGCGCAACTGGCCGTCGAGGTCCGCCACCGTGTAGGTTTCGCGCGTGCCGGAGATCTCCTTCATGAACAGCTTCGGATCGACCACGCGCCAGGCGTAGTTGCCAAACGCGCGCAGCCGCACCGCGCCGAAGTCCTTGTCGCGGATCGTCACCGGCTGCTGCGTGCCCCAGCGCTGGTCGAGCTGCTGGCGGGTGCTGAAGAAGTAGACATCGCTCTTGAAGGGCGACGCGAACAGCTTGTCCCAGTTCTTCAGGTTGGTCAGCACCGGCAGCGTCTGCGTCGTCAGCGTGTGGCGGCCGGGGCCGAACACGTCGGCGACCTGGCCCTCGTTGACGAAGACGGCCATCTGCGACTCGCGCACCGTCAGCACCGCACCGTTCTGGATTTCGTTGTCGGCCATCGGGAACCGCCACGCGACGGTGCCGTCGCCGGACTCGGTCCACTCCAGGACATCGATGAACTGCTTCTTGATGAAATCGAACAATCCCACAGCACACTCCTGATCACATCTGATGTGATGGCTGATCAATCCAGGGGAACCCATAGGGGTTCGGACAGGCAGACGCCCCGGGGAGATTCTCGTACAACGGGAACCATTGTCACACCACGCACTGGAGCCATACCGTGGAACAAGACCTCGTCGAGCCGCCCGCCGCTGCACGCACCCTGCCCATCCGGTTCACCGCGTCGGGCAGCGAGTATTTCCGCATCTGGATCGTCAACCTGCTGCTGATGATCTGCACGCTGGGCCTGTACACGCCGTTTGCCAAGGCACGGCAGTTGCGATATTTCCACGAGAACACGCTCATCGACGGCGCCCCGCTGGCCTTCCACGGTGATCCGTGGCGGATGCTGCGCGGCTACCTGCTGGTCGGTGGGGCGGCGCTGGTGTATGCCGCGCTGTCGCATTTCTGGCCGCTGGCGGGGGCGGCGCTGCTGCTGCTGATGGCACCGGCCTGGCCGTGGCTGATGCGTTCGGCCCTGCGCTTCCGGCTCGGCCAGACGAGCTGGCGCGGTCTGCGCATGCGCTTCGAGGGCAGTGTCGCCGACGCCTACCGCGTGTTCTGGCCGATCGCCGTTCCGCTGGCCATCACCATCGTCACGCAGGCGCTGATCGCCCCCACCGCCGAAGCGGACGAGGCGGCCGACGCCGTGGAGGCCGCCGCGCCCTCGCTGGCAATGCTGGGCCTCATGGGGATCGCCACCTTCTCGACGGTCTGCATGGCCCCGTGGATCCACTGGCGCCTGAAGGTCTACCAGCACAACCACTACGCGCTGGCCGACGAACACACCCGGCTGGAGGGCGTGCGCGGCTGGGACTTCTACAAGGTCCAGCTCGGTCTCCTTGGCGTCTCGCTGTTGTGCTCGCTCGTGATCGGCGCGCTGGTCGCCCTGACGATGTTCGTGGTGCCGGCGGCGCTGGTGGTCGTCGGCCCGGTGCTCTACCTGCTGCTGCTCGCCGTGGCCTATGCCTACATGACCGGGCGGTTCCAGGACCTCGTCTGGGGCCACACCCGCAGCGCGCATGTGCAGTTCCACAGCCGCCTGTCGGTGTCCTCGCTGACCTGGCTGACGCTGAAGAACAGCCTGCTGACGGCCATCACGCTGGGACTGTACTGGCCATTCGCCGCGGTGGCGACGACGCGGATGCGGCTGTCGGCGGTGTCGATCGAGGTCAGCCGCCCGGTCGAGCAGCTCATCGGCGAGGCCCGCGACGCCGCGGCGGACGCCACTGGCGAGGCGGCAGGTGACCTGCTGGGCTTCGATGTCGCCCTCTGACACCGCCCCCTCCGCCAACGCCGGCACGCTGACCGCCCCGGTCGTCTACTTCGACGGCCGGCAGGCGACCGCCCACCCGGTGCGACTGGTACTGACGGGCGGGCGGCTGCACATCCTCGGCGACGCCCCGGACGGGCCGATCGCGCTCGACCACGAGGCCCGGCGGCTGACGTGGCCCGAACGCCAGCGCCACGGCCCGCGGGTGATGCTGCTGCCGGGTGGGGGGCAGCTCCAATGCACCGATGGCGCCGCCTGGGACCGCTGGGCCGCCCACCACCAGCTCGGCCGCAGCCTGGCGGTGCGGCTGCAGCAGAGCTGGCGGGGCACGGCCGCGGCGCTGGTGCTGTGCCTGGCGGTGCTGGGGATCGGCTACACGCACGGGTTGCCGGCCGTGGCGGGCGTGGTGCTGTGGAAGCTGCCGACCTCGGTCGATGCCACGCTGGGCGAGGCGGCGCTGGCCGAGATCGACACACGCTGGCTGGCCCCGAGCCGGGTGCCGCTGGCGCAGCAGGCCCGGCTGCGCGACGCCTTGGCAAACGCCCTGCAGCGCCACGCCCAGGCCACGGGCGAACCGGTCCCGACCTGGCAGCTTCACTTTCACCGCAGCCGCGACAAGGTGCCCGGCGCTAACGCCTTCGCGCTGCCGGGCGGCACGATCGTCGTGACCGACGAGCTGGTCGAATTGCTGAACGACCGGGAGGACGTGCTGCTGGGCGTGCTGGCCCACGAGATGGGGCATGTGCGCCACCGGCACGGCATGCGGCAGGTGGTGCAGAGCGGTCTGCTGGGGGCCATCGGCGGGGTGCTGCTCGGCGATGTCAGCTCGGTCATCGGCTCGGTGCCGGTGCTGCTCGGCCACCTCGCCTACTCGCGGGCCTTCGAGCGACAGGCCGACGACGAAGCGATCGCCTTGCTGCGGGCCGGTGGGGTCTCGCCCGCGGTGATGACGGTGCTGTTCGAGCGACTGCAGCAACGCAACGAAGGCCAAGACCCGGACAGCAGCCCCTTGTCCATCGCCTTTGCCAGCCACCCGCCTGACGCCGAACGCATCGCCCGCTTCCAGGCGGCCACGACGGACACCACGACTGGTAACAGAAACAGCCATTAGGAAATACCTTTCCCCCCCTCCAGAGGAGAGGCAAGCCCCCCGCTTGTCGCTAGAGTCGTTCGGCATAACGTCACGCGAATCATCAGCAAATCAACAAGCCAACAAGCCACTGGATGGGGGGCCGCCAATGGACACGACGTACAGGGAACAAGGCAAGGCGCGGGACCGGGACACCGCGCCATCTGGGACGGTGTCCCTGCAAGCCGACCTCTTCGGCAGCAGCACGAGACCCGCACAGATCGTCGAGCTGCAGCTTGTCGAGGACCGGCTGGTCGTCCGCGGCCAGCAGTTCGTGCAGCACATCCCCGCCCGCCAGGTCCACTGGCCGGTCACGGCGGACGGGGGCACCTGCCTGCTGGAGCTGCCCGACGGCACACTGCTGCACTGCCGGGCGGACCCGCTGCTGAGCGCCTGGACCCACGCTGCCCGCGCCGCACAGGCCGCACCGAAACGCCGCCTGCAGCATGCCGCCCTGGCGCTGGCCACAGCCGCGCTGGTCTGGACGGGCCTGCCGACCGCGGCCGAGTCGCTCCTGCCGCAGGTGCCGCGCCAGATCGATCGCCACGTCGGTCAACGCCTGCTGGACCGGCTCGACGCCCAGTGGCTTCAACCCAGCCAGCTCCCCGCGCAGGACCAGCAACACTGGCGCCAGCGGCTGACCGACGCCGTGACCCAGGTCTGTCCGGCCACGCGGCTGCCGGACTGGAACCTGCAGTTCCGCCACGGCCGCGGTGAGGATGCCAGCATCGGCGCCTTCGGCCTGCCCGGCGGCACGGTCGTGCTGCTCGACGACCAGCTCGGCCGCGGCACGCTCAACGCGCTCTGCAACGAACTGGGCCAGCTCCAGCAGCGCCAGGGCATGCGCATGCTGGCGCGCCACCAGCCCGTCTCGCTGCTGATGGGCGTGGCCTTCGACGATTTCAGCTCGACGGTGGCCGTGGCGTGGCCGGTGCTGGCGCAGTACCTGCCCCTGGGCAAGGTCCACGGGACCACCTCCCCGCTCGGCGCTAACCGAGTCGCCCACCGCTGACATCCCCAATAATGGGGACGACAGGACGCCCCAAGTCCGCGTAGATTGACCTCCCTCTGTCGGTTCGTTTTTTCATATTTTTCATGACAGGTCATGAACAGTCATGAACAGCAAGGGAGCTGTCATCCATGCCAGACAAGAACGCCAGCATCCAGTTGGCAGGTATCACCAACCTCAGCCTGATGGCGCCCGTCAAGCGCGGCTTCGTCGAGGGCTTCGAGACCCTCACCCACGTCGCCCGCCTGCAACTGGTCCTGAACACACTCAATGGCATCCGCCAGGCAGCCCGCGAATCGTCGATGCCGCTGTCGCCGTTTCCCGACCCGGTCGGGCGGTTCGACATCGTCCACTTCTTCCGCTTCGCCATCGTGCCGCCGGACGCCGAAGCGCGCGCCGCCGGCCATGACCGCCACCACCTGTTCCTCAGCGTGACCTTCGACGGCGGGTGGGAGCCGTACATGCGCGTCATCTGGCGCGACCTGGGCACGCTGCTGGACCTGATGCTGTGCCACTGCGAGGGCTACCCGCTCGCCCACGCCAGCGCGTGCGATACCTACCTGAAGTGGGTGCGCGACAGCGAGGTCAAGGGCGGATTCTTCTACGCCGAGTCGGCCACGACTGTGCTGGACCAGCGTCTGATGAAAGCCCTGGTCACCCCGCCGGGACTGGCCACCCCGCCGGTCCGCGACAGCGCCACGCTGATCCGGCTCGCCACCGCCCTGCCGCCGCCCGTGCGCCACCAGATCGCCACCACCGCGCTGCGGGCGATCCGCACCTTCCACGCCCTGAAAAACAGCTTCCCGAACAACGCGGCCGGCGACGAAGGCCTGCTGCACCGTGGGATGAACGACGTGCTGCGCGAGGTGCGCACCATCGGGCTGGCGCGGCTGCTGGACCCGGCGGACGGGCTGCGCACGCTGTACGGGCCGGTGATCGAGTGGTTCGACCAGGCCGGCCCTCCCAGCGACGGCACCGCGCTCCCTCCCACCGCCGCTCAGATCCCGCTCGGTGACCTCCAGGGTGGCATCCTGAGCAGCCCGACCGACACGACCCACGGCGCGCTGGTGCTGATGCGGGTGACCCACGCAGCCCACGCGCTGGAGGCGCTGGCCCGCTGGCCCATCTGCACCGAGGCCGACAGCGGCACCCGGCTGCGCATGCGGCTGAACGTCGCGCTGACCTGCGCCGGCCTGAAGGCGTTGAAGCTGCCCGCGGAGCGACTGGCCCACCTGCCGCAGGAATTCATCGACGGCATGGACGCCCGCGCCGGCGTGCTCGGCGACCTGTACGGCCAGCACCCGGACCGCTGGCAGCCCCCGCGCCTGCACGGCAACGACCCCACCGCACCGCGCATTGCGCTGTCGAGCGTGCATGTGGTCGTCCAGTTGCGGGGCGCGTTCCCGGCCGGACCGCGGCCTGTCCCGGTCGGCACGCTGCACCCCAGCCTGAAAGCCGAGATCGAGCACCTGCAGGCGCCCGACACCGGCCTGAAGGTGCTGGCCGTCGAGCCCATGCACCGCCGCCTGGTCGGGTCCGACAAGGCCATCGCGCAGGAGCATTTCGGGTTCCAGGACGGCTTCAGCCAGCCCAGCCTCGCGCAAGACCCGAACCGGGTGCGGTGGAGTGACACAGTCCCGCCCGGCGAGTTGCTGCTCGGTCATCCCAATGGCCGGGGAGACACGCGCGTGCCTTCCGCGCCGGATGAACTGCTGGACAACGGCAGCTTCCTGGTGATCCGCAAGCTCGCACAGCAGGTGGAGCGGCTCGACCGGCTGATCGCAGCCCAATGCCAGGCGCTGCAGGCGGTGCATGGCGCGGACGCCCCCGACGCCGCCACGCTGCGCGCCCTGATGATGGGCCGTCGGCAGGACGGCACGCCGCTGGCCATCCCGCCCGCGCCCGGCCAGCACCCGAACGACTTCGACTACCGGGAGCCGGGTGCGGGCGTGGCTGCGGGTGCGCCCGCGCCGACAGAGAAGCGCTGCCCCTTCCAGTCGCATGTCCGGCGCGCCAACCCGCGGGACGTGACCGACCCGCTGAACCCGATGCCCCGCCTGGCACGCCGCGGCATGTCCTACGGTCCGGAGCCCGCGCCGGACGGCACCGCCGCCGGTGAGCGCGGCCTGTTCTTCATGGCCTACAACGCCAGCATCGCCGAGCAGTTCGAGGTGATCCAGCGCTGGATCAGCGGCGGCAACCGCAGCGGCCGGCTGTCGTGGCAGAGCGACCCGTTCCTCGGCGTCCCGGTGCCGGGCGTGTCGCGCAGCTTCCAGTTCACCTACCGCGACAAGCCGATGACGATCGACCTGGGCAGCGCCCCGCTGGTCGAGCTGCGCTGGGGGCTCTACCTGTTCGTGCCGTCGATGAAGGCGCTGCGGTCGATGCGCCACTGGGTCGCCACCCCCGCGCCTCAGCCCGCCACGCCACGCCCGCCGACCGACTTCACTTACTGGAAGCAGCGGCTCGAAGACACCGCGCTGCGGGACGCCGCCTGGGCGGTCGTGCGCGCGCAACCCGGCGGCGTGCTGCGCACCGAGTACGGCGTGCTGGTCGGCAGCAAGGCCGCGGTGATGGAGGTCTTCCTGGACGCCCAGCAGCGCTATTCAGTGCAGGGCTACGGAGAGCGCATGCGGGCCTCGGTCGGGCTCGGGTACCTGGGTCAGGACGGCGACAACGGCCACGAGGACACTGCGCCAGCCGTCAACGCCGCCATCGAGCGCATCCGCGAAGACCAGGCGTACGACGAGACCTACCGCCTGACCGCCGCCCGGCTGACCGCGCTGCGCTCGGCGCTGCCCGCGGCCGAGGCGGCGCTGGGCGTGCCGATCGACCTGCCGGAGTTGTGCGAAACCGTGCTGGGGCAGCTCTGCACGCAGTGGTTCGGGCTGCCCGACCCGCAAGGTGCGTACATGACGCTCGGCCCGTGGAGCCCCGAGTCGAAGACGGTGCCGACCTGCCCGGGTCACTTCGTCTCGGCGACGAAATTCATCTTCTCGCCACGCCCGAGCGACTCCGTGCAGCAGCACGGTCGCCACCAGGGCCGCCTGCTGCGCGACATGGTGACCGAGTTCCTGCGCCAGCAGCCCGCGTCGGCGTTCGGCCCGCTGACCCGGGACATCGTCAACGCGCTGGGCGGGGGCACGGTGACCGCGGCCAACGCCGACCTGCTCGGCCGCACTGTCACCGGGATCATGCTGGGGTTCGGCCCGACGGTGCTGGCCAACCTGCGCGCGGTGCTGTACCGCTGGGTGAGCGACCGCAGCCTGTGGGATGTGCAGGCCAGCCTGCGCGACGGCGGCGGCGCGCGGCCGACGTCATACGTGCCGGCCAACACCTGCCTGCGCAAGCCGCTGACCGACGCGCTGATGGGCCGCCCCGCCCCCGAGTCGGTCTGGCGCACGGCACGCGAGGACCACCGCCTGGCGGGCGTGGAGATCCGCGAGGGTGACCGGCTCGTCGTCGGCATCGCGTCGGCCACCCAGGCCGATCTGGCCGCCGGGAACCGCGATCACTACACCGTCTTCGGCGGCAGCCGCACCGCGGGCGACTGGCCGGGCGAGGCCGCACCACTGCACGCCTGCCCCGGCTACAGCATGGGCATGGGCGTGATGCTCGGCCTGTTCAGCGCCCTGCTGGACGCCGGCACGCTGCGCTCGACCAGCTCGCCGAACACGCTGGTGCTCAGCCCGTGAGGCGGCGGAGTTCGCGGGCCTGAGCGAGGTGCCAGGGCATGGCCATCGACTCGAACGCGGCTTCGGCCGGATCGAGCCAGCGCCGTGCCTGCGTCGGCGACTCGAAGCGACAGGCGATGCGCGCGGCGTACCACTGCGTCACCGCCAGTTCGTGGGCCGAGTCGCGCGCATGCGCCACCCGCAGCGCCAGCGCCAGCGCCCGCTCGGCCCGCGCCTGCTCCCCCGCTTGCGCCGCGGCCCAGGCCATCGCCCGCGCCGCCATCGCGCCGCCGAGCAGGTCACGCTGTTGCCGCCCGCGCCGCAGCGCCCGCGCCGCGTGCCCCCGCGCCTCGACCAGCCGCCCTGCGCTGACCAACCCATCGGTCAGCCAACCGTGGTTGAGCGACTCGAACAAGCCACCTTCGCGCGGCGCCAGCCAGGCGGTGGCTTCGATGACCTGCTGCAGCGCGGGGCAGGAAGGTTGCAGCATCCACTGCGCGTAGCCGCCCGCGGCCCGGCTCATCGAGAAGGAAAACAGACTGCGCACCTGCTCGCCGATCTGGTAGGCCTCGGCCGCCGTCTGGCGCGCTTCCTCCCAGCGTCCCTGCCACAGCAGCACCGCCGCCCGCCAGCCCCGGATCGACGCGCCGACCTCGTGCAGCGTGTCGCGCACGGCGTCCAGCGCCTCGTCGAACAGCGCATCCGCCTGCGCGAAATCGCCCCGGTCGCCCTGGACCGCGGCCATGCAGGCCAGCGTGTAGGCCAGCCCCACCGCCGGTCGGTGGCCCGAGCGGTGGTGGCGCTTGATGTCGGACGCCTCACGCAGCAAGCTGAGCGCCGAGCCGTAGTCCGCCGACGCCGCACACGCCTGTCCGAGCGTGGCGCAGATCTGCACCGCCAGCGGCTCGTCACCGACTTGCCGCGCCAGCGCCAGCGCCCGCTCGCCCTGCGCCACACAGAGGCGGGATTCGCCCAGCGCGTAGTGGAGGTAGGCCAACCAGTACAGCGCCTTGGCCTGCACCCCCGCGTCCTCGGTCAGCGCCGCCAGCTCCACCGCCCGGCGGAACAGCTTCAAGTCCTCGCGCGACGCATCGAACACGCAGGCCAGCCCCAGCCGCTGCGACAGCCGGATCCAGTGCAGCATCCGCTCGCGCGACGGCGGCAACTGGTCGAGCGCCCTCAGCGCGGCGCGGTACTGCAGCCGTGCCCGGTCGAGTGACGACGCCGACAGGGCCTTGTCGCCGGCCAATTCAGCGAACCGAGCCGCCTGCTCCGCCTGTCCCGCCGCCCCGTAGTGGTAGGCCAGCACCTCCAGCGACTCGTCGGAATCCCCCGGCGGCCGGTGCTGCTCGATGGCCTCGGCGATGCGCAGGTGCATCGCGCAGCGCTGGTGCAGTCCGACCGAGTCGTAGATGACATCCCGTGTGAGGCCGTGCTTGAAGCGCAACGTCTGTGCCCGCTCGCCCGGGAAGATGAAATCGAGTTCAGCCAGCGCCCGCACCAACGGGTGGTCGCTGCCACAGCCGGTGACCACCTCCAACAGCCACGCCGGCACCACGTTGCCGATCACCGCCGCCGCGCGCAGCAGCTCGATCTGGGTCGCCGGCAGGCGCGACAGGCGCGACTCGATCAGGATGTCCAGCCACGCCGCGCTGCCGTGCGGGCGGCCGGGCGGGCGACTGCCATCCTGCTGCGCCATCGCCATCGAGTGGCACAGCTCCTCGATGAACAGCGCGTTGCCACCCGCGTAGTGCTGCAGGGTCGCGGCTTCGAACGGGTCAAGGCCCGGCAGGAGGTGCTGCACGGTCTGCGCCACCTCGGCCTCGTTGAACGGCTGCAGCGGCAACAGCTCGGCCCCGAGCTGGCTGAGGTCGGGCGCGCTCAGCTCACGCGCGGTGATCAGCACCAGGATCCGGGTCTTCTCGACCGCACGCACGGCGGTCAGCACCTGGCGCGACGCCTCGTCCGCCCACTGCCAGTCGTCCAGCGCCAGCACCAGTGGCTGCTGCGCAGCCAGCGCCACCAGCAGGTCGCGCAACGCACTCACCAGCGCCTCGGCCACCAGCCGCCGCGGCGGCGCGCCGAACACCGCTGCCGGGTCCGGCAGCGACAGCGCCCGCAACAGCGTGGCGCGGTGGACGGCGAGCCGGGGGTCGATCTCGGTCAGGCGTTGCTCCACCTGCGCCGCCGCGTGGTCCGTGGGCTGACCATGCACCAGGTCGAACAGGCTGCGCAGCCCCTGCAGGAAGGGCTGGAACGGCTCGGCGCTGAGCGTGCTCTCGCAATCGCCACGCACCACCCGGCAGGTCGGCAGCGACAGCCGCGACAGGAACTCCTCGACCAGCCGCGTCTTGCCCACACCCGCCGGCCCCAGCACCGCCACGCCGTGCGACCGACCCGCCTGCACCCGCCCCAGCCGCTGCGCCAGCAGCGCCAGCACCTCCGCCCGCCCGATGAACGGCAGCAGGCTGCGCCGGCGCCGGGCCTGCTGGCGCCCCGACGCACCCGCCTGGCCCAGGATGCGGTAGGCCGACATCGGCTCGGCGCGGCCCTTCAGCGTGACGTACAGCCGCGCGCTGGTGTCGAAATAGCGGAACTCCGGCCCGAGCGTTTCCTCGCTGACCAGGATCTCGTCGCGCCCGGCCGCCTCCGACAGGCGGGCGGCGATGTTCGGCACCAGCCCCAGCAGCTCGAACCGGCCGCGCACCACGTCACCATCGTCGATCAGCACCAGCCCGGAATGGATGCCGGAATGCAGCGCCAGCACCGCCCTCGTCCCGGTGCCCGTCTCCGGCGTCATGGCACGCACGACGGCGTGCAACTCCAGCACTGCCTGCGTGGCCCGGCGGGCGTCGTCCTCGCGTGTTTCGGGGTGGCCGAAGATCGCCAGCACCCCGTCGCCCTGGACCCGCACCACCGTGCCACCGTGGCGGGCCAGTACCGCCTGGTACGCATGCCGCAGGTCGGTCAGCATCGCCGCGTACCACTCCGCCTCCATCGACGTGCTCAGCGCGGTGGAGCTGCACAGGTCCGAGAACACGAGGGTGAGGTAACGGCGGCGCCCGCCCCCGGTGGGGTTCAGCGCCGTGGCGGTCTGGTCATTCATGGGTTCCCGATTCGTTTTTATGGAGCGGATGGCCGACAGCGCCAATTATTCGGTACAGCACTGCGCCAAGAATGTCCTCAACTCGTAGGACGCTCCTTGCCCGGACGCAATACCGTTCCATGTGAAAAAACGTAAAAATCAGACAAGGTTGAATCGTGATTTTTTTCACACATCAAGGCAAGCAGTACCTGCCCATGAAAAATCTCTCTCCTGACACTTCACCCTCGTTGCTGGGGCTGCGCTCGATCCGGCTGCTGGCCGGGCTGCCCGACGCCGTGCTCGCGGACATTGCCCAGGTGGCCCAGTTCCGGCGCTACCGACGCGGCCAGACCGTCGTCCACCGGGAAGACCCCGAACGCGACCTGTGCCTGATCAGCGCCGGACACGTGCGCGTGATCATGCTCTCGCCGAGCGGCCGCGAGGTTCGCTTTCGCGACATCCCAGCCGGGGGTGCGTTCGGTGAAATCGCGGCACTTGACGGCCAGCCGCGCTGCGCCACGGTGATGGCGCTGGAGGACACGCTGCTGGTGCGGATCGGCCCGGACCTGCTCGGACCGCTGCTGCAGCGCCACTGGCCAGTGTGCGAGCGGCTGCTGTGCGGACTGGCGTTGTCGCTGCGCCACCTGACGGAGCGGGTCTACGAACTCAGCGCACTGAGCGTGCAGCAGCGGCTCGTCACCGAACTGCTGCGTCAGGCCAGCCCCTCGCTCGACGACGATCCCCGCGCCTGGCTCGATCCGGCCCCCCGCCACGCGGACCTGGCTGCCACCATCGGCACCACGCGTGAACAGGTCAGCCGCGAACTGGCGGCGCTGGCACGCGACGGGCTGGTGCGCCGAGAGCGTGGCCGGCTCTGCGTGCTCGACCTGTGCCGCCTGTCGGACCGGCTGGAAGGGTGGCCGCAGGCGGCTTGAGCACCTCTCAAGAAACAATTTGATTCAATTCAGGCGTGAGTTTTGTCACCGGCGCCAAGCAAACGGTCCTCCTAGACTGGGTCCATCGATGAACCGATGAACCCGACGGAGCCCCACCGTGACCTCAGCGCCGACAGTGTCCCTGGACGTTCCGGGGAACCTGGCCGACATCCTCACCGCCACCCGGATGCTGCTGGGAGCGTGGGACGCGACGCTGCACCAATGGGAAACCCCGGCGGCGCCGCACCCGCCCGGCCCGGTGCTCACGCCCGAACAGGCGCTGCAGGCCCAGGCCACCCGCCGCACCGCGCTGCCCACTGCACGGTCAGGCTCGGCAACGCTGGCGGGCGACCCGACAGCCGATCCTCCTGCGACTTTGCCCAATACCTTGGCCGCCGCCTCACCAGCGACGCTGAGCGTGCAGATGCTAGACGGGCTGCAGGTCTGGGTCGGCGCCGAGCCGGTGCAGGACCTGCCGCGCGGCAAGGCGCGGGCGCTGTTGATGTTCCTGCTGCTGCACCGGCGCCGACCGACCTCGCGCTCACGCCTGTGCAGCCTGTTCTGGCCGGACGCGGACCCGGCCTCGGCGCGCAACAACCTGAATGTGGTGCTGCACCGCATCCGGCGCCAGTTGCACGACCCGGCCCTGCTGCAGCACAGCGACGACGGCTACCAGATCGTCACGACGGGCGAGGTCTGGCTGGATGTCGAACAGTTCGAGCAGCAAGTGGCGCTCGCCGAACAGGCCGATGCCATCGGCGACACCGCCCGCGCCATCGCCCACCACGAACTCGCCGCGACGCTCTACCGCAGCGACCTCGTCGACGAGAGCGAACACGAGCGGGTGCTGATCGCCCGCTCGCAACTGCTGCGCGACCAGCTCAACCAGGTGCTCGGGCGCCTCTCGGGGCTGCGCGAGGACCGCGGCGACCTGCACGGCTGCCTGCGCACGACCCAGCGCCACCTGGGCCTCGATGAGTGCAACGAGGCGGCGCACCGGCGGCTGATGCGCTGCTACGCCCGCCTGGGCCAGCCGCAGCTCGCCGAGCGCCAGTACCGGCAGTGCCTGGCCACGCTGCGCCGCCAGCTCGGCCTCAACCCCGACGCCGAGACCACCGACCTCTACCGCCGCATCACGCGCCGCGAAGCCGTCTGAGTCCACCAGACCGGTCAGGCCGCGCCCAGTCCAGGCCATGACGCCGTGCGTCCGTGCGCTTAACCGACCACTCCCTCCGCGCTAACCGCTGGCGCAACCGGGTCGCCATCAAACCGCTAACTGCCGGCTTCCACAGTCAATTCCGTCGGCAGCCACTGCCTCCAGGCAACCGGCGAACCCGATCAGCAAGCCCATCAACCGTTCCCAAGGAGTTCATCATGGCCAATCCTTTCACCGTCATCGTCGAAGAAGGTCTGCCCCTGTTCGATGTCGCCCCGACCGCGGTCGCAACCGTCTCCGAACTGCCCCCGGGTGGCCCGTTTCCGCCGGTGCTCAACCCGGTCCACAGCATCCGATCGGACCAGACCTGGGGCGTGCAGGTCAAGTGGGCGACCCACGGCCCGCTGAGCCCGCTGCTGGCTGGCAGTTGGGAAGTCACCGTCTACATGGACCGCATGGGCGGCGGGTCGTTCGCGCTGCCTGGCAACGCGCAGTCCACCGCGCTCGTGGCCACCTCGCCCGCGAACTACACGGTGAACTTCACCTTCCCGGCCGGCGTCGTCCCTGCTGGCGCCTACCGGATGGCCATCACCATCACGATGCGCGGCCCGGGCCCCGGTTTTGTGCCCGGGCCGGTGGGTGGCGTCGGTGACGGCCCGCTGCTGCAGTTCTACAACGCCGCCTGAACCACCGCCTCGCTGACCGACAGGCCGCCGCCCACCACGGGCGCGCGGCCTGTCGGCATGGTGCGGTCGGTAAAATCATCCGATTCACCCGATTCCACCGCACCGAGTCCGCCCCCATGCCCTTCTCCCAGCTCACCGCCCTCACCGCCCTGTCGCCGCTCGATGGTCGCTACGCCGGCAAGGTCACCGCCCTGCGCCCGCTGCTGAGCGAGTTCGGCCTGATGCACCGCCGCGTGCAGGTCGAGATCGAGTGGTTCATCGCGCTGTCGGACGCGGGCTTCAGCGAATTCCCGGCGCTGTCCGAAGCCGCACGCGGCCTGCTGCGCTCGCTCGTCATCCACTTCAAGGAAGCCGACGCGCAGGCGATCAAAGACATCGAGAAGACCACCAACCACGACGTGAAGGCGGTCGAATACTGGATCAAGCGCCGCATCGCCGGCCACACCGAACTGGAGCGCATGGGCGAGTTCGTCCACTTCGCCTGCACCAGCGAGGACATCAACAACACCAGCCACGCCCTGATGCTCAAGAGCGCGCGGGACGAGGTGATGCTGCCGATGCTGGACAAGGTGATCGCCAAGATGACCGCGCAGGCGCAGCAGTTCGCCGCCGTGCCCATGCTCAGCCGCACCCACGGCCAGACCGCCAGCCCGACCACCGTGGGCAAGGAAATCGCCAACGTCGTGGCGCGCCTGAAGAACGCCCGCGCGCGCATCGCCGACGTGAAGCTGCTGGCCAAGATGAACGGCGCGGTCGGCAACTACAACGCGCACCTGTCGGCCTACCCCGAGCACGACTGGGAAGCTTTCAGCCGCCGCGTCATCGAAGGCCCGCTCGGCCTGACCTTCAACCCGTACACCATCCAGATCGAGCCGCACGACTACATGGCCGAGCTGT
>ERZ795056.4431-NODE-4431-length-14537-cov-25.295746_pt1 | contig 14537 bp, 7 predicted proteins | sample MGYA00375140_ERZ795056 | MGnify/ENA primary metagenome ERZ795056 (study PRJEB30185, sample SAMN05720227) | activated sludge metagenome | isolation source: Anaerobic digester | place: USA | collected 2015-03-09 ...
GGCTCGCTGGGCAGCTCCATCTCCAGCTGCTCGCCTTGGTACTGCTCCGGCAGGAACTTCGACTCCAGCCAGCGGAACAGATAGTCCATGATCGACGAGGCACGCGGGATCTCCGAGTTGCCAGTCCAGCCCGAGGGCTCAAAGCGGGTGCGACTAAACTTGTCGACCAGCAGCTTCAGCGGGACCCCGTGCTGCAGCGCCAACGACACCGCCGTCGCAAACGAGTCCATCAGCCCCGAGATCGTCGAGCCTTCCTTGGCCATCCGCACAAAGATCTCGCCGGGCGAGCCGTCCTCGTACATGCCGACGTGGATGTAGCCGTCGTGGCCAGCAATCTGGAACTTGTGGGTCAGCGAGCGGCGCTCGTCGGGCAGCTTGCGCCGCACGGCCATCGGTGGGCCTTTGGGATTGGCCAGCGCGGCGACATGCTGCAGGAAGTCCTCGACCGACAGGCCAGAGGTGTTCTGCAGGTGCAGCCGGGCAGCTTCCGGCAGACGCTCTAGCAGCTGATTCAGCGCCGAGCTACTGCCTGCACTGACCTGCTTGTCATTGCCGGTGTCACGCTTGCTGGTCGACAGGGGCTGGCTGCGCTTACAGCCATCGCGGTAGACCGCAATCGCCTTTAAACCCAGCCGCCACGCCTGCATGTACGCGTTCTCGATGTCCTCAATCGAGCAGTCGCCGGGCAAGTTCACCGTCTTGCTGATAGCGCCCGACAGGAACGGCTGCGCCGCCGCCATCATCTTGATGTGGCCCATGTGATGAATGGAGCGGCTGCCATTGGCGGGACGGAACGCGCAGTCAAACACCGGCAGGTGCTCGGCCCGCAGGCTTGGCGCACCCTCGATGGTGTCGTTCTCGCTTATGAAGTCGACGATCTTCTTGGCGGTCGGTTCGTCGTAACCCAGCCGAGCCAGCGCCTCGGGAACACTCTGGTTGGTGATCTTGAGCATGCCGCCACCGACGAGGCGCTTGTACTTCACCAGCGCAATGTCGGGCTCGATGCCAGTGGTGTCACAGTCCATCATGAAGCCGATGGTTCCCGTCGGTGCTAGCACGGTGGCCTGGGCATTGCGATAGCCGTTCTTGGTGCCAATCGCGATGGCCTCGTCCCACGACTGGCGTGCCGCCGCGAGCAGGTCATACGGACAGAGCGCCGAGTCGATGTAGTCGACGTGCATGCGGTGCTTCTTCATGACGCCCAGGAACGGCTCGCGGTTTTTCGCGTAACCAGCGAACGGGCCGGTGACATCGCGGGCAATCTCGGCGCTCATGCGATAAGCGCGGCCACCCATCAGGGCCGTGATCGCCCCAGCGTAAGTGCGCCCCGCGTCGGAGTCATAAGGCAGACCGCGCGACATCAGCAGCGCGCCAAGGTTCGCGTAGCCCAGGCCCAGGGGCCGGAAGGCATGGCTGTTCTCGCCAATCTTTTCCGTTGGGTAACGCGCAGCGTCGACGATGATCTCTTGCGCCAAGATGGTCAGATCGACTGCTCGCTCAAAGGCGGCAATATCAAAGTCGCCTGCTTGCTTGTGACCCAGCGGGAACTGGAACTTGCGCAGGTTCAAGCTGGCCAAGTTGCAAGCACTGTCGTCGAGGAACATATACTCAGAGCAGGGATTGCTGGCATTGATGCGATCGGTGTTGGGGCAGGTGTGCCAAGCGTTGACGATGGAGTCAAACTGCATGCCCGGATCGCCACACTGATGCGCAGCGTCGGCAATCTGCCGCCACAGGTCGCGCGCCTGATACGTATCGACGACCGCGCCGGAAGCCACCGCCTTGGTCTGCCACTGACGGTCATGCACCACCGCTTCCATAAAGGAATCGGTCACACGCACCGAGTTATTGGAGTTCTGGAAGAAGACCGAGTTGTAGGCCTCGCCGTTGAACTTGCCGTCGTAGCCAGCGTCGATAAGCGCCCAGGCCTTGCGCTCCTCGGAGGCCTTGCAGTGGATGTACTCGACGATATCGGGGTGCTCGACGTTTAGAACCACCATCTTGGCCGCGCGGCGGGTCTTGCCACCGGACTTGATGACGCCCGCAAACGCGTCAAAGCCCTTCATAAACGACACTGGGCCGGAAGCGCCGCCGCCGCCATTTAGCGACTCGCGCGAGCTGCGAATGGTCGAGAAGTTCGTGCCCGTGCCCGAGCCGAACTTAAAGAGCATGCCCTCGGTCTTGGCCAGCGTCAGGATGCTGTCCATGGTGTCGGCCACCGAGTTGATAAAGCAAGCCGAGCACTGTGGCTCTTTCTCGACGCCGACGTTAAACCAAACCGGCGAGTTGAAGGCCATCTTCTGCTCGACCAGCAGGTGCGTTAGCTCGTCACGAAAGACCTGCGCATCGGCATCGGTCTTAAAGTACTTCTTGTCCAGACCCCAGCTGGAGATCGTCGTCACCACGCGGCCAATCAGCTGTCGCACCGAGCGCTCCCGCGAGGGCTCGCCCATGCCACCACGGAAGTACTTCTGCACCACGACATTGGTGGCCAGCTGCGACCAGCTGGCGGGCATCTCTACATCTTTCTGCTCGAAGTAGACCTTGCCGCCTTCACCGGTGATCGAGGCCGTCCGCAGCTCCCACTGCACCTCATCAAACGGGTTTACCCCAGGCCGCGTAAAATATCGTGCGATCGAGAGCCCTCGTGTTGCTGGCTCAGACTGCGCCGCTGCGCCCTTGGCAGGCTTTTTGGTGGCCCCCACACGTTTCCGATTTGAATCGGAGCTGGCTTTGGTCTTGGTCACTGGCTTACCCGCAAAGGTTCTGCTGGTTTGTGCATTCATCACTGCCGTCGCTGCGGACTTCTCGTTCATCATTGCCATTCCCCGAAAATCAACATTGACCCTGCAGGTTGCGCCAGGCATGGCCGAGGGCCTCTCCCGACAAGGCTCGCCACAGGTCAATCGCCCCGAGCAAGGGAGCCCATCCATCCGCCCCCCGCCAACTTTGTTGCTTAAAAAATGAGTGCTATGGACGGCTTGCGTTACGTGTGCAATCTACGCACACACCAAGTCATCAAGCGAAGGGCTGCTTAGCATGGTGGAAAGCGCAATGGCAACGCCTACTTACCTCTCAATTTCTGCCCGTCGATCACGCCCCCAGGTAGGATATTTCCTACCCAAGTCGGCGCGGGTCGCGACTTGTTTTGTTCTGCTTTTCTCGACGGCAATTGCCTTTTTTGGCAGTGGTTGCCGACGACAATCAAGCTCATCTGTTAGCCAAGCTCAAGCGCACCCAAAAGTGGCGATTGCGCAGCGGGTGGTCACGCTTACCCCAAGCCTTACTGAGATCGTATTTTCCCTCGGAGCAGGCGACCGCGTTGTCGGTGTTTCCGACTACTGCGACTATCCCGCCGAGGCGAAGACCCGCGCTCGCGTCGGCACATTCCTGCAGCCCAGCGTCGAGAAGATCTTAGCGTTAGAACCGAGCCTGGTGCTTCTCGACGGGGTGCAGCAAGACGTAGCAGCGGCGCTGGGTCATGCGGGCGCGCGCGTACTAGCGGTGCCCATGAACGACCTGCGCGAGGTCCGCGCAGCCATCACCCTCGTCGGAGAAGCCCTTGGCGACCGTCAACCAGCAGCGGCGCAGCTACTAACGACGTTGGATGCAGAGCTTGCCACGGTCCGTCAGCAAGTCGGCAGCCGCCCGCGAAAAAAAGTCATGTTTGTCGTCGACCGTCAGCTAGGCGGCCTGCGCGGCTTGGTGGTCGCTGGGCCTGGTACTTACTTGGACGAGCTGCTGCGGCTAGCGGGCGGCGAGAACGTATTTTCTGACCTTAAAGTGCGCTACGCCAAAGTAGCCATCGAAGCCATCCAAGAGCGCCAGCCCGCAGTCATCCTAGATGCTGTTCATGCCGAGGCTGGTACCGAGCAGGCTGTGCGCGCCGACTGGCAGCCGATGACTGACTTACAAGCGGTCCGCAGCGGCCAGGTCTATGTCCTGGGCAGTCGCGAGTTTGTTACGCCCGGTCCCCGACTGGGACAAGCGCTGCGACGACTCGCCAGCCTGCTGCAAGAGCGCCCGTAGCAGCCACTTGCCCCCCGCCACGAGCGCTTTTTGTCGCCTAGTTTTCTATTTGTATTAAGTCCAAATATTCGCCCTGACAGGCCCACTGCCACAGCTCTGCGGCGCGCCAAAGCGGGAACGGATGCGTGCGCGAAGCGGTCTGCAGCAGTGTAAAGACGCGGTCTAAGACTCCGTCCTCTGGTGCCTGCCGCGCCCGCAGCGCTTGATCCATAAAGCGCTCCAGCGACAGCTCGTTTTGCAGGCGCTGGCTGTTGCACGCCATCTTCATCAGCACCCGCAGCACCAGTTCCGGATCACGGGTCGCAAGCAGCATCCCGCGATCCGCAGTTAGCTCCGAGCAGCGGTCCCACTTATAAAGGGCCAACTGCAGCGGTAGCAGCACCAAGTTGCCCACGCCCAGCGTCACCTTGGCCAGCTCGCCCGCGGCAAACGAGAACAGGCGCGCCGCAATCTTGTAAAGGACGTGCTGCGACTGGACATGTGCCAGCTCGTGCGCCATCACCGCGACGATCTCGTCGTCGGACATCATGTCGCACAGCGCACTGGAGATCGCGACGTAGTGGTTTTCGACCCCACCGGTGTGCGCGTTGATGTCGGGACCTTGATACAGATAAAGCTCGGGCAGGTCTTTTAGGCCCAGGTTGGAAGCGGCGCGCTCAAACAGCCGCTCCAGTGAGGGCAGCTGGCTCCCGCCGACGCGCACGTAGCTGCTTTGATTAAACAGGCGGTCGTAGCGCTCCACCGTTACTTCGACCAGCTTGCGCAGCAGCGAGCTGACGCCCGGCACCGACTCCAGCGCTGCCATCGACTTCTGGTCAAGCGGGTGCAGATAACGGCCCGCAACTGCGTGCAGCGACTGCTCGCGACTGCACAGAAGCTGCGCTTGGCAGTGGCCGCAGCGCAGCTTGTCGGGCTGCTCAAAGGCACGCTGCTGATGAACTCGATTTTTCCCTTGGCAGCGCCGACATGTCAGCACTCGACTGCTGCCTTCACGCAAAGGATAGCTCAGCTGTTCTTCCATGATTTTCCTGTCGTTGACCGGTTCGCACCGATCTCCGGGCAGTCGTTGCCCAAGACCGAGGCGCCAAAACCGTAACACGGAGCGCCCGCCGATGCCGCTCATGCTGGCGGATTCTCCGGCGGTAAGTAGTGGAAAATCTTCGGCAGTAGCTGCGGTCGCTGGGCTGCTGATTTTGAAAAGGCGCTTGGCTGCCTGCGATGCGCTTGGGTGCGTGTCTGGATCGCCAAAGCTGGCCCTGTAGGCAGCTGCTCACAACGTAGGCGGGCGCGGCTCTCTCGTCGCTGCGTAACGTCATAAAAGACCGCTGTGTCCGGGAAGAATTGTCCCGTGATATCTTGAACGCGCATGTCCTCATCGTTTCCCATGCGTAATGTGAGGGTCCGCTTCTCCGGCGAGACCAACATCGGTATGAAGCGCAAGCACAACGAGGACAGCTTCATCCTCCCTGACTATGAGCGAGTCGCCGTCGTTGCCGATGGCATGGGCGGTCACGCCAGCGGCGAGGTGGCGTCAGCCATGGCCGTCGAGAGCGTAGCGGCTTACCTCAAGTCGACGATGGACGCCTCGACCATCACCTGGCCATTCAAGCTAGATCAGGGTCTGCGCTACGAGACCAACCGCTTGGTCGTCGGCATCAAGCACGCCAACCAGCGCATCTACGACACCGCCCAGCGCAACGAGGCCCAGCACGGCATGGGCACCACCATCGTGGCGGCGCTGTTTTCGGACGACCGCGCGATCATCGCCCACGTCGGTGATAGTCGCTGCTATCGGCTGCGTCGGAATCAGCTGATCCAGCTGACGGAAGATCACTCGCTGCTAAACGACTATCTGAAGATGAAGCGGCTATCGGGTGAAGACGCGGGGCGCTTCCAACAGAAGAACGTCATCGTCCGCGCGCTGGGCATGAAAGAGTCTGTGCAGGTCGACACGCTCGTCGATCTGCCGCAGCTGCACGATGTGTACTTGCTGTGCTCCGACGGACTTACGGGCATGGTGACCGATCCGCGCATCACGGAAATCCTCAGCACCGAGCGCGATCTGGACGTCGCCTGCGAGCGCCTGATCACCGCAGCCAATGATGCCGGCGGCATCGACAACATCACCGCCGTTTTGGCCCGCATCGAGCCGCTGTAAGCGCCGCGCAAGCCTCCTTCTCAGCTCACCTCGCCACTTTCTTTCCAGCGCTCTCCGTCGCTACGGTCCAGCCATTTTGCAATGACTCGCAAAAAATTGGCGGCCCTCTGCGGGCTTCGGCAAGCTAGCAAGCTGTGGACACGCTAGGGCAATTCGCCCTTTTCACCACGCACTACGAACCAAAGCAACACGCATCGCTGTCAGCACCTGCTGTCGCCATGTGCGTCGCTGCATAAGCAGGAATGACTGTCGACCATGGCGAAACGAGAGGAGCTAATTGTCGGCCTGGACATTGGCACCACCAAGGTGGCCTGTCTGGTGGGTGAGATCACCGACGATGGCGTGGATATTATTGGGGTGGGTACGCAGCCCTGTCATGGGCTGAAAAAAGGTGTCGTGGTCAACATCGACGCCACCGTCGCAGCAGTACAAAAAGCGGTCGAGGAAGCCGAGCACATGGCCGGGGTTGAGATCACCCACGTCTATGCCGGTATCGCGGGCTCGCACATCAAGGCGTTTCACTCGGAAGGCGTGGTGGCGATTCGCGATCGCGAGGTGCGTCCAGGCGACATCGAGCGCGTGATCGAAGCCGCCAAGGCCGTCAACATCCCGCAAGATCGCGAGATCCTGCACGTGGTGCCACGAGAGTTCTCTATCGACAACCAAGACGGCATCAAAGAGCCGCTGGGCATGTCGGGCGTGCGACTAGAGGCCAAGGTCCACATCGTGACGGCGGCATCAGCGTCGGCGCAGAACATCGTCAAGTGCTGTACGCGCTGTAACCTGCAAGTGCAGGAGCTGGTGCTTGAGCCACTGGCGACGGCGGAGGCGGTGCTGACCAGCGACGAAAAAGAGCTGGGCGTGGCCGTACTCGACATCGGTGGCGGCACCAGCGATCTGGTGATCTACAACGAAGGCGCCCTGGTTCATACGTCGGTGCTGCCCGTTGGTGGTCATCAGCTGACCAACGACATCGCGGTCGGCCTACGCACCCCGATGAGCGAAGCCGAGCGCATCAAGCACAAACATGGCTGCGCTCTGTCCTCGCTGATCTCAGAAGACGAGATGATCGAAGTACCGTCGGTGGGTGGACGTCCGCCGCGTCTGATGCATCGCACGGTGCTGTCTGACATCCTGCAGCCTCGCGTCGACGAAATCTTCACCCTGGTCCGCGCAGAGATCGAGCGCTGCGGCCTGCAAGACATGCTCGCCTCGGGGCTGGTGGTCACAGGCGGCTCCACCATCCTGCAAGGGCTGCCCGAGCTGGCCGAGGAAGTCCTGGGGATGCCCGTGCGCCGTGGCATCCCGCAAGGCGTCGGCGGCCTTCACGAGGTCGTGCGCTCCCCGATCTACTCCACCGCCGTCGGCCTGGTGATCTACGGCGCCCGTCAGCAGGACGGCCTGTACATGCCTTCAAGTCGCGATGGCGCGGGCATGGGCCTACGCGGCGATCGTCGAAACAGCGGCATGTGGAAGCGTATGCGCTCCTGGTTCGCTGAAGTCTTCTAGGCCACCTTCCCCCCAAGCTCACTACGCTGAGCGCCCCCAAGCCCAGCGCAAACCAGAGCCCACCGCAGCCCTCACTAGCTCAACGTAAAGTCTGCGCAAATCTGCTTACAGGCATCCACAGACCAGCGACATCGGCGCGCTGGCCAAATACCTCGCAACCTCTAAAGCCGCGCTTAATAGCGCTACGCCCCTGCATTTGCGGCGTGATAAAATAACTTCGCGCTGACCATGTTTACACGTCGACAAACCACTCTAAGAAGCGGGCTTGCGCTAAAGCTGTGCGCTGGCCTTGTTGTTCTCTCCTTTAGCCACAGTGCGGCAGCTGCCGGACGACACCGACCGGGGAAGGCGACGCCTGGTGCCACCGCACCGACGCCGACAGCCACGCCGACTGCTGCGCCGACTGCTGCTGCACCTGCAGCCGCTGGGACAGCAGGAAGTCCAGCGGCCAAGCCTGACGTCAGCCCGGCAGCAGGCTCAGCGACCTTAGCGGCCAGCACGGCGGCACCAGCGGCGGCAGCCACACCTGCTCGCAGCGAGCCCGCACATCCGGCTCCACCGTCGCAGCTATCAAGCAACGACGGGCCCAAGCAAGAGGCCGCCCGCTCGCACTACATGCGCGGCGTCGAGCTTTACCAGCAGAGCAACTACGCCAACGCGTGGCTGGAGTTCACGTCGGCCTACCAGCTGGTACCGCTGACGGCGCTGCTGAACAACATGGCCCGCTGCGAGGTCAAAATTGGCCGCCCCGCTGAGGCGCTGGTCCACTTTAAGAACTACATCGCCGCCACGCCCACCGATCCCGATGCCGAGTACATCCGCCAGGAGATCGCCCGGCTGGATGCTGAGCTAGGCCGTCGCGCCGCCCCTTCCCGACAGGCCGCCGGCGACAGCGATGCCGCCCCGAAAGAGTCTCCGCGTCGCAACGTCCCCACCGGCAGCATTGTCTTTGGCGCTACGACGGTGGCTACATTGATTGCAGGCTTGGCAACGATTGGAGCTTCATCGTCACGATTTAACAGTTTGGATTCAACGTGCAAGCCAGTCTGCAATCCAATGGATGTTAACTCTGTTCAGCAAATGTCCTATGCCGGATATGGGCTTTTGGGCACAGCCGGGGCAGCAGCAATCGTGACCGGTATCATGTTAAGCATTGAACTGCGCAAACCCAAAGAAAGCATATTGCGCCCACTGGCTGGCATTCGACTATTTAATCCAACTTATGCCTACGGGGGTCAATAATGCGTCGTCTATTTGCCTTACTTATGGTGACCGGCATGGGCTGCTGGGACTTTGCCAGCCTAAGCGGTGGTTTTGTTCCAACCACAGACGGTAGCGAGCCAGATCTAACCGTCTGCGACAAAGTCCCCAATGCCCTAGTCGAGAAGTGCAGCGACCCCAATGCCGATGAGAACAATAACTGCATTTACGGCTGTAATGACCCAACTTGCGCCGACAATGTTACGTGTCTAAACGGCAAAGGTTATCGCTCTTATGGTTCGATTGCGGCAACGGCTGGCGCTTGTCCAGGCGGCACTACGGGCACAGCAATTTTCAAAGATTTACAGCCGCAGACTACCTGTACCGCAGAATGTAAGCCACAGTCGGCTACGCCGGGATGTACTTCCTCGATTCAGGTATTTGCCGATAAAGCAAACTGTGATGCCAATACCAATGGCGCCAATACCAACTTATCTACAGCCACGGCCTGCCCAGCGATTACAGCCCAAAACAACTCGTTTTTTAAGCTAGCTGCACTGACACCCGGGGCCTGTGCCCCCACCGCGGCCAAGGTTGCGCTGAACGCCAAGTGGGGCACCTCCAGCTTCTTGTGTGAGCCGAGCACCGTGGCATTTACGACCTTCACCGAGATGAAAAAAGGTGGAGTCGCCTGCATCTCGTTTAACGGCGACGTACCGGCGCAGTGCCCGCAGGACTTCTTCCCCAATCCGACGGTTTATTACCTTGGTGCCAGCGGCGCTAGCGACTGTAACTGCACCGCGGCCCTGGGCGCCAACGCCTGCTCGATTGGCAACAACGAAGTCAGGCTCACCGACACCAACAACGCGTGCGGAACCAACAACAAGACCACCACTCTTGCGGCCAACACCTGCGTGGATGCCAAAGACGGTGGCGGCGCAGCCTACAAGGCCACGGCGGTAAACTTCACTGCGACCGCAAGCTGCTCAGCTTCGGGAACAATCTCGGGCTCGTTTGCGCCCAGGTCTGCAGTCACCGTCTGCTGCCGCTAGTGTCCTAGTCTTCTTTTCGAACTTTTCCATCCGTCCTTTTTCACCACTGCAGACGTGATATAGGCGACAGCATGTGCGGCGTTGTAGCAATCGTTGGCCCGTGGTCTCGCGACCAGCAGACCCAGCTGGCTCAGGCCATGGCGGCACGCCTTGCACACCGCGGCCCCGACGGACAAGGCTGCTGGTATACGCCGCTGGAGGCCGGCTTTGGGCTGACCTTGGCGCACCGACGACTGGCGATTGTCGAGCTGTCCACCGACGGGGCTCAGCCGATGCAGCGCGGGCCCCTGCACCTTACCTTCAACGGCGAGGTCTACAACCACGACGCCCTGCGCGCCGAGCTACGCGAACAAGGCGCAACGTTTGCCACGCGCACCGACACTGAAGTGCTGCTGGCGCTGTGCGAGCGCGACGGCCCAGAGCGCGCGCTGCAGCGTGTAAACGGCCCGCTGGCGATGGTGCTGTGGGACGAGCAGCAGCGAACTTTGTGGCTGGCCCGCGACCGCTTTGGCAAAAAGCCGCTGTATTACCTGCGCCGCAACGATGCGCTGCTGGTCGCTTCAGAACCCAAGGCTCTACGCTTGGCGGCGCTACGCTTACATCTGCCGCTGTCCGTCGATAAACAGACGCTGGCCTGCTATCTGGCCGACGCAGAAACCGACATCGGTGACGCCACTTTTTATGCCGAGATCAAGCGTGTCGCCCCAGGCGAGCTGCTGGCCATCACCCTCTCGCCTCAGAGCCCACAGCCGCTGCAGCTGCGACGCAGTTTTTACTATCAACTGACGCCACCACCGCCGTGCCTGCTGGCTGAAAAGGACGCCGACGCCCGCTTTGTCGAGGTGCTGACGGATGCGCTGCGGCTGCGGCTGCGCTGTGACGTGCAGGTCGGCGCGGCGCTGTCTGGCGGAATGGATAGCTCGGCACTGGTGTGTCTGGCTGCGCAGCTGGGTCAGCCGCTGCAGACGTTTTCCGCCATCCACCGCCCGGGCGAGGCCATCGACGAGCGTCAGCACATCGCCGCCGTCGTCGCGCACACCGGCGTTGTCAACCTGCAGGTTGTCTCAGATGCCGAGCTAGAGCCCGCGACCTTCGCCGACTTTATCGCCCACCATGATGAGCCGGTCGGTGGTGCCTCGGTGTGGGTGCAGCGCAGCGTCTTTCGCTTGGCGGCCCAGAGCGGGGTCCGCGTGGTCCTCAGTGGCCAAGGTGCCGACGAGTGTCTGAGCGGCTATTCCGGCGCATTCTCAGCCTTAACGGCAGAGCTACTGCGACGCGGCGCCTGGTCCCAGCTTCAGCGCGAGCTGTCGCAGACGCTGCCACCAGTGCTGGGACCCATGCTGCTGCGCAAGCTGCTGGCTGCGACCTGGACGGTGGCTCGCACTTTCTGGCTGCCGACAGAGCTGCAGCAGGCGGCGCTGGCTCGACGGTGGCAGCACGCGTTTGCGGATACCCGCTATCTGCAGGTCTCGCAGCTGCCCAAGGTCCCGCTGCCGCTCGGCGGTCCTGCAGAGCCCGCGTTTGCGCAGCGCAGCCTGCTCCATGCCTACTTGTATCGCCTGCTGACCGGGGCTTCTTTAGCGACGATCTTGCGCTATGAGGATCGCAACAGCATGGCGGCCTCGATTGAGACGCGGGCCCCGTTTTTGGATCACCGCTTGGTCGAGCTGTGTCTGTCTCTGCCAGCCACGGCACTGGTGCGCGATGGCAGAACCAAAGCGCTGCTGCGCCGAGCCCTGGGCCCGATCCTGCCGGCAACAGTGGCCAGTCGGCGCGACAAAGTAGGCTTTGCCGGCCCCGAGGCGCGGCTGCTGCTGGGTCCGCTGCGACCGCTAGTCATGGAGCTGCTCGATTCAGCCACCATGAACAGTCGTGGACTTTTCAGCTGTGCGGCGCTGCGTCACCACTACCAGCAAGCCAGCAAGGGCCTAACCCCGCTCGATAGCTATCCGCTGTGGAAAGCGCTCAACGTCGAGCTGTGGCTGCGCGCAAGCGGTCTGTCGCTGTAACTCAAGATTTTATTCCGACGGTGGCGGCAGCGTCAGTCGCACCAGCAGCAGCTGGGTCATCGGCACCCGCAGCACCGCCGAGGTCACAAACGCAAGCCCTAGCTGCTGCGCAAACGCCAGCGAGCGCTCGTCGTAGCCATGCTCGCCGGTGTCCAGCAGTCCAACGGGTAGCGAGGGGCTGGCGGTGCGCAGCTGTGTGACTAGCGCCCTCAGCAGTGGCTGCACCGTCGTCGCGTCCAGTGTGCGCAAGGGATGGTCTGCAGCTTGCGCGCGCTGACCAAAGGCGGCATCCGTCAGGTCCCCCGCAGAGGACAGCCCCAGCGCAGCAGCAGTTAGCTCCGAGCTTGCCAGACCGACAAAATCCAGCAGCGGGGCCAGCTCATTCAGCCAGCTGGCCGCACGCGGGTGACTTAGCTGCGCGCCTACAGGCAGCGCCTGCAGCGCTGGTGAGCCCGCCAGCTGCTCACGCAGCCAGTGCAAGTCGTCAACCGTAGGCGCCCCAGCGACGCCCGGTAGCAGCAGCTTCAAGCGCGGCTTTTGCAAACCCTGCGGCTGCTGATGAACTGCTGTCACCACTGCCTGCAGCTGCGCCAGCCAGAGCTCACGCTCACAGTGCGGCTTTGCCAGTGCCTGCTGAAGCTGCGCGACCCATGGAGTCTCCGTCGAGTACACCGCCAATCCAGCACGCAAAAAGCGCACGTCAAACATGCGCAGCGTGACCGTACCGGCCACGAAAACCGACAGCATCCGCGTGTACTCAGCGGCCAAGACCTCTGTCAGCGAGGCTGAGCAAGGCAGTGCCGACACGCTGGGTTCCAAGTGACGCAACATCAGCTGCAGACCGTCGGGGCGCTGAAAGAGCAGCGGCTCACTGCGCAAAAGGCCAATCGCCTCAATCCCCAGGTCGGCGGCCAGCTGCATCGCGGCCAAGTCGTCGGCCTCACTTTCCACCTGCAGCGTCGAGCGCGCACGCGTCCACTGCCGCAGCTGCGCAAAGTCCGGATCGCCGCCGACGTGAGCCGCACGCAGCGGTACCGTCCCGACCCACACCTCACCGGTAGTGCCGTCCAGCGTCAGCAGCTCGTGCTTGCGAACCACCGCCTCACGCGTACGCAGCTCGCCGCGCGCGTAGTCAATCTGCAGGCCACTCATTCCGACGACAGCGCAGCGTCCAATGCCGCGCGCCACCACCGCCGCATGGCTGGTCATGCCACCCCGCGCAGTCAGCACCCCCGCAGCCATCTTGATCCCCACGATGTCCTCGGAAGCCGTCTCGATGCGCGCCAACACCGAGGCCTCACCACGTCGCCGCAGGGCGCTGGCTTCAGCGCTCGAAAAGACCAGCTTCCCCACCGCTGCCCCCGGCGAGGCCGCAAGCCCCCGACCCAGCAGCACCTGCCCCGAAGTCAGCGCCGCATGACGATCCACCTGTGGACGAATCAGCTCTATCAACCGGCGCGGCTCCAGCCGCCGCAGCGCTTCTTCGACAGAGATCACCCCCTCACGCGCCAGATCACACGCGCTGCGCAGCATCGCCCGCCCCGAGCGCTTCGCGGTGCGCGTCTGCAGCAGCCACAAGCGGCCATTTTCGACGGTAAACTCGATGTCTTGCATGTCGCGTAGCTGCTGCTCTAAGACTTGCGCGACCTGCTGTAGCTGCCGGTACACGTCGGGCAGCTGCGTGGCCAACTCGGACAGCGGATGCGGCGTGTGACTGCCAGACACGACCTCGTCCCCTTGTGCCGCGGGCAGATATTCTCCATACAGCGTCGGGGCTCCCGTCGAGGGATCGCGCGTAAACGCCACCCCCGTCGCAGAGGTCAGCGGGCCCAGCGCCGCCCCGCCCGTGCTCGCCAGCTGGCTGCTGCGACCTTGCAAGTTGCCCAGCACCATCGCCTGCACTGTCACCGCGGTCCCCAGGCTGTCCGAGATACCATGGATGCGCCGATACTCCTGCGCGCGCTGATTTTCCCAAGAATGCAGAACTGCCCACACCGCCTCACGCAGCTGGACCTGCGGATCGGTGGGGATAACGACCTCAAATCGCCGCGCAAGCTCCGCCTGATAAAGCTGACACAGCGTCTCCAGGTCTTGCTCGGTCAGCTCTTCGTCGGTCCAAATGCCTCGTCGCTGTTTGTGTTCACTTAGCACCACTTCCAGCGGATCTGACGACCGCCCACTGGGTCCGCGCAAGCCCAGCACCACCGTCGAGTACTGCTGCAAGAAGCGACGGTAGCAGTCGAGCGCTCCTCGCCGATCCGGCAGCCGATCAGTGCCCACAGGACCAAGCCGGCTGGCCAGTCCCGCCACACTGGCGTCGTTTAGGCCCAGATTTAAGACGCTGTCCAGCATCCCAGGCATCGAAGCCACCGCGCCCGAGCGCACGGCCAACAAGAGCGGCCTGTGCGGATCGCCCAGTCGCAGACCGCCCAGCTGATCACCTAGCTGCGTAAGAGCGGCGCTGACCTGCGGCCACAGTTGCGCCCACAAGCGCTCAAAGCGCACACGGACTGACTCGGATTCGGGCAAGGCTGGGTCTTGCAGCTGCTGCCAAAGCTGGGTCGTCAGCACAAAGCCCGC
>ERZ795056.4432-NODE-4432-length-14536-cov-12.149161_pt1 | contig 14536 bp, 22 predicted proteins | sample MGYA00375140_ERZ795056 | MGnify/ENA primary metagenome ERZ795056 (study PRJEB30185, sample SAMN05720227) | activated sludge metagenome | isolation source: Anaerobic digester | place: USA | collected 2015-03-09 ...
CCCGCGACATGCTGAGGCGCTGCGCCGAGCATGTGCAGAGGTGGGACCGCCTGCCTGACGACATAGACCGCGCCATTGCCATCGCCAAGCGCAACAATCTGCCACTGACGCCAGAGGTCATCGAAGCGATCTGCGACGAGCTAAAAGGCGTCCCGGCCAATGCTGGATACGTCGTCAGTAAGACCAAGCGGAAGAAAGTCACCGCCAACCAGGACGATCTGATCTGGGGCGACCCTTCGGCGGACCGGGTAAGGCTGGCCAATGGGGCAGAGCTGCGGGCGTTTGCTGCAAACCCGCGCACGATTCGCAGCTTCGAGGGTCATGTCATTCTCGACGAGTTCGGCGTTATGCCGTACGCGGCGCAGATCTGGGCAGCTGCTAAGCCGGTGTCGATGGCAACCCTTGGCTATCCGCAAGGCTTCACGATCGAAGTGATCGGCACCCCATGCGGCGACGACACCATGTTTTTCGAGCTGAGCATGACTGATGCTGGCAAGCGGTTCAGTCGGCACCGGGTGGACATTTACAGAGCGGTGCGCGACGGGTTCCCGCTGGAAGGCGTTGGACCTGACGCCACCGAGGCCGATCGGATGGCGGCGATCGAAGGAATCCGGGTAGAGTGCGGCCTGCAAGAGATCTTCGACGAGGAGTACTGCTGCAACTTTAACTCGTCGTCGTCGCGGTACATCCCGCGCGAGATCATCGACAAGGCCACCTATCGCCAGCCCCAGCTACGCGATGAGAAGCTGCGCCACCACTTTACCGCTACCTCAGGGCTCGACGTTGCAGAGTCATCGCGGACCGGTGCCGACCCTTGCGCGCTCGTGCGGAACTACAAGATCAATGGCCGACAGGGCAAGGCTGAGGATTACACCTACTGGATGGATGACCATGTGCAGACGGGCCGGGGAGTCAGCTTTGCCACGCAAGAGGAGTGGGTCAATCAAGAGTTCGTTTCGGGCGGTGTCCATCGAGCGGCGGTAGATGCGACAGGCATCGGGCGGGATGTAGCCAAGAGGCTGGTTGCCAAGTACGGCTCTCAGGTGCTGGCCGTCGATTTTAACTTGCAGTCAAAAGAGATCATGGCTACTCGCTGCAAGTGGCTTTTCGAGGCTGGGCGGCAGCGCATCCCCGACAACGCCGAGCTGATACGCGGCCTACTCAACCTGCATCGCATCATCGCCCGCGACGGTGTGAAGCCAGTCTTTCAAATGAAGCGCGACAAGAATAAAGAGGGCGGGCACGGAGATACGGCGTGGGCTTTGATGCTCGCACAGCACGCAGCAGAGCAGCTAGGCGGGCTTGCGCCTCAGCAGAGCGGATGGGGAAGTCGCGCGATACCGGCGTAAGTTTAGGTACGGATGAAATAAAGCGCGGGTAATGTGCCATATTTGTGGACATGGCTAGGAAGTTGTCGTATTGCTTGAGCCATGAAGCCTACACAAAAATTTTCCTCAGCAGTTCAGTTCGGAAACGTCTTGCCTGAGTTCACTCAGGACCAAGTGAAGAATGAACCGATGCTTTTCAGCTGCGATACCGACTTCGCCAGCCAGCACGGAGGTCCAATCACGCGGGCGTTCATTAATGCTCTTCCGCTATCGTTTCTTCGCGGCGTCATAGATACCCGCGTACACATGCTTATGCCTGGGTGGTACCCGTGTATCCCTGGATGGCACCACGATGATGTTCCGCGCTCCACGTCATCTGGCCAGCCAAACTATGAAACGCCAGAGTACGTTTCCAGACATTGCTGCGCACTGGTTAACGCCGAAGTGGCACCTACGGAGTTTCTGGTAGGTGATATTTCGGTGCCAGTGCCTCAGCCCGGTCAGGTTGTCTACCATGTCTGGGATGAACACCTAGAGGGCGCTGGCAGGAAAGACGGGAACCGAGTCAGTGCCCCAGATCGCCGCTTGATATTCTTTGACGCGGACACATTTCATCGTGGCGTTGCAGCCGTTTCTACGGGCTGGCGTTGGTTTGGACGGATATCAATCGATACCGCTCGCAAGCCAGCTAATGAGATCAGGAAGCAAGTGCAGGTCTACATGAGCGCCATCAACTCTGGATGGTAAGACATCTGCGCGACTAACCACCCAAGCGGCCCCGGTGATACGGGGCTGCGCATTCCGGCAGGAGCAAGGAAATACCCATGTCAAAACGACGAATGGTAAGCCGCACGCCTATCTGCAAGATCATGGAAGCAATCACCCCAGAGCCGCAGATGTTGTGGAGCGGGTCGCATGAGGCATATGTGAACCGGGTTCTGTACTGGTTTGGCGACCAGACAAAAGTGATCGACTACTCCAAAAGTAAGAGCATCGACATTCCCATGGTGCGGCTGGCTGATGGCATCTTGCTCGCGTACAACTTCTATGAGTACTTGCTTTACGTTCCTCGGAGCGTCTGGCGCAAAGTCAGCAGCCGAGTCAAAAGCAAGCTGTCGTACGACACATGCAGGGTTAGGCATCCATCGTTCAGGTGGGAAGCTGGGCAGGGCGAGATCATCATCTGCGGTGGCGGAAATATGGTCAGGGAGTTAATTAGCGAGGATGTTCTGCGGACCGAGAACTTTCGCCAGTGGGAACAATTCATAGACAGCAACCTGCAGCGGTGGATGGGACTAGAAAACAAGTGGTAGGCGCGCAACTAAAAGGCAGGAGCAACACATGAACAAAGACCGAGCAAAGCCCCGCACGAAAACCGAGATCCTAGTCGGCTGGCGCGACATCCGTTGCGGAGCCATCATCGAAAACGCCCAAGGCTATTTCAAGGAAGGCGACCCACCGAAGCCTGACTATGCCAACGATGTCATGCGCGGCGATATGTCAGGTAAGGAGTTCATGGCAAAACTCCGTGAGTGGAAAGCCATCCCATGCCCAGCGCGGCTGATAATAGTTGCCGTCAGAAAATACAAGACCGCCAGCGGTGAAACGGAAACCGAGATCACGTTGCGGCCACTAGAAAACACGCTCGCAGCAGAAACCATCGCGGATGAACTGCACGCGCGCGCTTGGACCGTCAATGAGCTGGCAAAGCGCATGAACGTGTCCGTCGAAGTGGCTACTGCGCTGACATGCGGAGAGTTGGCAATAACACAAGAGACGGCACAGGGCTTGTCTTCAGCGCTGGGAACAAGTGCGCTGTTTTGGCTAAACCTTGGAGGCCGACCAGCTGGCACTGACATGAACGTCACAATCGTTCTGGCGCGCATTGAGACGACACAGAAGATCGTGAAGCATGGTCGCATCGACCTTGGGGAGCCTCATACCATGGAAGATGTGCCAGTGCCCGTAGCGGTGCGCTGGCTGCAATCTGGTGGCACTGCTGACATCCAGGCTGCACAAAAGTACGCAGCTGATAATGGCTATCAAGTTTTCACATACCTGACTTCTGAGCCGGACCCGCTAGGCCGGGCGAGAAACCATGTCATGAAAAAGACAAGCTCAGCAGGCGGTGACAAATGACCACAAAACCCACCATCTACCGCTGCCCAAACAAGTGCGGCGATTCACGCTACCCACAACCTAAGTGGACCACCCAGGCAGGCTATGACGCGCACATGGCCAAGTGCCCCAAGTCACCGGAAGCTGTCGCCAAAAAGCTAGCAGAGTCCGAAGCTGCTGCAGCCAAAGCAGAAGCGGACCAGCTAGCAGCCATTGCCAAAGCCAAGCACAAGATCGGCGACACCATCCACTATGTCGGCTATCGAGTTGTGAAGCCCACACACGAGGAGAGGTTCGGGCGCATGGCACGAGTGCGCTACGAGGAGGTGCGCGCCTACTACGCGGCGACATATACGGTCCGCACCATCGGGGTTAGCTGGGGCGCACCTGTGTACAACAACAGCATAATGCCGTCCGACATTTACCCGACGCTAGAGGCCGCACAGAAAGCTGCAGCCGATAAGCAAACTGGCCACGATGAAGCGCTGAAGTTTGCACAGGAATGCCGATGACCTCAGACCCCACCCAGCAAGCCATCACAGAGCTGATCTGCTCTCTCATGAAACGCCACAAAGTAACCCGCCGCGAGCTAGCAGATCGCCTGAACTGCGCGCCCGCGAACATCACGCAGATGCTCGGCAGCAGAACCACGATGCAACTTGGCACCCTGTCGAAGATCCTGACAGCGCTTGGCTATCAGCTAGAGCCGAGAGCTAGGCAGATCGTTCCGGTTCCAGTGCAGATGACGACGTTCCCCGATCGGCTGCGCAAAGCTAGGGCAGACGCACACCTAAGTATCCGTCAGCTAGCAGCCGCTGCGGAGCTGAGCCCCAGCGTGATAGGCAGCTACGAAACAGGGCGCACAGACCCAGCGCGGGCGATTGTGGAGCGCCTAGCCAAAGCGCTTGGGGTGGATGTGGCGTGGCTTGGCTTTGGTATTTCTCCGTCGGCAATGTCGAATTATTAAAATAATCATTGCACTGCGGGCCGGAACAGTGGCATAAGTTTGGACATGGACGCAGCGCTGGTCCCAACCCAAACCAAGGAAACGACAATGACCACGCAGGTGAATCGCATGACGAGTAAGGGCCAATTGACGATCGCTGTTACCAGCCGCACCAAGATTGAAATCAACTTGGCTGGCGACGTGCAATCAACTCGGGCGGTCATTGTTCCGCTATCGGTACCGAGCACTAAGTCTGGCGTGACTATGACGCACGCTCTCAATGGGACGTATGCCCTGACCGCTACCGAGGCTAGTGCCATCGAAGCCGCACAAGCCGCCATTCCCATGAGCTTGGGAGAACAGCGCGAAGTACTGACCACGCGCCTTGCTAACTGCAGCCGTGGCGCATTCCCCGGCTCGCTTGCTCATAAGCGCGAGAGCGCAGCCATCGCAGCCCTGGAAGCCTTTGACGCAGCTAACCCATCTGTAAGGGGCAACTAACATGACACCGGCAACCGAGACGAAAAAGCCAAAGAACATCGCAGAAGCGCTTGAGATGAAGCCCCAGCCGCTGTGGGATGGCCCTGGCATGAATTGGATAGGCAAGGGAGAGGATGGAAAGCTGTACATCTTTCCTGGTATCCACAACGGGTGGAGCAAGCGGCAGTTGTATCGGGGCACGATGCCGCGCAACGCTAAGCAGGTTTTTGCTGGCAATGCCATGGGCACTGGCTACTTGTGGTTTGACCAGCCGCTGAGCGTGTAGCCATGACCACGCCATCGACCGCAGACCAAGAGGCAAAACTAGCTCGACTCGCTGCGACCCTGACCCAAGTACCGGCAGAGGAACTACGCAGCCAGTCTTTACACATGAGGCTGTGCGAAGATCCAAAGTGCGCACAGTGCTTCCGTAGTTCCATGACACTCGGACCTGAGCCCATCGAGCTTGTCTACTGCCCCGTGATAAACCGGGCTAGCGTTGCAGCTGGTGGCCGCGCTGAGGCGATGTACGCCAGCAGTCCAGCAGAAGCGCTCAGTCTGTATCTGCGGCTGTGGCGCATCGTGACTCACCCAACGGTGCGCGGTGAAGTTTTGCCCTACGGCATACGCAATGAAGGTGGCTTCATCTGCATGTTCTGCGCGCCGACCCACTACGCGGGCCAAGATGACCGCTACAAAGAAGAGTGCGAAGAGATGCGAAGACACGCTGCGACAATGTGCGCTGCGCTTAATCAACAGGTGACAGGATAATTGCATGAAACAAACACTCATGACCGTAACCTCGATACGCACCGTCGATCACGCAGCGCTGACAGACCAAGATCTGGCGGCAACTCTGACTGAGGTGAATGCGTTTCAGCTAGATGCGCGCGATCTGCCAGGCCCGCGGTCAGGTCCTACTGACTGGGTGGAGCAAGCGCCTCTTTGTTTCCGCAGCCGACTGGAGTATCGAGGCGGGCGCATTGAAATCGCATTCTTTCCAGAGCGCCAGCGTGCGGGTGTAGCAGTTGGTACATATACAGAATGGACAGCGTGCGCTAATGAGGTAGAAGCGCTGCGCCGATTCCTGAATGACGACATGCGCAGCTAGCATGGGATGCAAAATAAGGCGTTGACAGAATACGACGCATTATGTAGCCATTACATCGCGTCAGGTCGGTTTCATGTCAGGCGTGAAGGTATCGAGCGTGCCCCTTGTCGGGCTAACTTGCGGCCTGTGTTGCTCCGAGCAGTCGGTAGGATCGATACCATCGGAGCAAAGTAGAACCCGCACATTTCTGAGGTGTGCGGGACTCCTACTTTCTTGACTCATTAGCTCAGTGGTAGAGCAGGAGCCTGTTAAGCTCTTGGTCCCAGGTTCGAGCCCTGGATGGGTCGCAGGGATGACGTTATGACCAGCTTTGGCACCCTAAAAGCGTAACAGTCTGGCAGCGATATTGCGCATCGCTAGTACGTGGAACTCGTACCAAAAACAGGCAGGCAGCCCTAAGCCGGATAGGGCACTCCCATCGCGGGAGCTGATCCGCGACCTTGACCCAGGCCGGTGGGCAATCCGGCAAACCCCTGGTCCCGTAGTTTCTGGCTTTCGAGCTAGCGGCGTTTGATGGGGCCAGGGTTCTGCTGCTCATTTTGTGCATCGACAGGCTGTGTTGCCGTCAGGGAATCTACGGCTGGGTTGCGACTGTGTGCCTCATGAATCACCTGTCGATGCACTCTCTTTTAGCGCAATGGCGCTGATTTGCTGCTGATGTCAGCGCACTAACCGAAGGCAGGAACATGCTCGTGTTTTTGATCATGTCGATTCTTGGCGCACTAATTTGCATCCCGTTGGTTGTCGATTGCCTGAAAGTGGTCCATGCGCACGCACGCTTTAAGGGTGATGCTCGCGCGTTCATCATCATGGTGAGCTTGCTGTACTTGTCCTTCATACTGCGCACAGTGGTGAAGGTAATCGAGCTGATAAAGTAGTCAGTAGAGCGCGCTACCTTTAATTGGTAAAAGGCCGATCACTAGTCGATGGGAATTACCGGTTCGAGTCCGGTGCGCGCTTTGGTTCTGGCAGGAGGGCCAAGAGATGTTGAATAGAATTTGTGCTCTGATACTTGGTGTCGTTTGCCTTGTTCTGGCGGGCTGGTTTTTGGTTGAGTTGGTCACACGCTGGGTGCCGTGGCGCATTGACTCCATGAAAGTATGGTTGCTGCAGCTGGGTGCGCTTGTAATGCTCTGCATTGCATGGGGCATGGTGCGCCGATGAAAGTGGCTCTGTGTTGGCTAGTAAGAGCTGCGCTGCTCATGCCAGCGGTGTGGACTGTCACGCACTGGATTATTGATGCGGTTCCGTGTTTCCGACAGATAGCCAGCGTGTTGTGCATAAAGGCATTGCTGTACATTCTGGGACATGCGGCGTTGATGCGGACAGACAGATATCTGCGCACAGCTAACGGTGGCCAATGAAACCCCACACGCTCCAATATCTATGCCTCAACTTCTGGCGCATCCATAGCCGCATCTGCCGATTCACCGGACGCAAGGCGCTGCCAGAAGGTATAGCGCCGACTCCGCATGCGATCCGTGAAGTGCTGGCATTTGCGCAGATTAGCAAGGAACGCATCGCGCGCAACAGAGCCAGAAGCTGCATGGATAAGCGCAAGAATATGCGCAAGTACATGAACTGGCTCAAGTCGCTCAAAGTCGGCGATGTGGTCGGCACATGCTATGACGGCAAGAGCAGTCGCAAGGTTCGCGGCGTAGTTGTGCGCAAGCTAAACAAGGGCGTGCTCTTTGTTCACTTCATGGCATGGGCCGGGGATGAGGAAATCGTCGTCAAGTTCAAGCGCGGTTCTGGCTGGGGGAATTGGTACTACTCGCTCAAGATGTGGACGGATGAAAATGAGCGGGAGCATATGCAGGCCGAGTGGGCTGTCAGTGCATCCGAAGCGCTGACTTTGCAACTGCATGCGAAGTTGGGTGCGTCATGAAGCCACACACTGCCTACCTCCTACAGCATGGCCGCTTCGATATCCTAACCGAGCGCTGCATAGTCACAGGGATGGCCCGCGTGGATGCAAATGACACAGAGCTAAGCCCAAGGCTACAGAGACGCGCTCTAGTGCTGCTGCAGCGCCTAGATGCCGCACGGGAAAGACGACGGCACAGCAGGGCTAGTCGGCGCTGGCTTGCGCAGTGGAAAGAGGCCGACTAATGACCGTCATGGACCACATAAACCGCCTAGTACCGCGAGAGCTGGGTGCATGGCTCAAAGAACGCCTAGCCGACGAGATGCCGCTTCTGTGCATGCGACTGGAAGAGACGACAGCGCAGAGCATTATCAAGTCCTATGAGCGCGAGATGCCGCCAGAGATCAAGCGCGTGCTTGTGCTGGCATGCGTCGAGCTAGTGCGCGAGTTCATGCGGACGCCGGACGCTGCCACTGACTACTACGCAGAGGAGTTGATGCGCCTAGCCTGCGGAATCGCAGCACCGGTCAGCGATGAAGCTCACATGCTAGTTGCTCAGAGCACTTTTGCAGCGCTGTCGAAAGCCAAGCAAGTGGCAGTGCTGAGCATCGTCCGAAAGACGCCGCACGAGTACACCTACTGGACAGAGCTAGATCGGCGCACGGATGGCAAGCTGCTCAATGTCATCGCCAGCTGCATACTTGGGCGAGGTCTGGCCGAGTTCATCCGCTTCATGCCGAAGATCGCCGACGTGCCAGTGGATACCGACTTGCTCATGATTCTGCTGCAAATGCGAATCAATGGCAGGGCAGCAGAAGAGAAGGCCCAACTGCTGCAGCTGATTCGCGAAGTGCTGCCGCAGTGCTGTGCATCTATCCGGCGGGCTGTAGCGGAGTGGTTTCACGAGGAGCGCATTCCAGGTGCAAACGTCGATGGTAGTCACGTTTCGATGTCTGCAGGCATGGGCGCTATGTGTGGCGCCGATGATGAAAAGACGGTCTATGACGGGTCGGTGTCGCTGAGCTACGCAGACGGAAGGGAGATCGGATGCGCTAAGTGCCGCGAGCTGTTTGTGGCAGATGTGAAGCGCAAGCCGCCAACATACCCAACACCAAAAGGAACAAGCACATGAAAGACACAAAACCATCATGGGGTCCGCAGTATCCCGGACTAGCCCAGCGCGCGACCAAGCTCGGATGGGATGGCAAGGGCTCGCTGTGGGGCCTGATTGACTTTGTTGGCCTGCCTAAAGATTTCACGGATAAATACCCGTGCGCTGGGCCAGAGCGTGACCGCCACTTGGAGCTGACTAGCGATGCCATCGACAAGCGCCTAGTCATCTGCGAACACGTATGGGAGCGAGGGCTGAATCAGCGCGGCATCATCCGCCCAGCTCTGCGCCGATTTCGATATTGGCTGGCCCGGCTGATTGCTCCGAGGGACTAGGCCATGAGCGACCAAAACAAGTGCCAAGGATGCGGGGTCACAGCAACATGGAAAGACGGCAAGCCATTCGACGTGCTAGTGGCTACTGATTACGACGAGTCGGCACGAAATGTCATCTGGTCCTGCACTGACTGCATATTCTTGTCTGGTCTTGGCGAACCAAACGAAGTGCCAGTGGCGGCGCGCTGCTACAGATGGTTCTGGGGCGAGAAGTGCAATAAGCCAAGACGGTCTACAACGAATCACTGGAAATTCTGCTCCGACGAGTGCTGCGACATCATGAGGAAAGAGGTCGAGGCACGCGAAGCAGCCGCAAAAAAGAACCATCATGCAGCAAAGGCACCGGCAATGAGCAGACCAACACCAGTAGGCCGCATCGTTATCCGCCCCAGCGATGACACCAAGGCCATCATCGGCATCACCAAGGGCGCAGACCCATCGCTAAAGCCCGGCATGGTCTACGAGATTCGCAAGGATGCCAGCGGAGTCATGACGCTGCATGAGGTCGGAGAGTCCTGCATCTGTGGGCCGATCAAGGATGAGGACACGCGGCAAGATGCTGTGTTCTCGTGGGCACATGATCTGGGGCTGATCTTCGATGCGATGGGCGTGCAGTGTGTGGCTACTACTGAGGAATTGGCGAAGATTCGGAACCTAGAAGATGCACTAGAGGAGACAGAAAAGAAGGTATCTCCAGAGGTTATGCAGCACATGCAGGAGCTGCTGACAGCTGAGTCCAATTCATCGCGGTTCTTCTTTGTGGACCCAGCAATGCGCAAGCCAGGGCAGGCTCTGATCTCCGCTGCAGCCTCAAAGCCGAAGGCGCTAGAGAAAGAGTTGAGCGCTTTATTCTGCGCGATAGATGACGGTAGCTTCGATGAAGCGGACCGCATGATCAAGGCAATCGGCGAAAAGTGGACAGAGAAGCTGTCGGAGCTAGTCAGAGCTGAAGTCTCTAATCGGCGCAAGCGGTTCTTTCATAAAGACAAGGAAAGCAAGTCATGAAATTTGCATATACGCCCCCAGGAACAATGGTCACTTGCAGCAAAGAAACCATCACAACGCTGAATGCGCTCAATGAGAAGGTCAATGCCGAGTTCGGCAGCAAACCATTCAACCGGATGGCGTTCAACCAGATGCTCGCGTCAATGGGGCGTTGGCTGTCAGAGATGTTCCCCGAAATCCACGTGCCAGAGATAACCGGCTCATATGTCATCGAGACGGGCGTAGTAGACCTGCCCAACTTGGTGCCAGTAATCGAGAAGATAGTGCAAGAGCGCAAGGCACAGGAAACACGCACCCTATACCCAACCAAAGGAGACACCGCACCCATGAGTCAGCCAATCACAGAGCAAGATGTTGCTGCTTACCTAGAGAAGTTCATCCAGACCAGCGAACTTGTACCCGACCAGATGAAGGCGCTGTTTATCGGGCGCGTGACCAACTGGGCGAAGCCCGCAGCGCTCCCTGTCGCATTCATCAAAGATGCCGACGATACGCTATCTGTGGTTATTGGCGAGAAGAAGTGGCCGCTAACATGGGAAGGCATGATTGGCGACAGCCCAGAAGATGCGCTAGAGTTTGACCACGCAGTGTCTGAGGTAGGATTGCTTCAGCGCTCGTACTACACGCGCGTGCGCCGAGATTCAGAAGCTGCGCCATGCCCGATCCAGATTACCAAGGAAGCGAACCGCACGTTCTCTGTAGTAATTGGTGGCAAAAGCTGGCCCATTGGAAGCTATGGCACGATCGGTCATACGGTCCAAGATGGTGAGGACTTCCAGAAGGCGCTGCTGCAGCATGGATCTGTTGCTCATGCTGGCGGTCCGTACGTGGTGCGCATTCCATCCACTGACGAAATCTGGAGCGACAAGGTATCGACCAAAGAGCATCAGGCACGATTAGCCAGACTGTCGCGCGAGTTTGAGCACGCAATGAAGGCGCGCGGTGGTGTTGGTAAATCGGTTGGGCAGATTGCCTACGAGGGATTCTATGAACACCAGTCAGCCCCCTTGTATGACGCTCTGCCACAAGAGGAACAGCTGAAATGGGAACTAGCAGGCACGCGAGCGTTCACATGGATGTCGGTAGTTCCAGAAGAGATTGAGAAGGAAATCCAGATCATCGCTGGGCGGAAGCGGCTTCAGATTCTTTCACAGACAAACTGGGGCAAGCGCTACCGGGAAGAGCATCAGGAAGAGGCAACGCTTCTCAACTCGCTAGCTGGATTCCCGCGCGCACCTGAAACGAGAAGCTAAACCAAACCTAAGAAGGAAACGAGAATCACAATGAGAAACCATAAGCACTACGGAACCCCGCAAGACACCAGCTTCATCGGAGACATCGTTCGATTCATTGCAGAGCACGGTGGACTCAAGGAATGGGAAAAGGATCTGCTAATTAACCGTATTACCGTGCCGACTGCGGGGCTAGATTCGCCAGAAGTACTGCGCGCAATGGAGGGGACATCGGAGCCATTGGCGCACGAGCCATCTGGTATGCCAACGCCCAACGGTGCCACGAGCGCATCGGTCGCCCGCACGCCAGACACGACTGAACCGCTAACCATGTCCATCACCCGAGACGATGACGGGCATATGTGCATCGCCATTTCCGATCGCAAGTGGAAGATCATGCGCCACGGCATCATCGGAAATGGGGCAGCAGACCGGGAAGAGTTCCATCAGGCGGCGTCTGATCTGGTTGATAACGATCTGCCGTTTAGCGAAGCGGGGCTTGAGCGCGTAGTGTTGGCGTCGGAGCTTCTGAGTCTGTCCGATGACGCGCGAGCGTACCGAAACGCTATGGCATACCGGGCCTCGGTAAAGAAAACACTTGGCGAAGTCATGTATGATGCCTTCTGCCATGCGCTTCCATCATCAGCCGGAAAGCAGCCAACGTGGGTCGAGGTCAATAATCAGTACGCATGGGAAAGTGCAGCGGCTGCCGCGTATCTGTCAGTGGGACTTGATCCGGAAAATATCAATCACGAACTTCAGATCGTGGCCGCACGCAAACGGATGCAGCTTCTGCGCTCGGTGTACGTGAGCACGTCCAATATCGGAACCATTGCTGCAGAGATTGCTGCAATAGCAGGCCCGACTAAGTACTAGAAAACCCCACCAATAACCCTCCCCGTCCCTATCGCAGCCAAGTCGTCGGAAGTGTACCGAGTCTTTGGCTGCGGTACGTCGTCATAGCGCCCCATCATCACGCCTAGCTTGCCAGTTGGTAGATGCCGCTCATATCCGAGCACATGACCCAGGCCATGCACGATCGCATGGTCTAGTGCATCGGCTGGGGCCTTCATGATGCGCGGTAGGATCTGTATCTCATCATCCCTGTAGGCCACATGCTCGATTGTCAGCTCAGTACATCCACGGCAGTCTGCAGCAGCGTTGTAGCGCACGTAGACCACTTGGTCTGCCATGGGCGATGTGGTGCCGCCCAGCTGCTTTACGGCGCGTTCAAAGTAGCCTGCAATGGCCACAGCGCTAAGCTCACTGGATAGCACAGATACGCGGACGGGCTGGTCTAGGTCCCAGGTGCGTCCGCAGCATGTGAGTATGGGGAGAAGTAGGAGAAGTGGCAGCTTCATGCGGGAAGTGTGCCATAGGAAGCGACGTTTAGATCGGAAGTATGCCCTGCGATACCAATGCCACCTGTAGCCTGCACCATCGCTCGCAGAGCTCGATTGAGATTGCACGACGGCCAAGTTGGCGAGCTGCGTTTGCCGTAGAACCCGACCCGCCGAACGCATCGAGCACAACCGCTCCTGGCTTGCTAGATGCCGATATGATGTGCCGAAGCATAGGCGCTGGCTTTTCGCAGACGTGCTTGCCTGGATAGTTGCCGACCGTCTCAAAGTCCCACACGTCAGTGTATGGCACTTTAGCGCTAACAAAAAACGGGCGTCGCAACTCGTCGTACTCTTTGCGCAACTCGTCGTACTCTTTGCGCAACTCGTCGTACTCTTTGCGCAACTCGTCGTACTCTTTGCGGAGAAAGGCGCCTTCACTGGATTCGTTAAACAATCGCTGCAATGTTGCGTAGTGCTCTGCGGTGGGTAGCGCCCACTGACTTTGCGTGAACCAGTGCGAGCACATCTGTGTACCAGTTGCCAGCTCGATGGCCTTCTTTGACACCCCGCACCTGACTCGCTCATCGTCCAGGTACTTGCGCACGGGCTCAAAGACAAATCCGCGCAGCTCGTCGCACTTTCGCTCGTATCCAGATTCTCCCTTTGCCGCGTTGTCTGCTCCGAAGTGCTCTGCAAAAATGATGCGCTCCGTAACTGGGAAGTAAGAGCGCTGGCCGTCCTTTGCATTCATCTCGGCTTTAGTTGAAAACGGCGGCTTGCGCCAAGTTATCGAGTTCAGAATCTCAAACCGGCCACCGACTAAACACTCAACCCGCGCGCCCATCTGCGGCGACGCGAACAGATACAGCGACCCGTTTGGCTTCAGGATGCGTGCAAACTCTGCCAGCACCCTGTCTAGCCATGCAAGAAAGTCGCCGGGCTTATCCCACTGATTATCCCAAGCGTCTCCCTTGACCTTAAAATACGGCGGGTCGGTCAGTATCAGATCTACGCTGTTATCTGAAAGGACAGGTAGTACTTGCAAGCAGTCGCCGTTGTAAATCGTAACGCCGTCTTGGTCGTAATATGGGATCATGGCAAATCATTATCACGGCTGCTGGATGGGCGCTTATCGGCGAATGGATCTGCGGGGTCTGGGTCCACCAGCTTCCATTGCGCGCCGTTGAACCAGTCTTGGTCTATAGGTCTCCAGTATCCGCCCCTTTCGTCCCGCACATGCTTGATTGGAGCTATGCCATCCACAACGGACCCGTGACCAGGTGATAGTAACGCGACAATGCACTTTATGACTACCGGGAATGGCTCAAGGCCAACACATTGCCGCTTCTCAGGGGCGATGCTTAGCCAATACAGCCGACCAGCTTCAGGTTCTTCTGTCGTCCACTCGCTCATAATGCCTTCCTTTCAAGCACGCCACGGACTGAAGCCAGCCGCTGAGTGATCACCCCCACTGGCCGCAAGTCAGAGTCTGACACGCTGACATAGAGCCGGTATCGCTCCTTGACCAGCCGCACAAGTTCCCGCGCCACATGCTCACCAGCGCATCGCCGAAAGCCGCCGCCAAACTTGTGGCCTTCGCTCAGCAGCACGATCGCCAACTCGCCAGTCAGCACATGCTTACGCGGTAGCCAGTAGATCG
>ERZ795056.4433-NODE-4433-length-14534-cov-8.606879_pt1 | contig 14534 bp, 15 predicted proteins | sample MGYA00375140_ERZ795056 | MGnify/ENA primary metagenome ERZ795056 (study PRJEB30185, sample SAMN05720227) | activated sludge metagenome | isolation source: Anaerobic digester | place: USA | collected 2015-03-09 ...
TTTATCAATAATTCTAAATCATAATAAGATTCTATTAAATTTTTTACTTTCGTAGTTAATGGATATTCTGTACGATAAACTTCTCCAATTAGATTAGATATTTTATAATATTCTTCAAGTAATCTATCATATATATATATATTATATGAATGAGCATACGTAGCTCCAGCAACCACTGTATATACGGCAGAATATATGTTATCTTCGTAACTACCTATTGTAGAATAAACTAAATCTGAAATAGAATGTATAGGAGTATTATATAATAAGTTTATTGTAGTATCATTAATATCTAATTTAGCATTCGTTATATTTATATAATCTGGATTTAATACGCCATATCCTGTTGGATTGCTATATCCATAATATCCAGTTATATCTCTATATTCCACTAAATTTCTATTCTGAATATTTGTAATTTTTAACTTTGGAATAAATGACATAACTATAATATTTATTTGCAAATATATACTTAAATATATCTAAATCTACAAAACAAAACCAATAAAATACATAACAATAATTATTAATAAGAGGGAGTAATTATAACTCCCTCTTTATCAAATAATTTTATGAAGTAGTATACGGAATTTTGAAATTAGTATTTAAAGCAGTAAATACAGTATGAATATGAGTACTTGCATCAGAACCTACTGGAGCTGCAATAACTAATCTTTTTTTAGATATAGCATATTTACCCAAGTCTGTTTTTAAATCATCACTAAATGTAGCAATATATATATCATAAGTAGCTGTGGAAACAACATCTGATTTATATGAACGTGTAGGATATTCAGGATTTACTCTAATTAAATCTCCCTCATTACCACGTAAGAACCATTCCCATTCTAATAATTGATTGGGTTCTCCAGAACCTTCACTTGCTGTTTTTATAACAGTTTCAACAAAAGGTACGTTACTTGTAACTTCATAATTAGTAACAGCATAATTATAAAAACCAGCTTCAAAAGGTTTATCCAAAGATTCAATGTATAATTTCAAATTATTTACATCCTTATCATGTTTAAAAGATGTAAATGTAACGTTATTATTTACATCAAATACTCTATCTACTTCTATATATGATGCGGTAGAACTCACAACTTTAAATATTACATCTACGCCTTGACAAGTTACAGCAATATAATCCTGTAAATTAGCTACTTCCCCAGTTATAGCTGCATGTTTACTATTAGCTACAAATGTTATTGGACTATTAACAGTAACTACTGTTGGATCTTCATTTTCATCTATACCACAACAAGTTCCTTGTATACCATAACGCATTTTATACCATTGATCTCCTCTATCTTTAAATAAAGAATTAATTTGTAAGTTATGTACAGCATCTTTTAAGAAATCATACACTACGAAGGTTCTAAAATACGATTGCATAGTAGCAAATATAACTTTATCTTGACTTACCCTGTCTATAAAATGTAATCTTATAAAAGGTGCATCAGTAGGTTCTAAAGTAGGTTCTAAAGTAAATGCTAAGCTACTAACTTTATTAGAATGAGCTTTATAAGCTTTCTTGGACAATGAAGATATAGCATTAGTATACAAAGTATCTGATAATTTTACAGTACTAGTACTATCACGATATCCAAATTTTAGAGCTGATCCAGTATAAGCACTTAATACTTTACCACTGGTAGATATAGCAGCTATTTCACCAATTGCAAGATCTGTAAGATATTTACCTGTTCTGTTAGCAGTATTCGATACAGAACTTGCGATTAATAATTGTTCAACATTATTTTGTAATCTCATTTTTAAATGTATTTTAAAATAAATAAATATTTAACCTTTGCGGTATCAAATTTTTATGTTTTTTATTCTTCAGTTTGTTTTTCATTTTTCACTTGTTCTTCTTGCTGAACTTGTTTTTCTTTTGGTTGTTCTTCTGATTGTTCTTCAGCATTTCTTCTACCAAAAGCAAATTCTAAAGCCAAGTTTATAATTATACCAGAATATTCCGCTGGTATATTTATCACAGAATTATTTAATAAATCAATTTTTTCTATCTCATTTAAATAAATACATTTATACTTTAATATAAATGTATCTTTAGGAAATATTATTTCATGTCTACTACCATTATCTATTCTCCAAGCTAATCCATCATCATTCCATAAATAAGGTTTTTTAAATGGATTATTTTTATTTATGTTATATTCATCATAAGTTATTGGTTTTACTTTAGCTACAACTTGTTCTACTTCTGGAGGTTGTTCATTATCTATTACTACAATATTCTTATAATTTGGATCTTCACTCGGTTCAGGTGGTAAAAATCCATCTTCGTATCCTGGAGCTTCAGGAGCATGTATATCATGTATTTCCTTATTAGGAGATTGTTTAGTTAATATGCAAGATTCTTGTAATACTTTTATACAACCTACTGGTATATTTATATATACTGAGTTATCTCCTAAAGGTACTATAGGACTTGCAAATATGTTTGTTTCATAACTTCTAATATAATAAGAAAAGAATTTTCTACCTTCCTCATCTCTATCAAGTTTTGGATACATCCTTAACCATAATAAATGAACAGCTTCATTTAACCAAGTTTCTATCTGAGATGAAATTGGTATTCTTGAAGTTTCTAAGTTTAACTTAGATATTAGAATATGATATAAATCAAGACTTTGTATCATCTGTTGTTACTGGTTGTATTCGTATATTATCTGATGCAGCTTTAGCTAAATTTGCTGCATAACTTATTACAGAATCAATTAATACATCACTTATTATTAATGTATCATCTTGTATCTCAGGTATATAAACTAAATCTGGAATAGCTCTTACAGCTTTTATATAAACATTAAGAATACTTGTAAATGAATCCCCTACAAAATATAACTTGTTACCTATATAAGAATATAATATATTATTAAAAATAGATATTTCAGATTTATCACCAATTTTAAATAAAACCTCCAAATTAACAGGATAAGCTTCTACTTTAGTAAGTTCTACTTTAGGATAATTCGTTCTAGATACATCAGTATATACACTAATAATATGTCTAATTGGAGTACTTAAATTAACCTCAACTACATTAGTATTATCTAATACATCGATAGTTTCTGTATTAAGATCTATTACTGGACATAAATTATAAGCTTTATTTCTAAATGCAGTATCTACTATTGATCTTGAAGCATCTGAAATAAATGTTAATATTTCTTCATCTTCATATCCTTTAGCAGATAATGAATATATCCTATCATAATATACCAAGAACTTTTCTATAGCTTCACTTGCTTTCATCAGAACTTAAAAGTTTTAATTTTATATCTTGATTTTTAGGATTTTTAAGGAAATCAAGTAATAAATTCATACTCATAGTTTCTTCAACACCATCTATAAGATATGACGCACCTTTACGTTTTATCTTTCCTTTTATTAAACATTGATATACAAAAACTTTTTCTTCAAAACGTGGATCAGTGAATATATCATAAAATGTATCTGTTTCTTTATCAATAGCTTCTGTAAGTTCTAATAATGCATCTACATCATTTATAGTATTCATGTTTTTAGTTTTACCAGCTTTTAGATAATACATAGATAAAAGTCCTTTTAGTTTTGAAGGAGAATCTTTTATATCTATAAACTTCTTCATTACTAACAACTGTTTTGTTATTTTATCTATCTTAGATTGTTCTTCATATTCTTTATCTCGTATAGCGAATTTATAAGTTCCCTTATTAAACCTTTCTTCCCAACTAGGAGCTATTAAATCAGAATAACATAATATAAATTTATATTTTAAATAATCTAAAGGATTAGATAAATCCAATATTACAGGTTCACGTGTTAAATCTACTATAAATGTATTCCAATAACAGTTTTTATCAAATATAGATAATGCACCTTCTTCTATACGTAGATCAGAATTATAAAAAAATTCTTTTTCTTCTGGTGTTAGAGGATCTATAATATGTCCAAGTTTTGTATCATAAGGTGTACCATGCAATCGTATTTTAGAACCTTCAAATAAGAAAGCTCCTACATGATTAGGATGTATATCTTGTAAAAAGCTTGATCCTTCTCTTAGCACGGGATATACAACAATCTTCTTGTTTTTTAAAGGGGATTCCACAATATTTTCTTCGGTTTTTGTTTTCATATTATTATATTATTAAATTGCACATTTATAAACTAAACATTTAGTGGGATCAGTTACTTTAACTCCACCCATGAAAAATCTATGATGTACGTATCCATCAATAGGATTAGACATTATATTGTTTTGTATCATAGAATAATCTGCTACAAAAGGATTACGTAATCCTGGTTCATAACCTTTAATATCTTCCATACCTCTTTGATAAACCATACTAATATTACTTTCACCATTTGTAGTACCGATATCTAATATATCATAAGTATAAGATTCAGCAGTTCCACCATCAGGATGAGGAACTTTATTTATAATAGGATCATCTTTTATTGGATCTAGCATAAAATCAAATACTACTCCATTAGGACCTCTAAAACTCTTAAACTGACCTTTAAACTCAGCATCACCACTACTAGACATAGATATAAACTGATTAACGCTTCTAATAGGTTCAAAGAATTGTTCACCATATTTTGCAATTTGTTCACTGGCTTGTATTAAACCACGTTCACCAGTACGTACAAGAAACTGACGTTTATCAAAAGGTAATCTATTAGTAGCTAAGTCTAATACAACATTTAAAAATCCTTTTATTGTAAAATTTCTAACAGGATAAAATGCTGTACTTGAAGTCTCAATCTGTTGTCTTAAACCTGCACCTTGAGAATATTCATAACCAGATTTTCCTTTATTTTTAAATGTACCATCAGGAGCTCTATTTATACGAGAATAATATAACATATAATTCTTTTCTTGTACATATTGACGGTCAAACTCCCAATCTCTATACTGTTGCCATAAATTAGTTTTTATAATAGAATTAGTTCTTGGATCACGTACTTGAATAGTAAATCCCATAGGACGACTAATCATATTTCCAGGAACAGTATCTTCCATACGTAATCTTGTAAATAAATTCTTCATCTTAAATGGAGTGCTATATCTTACTTTACCACCCTTTTTAGATAAAGTACTTTCTACACCAGAATAAAGTTTACTAAACTTTGTACCAGGTAAAAGTTCTTCATAAGGAATAAACAATAAAGCATCACCTGTTACTAATTCACAATCATATACCCAATAAGATCCTTCAGGTCTTGCATCATCAAGTATTCTTATTTGATATTCATGTTTATGACCTTCTATAATATTTACATCGAAAAAATAAGCTTCTGGAAATACTAGTTGAAATCTACTATAATTAAATCCAGTTTTATCAGTAGGTACGATAGCTGTATTATCTATACGAGCTTCTATTAAAGGAACATTTTTTTCTTCTGAGTTCATCAGATCCCAGATAAAATCATCATCAGAATCAAGATAGATTGGAGTAGAAATACTTTTTAAGTAAGCTCCAAAATCTATCAAGTTATAGTTGCTAGCAAATACCATAGATGTCAAAGTAGATGCTTTTTGTGTTAAATTACCAAAAGCCGCAGATAAGTGATTCTTAGTTGTTAAACCTCCCCATTCTTTCGGTTGGTATTCTTGAAGTAATAGTTTCATTGATTTGTAATTTTTAAAAATTAAAGTTTAATATAATTAAGTATCTCAGCTCCAAGCTCATCAATAGCTGGCTTAGAACCCATTCGTTTCATATCATTTATTTTTACTGCATCTTCTATATCTTTAGAAAGTTTTTGTTTTCCTATAGATTTAAATGCACTAAAATCCTTAAATCCTTTTGTCATTATAAATGTAAGTGCAAAACCAACATCAAATCTTATAGGATCTTCCATTCTAGCTTTTATAATATCACTTACTTTTTCACCAGAAGGTAATGTATGATTTTGTTTAAAAAGAGAATCTAATGCTTTTATTTTTAGCTCTTTAGTAATAGGTACACCATCAAAATCTTTTAATTCTTCTAAACTTTGTCTGAAAGAATTAATATATTCTTCTTCTTGTTTTTTTAATAATTCTTTCTCTTGTTTTTGTTTTTCTATAAGTTGTTGTTCATAATCTTCGTAATATTTTATTAGTTTTGGTAAAGCTTTTTTAGTTTTATCTTCTAATTTTTTCAAAGTTTTTAATTCTTCTAACTCATCATTTATTTCTTCATTATCAAATCCTTTTAATTTTAAAAATTCTTTATATAAAGTTTCTGATAAATCTTCAGTTAAATCTTCTTCGTTTATAGATTTAAGATATTCAATAGTTTTTCTATGTTCAACTATTTCATCAATATTAGAAACATTCTGTTTTAAATCTATTAAATCCTTAAAAGATTCTGGTATACTTTCTTTTACTTTTCTTTGTACTTCTTCATCTATAATATCTATTAAATCTTTAGCAGATTCTATTTTTCTATTTTTGTCAATTTCAGAGATAACTCCTTCCTCTAATAAAGTTTGTGCCATAACCCCAAAAACCGAAGAATCTTTCTTAGAACCAGAAGGAGTTTCTCTGGATGGTTCAAAATCTATTTCAAATATATCATCATCGGTTTCTTTCTTTGAAACATTCTTTTTTTCTGGAGATTCAGCCTCTTGTGTATTATTTTGTTCTTCATTTTTTGTTTTTATATCTTCATTAAGATCTTCTAACACAAAATCCTCAACTCCACTAAAATCTAATTCTTCATTCATAAATTAAATATTTTTTACATTACGCAAATATAATAATAAGTTTCAATAAAATTATAAAAATATATCACAAATTTGTATTCGTATATAATAAATTATGTAATATTTATATTTTTGATTATCATATATTCTGGAATTTCATCTTCCTTAAACGGAATATAACAATTATCATCATCAAGCTCAGCTTGTATATTGCATATTAAGAATAATTTTTTATCAGGATATAAATTTTTAGTTTTAAAATAAGGATATCTATCTAAATACCATGTAATATATTTTTTAGTTATTAATACTCCAAAACGATGGTAATTTAAAGATAAATCTGTATTATGTTTAAAACCACTACGTTTACTACAATGTTTTTCATTTTTAAAATAATGATAAGTAAATGTAAAATATCTTGAGTCTTTACCCATTAATTCTACAATATCTATTTCTGGTAACCAAGTGTCTATGTTATACATCCATATAGCTGGAAAATATTTAAATCCACGTGGTGGCATTTTAGCTTCTACTTCTATGTATCCTTTATTAATATTAATACATTTATGAGATGATATCAATCCTCCTGTATTTATTATATCATTTTCTTTATCTGCTTTTAAAAATATCTCATCATCTTTAATTTCTATATTTTGTTTTCTCCATATTAAACTACATTTTCTTGTATCAGATTCTCCACTCCAAGGTTCTCTATAATCAAAACCATATTCCCATAAATTCTTACCATTTATACTTATATATGGTTCATTTTTTAGATGAAGCTTTGGTTTAAATATTTTGTAAAATATTATATTTAGTACCTCAAATAAAGATAAATTATTTATTGTCATTTGTTATTTTTAGTATTTTTGTTATTTTCGTTATTTTTCATCAATTTTAATTTATCTTTTTCTAATTCTAAATTCAACATATCCACTTCTTTTTGAAGATTTTCAACATATTCTTTTAATTTAGCATTACGTTCGTTAATAGAAATATCTGTATCATTTTGCATTTGTTCTTTTAAAATATTCATTTGATAATCAAGTTCTATGCTTTTTTCTTTAAGAGCTAATTCTTTATCTTTTATAGCTAGCTGTTGTTCTAAAGCTTGTAATGCTTGATCCTGTTGCTGTTGTGCCATAGCAGCAGTTTGTTCTCTCATATTAATATCTTCTTCAATAGCTATATTTCTAATTTCTGCAAAAGATTTTGAGGTTAATATCTGCATCATGTTTTTAACATTCATGTTTATTTTAGAACCAAATTCTAAAGTTAATCTTTTTAACGAGTTTAAATCTTCTTTATCTTCATCTTCATCGGTAACAAATATCCCAAAATCTGATACAGATAATTGTTCATCATTTAAATTTATTATATAATTAGCAGCTTCATCACTTATATATTGTAATATAGAAGGATCATTTCTAGCACACTGAACAGTAGTATCTAATAATACTTGTATCGTTCTTAATATAGTCTGCATATGAGTATTAAATAATGGTTCAGTAATATGTGAACTTTGAGTAACAGATCTTTCTATACCTCCAACAGTTTCAGTATGAGTTATTTGACCTAATCTTTGGTCACTTACACCAGAAGAATAAGCTACTTGTCTTTCTATAAAATTTAAAAATAATATTATATGTTGTATATAATTTCCTATATCTGGATTATATATTTTACCAGTAGTATTAAAACTACCAGCTAATTTACCTTGTGATAAACCTTTATTACTTTCTTTAAAACTATCTACTATAATATAACCTTCTTCATCAGCATAATCAAACCATTCATCTAGTGTAAAAGAATCAGGAACTTTGGCTAAATCTACTTCTATCATAGGAGCTTTAAACTTTTTAATGGCTTTTTTTAAATCTCTTAATAATATAGAATAAAGATATTCATAATTTTTTAATTCACTATACATAGAAGTAGCTTTTTCATTATTATCCGTATATATTGTACCTACATATCCAGAACCATTAGTTATATAACCATTACTTTTTATCATAGGAACATCTCTAGCTTCCATTTTTACATATATATCATCTCTTATTCTTGTTACTTCATACCATCTATTTACCCAATAATAATCTACTTTTTCTCCTATATCTTTATTTGGTTTGTAAAATTCACTTACAACTTCAAATTTTCTTACACCATCTTCATTTATATAATATCTTTTACCAAGTTTTTCAAATCCTTTAAATACTACACGTGTAACACGTACTTCTCCATTATTATTATAATTACCATTAAATGCTCCCCAAAAACCATTACCTACATCAAAAAGTTCATCAAATCGAAAATTAGGATAAGTTCTTTGAAAATCTCCTGCAGATTGTCCTTGTAAATTCATATTATTATCTTTTTCCAATTTATCTATTTGTGCTGGAGTAAGATATTCATAATATCTATCTATAACTTGTGATAAAGGCATATAATTATCTTCTACAATTATACTAGCATCTTCTATACGATTACTACCTCCTAATCCAAACACTTTTATTGAAAATGGATTACATTTTCTATACACAGGCTTATTACCTATACTTTCTATACAATATATTTCTTCACCATATTTTAAAACATCTGCAAAACCAAGTGAAGCTTGTTCATATACATTTAGTTGTTTAATATAGAAATTTAATAAATGATACATCACAACTTCTAATATATCTTGTGATTCATAATTTTTAAACTTCATAAATTTAGCTACAAAATTATCTACATCTCGTTTATCTGGAAGAGGTTTACTTAAATCTACAAATTCCTCCATAGCCTTATTAAACATTTTATGTATTGTGTCTTCTTTTTTAGTTATAGCAGACTCATTTATAGCACGTACTAAGAATTTCTTTTTACGTTTTATAGATTCTCCTATTAATAAATTTATACGTGGTTTTATTATTGGAAAATGCTGTATTCTAACATCTTTTATATCTGTTTCGTAATTATTAAATTCAGCAAAATTTCTAAGATCTTCTTGGTCTATCTCACCATGATATAATTTTGCTATTATCAATTTATCGTTTAAAGACATACGTGGAGTTCCATCATAATCAAATTGACATAACTCTATAGCTGCATCCGCACAATCTTTAAAAAACTTTTTATTCTTTAAAGATGCACTAATTTTTTGTCGTGGAAATGTTGTCATAATCTATATAAATTTATTTTAGATCTTTTTTTACCAAAAGCTTTATCATAATGTTGTTTAAATATATCTATTTCAGATTTTTTATCTGGATTTCTAAGATTAGTAGTTATTTTATTTATTTCTTCTGCAAAAATCATTAACATATTCATAGAACTTATTCTATCTGTATTTACCCGTTTACCAGAATTCGGAGGTGCATATAATAAACATTCTTTAATATACCCAACACTTCTTATTAAATCTACATTTCTTATACCTTCTTCCTTATTATAAGCTTGTTCTAACATCCAAGATATTTGTAAATCAATACCCCAACTATTAGTTCTTATATTAGAATGTATTCCTTTAGATTTATTACCTATCATACCAATAGAAGATATTAAACCATTATCTTTTAATATTTCTGGAGTATCTGCTAATAAATGTAAAGAATTCATTTTTGTCATATATCCATAAAAACCTTTTTTCTGATTTTCATAACATATAATTGCATTGTAATATAAAGCAGCTCTTCTAACTTGTTCATAAAATTCTTCTACTAATCTTGTACGTCCTGTATATTCAAATACTATTCTTCGTGTTATTGTGTTAAATACAAAAAAAGATTGTAAAGAGTTTTTATAATTATAATTACCATCATCATCTACTGGGTCAAATCCACCTATATAAGTATATAAAGGAACATCACCATTAGCATTTTTAACTACTGGTTCAAACATTTCACCACATCCATTTATATTTTCATTTCCTCTAAATGGAAATTCTCTTACAGGTTCTACATCTTCTTGTTTATAATACACATTTCCTTTTTCATCTATTTCAAAAAATCCTTTTATTGAACTATCTAATAAATCTTTTCGTGTACTTAATATACTGTAAGTATGTCTTAATTCTGATATAGGAAATCTATTATCACCAGAACGTACAAACATCTCAGTATATATTAATGGATAATTTAACATCTCATAGTCTAAAGCTGATTTATTGATTTTATCTTTTTTAAGCTTATTTCTTCTTTCTACATAATAATTATAAGCTTCTTCTTGTTTTGTATTTCCATTTTCATCTTTAAAATCATTATTAGTAAAATAAGCTGGTACGAACCAACAAGTTTCGGTATTATCATCATTTGTAAAAGATAACATATCAAAACTATGTGGATCTTTAAATATAATCTCAGATTCTATTATTTTATAAATATTTCCTGCTGTACCTATATATAAAGAACTTCCAAATTTAGTACTATCTACTAATTGAGCTGCTGTATTACTACCATGTATAGCTGTTATATTTGGAGTTAATGCTACTTCTTCTATTACAATAGTTCCAGGTCTATTACCAGCAGCAACTTCTGGATTTTCCATAGTAAATACACCATGTAATATCTTACTTTTTGTACCATACAACTTCCAATCATTACCAATTTTTTTCTTATATTCATGTCTAAAAGGAGAATTAAGATTATTTGGTTTCAGTGATCCACTTGTATGTTTATATAATGGAGAAGGTTTTATTTTTCCATCCGAATATATATATTGTCCTGGAAGATTTTCAAAAGCTAATTGTACTTTAGCTAATAACTCAGAAGATTTACCAGCTAAACCACTACCTACAAATATTTCAGCAGATCCAGGATATTTTATAGTTTCATCAGTATATTCTCTAGCTCCATCAAATAAGAATTCATGTAATATTATAGCTACTGCAGTAAACCAAGATTTACCACCACCACGAGCACCTAATAACATTAAATTTTTAGCCTCATTCTTATATAATGGTTTTCCTTTAGGTCCTTCCCATAATTTACGTATATATTGTAATTGAGGAATATATTTTTTTAATTCTCCTTTACTATTAAAACAGCTTGCATCATATTTTCCTGTATGTAAATTAACATCTTCACAACATGTGTATTCATCATCTAACTCAAATCCAGAAAATCCTCTAGCACATATCCAGTTATATGCAAAAGCCCATTCAAAATCTCTTAAATCTGGACGTATCTTAATCTTAGGAGCAGTTTTAGGAAGATGTTTTGGTCTATGTAAGATCGTTCCTAGATTTGCATAAAAAAATAAATTACCTGGACAATATCTATAATATTCTCCATCTTTAGCCCACATACCTTCTATGCATCTTTTTTTTATACTTTTCCAAAACTCAAGATAATCTAAAGATTCTGGATGATATGTAGGAAATTCTCCAATTAAAAAATTATTTCTATTTTTTATAACTGGAAATATACTTTCTATTTTTTCTGGATCTATCATATTATTCCTTCTTCACTTATAGATTCTAAACCACCTCCTTTATTCTTTGTTTCTATAACTCTTTCTTTTTCAGCAATTTCTATTAATTTATTATATTCTATATAAAGCTGATTAGTTTTTATTAATAATTCATCTAATAATTTTGCATTTTCTATAGTATATTCATAACTTTGTAACAAAGATATTCTATCTTCTAATCTTTTTTTATATGTAGAAATCATTAAATCTATTTCAGACATACAAAACTTTTTGTATACTGCTATAAGTTCTTGATAATCTTCTAATTTATATTCCTTCTTTAAGATATCTTCTTGTATTACTTTTAACTTATCTTCATATATTAAATGTCTATATGGATTTTCAGAATGTAAATCTTCTAATGCTGCTATTGCCCACATTATTTTAGAACTTTTATTTTTATTTTTAGAAGTATCTGAATCATAGAACTTTTTAAAGTCTGTTATACTTAGTACGTTTGGGTTTACGTCCCAAAAGTTCTCTGTCATCATGAAACCACTTAGAATAGTCCTCATATTTTTTAAAATAATTTTTTAGTTTTAATGAACTAACTGCAAATGTCCCCAAAGGAGTTATCTTAATAGATAAAAAACTTCCATTATATTTCTTAAATCCACATTTTATAGTATCACGTACAAATCTTAGTGTATAAATTATTATATCATTTACTTCACTTTCTTTAACATTATATTTATCTGCAATTATTCTTATTTTTTCTTTATGGCTCGGTGTGTTCCACATCATCTAATATATTTAATATTTCTTCTACTGAATTTTTATTATCATTTAATCCTAATATAAAGTTTTGTATCGGAAACCTTTCAATTACAGCTTTTTCTTTTGCATTTTCTTTTTCTGATAATATAATATGCTGACATTGAATTAATAATACATTTATATATTCGGCATCCTTTACTGAAAGCTTATCACAAGAATTGTACAAAAGTACAATAGTATCTATAATATGTTCAAAAAATTTAAGATCTAACTGTATCATTGTTGAATGTAAATTCAAAAACAACTAAAGGTTCTAACTTAAATCTATATTGTTTAGCTGGATTTTTATAATTTATAAGACCAGCTTTTCTTAGTATGTTAATTTTATTATAAAATGAACTTTTTGATATATTTAATCTTTTACAAATATTTGTAACATTCTGACTAATATACTTTATTTTTTCTTCATCATCATCTGAAGGACATTCATTATAATAATAAAGCATTTCAGCAAATACTTCTAAAGTTCTATTATCTAATTTTTTAAAAGGATTAAATACTCTTAATAATTCTAATAAATATCTAAAGTAATCTCTTGAATTACATTTAATTGTAAATTTAGCTGCCATATTTTAGCTTTATAAATGATTGTTTAGTATAAGCGTATATAGTATTTTTATCTTTAACATTAACAACTGGCAATTCAACTAAACTTGCATAAGATACTATAACTTTATCACCTATATTTAAATCTTTAATATCAGGATCAACAGCTACAACGATAATATCATGTAAATAATCAGATGTATTTGCAGTTTCTGGAATTATAACATTAGACTTTGTTTGTCTAATAGCTACTACAACATTCTGATCTCTAGGTATCCATTTTCCATTTAAAAGTTCTTCTTCATCTATTTTCATAATTATTATATTTTTATATTTTGCAAAGATACATTAATAATTTAAATTGTGTATATATTTCTTTTATTTTTATCTCTTTTTTAACAATTGTGTTAATATTGTAAAAATAAAGACATAAACTGCTGTAAACCATAATAATATATTAGTTATACTAAATATGTGTGAATAAATAGAGCATAAATAGTGAATAAACTACTTGCGTAATTCAAAAAAATTTCGTAGCTTTGCCGTACGGAGTATAGGGGAGCTTTTTTTTTATTATTATTATATATTATATATAAAGTAAATATATAATTCTTTCTTTGCTTCTTTCTTTCTTTTTCCATAACTACACTCCAAAAATAATTTAACTTATTCTTAATCGCTTGACTATTACAAATATACATATATGCTGTAATTACACTTTAAAAGACTTGTTTTATAACTACTTGATTATTACTGCTATTACATTGTAGAAGAACTCTATACCATTATTGCATTGTAGAATAAATCTATACCATTATTACATTGTAGAAGAACTTTATACTGTTGTAAACTTTTTTCCTTTTTTAACCCTATGACCTATGAATGACTTTTAAAATTTTTTTATTTTTTTGAACCTGCGATCTGGAGATAATTTTTAAAATTTTTTTATTTTTTTTTAAATTTTTTTTATTTTTTTTGATCCTGTGATCTGGAGATACCCCCCCTGATAACCCCCGTGAAAATATGACAAACCCTTTTAAATTTAAAGACATGAAAAT
>ERZ795056.4436-NODE-4436-length-14530-cov-14.609879_pt1 | contig 14530 bp, 11 predicted proteins | sample MGYA00375140_ERZ795056 | MGnify/ENA primary metagenome ERZ795056 (study PRJEB30185, sample SAMN05720227) | activated sludge metagenome | isolation source: Anaerobic digester | place: USA | collected 2015-03-09 ...
GAACGGAGAATTCATGACCACCACGTCCCCTCTCGCCGAACTGCTGACCTACACCTCGGAACATGCAGGGCCCGCTGCCGGCAAACTTACCGGCTTTGTAGCCGCCTACTTTGACAACACCGACCCCGACGAGCTCGCCGCCCGCGGTCCGGCCACGCTGTTTGCCATTGCCAATGCGCATTGGCGCCTCCTGGACGCGCCGCGCACACCACAGGGGGCGAAGATACGGGTATTCAACCCCACGCTGGCTGAAGACGGCTTTGCGAGCGACCACACGGTGGTGCAGATCGTGCACGACAACATGGCGTTTCTGGTGGATTCAGTCACCATGGCCATCAACCGCGGCAACCGCACTGCGCACTGGATCGTTCATCCACTGATGAGCGTGTCGCGCGATGCGGGCGGCAAGATTGCCTCGGTTACCAGCGCGGCTGCGGCCGCGGCGGCGGGCAAATCTGACCCCGTGGAGTCGCTCATCCTGGTGGAGTGTGACCGCATCGTGTCTGTGGCAGAGCAGCAGGTGCTGGCCGATGAACTGGCCCGCGTGTTGCATGATGTGCGCAGCACCGTGCAAGACTGGTCTGCCATGCTAGCGCGTGTGCAGTCCGTAGCCGCCGCTTCAGAAAGAGCGCCGCTCTCGCCCGACAACCGGCAGGAGGGCATAGACTTTTTGCGTTGGCTGGAAGACCGGCACTTCACATTTCTGGGCGCACGGGACTATGACCTGAAACGTGATGGCGATACGGTCACGCTGGTAGCTCAACCCGACTCTGGCCTGGGCATCCTGCGCGGTGCGGCGCAGACCACCGAGACACGGCTGCCGCCAGAAGCCGTGGCGCTAATCGAATCCGAAGAACTGGTGCTGGCCACCAAGGCCATGACACGCGCCACCGTGCATCGCCCGGCGTGGCTGGACTATATCGCCGTGAAGCGTTTTGACGATGTCGGCAAGGTGGTGGGTGAGACGCGCTTCCTGGGCTTGTACACCTCCACCGCTTATTCCGCCCTTGTGAGTGAAATTCCGCAGGTTCGACGTCGCGCGGCAGCCGTGATGGCCAGCGCGGGTGTGGTGCCTGACGGCCATGCAGCCAAGTCGCTGCAGTCGATTCTGGATGTGTACCCCCGCGATGAACTGTTTCAGGTGGACACCGCCACACTGACCGAACACGCCATCGGCATCCTGCGGCTGCAGGAGCGCCAGCGCACCCGGGTCTTTTTACGGCGCGACCCGTTTGGCCGTTTTACATCGGTGCAAGTGTTTGTTCCGCGTGATCGTTACAACACCGAGATTCGGGTGAAGATCGGCAATGAGCTGATGGCTGCGCTGGATGGGCAGTCGCTCGAATTCACGCCCATGCTGACCGATAGCCCCCTGGCCCGCATTCACTACCTGGTGCGCGCCAAATCCAACGCACCGCAAAACGTGAACCTGCCTGCCCTGGAAGCCCGCATTGCCCGGCTGGCCCAGCGCTGGGAAGACGATTGCACCACCGAGCTGCTGCGCGCCCACGGTGAAGGTCAGGGCCTGGCGCTGGCACACCGCTTCGCGCAGGCTTTCCCCACGGCATACCGCGAAGACTTCTCGGCGCAAGTGGCCGCGGAAGACGCGGACATGCTGGCCGGTTTGTCTGCCGCATCGCCGCTGGCAGTGAAGCTATACAGGCCACTCGATGCAGGTCCGGGCATGTTGCGCTTCAAGATCTACAACACCGCCAAGGTGGCTTTGTCGGATTCGCTTCCCGTGCTGGAGCGCATGGGCGCACGCGTTCTGGACGAACATCCGTATCACATTGGTCACAACGATGATGCGCTGTGGATTCACGATCTGGGCCTTCAGTTGCCGGAAGATACTGATTTGTCAAGTGTCAAGGTGCGCTTCGAGGCGCTGTTCGCTCAAGCCTGGCGCGGCGAGGTGGAAAGCGACGACCTTAACAAACTGGTCCTCACCACCCAGCTGGACGCACGGGCCGTGGCTGTGCTGCGCGCGTACACCCGCTACTTCAAGCAGCTGGGGTTTGCCTTCAGCCAGAGCTATATTGAAGCGGCGTTGAACAAAAATGCCGCCATCACACAGAAAATTTCCGAACTGTTTATGGCGCGGTTTGATCCGGCCCGGTCTGAAGACAGGGATACCTCGCAGGAGAGACTGGTGCATCAGATTGAAACGCATTTGGGCAACGTGGCCAGTCTGGACGAGGACCGCATCTTGCGGCAGTTTTTTACCACTATTCAGGCGACGCTGCGAACCAATCTTTGGCAAACCACTGCGACGGGAGGCAATAAGCCCTACCTCAGCCTCAAGCTCAATCCGCGTGAAGTGCCCGGTGTGCCGGAACCCAAGCCGCTGTTTGAAATCTGGGTGTATTCACCACGGGTAGAGGGGGTTCACCTGCGCGGTGGCAAGGTGGCGCGCGGCGGGCTGCGCTGGTCAGACCGGCGTGAAGACTTCCGTACCGAGATTCTGGGCCTGGTGAAGGCGCAGCAGGTGAAAAACACGGTCATCGTGCCGGTGGGCTCCAAAGGTGGCTTTGTTCTGAAGAATGCCCCGTCTGCGAGCGACCGCGAAGCCTTCATGGCCGAGGGCATTGCCTGCTACAAGCTGTTCCTGTCCGGCTTGCTGGATATCACGGACAACGTGGTCAAAGGCGCTGTGGTGCCGCCTGCCCAAGTAGTGCGCCACGACGTGGACGACCCCTATCTGGTGGTGGCTGCTGACAAGGGCACAGCCACGTTCTCCGACATTGCCAACGGCGTGTCGGCGGACTATGGCTTCTGGCTGGGCGATGCGTTTGCGTCTGGTGGCTCAGTGGGGTATGACCACAAGAAGATGGGCATTACGGCGCGTGGTGCGTGGGAATCGGTGAAGCGGCACTTCCGCTCGATGAACGTCAATACCCAGACCATGCCCTTCACGGTGGCGGGTATAGGGGACATGTCAGGCGACGTGTTTGGCAACGGCATGCTGCTGTCAGAACACACTCAGCTGGTGGTAGCGTTTGATCATCGCCACATTTTCATTGACCCCACGCCGGATGTGGCGCGTTCGTTTGCCGAGCGGCAGCGTCTGTTTGCCCTGCCCCGCTCGAGCTGGGATGACTTTGACAAGAGTCTTATTTCCGAAGGCGGCGGCGTTTATGCGCGCAGCGCCAAGTCCATCGCCTTGAGCCCGCAGGCGCGCGCAGTGATCGGCATTGATGCCCATGAGCTGACGCCCGTGGAGTTGCTGAAAGCCATTTTGCAGGCACCCGTCGATCTGCTTTACAACGGCGGCATTGGTACTTATGTAAAAGCCACCTTTGAAACCCACTCTCAAGTGGGCGATAAATCCAGCGACGCCTTCCGCGTGAACGGTGCAGATCTGCGCTGCAAGGTACTGGCTGAAGGTGGCAACCTGGGCTGCACGCAAAACGGCCGCATTGAGTTTGCACAAAAAGGCGGCCGCATCTACACCGACGCCATCGACAACTCGGCCGGGGTGGACTGCTCGGACCATGAGGTGAACATCAAGATTTTGCTAGGCGGCGTGGTGGAAGCTGGGGACCTGACGCTCAAACAACGCAACGACCTGCTGGCTTCGATGACCGACGAAGTAGGTCATTTGGTTTTGACCGACAACTATTACCAGACGCAGGCGCTGGACATTGCCACGCACCGGCCGCTGTACGTGCTGGACGGTCAGCAGCGGCTCATGCAGTGGCTGGAAGGCAGTGGCCGCTTGAACCGGGCTATCGAGTTTTTGCCAACCGACGATGAAATTGCCAAACGCCGGGCACGCAAAGTGGGCCTGACCGCCCCCGAAGGTGCCGTGGTACTGGCCTACGCCAAGATGTCGGTTTTCGATGATCTGGTGGCCAGCAACCTGCCAGACGACCCCTTCTTCAGTCGCGCTCTGGCGGCCTACTTCCCCAAGGTGCTGACCGAGAAATTTGGCCCGGCCATTTCGACGCACCCCCTGAAGCGGGAAATCATCGCTACCTTCATAACCAACACCGTGGTAAACCGCACCGGTGCGACATTTGTGAACTTCATAGCGGCGGAAGCTGGTGCCACGGCGGCGGACGTGATTCGTGCATTCACGCTGGCACGCGAAATTTTCGACCTGGAGCCGCTGTGGGACCAGATCGATGCGCTCGATTACAAGGTGGATGCCAAACTGCAGCTGGACTTGCTGGCCCAACTGACCGCAATTGCGCAGCGCGCATCACGCTGGATGCTGCGCATCCGGTCGCAAGGCACCGACCTGCCAACATTGATCACGCGTTATCAGCCAGCCGCACGCGAATTGCGCGAGCACTTGGCGCAGTGGTTGCCCGAATCGGCCAATACCAGTTGGGTTGCAGCCACCGACAAGCTCGTACAGGCTGGCGTGGAGCCAGCGCTGGCCCACAACCTGACAGCGCTGGAGTTCATCTTCCCGGCATTGGACCTGGTGGATCTGGCCCAAAGTGCCAGTACCAGCCTGGAGCAGGCTGCCCGGTCATACTTCAATATTGATGCCGAGCTGGGCCTGACGGGCTGGCGCGCCCAGATCAACCGGCTGCCAACGGACACGCTGTGGCAAACGCAGGCACGCGGCAGCGCGCGGGACGATGTGTATTCCATCGCCCGACAGATCACGCAGGGGCTACTGACGCGGCATGAGGATTTGGGGCTGTGGCGCGGCCAGCACGGCCCGTCAATCGAGCGCCTGCGCCGGCTGCTCAACACCATCAGCGCGCAGGCTGCTGATCTGGCGCCAGTCTCGGTGGCGCTGCGAGAGTTAAGACATTTGGCCTGAAAACCGGTTTGGCATGGCCGATTGGGGGTAAATTTGGGCTGACTTGTGTCGATAACCGTCACAGGAGAACCTATGTCAGATTTATCGCTGTTTTTTCAATCCGTCAAACTTCCAGTGATGTCAGAGGTTTCGCATGCCCTGATTCGCACACTGAATGACGAGGATGTGTCGGTCACACAGGTGCGCAACATCATTGCCAAAGACCCCGCGCTGACCGCGCGGCTGCTGAGGCTGGCCAACAGTGCCAGCTTTGGCTTGAGTCGCAAGATCGGTTCTCTGGACGAGGCAGTAGCCATGGTGGGTATGTCACAGGTGCGTGCGCTGGCCTTGTCTGCCGGGCTGAACACGGCCTTTCCGATGGTGGCGGGGCTGGACCGCAAGGCTTTCTGGGACAGCTGTATGGCTTGTGCGGGCTTTAGCCAGTGGCTTGCCGGAAGCTTGGGCATGGACCGCCAGCAGGCCTGGCTTTGCGGCCTGATGTTGCGCCTGGGCGAATTGTTGATTGGCCAGGTAAACCCGGATCGCATGGCACAGATTGAAGCAGACCCACACCCACCTGGCTGGCGCTGGGAACGTGAGCTGAAATTGCTTGGTTTCACTGAAGGGGAAATGACTGGTGAACTGGCCCGGCACTGGAGATTTCCGGATGAAATGGTGCGTGGTCTGGAAACCTGCGCCCAACCCATGATGGTGAAACCCTTCAGCCCGCTGGGGGGCGTGATTCACCTGTCGGCACTGTTGGCCGACATGCCAGGCTGCGGCCCGGAGGCAGTGGAGACTCTACCAGTTGACGTGATGGGAAAGCTTCAGCTCAATGTGGACTGGATGCAGGGGCGGTTTCCATCTCCTGATACATTTTTGGATATATCCACTTCGTAGTTTCCATGTGAAAGCATCTGACATCGCGCCGTTTTTTGCCACGCTGAAAGCGGCCAACCCCCAGCCGGTTACAGAGCTGGAGTACACCACCGTGTTTGAGCTGCTGGCCGCAGTGCTGCTGTCAGCCCAGGCTACAGACTTAAGCGTGAACAAGGCCACTCGCAAATTGTTTGCTGTGGCCAACACGCCGCAGAAAATTCTGGCGTTGGGTCAGGACGGGCTGGAACAGTACATAAAGACTATTGGTCTGTACCGCAGCAAAGCCAGGCATCTGATGCAGACTTGTCAGATCCTGGTGGAACAACACGGTGGTGAGGTGCCCCGCACCCGCGAAGCGCTGGAAGCACTGCCAGGAGTCGGCCGCAAGACCGCCAATGTCGTGCTGAATTCGGCTTTTGGTGAAGCCACCATGGCCGTAGACACCCACATTTTTCGCCTGGGCAACCGAACCGGTCTGGCTCCCGGCAAAACGCCGCTGGAAGTGGAGTTGAAACTCCTCAAGCGCATTCCGCCTGAATACCTGGTAGATGCGCATCACTGGCTGATCCTGCATGGTCGCTACATTTGTCAGGCGCGCAAGCCACTATGCGGGCAGTGCGGCGTTAGCGCCTATTGCGATTTTTTTGCCAAATCCAAATGACAGGCATTGACCCCAGAACCGTCTTGCTGCTAACCGGTGCGCTGGGCGGTTTCATGGCGGTTGTGTTGTACCTGTTGCGGCTCAACTATCCGCCAGCAATAAAAGGGCTTGGTGAGTGGGCGCTAAGCATGGCGCTGGGATTGGTCGCCGGTTTGCTGTTCACGGCGGTCGGGAAAATTCCTGTGCTGTTGTCCGTTACCCTTCCCACCATAACCTACATGGCGGCGGCCTATATTTCCTACATGGGAACTCAGCGGTTTTTCGGCGTTGCGCCGAGGCCGCTTCCTTGGGTCATCTGGATATGCCTGGCGGTGCTGGGTTCGACCTGGTTTCTATTTGTAGACCCCAGCTACTCGTCCAGATTGCGGTTGAATCTGGTGGTGATGCTGTCACTTTTTGTTGCCCAGGGAAGTCTGATTTATCAAAAAAGCAGGCACTCGTATGCAGGCCGGACCACGCTCGTAATATTGACAATCGCCACTGCGATACACCTGATGCGTCTTGTTTCGACGTTCTTCTATCCTGTGGGATCCAGTGTCATGGACCCATCCCTTCCGAGCGTGGTCTACATCACGGTGTACTCCTTTCTCGTTCCGATTGGCGCCATCAGCCAGGTCATCATGGCCACCGAACGGCTGCGGGCAGAGCTGGAGCATGTCGCCACGCACGACTCGTTAACCGATGCCTACACACGCCGCTACATGAATGAGGCGATCCAGCGTGAGCTCGAACGGTGCACGCGCCACGGGCGCTCGATGTCGCTGATGTTGCTCGACATTGACCATTTCAAGTCGGTCAACGACGTGTTGGGTCACCAGGCGGGCGATCAGGTGCTGGTTCAACTGGTCGCCCGAACCAACCAGCATCTTAGAAACGCCGACCTGCTGGGGCGCTTTGGCGGGGAGGAGTTTGTGGTGCTGCTGCCTGAAACGTCACTTGATGTCGCCAGAGTTGTGGCCGAGCGGATCAGAATGTCCCTGGCAGAGACCACCGGCCCAACGGTGAGCATTGGCATCACCACCAACCGGGCCGAAGGCGACACGGTCGATTCCTTGCTCGCCCGCGCCGACGCTGCGATGTACCGCGCCAAGAACAATGGTCGCAACCGGGTCGAAGTGACTTAGGTAGGGCTGGTTTCGGCGCTTGATTTTTCAGATACACCGGCCGACTCGAAACTGGCCATGTCACGCAAGATGGCGCAGGCTGATATCAGAAGCGGCCAGGCCAATGCACCACCCGACCCCTCTCCCAGACGCATGCCCAAATCGAGCAGCGCCTGCACCCCCAGGTGCTGCAACATGAACTCGTGGCCACGCTCGCCCGAGCGATGCGCGAAGACGCAGCGTTGCAGTACCAGAGGCTGCAATGCGTGTGCCACCAGCACAGCAGAGGTGGCGATGAAACCATCCACCACCACCACGCGCCGCTCGTGCGCAGCCTGCAACACGGCACCCACCATGGTGGCGATCTCGAAGCCACCGAAAGCAGCCAGTGCATCCAGAGGCGTTTGGGCATCAGGGTGGCGAGCGAGAACCTCGCGCAACACAGCCGTCTTGCGCTGTACGGCGGGTGCGTCTAGACCAGTGCCAGCGCCAGTACAGACTTCAATGTCCAGACCTGCAAGGTGTGCAAGTAGCAGTGACGCAGCGGACGTGTTACCAATACCCATTTCACCCAACAGCAGCGCATTGCCAGGCAAGCCTTTGACAACATCCTGCCCGTTTTGAAGGGCCTGCTGACACTGGGCGGCAGTCATGGCAGCCTGCGCAGATGAGTCCGCCGTGCCCTGCTCACCGCCGGTCACCTTGCGCACCAGCAGGTTCGTGCGCTGTGTGCCTGCAGGCAAACCGGCCAGAAAATCGTGGTTCACACCGCAGTCCACTACCGTCAGACTGATGCCGTTTTGACGAGCCAGCACGCTGACCGCCGCGCCACCTGCCAGGAAATTTTCCACCATTTGCCAGCTCACGTCACTGGGGAAGGCTGAAATGCCGCGTGCGGTGAGACCGTGATCACCTGCAAACACCACCATCTGCGGGTTGCTCAGTGCCGGTGACTCGGTACCCAGAATTTCGCCGAGTTGCAGGGCCAGCGATTCGATGCGACCCAGCGAGCCGAGCGGCTTGGTCTTGTTGTCCAGTTTCTGTTGCAGTGCCCGGGTAAATGCAGTGTTGCGGATATCGGCAAGTATGGGAAGGGATGTATTCATAACGTTCTCAGTGGGTGGACAACTGTGGGCAAATTAAGCGGGTGCTCAGTCAATCAGGCTCGACAAGACGCCCGGTTCGAAGTGTTGTTCAATAAAGTCGGCAAGGCCATCAAAGACCGAATCGAGTGTTGGCACCGCGCCCTTCAGGCTGGCGCCAAACAGGGCTTGCAGGGCGGCGGGGTCTTCGAACAGGCCGTGCAGATAGAGGCCCAACACATTGCCAGCGCCGTTCTGCCACGCCAGCCCGCTCGGCATGGCCACACGCGCTACGTCGCCGCTTTGTGCCATGGCCGGATGCTGCTGCGTCTGCCCGTGGTGGATCTCGTAGCCAGCGACCTTCACACCAGCCAGTGCAGCCCACGGGTTGTCGACCGTCACCGTTTCAGGCGACAGGATCGTATTGAAGCGCGCCTGCGTATGCTGCACGGTCTTGTCCGGCTCAAATACCGTTACCAGGGGCAGCAAACCCAGACCCGGCGCATTGCCGTCGATGCCGTGGGTGTCGATGAGCGCCTCGCCCAGCATCTGCAGGCCACCGCACACCCCCAGAACAGCGCCACCTTGCCCCGCGTGGCTTGCAATGGCTGCGTCCAGCCCCTGCTGGCGCAACCAGGCCAGATCGCCACTGGTGTTTTTGGAGCCGGGCAGGATGATCCAGTCTTTCGCAGCGTTCAGCCCTGCCAGCTCTGCAGGCGAGCGGACCCACTGCAGGCGCACACCGGAAATATTTTTGAGCGGCTGAAATTCGTCCAGATTGCTGATGCGCGGGTAGGCAATGATCGCCACGGTGTGGGTGACAACGCCTGCTGCCGTGCTGCGATCATCGAACATGCCATCTTCTTCAGGCAACCCGTGCTGCCACCACATCGGCAGCGTGGCCACCGTCGGCACACCGGTCAGGTCCTGCAACATCTGCGGCGCGGGCGCCAGCAGGGAAGCGTCGCCACGGAACTTGTTAAGCACATAACCCTTGATGAGCGAGCGCTCATCTTCCGGCAGCAGCGCCCAAGTTCCGTAAAGGTGGGCAAAGGCACCGCCACGGTCAATGTCGGTCACGAGCAAACAGGCCGCGTGGACATGTTGCGCCACGCGCATGTTGACGATGTCACTGCTGGCAAGATTGATCTCGGCCGGTGAACCCGCCCCTTCAATCACCACCACGTCGTTTTCGACGACCAGTTCATCAAGAGCCTTGGCAATAACCGGCCACACGCTGGCACTGCGGCCACGCCAGGCCATCTTTGACAAAGTTTCATCCACCTGCCCCATCAGCACCACCTGGCTGTGGGTGTCGCGCTCGGGCTTGAGCAGCAACGGATTCATGCGTACATCGGGTACAGCACGGGCTGCCAGTGACTGGAAATATTGCGCGCTGCCGATCTCACCACCAGCCACCACCCGCGCGTTGTTGCTCATGTTCTGCGCTTTGAATGGCGCGACCTTGAGGCCCTGGCGTGCATAGTGGCGGCACAGCGCGGTAGTGAGCCAGCTTTTGCCAGCGCCGCTAGTGGTGCCCAACACCATCACACATTTGCCGGTCACCATTGGTCGGTTCATAGCGTCATCCCGTCGCTGGAAGGGCCACCCATTGATTGCCCAGAGGGTGAATGGCAATGCGCTGGTCAAACACATCGACCAGGGCGCGGTGGGTAGCCGGATCGCTGCAGGTACCCTGATGGGTAACGCAGCCGCTGGTCATGATGACCATGTCATCAGCATGCAAGGCCATAGATATTTCATGTAGGACGCTGATCACTGTTTTTCCATCGGCCACCAGATCGCGCACGAGCCGCAACCAGTCGGCTTGATGCGGTGGGTCCAGATTGGCCAGAGGTTCGTCCATCAAGAGGACCTGCGCCTCCACGGCCAGCGCACGAGCCAGCAACACGCGCTGGCGCTCTCCGCCCGACAGCTGGCCCAGAGCCCGGCTACGCCATTCCCAGGCCTGCGTGGCGCGCAAGGCCTTCTCCACGGCAGCGTGGTCTGACGCATTGGGCGCTGCCAGCCAGGACTGGTGCGGCAAACGCCCGAGCATGACAACGTCGAGCACCGTCAGATCATCCCCAGTCGATTCGTTCTGCCCCAGCCAGGCCAGTTGCTGCGCACGGATGCGGCCCGACATGTCCGCAATGGGCTGGCCCAGCAAGGTGACCCTGCCCTCATGGGGAAGCAAATGCGCCAGCACCTTGAGCAGCGTCGACTTGCCCGCGCCGTTGGGTCCGACAATGCTGGTCCAGCGGCCAGCGGGAAAATCCAGGTCAATGCCGTGCAGAACCTCACTATTTCCGAGGCTGGTTCTTATGGAATGTGCGCCAACAGCTATTGATTTGATAGCGAATGCGTCCAGCTTCACAGCACACCTCCGCGGGTGGTCCGCCGGTGCATCAGCCACAGCAGATAGCCGCCGCCCAGCACCGCCGTCAGCACGCCCACTGGCAACTCCTGTGGCGCAATTAGCCAGCGCGCTAGCGTGTCTGCCGCCAGCAACAACACGCCGCCCATCAAACTGGACAGAAGGATGAAGCGACGGTGGGTGGTCTTGACAACCGAGCGCACCAGATGGGGCGCCGCCAGACCGACAAAGGCGATCAATCCGGTTTGGGCTACCGCCGTGCCAGTTGCCAGCGCCAGCACGGCAATCAGCGCGGCGCGTAAACCCGGTAACGGCAGACCCAGGCTTGCGGCTGTGGCCTCGCCGAGCGAGAGGCCGTCCAGAACCGGGCTCAGGGCCCAGGCCACCACCGAGCAAATCAGCCAGGCGCCGCCCATCACGGCACAGGCGGCCCAGCCCACAAAACTGGTGCTGCCCAAAACGAAAGCCTGCATGGAGAGCATGACCTCGGGCTGCATCATCATGATGAGTTGCCCCAGCGCGCCCAGCACGACGCCCACCACCACCCCCGCCAGCAACAGACGCAGCGTGTGCCCCACACCGCGTGCCAGCAGCAATGTCAGCAGCACAGCCCCCACAGCGCCAACGAAGGCAGCGCTGGTCAGGCCCAGACGGATGAACCACTCGGTCGCAAAAGGCGTCGTGCCAAGCAATGCCATCACTACCGCCACGCCCAGCGACGCCCCGGAAGCACTTCCCAACAGGTAAGGATCTGCCAGTGGATTGCGAAACAAACCTTGGGCCACCGCACCTGAAAGGCCAAGTAAGGCGCCAGCCAACCACGCGCCACTGGCTCGCGGCGCCCGGATGTCCATGACGATCTGCAGGGCAACCGGATCCTGGCGCAGATGAAAAACACTTTCCAGCCCGGTGCTGCCCACGCCTACGCCAATGAACAGCAGAACGATTGAAAGCAGCAAGAGGAGGATGCCAACGGAGCTGACTTTGTGCGCGGTCATGACGGCGCCTTGTCCTTCAGGCATTCGGCCATTAGGCGAGCAGCTTCAGCCATGCGCGGGCCGGGCCGCACCATGATGTCCGACTGTTCAGGCGTGAAGACGCATATGCGCTTCGCCTTGATGGCCGGCATACCAGCCCAGCCAGGGCGTTGCGCCATGCCCGCGAAGGTGGCGTCGCCGACCATGATCACATCAGGGTTGGCGCGCACCACAAACTCGGGGTTGATCTTGGGAAAAGGGCCCAAAGCCGCCGGCACGATGTTGCGTGCACCCAGTCGCGTGAGCGTCTCGCCAATGAAAGAGGATTCGCCGGCCGCATAGGGTGCGCTGTTGACCTCGAAGTAAACACGGGCGTTGCGGGCTGTTTCTGGAATGGATTGTGCCGCCGCTGACACGCCGGCATCCATGGCCCGCCACACGCGCTGCGCGTCCGCGACGCCCAGCAGCTTGCCGACGATCTCCAGCACACGGCGGGCATCGGCATAGCTCTTGGGTTCAAGTGCCACCACCTTGATGCCCAGCGACTCCAGACGAGTCGCAGCAGGTGACGACGTAGCCAGCAATACGACATCCGGCTTGAGAGCGATGATCGCCTCAATATTGGGGTCCAGCCCGCCGCCAACCTTTGGCAATGTGCGCACACGATCAGGGTAATTGGAGTACCGGTCGGCCCCCACCAATCTATGGCATTGACCCAACTCGCACACCGTCTCGGTGAGGGACGGCAAAACACTGACGATACGCTGCGGGGATTGGGCAAACGTCACCACAATGCCACGGTCATCAGTCAACTGCAGTGCCTGAGCAGCCGCAGATACCAAAAGCAGCATCAAACCGGTCAACCGTGCGAAAAATTGTGGCATCTGGCTCATGTGCCGCCCTGTCCTGAAAGGGATTTCAGCGTCAACGGCAAGCCCGCGGCCATCAGCGTTACGCGCTGGCACACCTGTGCCACCCCCTGGTTGAGTCGCCCCAGGGTATCGACAAAATCGCGCACTTCCGCCCCCATGGGAATCACGCCCAGGCCAATCTCATTGCTCACCAGCACAATCGGACCATATGCACCGGAAATTGCTTCCAAAAGCATAGCTGTCTGCGCATTGTTGGCGAGTTCTGAGGTCTGATTCGGCTCTCCAAATCTCCTGGTCTCAGCCCCTGCGGGCATCAACCAGTTGGTGAGCCACAACGTGAGGCAATCCACCACCACCAGCGTGTCAGCGCCGCTGTGTCGTTGGATCGCCTCGGCGAGCTTCAGAGGTTCTTCTACCGTGCGCATGCCAGGCACCCGCTGGGTGCGATCAATCCGGTGGCGGGCGATGCGTGCACGCATCTCGTCATCCCCGGACCGCGCCGTGGCAATCAGCACGGAATGGTGCACAGGCGACAAGGCCAGCCACTCACGCGCCAGCAGTTCAGCCCGGCGCGACTTGCCGCTGCGCTGACCGCCCAGGATCAATTCGCTACGGGCGAGTTTCAAAGTCTTATCCATGCGTGCGATTCCACTCCGTCACGATGCGATGGAGTTGCGCCACTCCGTCCGTCAGCGCCGCCGGTCCGGGCTGCAGAATGTCCGCTGATTTGATCTCGAACAATTGCTGGCATTTGACCGCATTCACTTTCTCCCACCCGGCACGCGACGCAACTTTTTCGGGCCGGAATTTCTTGCCACACCATGAGCCAATGATGATGTCCGGGTTGCGCCGCACAATCTCCGCACCGTCTGCAATGATGCGGTTTTTTCCCAGTGACTGCGCAGCCAGTTCGGGGAAACAATCATCTCCACCCGCAATGCCCATCAACTCGGACACCCATCGGATAGCGCTGATGTGCGGCTCGTCCCATTCTTCAAAGAAGATTCTGGGGCGTCGCGTCAGGGTTGCTGCGGCAGACTCAATGACCGCCAGTTGCCGCTGCATGCTTTCAATCAGTGCCAGGCCTTTATGTCCCTGCCCCACCATGGCAGCTACCTGGTACATCATGGAGAATATTTCTGCCACGCTGCGCTGGTTAAAAACGGTAACTTGCACTCCCTGACGAATCAGCCCGGCGGCGATGTCCGCCTGCATATCAGAGAAGCCGAATACGCAGTCAGGTTGCAGTGCCAAAATTTTGTCCATTTTGGCGCTGGTAAAAGCACTCACCCGTGGTTTCTCATCCCGCGCCCGGCGTGGCCGCACGGTGTAGCCTGAAATGCCGACGATGCGGTGCTCCTCACCCAGCAGGTAGAGCCACTCAGTCGTTTCCTCTGTCAGGCAGACGATGCGCTGAGGCCCCCAGGAGACCGGGGCCATGAGTGCACAGGCTTCAGGAGGGATCGCAGAACGCATCGTCATGTCGCATCAACCTATTTCTGATTCCAGACGATGCCCACATAGGCCGAACGGCCGGCTTGGTTGTATCCGTAGGCGGTCTGGTAGTGGCGGTCGAACAGGTTTTCCAGACGCGCCGTAACGGCAATCGCGGGAGTAAGCGTATAGCGCGCCGTTAGGTTTGCCAGCGTATAGGCAGACAGCGCTGGATGGGTTGGTGTGTCTGGACGGGCCCCGGTGTATCGCAAGTCACCACCCAGAATCCACTGCCCCAGCGGCAACGATACGCCTAGTGATGCCATGGTGCGCGCCCGGCGGATCAGCCGCTGGCCAGTACCTTCGTCAACCGGGTCCTGCAATGTCAG
>ERZ795056.4439-NODE-4439-length-14524-cov-8.195591_pt1 | contig 14524 bp, 14 predicted proteins | sample MGYA00375140_ERZ795056 | MGnify/ENA primary metagenome ERZ795056 (study PRJEB30185, sample SAMN05720227) | activated sludge metagenome | isolation source: Anaerobic digester | place: USA | collected 2015-03-09 ...
CCTGTGTTCCCACAATTCCACCACCCAGAACAAGAACGTTGGCTGGAGCTACTCCCGGGACACCGCCCAGAAGAATACCACGACCTTTCATTGGCTTTTCCAGATACTTCGCACCTTCCTGAATCGACATCCTTCCGGCAACTTCCGACATTGGAACCAGCAATGGAAGCGACCTGTCTGTTTTTTCAACCGTTTCATAGGCCAGGCAAATCCCTTTTCTTGCCACCATAGCATGGGTCAGGGTTTCGGAACTGGCGAAATGGAAATATGTAAAGATCAGTTGGTCTTCCTTGATAAGTTCGTATTCCAGCTCGATGGGTTCCTTCACTTTCATAATCATCTCAGCGATTTTGTAAACCGACTGAATGTCAGGAAGAATCTCTGCGCCAGCCACTTTGTAGCTTTCATCATCAAAGCCACTTCCTTCTCCGGCAGTAGACTGAACGTAAACTTTATGACCCGCTTTTTTAAACTCAGCAACACCGGCAGGTGTTAGCCCAACTCTGTTTTCGTTGTTTTTTATTTCTTTCGGAACTCCAATAATCATGGTGTATTCGTATCAATTTTGGTGCGAAAATAGGGTTTTCAATATCCTGTCAATCAGATTTTTTTTCGGGCATAAAAATTGACTGAAATAGTTCGGAATACTGCAAGGCAAATTGAGAATGTAATTTTGAGCTTTGGCTATATCCTTCTTACTTTGTCGATTCTTTCTTAATCCAACTCTTTACGGGAAAGATACCCTAATAAGCATGCGCAAACTCGTTCTTTCAGTTTTTACGTTTCTTCTATTTTGCAGTTGCCTTCTGGCTCAGTCTTTCAACACTTCATCTTTTAAAACAGGAATGAAAATGTTTGATGACGGAGATTACAGAGAGGCGATTCCATACCTTTTGGAAGCCGTCCAGAGTGACCCGGAGTCTGAAAACTCAAAGGCGTTGGATGCAAACTTCTTTTTGGGAGTTTGCTATCTGAAAGTTGGGGAAGGTGGAAACGGGTTGCCTTATATGCAAAAGGTTTATGAGCTGGATAAAGAGTATTATCCTGAAATAGAATACATGATGGGCCAGTGTGCTGAAGATGCCCTCAAGTTTAATGAAGCATTGAAGTACTATGATAACTTCCTTAAATTGGAAGGTGTAAAAAAGGATCCGGTCATTTTGGGTGAAGTTACCAAGCATATTGAGGAATGCCGGAATGCCAAAGATCTGATTGCCAATCCTGTAAAAGTGAAAATTGAAAACGTGGGTCCGATCATCAATGGTACTTTCCCGGATTATACTCCTGTGATTACAGCAGATGAATCAATTATGATGTTCACATCCAGGAGGGAAGGAAACCTTGGTAAAAATACATCATCTTACCTGGACCAGGAAGAGGTTTTTCCTATGGAGGATATTTACCAGTCAACCCGTGTAAACGATAAATGGACCGAGCCTGTTAATCTTGGATCTCCTGTTAATACAGAAGAACACGATGCGGCCATTGCCCTTTCACCGGATGGATCACAGTTGTTCATTTACAAAGGAAGTCAGGAAGGAGATATTTATGTGTCAAAAAAGAAAGGGTTGCAGTGGACTGAGCCAAAGTCATTGGGTAATAAGGTGAACCTTCCCAAGTCATCCGAATTGTCCTGTTCCATTACCGCGGATGGAAAGACTTTGTATTTTAGTTCGAACAGACCAGGCGGTTACGGTGGACTGGACATCTGGAGAAGCCAGCTAGTAAAAGGTGAATGGAATGAGCCGATGAACATGGGACCAAAAATCAATACACCGGAAGATGAAGATGCTCCTTTCATTCACCCGGATGGAGTCACACTTTACTATAGTACAAAAGGAAAGAAAACCATGGGCGGGTACGACATTGTCCGGACCTCACTTGAAAAAGGCGGATGGTCTGAACCTGAGAATATGGGTTATCCGATCAACTCGGTTCAGAATGATATTTATTTTGTGTTGTCGGCAGATAATAAGCATGGGTACTATGCCAGTTATCATGAAGGAGGTTATGGAAAGCATGATATTTTTATGATCTCCATGTCAACCCCAGAGGTTGTGGCAGAACTCAATTCGGCCAAGGCAAATACTAATATTGCTTCAGGGACAGATCCAAAAGGTGAAGGCCCGAAAAAACTGGCGACAGTTGCAGTAAACAATACCAAAAGCAGGGTAACTCTCCTCAAAGGTGTGGTGACAGATGCACTGACGAAGCAACCGATGGAGGCCAATATTTCGGTGGTGAACCTGAAAACAGGCCTTAAGGTTTCGGAAATCAACTCCAACTCGGCAACTGGTGCTTACCTTGTTATTCTCCCAGCAGGTAAAAACTATGGCATTACAGTTACAGCTCCAGGCTATCTGTTCCATTCTGAAAACTTCGATCTTTCAGATACCGCAGAATACCAGGAAGTAATTCGTAATGTGAGTCTGAACAAAGCACAGGTCGGTGCCCGTATCGTTTTGAGGAATATTTTCTTTGATTTTGATAAGGCAACACTTCGTCCGGAATCCAATCTTGAGATTGACCGTTTAAGAAAAATTATGCTGGAATACCCTTCAATGAAAATCGAGATTTCCGGGCATACCGATAATAAAGGTTCTGGCGATTATAATAAAAAGCTAAGTCAGACAAGGGCAAAAGCGGTTTTGGATTTCCTTGTAAAGAAAGGAATTTCACCAGATCGTATGACATCCGCAGGTTACGGGTTTGACCGTCCAATGGCTCCAAATGATACGGAAGCCGGCCGACAGTTGAACCGAAGAACCGAATTTGAAATCAAGGCTTTCTGATCGAAACCTGAGTAACAAAAAGGGGCGGAGATGGCTACATCTTCGCCCTTTTTTTGGGCATAACTTCGATATGATACCTTGAGTCTAAAAAACTTCTCACATTCGATGGGCTTCATAATCTGAAGGTGAAATTGCTTTTCTTCTTTAGAACAAACAAAGCAGCTTGGTCCCGGGCCGGATCCTGGGTCTGATAGTTTTCCTTGATGATTTTTGGGGTAATCAGCCCTTGTATTTTTCTGAATGGGGGGGGCGTTTCAATTACCACAGGAAGGTTCCTGCATTAAAATTATTTCTATCCTGTTTCTTTAGTTTAAACAAGTCCTGCCATATAGCCAACTCAGGTTTTTGAATTCGAATGCCTCCTGAATGTGCAATTCAGGAAATGAGAATGAAGTTGGCAATTGCCTTTTCCAAACCTGTAAATTAAAAAAGCCACCCTTTTGAGGTGGCTTTTTTAATGTCGAAAAACGAATAAAATTAGCCTTTTATGGCTGCTCCACGCTTTACCTGACCTTTGGTTTTGGGAGCCATTATTGGTTTTGCCGGTAAAACAGCAGGTGCAGCAGGTGCCGGGCTGGTTTGCAAAACCGGAGGTGCAGGGGTTGGTACCGGTTCAGGCATTGTTTGAACCAGTTTCATCTCATTGATCAGGTTCTGAGCATTGGCATATTTGTCGATTGTGAACAATACATACCGGATGTCGCAGCTGATGGTTCTTTGGTAGGTTGGCTCAAATGCGATGTCACCGCTCATAGCTTCCCAGTTTCCATCAAAGGCAAGGCCAATCAGTTCTCCGTTTCCATTGATGACCGGGCTGCCTGAGTTTCCACCCGTGATGTCTGTATTTCCAATGAAGCCAACCGGAACAGTACCGTTTTCAGCCCAGCGGCCATAGTCCTTTTTCTGGTACAATTCTTTCATTTTGGCAGGAACCACAAATTCATCGTTTGATGGATCTTCTTTTTCCATAATGCCATCCAACGTGGTTTTGAAATCGTAGAAAACAGCATCCTTCGGACGGTACGCTCCAATTTTACCGTATGTCATCCGCATTGTGCTGTTTGCATTCGGATAAAAATTCTTCCGGTCTTTCATCAGTTGCATGGTTCCATCCACATACAGACGGTTGCAACGAGCCAACTCAATGTCCAAAGGCATGGTTTGTGGCTGGATGTTTTTGGTGAAATTGCTGAAAAAGGAAATCGCAGCTACATATGCCGGGTCTTTTTCCAGGACCTTTGCTTCCGGTTTATTAAGGAAGGCTTCTAATTTGGCCTGCGATGTAAACATTGATTTGGCAAACACATCTTCGGTCCACTTGTCGATGTCACCTTTATACTTGTCTTTCAACGTAACCCGCAGAATGTCAGGTTGCTGATCTTCCACGACATCCTGTTTGAACATTTTCATCATGGCGGCAAAAAGTTTTTTATCCACTGCCATATCAAAATCTTTAAAATGTTCCGCCAGACCCGCTTTCAGTTCAGCCGCCTGCTTGGTTACATCTTCCGGTTTGGAGGCACTTCCATCTTCTGGTTTAAGTGCCTTCATCAGACCCTGGAATGCAAGAGCCAATTGATTTGCTTCTGAACCCAACGCTGCTTCCTGAAGGTAAACGCCCGATTTTCTGAATTTACGCTGCTTTTCAAATACGGCGCTCATATCAGCCAGTACGGTTCCGTACTTTGCTTTTCTTTCCGGATTGGCATCTGCCCATTGCTGAAAAGCCGTTTCTTCTGCCAGTTTTTTATCCACTACATCCAGACGGTTCAGCCCTTGGCTTTGTCCGATAAAATATTTCCAGTAGTTGGCAATCTGAGCATATTTCGAAGCATACTTGATACGGACAGCCGGATCGGCATCCATATTTTCCTTCATCAGTTTTAGCTTTTTGTCGCGGATCGCTACAATGGATGGATTTTGAATATCAAGGGCCATTTTCACACCATAGGAACTGAGGAACCGATTTGTTCTGCCTGGAAATCCAAAGATCATTGTGAAGTCACCTTCTTTCACTCCTGATGTCGAAACCGGAAGGAAATGTTTTGGTTTCAAAGGAACATTGTCTTTGCTGTATGGAGCCGGCTTTCCGTCTTTACCCATGTAAACCCGGAAAAGAGAAAAATCACCTGTGTGACGTGGCCACATCCAGTTATCAGTATCACCTCCGAATTTACCAACTGATTCAGGAGGAGTTCCAACCAGGCGGACATCACGGTAGGTTTCATACACCATCAGGTAATATTCGTTGCCATCGAAAAATGCTTTCACTTCAGCATCATAACCAGTACCCTGAGTGGCTTCTTTTTTGATGATCTGCATCTCTGCATCAGCTGCTTTCCGACGTTCCATTTCCGGCATTTTGTCGTTTACTTTAGAAAGAACACGCTGTGTGATGTCTTCCATTCGAACCAGAAAGCGAACAAACAGGTCCGGATTCGGAAGTTCTTCCTCTTTTTTGTAGGCCCAGAAACCGTCTCTCAGGTAATTTTTTTCAACCGACGAATGCGATTGAATGGAGCCGTATCCACAGTGATGGTTGGTCAGAATCAGACCTTCAGGTGAAATAATTTCACCTGTACAAAATCCGCCGAAAGATACAATGGCATCCTTCAGACTGGAAGAATTGACGCTGTAAAGTTGCTCAGCGGTAAGCTTGCAGCCGGCTTTCTGCATGTCGCCAATATTGAGGCGGGCAATGTGCAAAGGCAGCCACATTCCTTCATCGGCTTTGACCGCCTGGCTTCCAAAACTCAGGATGGAAGTCAGAATCAACGCCCATTTTTTTGTTGTATTCATTCTCAAAATGATCGGTGTTTTAATAAAAGAGGTGCAAAACTAATTGGGAAGATTTCTTATCCCACCATATGGTCTTTCAATGGGGGAAAAAAATGTTAAATGGTGTTTTGGTTACGCTGCATGGATCAGGCGTTTTCCTTCATGATATCCCGGATAATTTTAAACAAGCCGGTGGACAGGAAAAATAAAAGACCCACAACAGAGGATGTGCTTTGATTCCAGCCCATCAGAGAACCGGCATATTTTCCGATATAGTATCCGGCCAGAATAAAAAATACCAGCTGGAAAGCCATGCCACTGTATTTCAGGTAAGGATTCATGAATAAAAAAGGCCGGTTTTGATCCGGCCTTTTTCTAATTTCGATTGAATCTTAAACAGATGCAGCAACCGGTTTTTTCATGTTATTGGATCCGTTCAACGAAACTTCTTTCGAAACGGCGCCCATTTTACAGCTGCCATTAAATTTCGCTCCGGCCTCAATAATCAGTTTCCCGGTATTGATGTCTCCATGAATTGTACATGAATTTTTGAGTGTCAGCATTTCCGTCACCTCAACTTTTCCAACTACTTCACCCGAGATTTCTGCGTGGACAGCGGAAAGATTGCCTTCCAGAACAGCAGAACTGCCCAGAATTACTTTTGCTTTACAAAACAGATTTCCTTCGAGTTTGCCATCAATACGGATGTCATTGCTTGTGTCAATGTCACCAGTAATGGTGGTTCCTTTCCCTATCACATTCATAGAGTTGGGGCTGGATACGTAAGGGTTGGGGGTCTCCATGACCGGGGTAGGGGTGGAAGGCTGATACACTTCCTTTTCTTTAGAGTTGTTTCCAAAAAGTGCCATAGTTTCAACTTGATTGTATTTTCCAGATTGTTTCGATTGCTTTTTTTAGGCAAGTGCGCCTGCGGCTGTCATGACCTTGAGCATGGTAGCACCGATTTCAGCGGGGCTGTCCACAACCTCAATTCCATTTTCCCGCATAATCCTCATTTTCGCTGCTGCTGTGTCATCCGCTCCGCCAATGATGGCTCCTGCGTGGCCCATTCTGCGTCCTGGAGGCGCTGTTTGACCGGCGATAAAGCCGACAACGGGTTTGCGGTTACCGTCAGCCCGAACCCAACGGGCGGCATCGGCTTCGTATGTTCCGCCGATTTCTCCGATCAGAATGATACCGTCTGTTTCCGGATCGTTCATGAGCATTTCGACTGCCTGCTTGGTGGTGGTTCCAATGATTGGATCTCCTCCGATTCCGATGGCGGTGGAAATACCCAAACCAGCTTTTACAACTTGGTCAGCGGCTTCATATGTGAGCGTTCCGGATTTGGATACAATACCGATACGGCCTTTTTTGAATACGAAGCCAGGCATGATCCCAACTTTCGCTTCTTCCGGTGTGATGACACCCGGGCAGTTTGGCCCGATGAGCACAGATTTGCGATTTTTCAGGTAGTCTTTCACTGCGATCATGTCTTTCACCGGAATGCCTTCTGTGATGCAGATGATCACTGCTATTCCGGCGTCAGCTGATTCCATAATGGCATCAGCAGCAAATGCAGGTGGAACAAAAATAATGGAAACGTTTGCACCGGCTTTGGCCACTGCTTCCGAAACCGTATTGAAAACCGGCCTGTCAAGATGTGTTTGTCCGCCTTTACCAGGCGTAACCCCACCCACGACAGTTGTGCCATACTCAATCATCTGCTGTGCGTGAAAGCTGCCTTCAGAGCCGGTAAAACCCTGAACAATTACTCTTGAATCTTTGTTAACCAGTACACTCATGTATTAATATCGAAAATGGATGTTTTGCGAGGCCACAAAATTACCTGAAAATAGGAGCGAGGCAAATTGAAAATTAAGATTAAGAAAGGTTTGTTTGTTCCAATTACATTCCCTCTATATTTGCGCAACAATTTCAGACATGAAGAAGAATATCTTACTAATTGGTTGTCTTGTCGTTATGGCCTCATGTGGCCGATACAGCAAGGTGGTTGACCTTCCAAAAAAAGATCAGAAACAGGAAAATCCCCGGGTTTTCGGCGAAGTTGAGGGACCAGCTTTGCAATCTAAGGTCACGTATCCGGCTCCTGCTGACGCAGCGGATCAGTCGGCCCGTATCAAAGAAATTTTATTCAATGGCAAGAAGCCGGTCAGTGCTCCTGTTGCTCAGGAAGTTTCAGCTCCAGCTACACCGGAAACTGCTCCAGTTGACAGCGCTGCCACAAAATAATTTTAATTTTTTTGTGCAGGACTATTGCATTGTGAAAACATACCTCTAGTTTTGCACCACTTTCTTCCTTAGCTCAGTTGGTTAGAGCACCTGACTGTTAATCAGGGGGTCCTTGGTTCAAGCCCAAGAGGAAGAGCAGAAGGGCAGCCCAAGGCTGCTTTTTTTTTTACCGTTCAATCATCGAAGCATACCATGCAATTCATTGTTTCTTCTTCGTTGCTACTCAAGAATCTCTCGCAGATTTCAGGAGTGGTTTCCACCAATCCGGTTATTCCGATCCTGGAGAATTTTTTGATCGATGTGGCGGATGGAGTGCTGACCGCAACTGCATCTGACCTTCAGACAACGGCAAAAATTTCGATTCCGGTTGAAGCAGATGAAGCTGGTACCATTGCGGTTCCTGCTAAAATTTTCCTTGAAACATTACGGAATCTGCCCGAACAACCCATCTCCGTCAATATTGATGAAGAGACTTACAGCATCGAGATCACTTCAGAAAATGGTCGCTACAAAGTTTCCGGCGCCAATTCGGTTGATTTTCCAAGGGTTCCTGCCGTAGCCAATGCGTTTTCCATTTCAATGGAAGCCAATTCTCTTAACCGTGCCCTGAGCAATACGTTGTTCGCCACCAGCAACGACGAAATGCGTCCGAGTATGAGTGGCGTATTCCTACAGTTAAAATCTGATAAAACGGTTTTCGCTGCTACAGATGGACACCGTTTGGTCCGGTACCAGAGAGCAGACCTGATTTCTCCCAATGAAACCTCGATTTTGTTGCCAAGAAAAGCGCTTCAGATTGTGAAAGCTCTCCTGCCAAGCGACAAGACTTTATTGAAGCTCAACTTCAATTCATCCAATGCCTTTTTTGAGTTTGGCAACATCGAACTGATCTGCCGTTTGATCGATGAGCGTTTTCCGGAATATGAAAACGCAATTCCACTCAACAACCTCAATGTAATGACAGTGGAGCGCCTGGAATTACTCAATTCATTGAAACGTATTTCCATATATTCCAACAAAGCAACCAATCAGGTTCGGTTTTCCATTAAGGCAACTGAGCTCCAGATTTCAGCTGAAGATGTGGATTACAGCAACGAGGCTTCTGAAAAGCTGAGCTGTGAGTACAATGGTGAAGAAATGGAAATTGGTTTCAGCTCAAAACTGATGATGGAAATGCTGAACAACATTTCATCCAATCTGGTTGATCTGGAAATGTCGGCTCCAAATAAGGCGGCATTATTGATTCCAAAAACACTGGAAGACGGAGAAGAAATCCTGATGCTCATCATGCCGGTGATGCTGAATTCAAATCTGTAGATACATAAAGTAAAAAAAGAGCCCTGCCGAAAGCGGGGCTTTTTTTATGGCGCTAATTCAGGAAATCAATTCCTATACTGGATTGGTTTAAGTGGAATCGTTTGAGTTATGCCTGGTTCCTGCGTTTCTGTTGGAAATCCTTTCTGTATTTCTTCAGATACCTTTTTTTCTCTTTGGCCGTCATTTTATCGAACGCATGGGCGTTTCCACCAATGTTCAGAAAGTCATTCGGGAGGCGATCGGGTAGTTTCGGTTTCATATTAAAGCCCCCAACAAAAACCGCATAGAAAAACAGAGATCCTCCTCCGATTTGGGTCATTGTACCAAGCAGGTCTGTTGTTTGCCATTCTTCCATGACTTTTCCGTTTTTGATTTTCCGCATGAAGATTCCATTTACTTCCAGATTCTTTTTTGTGGCTGGAGCTCCCATAAATTTACCGGTGTTGACCGCTTTTGAAACGAATCGGATCGACACCATATCGCCCTCTTCAACTGTATTATCAAGGTACATTTCGAAATTTGAGAACGCAGAACGCATACTCTGCATGAACCCGATGTATTGATTTTTTGAAAACGTATAGCCATCTCCCCGATAAACAAAGTTGTCATCCAGAAGACTGTCGAGCCTTGTCCAGTTTGCTTCCAGAATGGATTGTGATACCAGGATCGCCGTTTTCGCAGTTTCGGAATTGGCGTTGGACTTTTTAACTTCCAGCCGGGCTATGTACTGACCGCTCATTTTTGAAATGGAGGCCAGCATAATCAGGAAAGTAAGGATTGTAATTTGCCGCATGTTATGTCGAACTTGGTTGGTTTCAGAATTTTCTTTTTGGACGGGCTTGTTTCACTTTAAACAAAACCACAAACAGGGCATATCCCAGAATAGCCCGGAATCCGATTTGAGACATCACACCCAACAGATCAGTGGTTTGCCATTCTCTCATTACTTTTCCGTTTTCAACCACCCGCATAAACATCCCATGAATTTCCAGATTCTTGCCATTGGAAGGTGCACCCATAAATGAGCCTGTGTTTACAGCAGTGGAAATGAACTGGACCGAGGCCATGTTCCCATCCACCAACACATTGGGGAAAATCATTTTCAGATTTGAAAAGGCAGATTTCATATCCTGCATAAAACCGATGTATTCATCTTTTGTGAAAATGAATCCATCTCCTGTGTACGTGAAATTTTCATCGAGCAGGAGGTCCAGCGCTTTCCAGTTGCCGTCCATGATGGCCAGTGAAACAGCGAGTGCTGTCTTTTTTACGTCTTGTTTTTCCATGTTGCGGTTACGTTTTTTTGAACGTCCAAAAGTGAATTGTTCCATGCAGGAACGATGACTGCTTACTAAAAAGCAAGTGCTGTCAATTTGGTAAGTGACTCATCTGACGAGTACATTTGAATTCCTCTTCGCACTTTTATGAAACGATACAAACTGGATGGTACGTATTTTTATTGCCCGGTCGATCTCACCTTATCCATCATAGGCGGCCGGTGGAAAAGTCTGGTATTCTGGAACCTTCGGCACGGAACATTGAGATTTGGTGAACTCAGGAAGATTCTGGTCGGGATCAACGACAAAATGTTATCCCAGGTATTGAAAGAATTAGAGAAAGCAGGGATTGTGCACCGGAATGCACTGGGCGGAAACCCACCCAAAGTGGAATATTCCCTCACAGAAGAAGGACGGAAACTCCTCCCGGTTATGCGGCAGATGGAAGAATGGGGTGAGCGGTTTGCAGTAGATCCAGCCAAAGATCTGGCGGCAAGTACTGTTTGAATCGCAATTTTCCTGAAAGCTTTCTTATTCAATCCAAACCATCTGAAGGTCTTCTTTTGGGTATGGTTATGTCCCTGTTGACGTGGTTTCTATGTCGATCGGTATTTCTTTCAACAGAAATACGGCTCCCCTTTTTTAGCGAAGTAAATGGACTTGCTGAAAGGCTTCTCCAGGTTGTATGGTTCTGAAATTGATTTGGGATTTATTGCAGAAGATATCCATTTTGTTTTCAAATTTGGAAGATGGATTCCTTAGATTATTAACCATGACGATTCCCCCGAAACAATCATTTACCTGGATTTTGCCGCTGGCAGTCGCTCTTGTTTTTTCATCATGTAACAAACATGAACACGATCCTGAGCCCACAAATGGAGCACTGATGTTTCATATCCATACGATGGCTGACACAAATGAAGTGGAGGATTATGGAACCGAATATACACTCACCGGTGGCAGGAAAATCAAGATTGATCAGGCTCAGCTATACATTTCTGAAATTGAACTGATTAAGCCGGATGGCTCTTTTTTTCCTGTTTCAGGGAGGGTCATTTTTAAAAAACTGGAGTCGGAAGAATACGAAATCGGGGAAGTTCCGATCGGGAGTTACAAAACAATCCGGTTTAAGGTGGGTCTTAATCCGACTTTAAATGCTTCTACACCTCTTGCTTCAGACACCGTACTTAACCAACCTTCGATGTGGTTTGGAACCAGTTCGCAACCGGATGGTTATGTGTTTGCGAATTTTAAAGGAAGCATCGATACATCGGTTTCTGTTAATGGTGCGGCACTCACCAGATTTGAATTCAGGATTGGAACCAGCGCACACTTTCAAACCGTTACGCTTCCTGACCAGGAATTCTCAGTTTCAAAATCCGGCGGCGTGGTTCATTTTGAGATTGATTATGCCAGGCTTCTCAAAAATGTGAATCTGAAAGAGCCGCTTTTTGTGACAGATAAGTCCGATAATTCATCCGGACTGGCCGGCACAGTGGCACTCAACATCCTGGATTTATTCGGATATCACAATTAGAAAAAATACCACCGGGTTTTGTGCAGCAAAGGCGATTTGCCGTTGTGATCCATTTTGCCCTGATTTAGTAGAAACTGTAAACCAGGAAAAATGTCGAATCAATACGATTGGGATTGCCCGATCTTTTTGGTGGGTTGAAAGGAGACTAGTTTTCCGGAGCCCCTTGTTTTACCCACAGTTTGAATTTTGCCAGGTCATCGGCAGTCAGTGCTTTTGGTCCTTCCGAATAGGCAGGAGGCATTCCTCCACCGTCATCGAATACGCGGCTTTTAATCAGACCCGCATCAACTTTCGCTTTCAGGTCTGTGTACGTTGTAAAATCACCTGGTGAGCCCTGGTTGGAATTCGATACATGGCATCGTTGAGCACCTGTCCCGGTGCAATACATTGTGATGATGGGTTTTATGGTCACACCATAGTGGATGGTGGTATCGGCAACAGGTGTCGGGTCGTCTTTTTCCCGTGAATCATAAGAACACGAGCAAGCCAATAGTAAAAGGAGAGGGAGTAGATTTTTCATGAAGTTCAAACATAGATAAAATGACCAAACAATTTCACCGGACGTACTGAAAGTTGAAATTGAGAGCCTGACATTTCCTGAAAATTGGAAAAGTGAACAGATTCCCGGCCCGACATTTGCTTATTTTACCGATTCAAACCAACCACCTCTATGGCAATACTGGTCATCATCATATTCATTCTTGGCTATCTGGCCATTGCTTTTGAGCATCCGTTAAAACTCAATAAAGCCGCTTCTGCCTTATTGACGGGTGTTTTTTGCTGGACGGCTTATATGCTCAGCGGGGTAGAAAAAGATGAGGCCGTTGGACAATTGATGCATCACCTGGGTGACATTGCGTCCATTCTCTTTTTCCTGTTGGGGGCCATGACCATCGTGGAATTGATCGACGGACACAACGGATTCAGCCTGATCACCGATCAAATTAAAACACGGAGCAAGGTGAAACTCCTTTGGATCATCACCATCCTCACGTTCTTTATTTCATCGGTCCTCGACAATCTGACTACGGCAATTGTGATGACTTCCCTCACCGCGAAGATTCTCTCACATAAGGAAGACCGTCTCTGGTTTGTAGGAATGATAATCATAGCAGCTAATGCCGGCGGGGCCTTTTCTCCTTTGGGCGACGTCACCACCACCATGCTCTGGATCGGCGGGCAGATATCCGCTGTGAACATCATCCTGCAATTGTTTATTCCGAGCATTCTGGTGTGTCTTGTACCTCTGTTGATTTTAAGTCCCCGATTCCGGAAGGAATCGTTTGAGTTTAAGAAGAAGGAAGAAAATAAGGGCGACCAAAAAGATTCCCGGATCATCCTGCTGGCGGGCCTGTCGTTGCTTCTCTTTGTGCCGGTGTTTAAAATGGTGACTCACCTTCCGCCATTTATGGGAATACTTCTGGCATTGGGTCTGTTGTGGATTCTGCTGGCAATTCTTCACGAAAGCAAACCGCCGGAGCAAAAATCAAAGTTGTCTGTGACGCATGCTTTGGAGCGGATTGATACCCCCAGCATTCTATTTTTCCTGGGTATTCTGCTGGCGGTTTCGGCTTTGGAGTCGTTTCACATTCTCAAATTACTTGCCACCTTCCTGGACCAGATGCTCGGCAATAATTATGTGATTGCCACGGTACTGGGCTTACTTTCTGCTATAGTGGATAATGTTCCGTTGGTGGCAGCAGCTCAGGGAATGTATGACCTGGTATCCTTCCCGACGGACCACTATTTCTGGGAACTGATCGCCCTCACAACCGGAACGGGTGGAAGTGTGATCATCATCGGTTCTGCTGCGGGTGTTGCCGCGATGGGTATAGAGAAAATTGACTTCATGTGGTACTTAAAAAACATCAGCTGGCTCGCTCTGGCTGGTTTTCTGGCAGGAATCGGTTTCTTTATTCTACAGCGGAATCTGATTCATGGCTGAGATGTGACAGATGGTGTAAATCGGATTTCTTTTATTTTTGTTCCACAAACTAATTACGATGAGTAAAAATGAAATTCGGTCCGAAACCTTGCTCTATGTGGACAATGCCAAAGAAATTCTAAGCACCAAAGCCGGTAAAGAAGGCAAGTTTTACAACGACCCGAAGTACATCAAAATGGCGGGAAATACGCTTTGGAATGGAGCATTGCTGGCTCTTGATCACAAATTCCCCGAAATCAAAAAAGGAAAGGGGCGCCCTGACCAAACCAAATACCGACAGAGGATCAACGATGAGAAGGTGTCAAAAATGTTTGACCAGGGATACTACTATTCCCAGCTTGTGATGGGTTATGACGGACAAAGAATGGTGGCTGTTGTAAAGGAGGCAATTGATGATATAACAGGTATCATCATTTGGGCAACGGAGTCCTGATTTTCCATCTTTAGATTTCTTCAGATTTATCAGGGATTGATATCCGTTCTCTGGAAAAAATTGAATGATAATGTTCTTGGGAACCTTACTATTTGAATCAGTTTATGACCAGAAAACCATATTCCTCATCTTCGATAAACCTTTTGATTTTCTGTTCGTTTTGAGTTCAGCAATTTTCTTTTCAATTTTTTC
>ERZ795056.4441-NODE-4441-length-14520-cov-19.270515_pt1 | contig 14520 bp, 12 predicted proteins | sample MGYA00375140_ERZ795056 | MGnify/ENA primary metagenome ERZ795056 (study PRJEB30185, sample SAMN05720227) | activated sludge metagenome | isolation source: Anaerobic digester | place: USA | collected 2015-03-09 ...
TGCAATAGAGACTGGGGCAAAAACTTCATCAGCGTCGGCACCGCCGCCAGCTGCCGCAGACCGGCGACATCTACATCCAAGAGCGCGTCCTGTCCCCGAGGAAGCAGCGCCAGCAAGTCGCCATCGCCCAAGCTGTGCCGGTCCAGCGTCTGCTTCACCGAGGTCTGCGCGCAGCCCGCCCAGCCCACCGCCAAGCACCACAGCACCACTACGATTCGCCAGCCCACTTGCACCGACGTTTGCATCGACGTCCGCATCGTTTCTATCAGCATAGTGTCCCCGCAAGGTTTGCACTTCCCTTTTGAGGGGCGCGTAGTAATAACGTGGGCTCGGTCCATCCCAGATGTCGACTCTTGGCAGTGGCCAGCATGCAGGCCTCTATTTTCAACACTTGGCGGCGCGCCCGTCGGCAGGCACCGTGCTGCCGAACCCACTGCTTGTAGAGCGCCCGCCGGTGCTGATCTTGCCCGGTCTGCTCAGCGATGGGCGGCAGTGCAAGAGGATGGCTCGAGAGCTGACCTCGCATCAGCGGCAGGTGCTGCTGGTTGATCCACTGGGCAGTGGCCGCAGCCTGACCCCGCAGGACCCCAGCGAGTACCTGCTACCGCGACAGGCGCAGCGCCTGCTGCAGCTGCTCAAGAGGCTCGAGCTGCCGGTGGTGGATGTCGTGGGTCTGTCGATGGGCGGAATGTGGGCGCAGCATGCACTGCTGCAGGCGCCCCAGCAGTTCCGCCACGCCGTGCTGGTCGGAACCGCAGCGAGCATCGAGCCCCGCCTGCATGAACTACTGTTGCGCCTGCGTGCGCAGTGGCAAGCCAACGCGCCTTTTTTAGAGCTGTGGCGGGTCTTGGAGCTGTGCTTTTTCTCACCCGCCTTTTTGCAGCGCCCCGGCGTGCTGGCCATGCTCGAGACGCTGGCCATGCGCGAGCCGCCGTCGCAGGCTGTGGCACTGGGCCAGCTTGACGCACTGCTGCAGCACGATCTGTCTAACGAGCTGCACGCAGTGCCCCACGTTCGCTTGGTGCTCGCCGGAGAGGCTGATTTTCTGATGCCGCCAGAGACGCAGACTCGGCTGACGCAGGCGCTGGGATATGGTCAGCCCTCGCTTGTGGCTGGCGCCGGTCACACGCTATGGATCGAGCAGCCTGATGCTCTTGCGCAGTCACTGCTGCAGACGCTGTAGCGACCCGCGTAACGACTCATCCCGTCGCCGCTGCTACTTCGTCAGCTTCTGCAGCGCCTGCTTGGCCAGCAGGCTTAGCGCGGTGACCATGACCAGGCCAAACAGCAGACTTAGCACCACCGCCGTCGGGTCCGAGCTATGCCGCAGCAGCGCTTGCACATCGCGTACACCGCCTCGCGACAGGTGCGCAGTGACCAGCATCGCCATCAGCACGCGCGGTCCCAGCCCACATACGGCCCCGACCATTGCCAAGCGCAGCGAGACGCCACAGCTGGCAAGCAGCAGCGTCCCGGCTGCGTATGGAAAGCCGGTGCCCCGAAACAGCGTGACGATCAGCCCGGCTCGACGCTGGCTGTGACTTAGGAGGGCGCTGCGTACCTGCGTGGCTTGCGCAGACTGGCCGATCAGCAGCTCGACCCGCCGGTTGCCTATGCGGTGCCCGACGGCATAGCCGATCAGCGTCGCCAGCAGATAGCTCCCCATGGCCACGCCATAGCCCCAGCGGATCCCAAACACCCACGCGCACACCACCGAGTTGGCATACGCAGGCACCAAGCCCAAGCCGACCAGCAGCGCCATCACCACCAGCCAGCACACCGAGCCCAAAAGCGGCTGATGCAGCAGCAGATCCGTCAGCGGGCCAATCTTGGCCACCAGCACCGGCCCGGTCAGCGCCGGCACCACCAGCCACATCACCAGCACCACAAACAGCGGGCCCATCTTAGACACCAGCGAGCGCAGCGCAGACAGCGATAGCTGCGGAGGCAGGCTCATAGCCAGTCTCGGCGACTGACGGTCACGGGCAGCAAGCGGGTCTGACTCGGGCGCAAGAGCCTACTTTAGCCGAGGCGCCGCGCCCACAGCACAGAATTATCGTTTCCTACTTAGCGAAGAGACTGGGTAGCGGCTCTAACGCAATAGCTAAGCGGCTATATCCGCATATCATAGAAGAGAAAGCTGACGATTATTCGCTATTTGGGTATGGGTCCGCGCCTGTATTAGGCGTGCGCGATAGCCATCGGCGTGCGCTTTCTTACCCGTGGAGGCCGAAGACATCGAGCGCATAACCCCAAACACTGGACGCCCGGGAAAAGGGCGATCATGCAGACCAAAACACCAGAGAAACCCGGTGTAACTATTGGCATCTCGGCCATCGTATGCGTATTTGTCATTTAGGTAGATCATCCAGCTTAGCGCCTGCTCGTAAGTGGGAGCCCACTCGATAATCTTTTTGCCCCACAGCATTCTTAGATAGCCATGCGGCTCGCCTTGCTCCACTAGCTCAGTCTGGATGGCGTTCCACAGCGGGTCGCCGGTGGCCGCTTGTTCTAGCTGCGCCAGGTCGTAGGTGACTGGACGCGGATCTTGAGCATGCCGCGCCAGGTTTTGCTGGGCCCAGTCGGGCAGCGCCGACAAGCTGTGGTGCGCGGGGGTGTGTAGACAGAAGTTGTGTGCCAGCTCGCGGCGAACCACCAGCTCCTCGACAAAAGCGGCGACGTTGCCATCGGCCAGCCCTGCGGGCGTAGTAGCAATCGCCGCCCGCGCGACCTCAATCGCCGAGAGCATACCGTAGTGCAGGTAGGGACTCAGGTTGCTGGTGACATCGCGATCGGCCTGGTTGCGACGCTCAGCATAGTGAGGCAGACCGTGACGCAAGAACTGTTGCAAGCGCAAAAGCCCTGCCGCCCTGCCACCCCGGATGCCTGGCGCTGGAGGCACTCCCAGCTGCGGCAGTACCTGCGCACATAGCTGGTCGAGCGCCGAAGCCTCCTCGGGCAGCGTCGTGCCGCGCAGTAGCTCGGGCCCACCGTCGAGCTGTAGCGTCAAAGAGTCATGCTGCGGGCGCAGCTGCAAGTCCTCTTGCGAGAGGAGCCCGGGGACAAGGCGCATCAGCCGAGGCCGCAGCGCGTAGGCCGCCACCATCTTGGGAAACGTACGCAGCGGGGCCACGCCAACGCTGTCTACCGCATAAAGCGGGCAGTCCAGAGCCGCCTGCAGACGAGCATTGTGCTGCGGCACCACAAACGTAGGACTGTCATCGGTGACCACCAGCGCCGCGGCCTGCGCCAGCCTCTGCACCATGGCTACCGGCTTGGCCCCAGGCAGCGACTTGTGTGGCTGCAGATAGAAGTAGTGGGCAATCCCGCGCGCAGCCAGTCGCTGGGCAAAGTCCCGCACGCCGTCCAGGATGAAGCGATGATGGCGCCAGCTGGCATGCGGATAATCGGGGCGCAGTCCCTCGTACACCACCACCGGCAGCCCGAGCGCGTTGGCCCAGGCAATCGCGAAGTCTAGTCCTGGATGCCACTCGGCTCGACGGGCGACCTGCGTAAAGTACAAGACGTAGCGGCCCTGCGCACGCGGCCTGTCGTCTCGGAGAGTAACGACGCGCAGCGGATCGATTGGCAACTGAGCCGGTAGCTGGACTGGCAAGTGGGGCGGCGAAGTGCTCATGGTATTTGCGATGCCACCCACGTTGCCGCCACGACTCAGCTCGCTTGATTTTTCCGCTGGGCCAGGTAGTTGCTGCCTTCACGACAGCGAAGGCAGCAGTACCAGCTGGCTAAGACTCGGCAGCGTATTCGCGAAGCAGCGCTTGCTTTTGTGCGCCTCGGGCCATCGCCAAGTCGATTAGCCGACTCAGCAGCTCGGTGTAAGCGATGCCCGAGACTTCCCACATCTTGGGATACATGCTGATCGAGGTGAATCCGGGGATGGTGTTCACCTCGTTGAAGTACAGCTGGCCCGACTGACGGTCGAGGAAGAAGTCGACGCGGGTCATGCCCTCGCACTCCAGCGCCGTAAACGCTGCCGCGGCCCAGCGCTGCGCCGTCTTGGTCTCCAGAGCAGTAAGCGGCGCCGGAATCAGCAGCGCTGCGCCGTTTTCGTCCAGGTACTTGGCCTGATAGGAATAAAACTCGTGGCGGGGGTTGATCTCACCGGGAATGCTGCACAGCGGCGGCTGCGTCTCGTCAGAGTTCTGCAGAACTGCGACCTCGATCTCGCGCGCATCGATGGCCTTTTCGATCAGCACCTTGCGGTCGTAACGAAAAGCATCGTGCAGCGCTGCCGCCAGCGTTGCCGCGCTCTTGACCTTGTGAACACCGACGCTGGAGCCCTGGCTATTCGGCTTTACGAAGCAGGGATAGCCCAGCTCGCGTTCGACTCGCGCGGCGATGGTGGCAGCGTCGGCCTCCCAGCTGCCGCGTCGCAGCGTCAGGTAGGGCACGATGGGGATGCCAGCATCACGCGCCAGGCGCTTGGCGACCTCTTTGTCCATACCGACTGCGGAGGCCAGCACGCCACAGCCGACGTACGGCACATCGGCCAGCTCCAGCAGACCCTGGATGGTGCCGTCTTCGCACAGCGGGCCGTGCATGATCGGAAACACCACGTCCACAGGCGGAAGCGGCGACGAGCCACCGGTAAGCGCCGTGGCCCCGTACGTAACAAGCTGCGTCCCTGCTGGCGCTGGGCTTGGCGGCAACACCACCGGCGGTGCGTCTTTGAAGACAGGCAGCACACCCGCCCCTTTTTCAATCAGCGAGACATCACCGGGATGCCAGCGGCCTTGCTTGTCGATGCCGATGGGCACCACCTCGAAGCGCTCGGGGTCCAGATTGCGAATCACCGAAGCCGCCGAGCGCAGCGAGATCTCATGCTCCCCCGACCGACCGCCGTAGAGCACGGCCACGCGAAGCCTGCGTTTTTCCGTCACAGCTAGTGGCTCCTTGGCACTTTGTCGAGGTCGATCTGCTCCAGCGCGGCGCGGATGACCTGCGACTTATTGGCCTTGGTGTGCCCACGACGCTTAAGCTGCTTTACTAGGTCATCGAGGCGCGCAATGTCCTCGTTGTACAGCGAGATGCAGACGACCTTGTAGTGCGTCGGACGCGGCTTCTTCTCCGCCGTCGGCTCACCGTCGCCAAGGTGCTCCGCCGCCAGCGTCTCTTCTCGGCTAGGCAGGCGGTCCCGGGTCACCACGCCGCTGCGGGCGGGACGCGCAGGCTCGGGACGGTAAAGACCTTGCAGGATGTCATCTACGGACAGCGGGTCGCAAGCCAGGGCGCGGGGCGCGGTAGCGACGGCAGCTTTGGCACTCATTACGGTTACTCCAACCCAGAAACAATGACGGCTATGAAAATACTCAGGCGACAAAAGCGCGCTGGCCCAACGGACTTCGCGCGTCTTTAGAACAGTGATGCGTCGTGGACGACTACTCGGCCCCCAGCAGCTGCTCGCTGGGCAGGCCGTGCGGACGACGGGGCGGTACCTTGGCTTCGACGGGCGGAGCCTTGGCGGGCCGGTCGAGGCCAATGATGCGCTCGATCACGCGACGGTAATCTTCGGCACCGGGCGACTCGTTGTCGTACTCGAAGATGCTCTGACGGTGGCTGGGCGCTTCGGCAAGGCGCGTCGAGCGGCGAATCGGCTCAAACAGGCGCTCTTTGAAGTGGCCACGCAGCGTATCCAGGGCCTCTTTGGCAAGGCGAATGCGGTTGTCGTAAAACGTCGGCAGTACGCCCGCGATGCTGACGGAGTGCCCAAGGTGCCGCTCGATGTCCTTGAGCGTCTTTAGCACCTGCTTGACCCCGACCAGCGACAGATAGTCACACGAGACCGGAATCAGCACTTCGTCCGCGTAAGTCAGCGCATTCTGATTCAGCAGCGACAGTGAAGGACCGCAATCCAGCACGATGTACTGGTATCGCCGATGCGTCTGGCCCATGCGCTGCGCCAAGATGCGGTCACGATCATGGTCTTGCCGCGCCAGCCAGATCTCAGCGACGGCAAGTGTGGCATCGGCAGTGACGACATCCAGGTGTCCGCGCACCGGCACCGCAACATCGGCGACATCGGCCCCTTCGACAATCACGTGGTACAGCGAGCGCTCGCCCTTGATGCCCAGGCTGGCCCCGACGTTGCCCTGCGCATCGGTATCGACGAGCAGCGTCTCAAAGCCTCGCTCTGCCAGACCGGCGGCCAGGTTGATGGCGGTGGTGGTCTTTCCGGTTCCGCCCTTCTGGTTCAAGATGGCCAGCTTGCGCGCTCGTCGCGCGGTAAAGCCCCCATCGCCCAGGGCTGAGCGTCGACACTCTAGCTGACAAAAGAACTGGCGCTGCGGCGAGCCGCCTGCGCTATTGGGCAGGGTTGCAACTTGGTAGGCAAACTGGGGAATGAACTGCTGACCACACGTCGTACAGGCCTCAAGCATGAGCCCATTAGATCGCCGCCGATCGAGGCACGCAAATTTTTGCGCCCACAGCTTTTGCCGCGTGCCCTCCGTCGGCGCGAAGAACGGCGACTACACCGACGAGGGCGGCGTCCGCAAAAGCATTAGCTGCGCCAGACCGCGATAAAAGCCGAACGGCTCCAGTCGCTTCACGATTTGCTCGGCGATGGCCAGTCCGTAGGTGTGCTGCTCACTACGCGTCGCAGGCTTGGGCAAGCGCCGGGGCGGAAACTTTTTGACCCACGCCGCGCGCGCCTGACCGTCGAGGCGAACGCCGTCGTAACAGCTTAGCAGCGGCAGCAGACGCTCAATGACGCGCACTGACATGCCGGGCAGTCCGTACAGCAGCGTGTGCAGACGATCTTGCCACTCCATCTCTTGGTTTACGGCGTCGTGCCAGCCCTCGTCGGGACCGTCTAGGGCCTGCGTCATCGCGGCAGGCGGCGCACGCAGCGCACCGGGCGAGGGCTGCCCGTCATAGCTGACCTGCGCCAGCCGCCGCACCGTAGCAGCCCAGCGCCCAAGCCCCAACGGACCGGCCAGCGCGGCCACATCGGCTTGCAATAGCTCCTCGGGCATCGGAAAGCCGCGACGACCTAAGACCGTCCGCGTCCCCAGCTGGTTACACAGCTGCGTGCAAGCATTCTGGGCGCGCACCAGCGACATGTTGGTCAGCAGGATGGTCTTTACCAGGTCCTCAAACACTGTCGCTGAGCGCAGAACTCGACCGGCATCGTGCTCTGGCACCCAAGTCAGCTCGGGGTCTTTGTCGCACAGTCGGTAAAAGACCCCCAAGTCCTCATCCAAGCGCAGCAGCGAGGACAGCTGCTGTAGCAGCTCTTGGGTCAGCGCCAGATCGAGTTTTTCCGTCGCCGCATCTGACCCGTCCGAGCCACGCCCCGAGCGATGAGGCAGGCCATAGACCACCAGCGCCTCTCCTGGCACCGGCTGCGTCACCAAGACCTCGATCGCAGGCGCTTGCAGTCGCGCTTTGTCGGCCCGCGCCAGCGCCGTCGCCTGTGGGTACAAAACGACTTGCAGCGCTGGCTGCGCAAGATCAAACACCGTCGGAGCCAGGCGCTGAAGCGGACTTTCGGCGACGCAAAGATCAAGCCGAAATCGCGGCGGCACCGGCAGCAGCAGCGACTGATGTGTAGCCACCGTTTCCGTCGGCAGCGCTGGCCGCGATAGGCCTTGGCCTTGGGATGCTCGAAAAGCCTGCGAGGTCAGCACAGGCTGCGCATGAGTGGCCGCAAGCGGTGCCGAGCCCGGTGCATCCGGCGCGTCGGCTGAAGAGGAAGTCATGGCTGCCCGCTATACCACACTCATGCGTGGTCGGCTGTCGACATTGTGGCCTCCCATCAGCCGGCTGCGCGCAGCCTCTACTTGGCTTCTTTGCTGCCAATCACGGTCAGGTTGGCCCCGACCTGCACCTGTACAGGCTTGCCATCGACCATCAAGGTCGCCTTCCCCGACAAATACCAGCCAAACGATCCGGTCGAGAACTCTTTGGGATCGGCCATCAGCGTCATGCCGCCAATCTCGACCTTGACCTGCTGGGCCTTCTCTTTGAACTCCGCTTTGGTAAATGGACAGTTCGTCTTTGCCATCGGGTCTCCGTGGGTTTTAGGGTGCTGCGCTTGCCAGTCGTACCGCAGCCATACGCAGGGAGCACCCTCCGCTGTTAGCTGCGATACCTGTTTTTTCCATACTTTACCTTATGCGGGCTGGGTCGCGGGACTCTAGTTCGCGAAGCGATCGTATCGCAGCGTCCCCGAGGCAGTGCCCCGCAGCTAAGGCACAGTGCAGTGACCCGATACCGACAGGAACACCGTCCGACGCTGACCAAGCAGGCCGCTGCGATCACCCCGGGCTCATGAATCCGGTAGGTGACAGCGATGCCGCACCCGAGATAAAGTAAAGACGGGGAGCGATTTCTTCATTAGCGGTATGACTGCAGGCGGGCAGCATCAACAGTTGCCGGTCATTTGCGCAGGAATACATGCACAACCTCGCAACTATGCGTAAACGCTCACGATATCGTCATTTAAGGACTTAGCCAGCAAAGTAGTGTACACCCCTCAGGCAATGACGATAAAAGCAGACAATAAATACATCAAATTGTCACTGGCTTGTATAGCAGTTGCGATTACCAACCATAGTCTGGCCAGTATACTGGCCGCTTTGGCCGTTATGGCCGTTATGTTGTGCTTTGATATCAATAGGAGAGAATCAATGAATCTCGTGTTTACCAAGCATGTCCTGCTGGCTCTGGGAATCGGCGTTTTCGCGGCTGCGTGTGACAACACCGATCCGGGGACGTCGGGAAACACCTCCGGTTGGGTGGATATCCAGGCTGACATAAAGTCGCTGGGTTGCGCAGCCGTTGGCTGCCACTCTACGGGCACAGCCAACGGCTTTGCCATCGACACCACCGCGGGCAAAGAGCAAGCCAACTACGACGCCCTCCTGGCAACGATGCTGATCAACAAGAGCGCGCCCGAGATGTCGCGGCTCATCGTCATTGGCAAAGGTGGCATGCCGCGCACGGGCACACCCCACCCAGCGGCCTTATCCAGCACCAAAGCAACGGTATGGACCACTTGGATTCAAGCTGGCGCGCCTTTTGCCAAGCCGTAAGTAGCAAGTGCTGATAAAAGTCAAAGCAGCGTCACTGCATACAGACATTGCAGCGAAACAGCAGTGATGAATCCTAGATAGCGCTGATTTTGGCTTTACGTAGCAGCTTTGCTGCTCACAACTGGCACAATCGACACTTTCTAACGCATTTAGCAGACATACCCCGCAAGGTTCGCTTTGCGGGGTTTTGCTTTTTACAGGCACTTATTACTGTCAGATCAGACATTCGTCTTTATGTTTCACACGTAAAAATATCTGCATAATTCTGGAATGTGCGATTCCGCCAATCTTCCCCGCTAATTCGCTTGGTTACAGCGACATTCTGCAAGCAGCGATACCTCGCCGCGGTGAAAACGCCTCAAGAAAGAGCACTCCCGAATACCCAAGCGCACCCAGGCATACCCAGCAGGACATGACCATTCAGCCGCCTTCCTCACCCCTCTTCCCGCCTCAAAAGATCGTCATTCTGAGCTATAGCGCCAAAAGATGTAGATCGGCTAACATGGAACTCGCACTAGGATGGCCAGCCCAGCTGAACAAGGTAAAGGCAGCGCCCAATCGCTGATCGGTAAGACGCTCGGCGGGCGCTACACCATTCGCGCCACGATTGGCTCGGGCGGAATGGGGCATGTTTATCGAGCCACGCAGGCCCCCATCAATCGCGAAGTGGCGATTAAGGTTCTGCGAGTGGACCTAGCTGGCCAAGATGGCGTAGCCGAGCGCTTTAAGCGCGAAGCCCGCGCCGCCAGCCTTATCCAGCACCCCAACGCGATCACCATCTTCGACTACAGCGAGGACGACGGTCTCCTGTACTTGGTGATGGAGTTCCTCGCTGGGGAGACGCTGCGTCAGCGACTGCGGCGCGACCCGCCGATGGAGGTCAGCCAGGCACTCGATATGTTCGAGGCCATGGCCGGTGCTCTGGGAGCGGCGCATCGCGTTGGCGTCGTACACCGCGATCTGAAGCCCGACAACATCTTCTTAGCCAAGTTTGATGCCGTCGGTGAAGTGGTCAAGGTGCTCGATTTCGGTCTGGCCAAGCTACTAGAAAAAGCCGCCACCGGAGAAGAGCAGCTCACCGACCACAACCTGCGCCTCGGCACGCCGCGCTACATGGCGCCCGAGCAAGCGCTAGGCATCCAGCCGATCGACTCGCGCTGCGATGTCTATGCACTGGGGCTGCTGCTGTACGAAATGCTGGCCCAGCGCGCTCCGTTTATCGGCGACGACGGGATGGAAGTGCTCGCCCAGCGACTGCGCCGCGAAGCCCCACGCCTGTCGCAGGCCGCACCGCAAAAGAACTTCAGCGAGCAGATGGATGAGCTAGTCGGCTCGATGCTCAAGAAGGAGCGCGCGCTCCGGCCTGCGGATGCCAACGAAGTCCTCGCGAAGCTGCGCGAGATCCGCAAAAACAACCAGGTCCATCGCTTCGTCGATGAGCCTGCCGAGACCCTGGTCGGCGCGCCAGAGCAGCAAGATCCACGCGCTGGCCGCAACACGCCGCCCCCAGCGGGACGAGTCACGGGCAGCGGCGGTCGCAACCCCGTCGGCATGAGTCGCCCAGGCACAGACCCGCAGGCTGCTCGCAACAGTCGCCCAGCTGACAACATGATCAGCTTGGATCAAGACGACGATCTGGATAAGCGCACAGTGGTCGTCGATCCAGGCATGCACGCCGCCGAAATGGCGATGGCAGCCGGGTCCCCACCGCCGTACTCACCGGCGTCCGTGCCGCAAGCAATGGCGCCGCCGATGAGCTCTCCTGGCATGGGCATGACGCCAAGTGGCTCAGCCCCCGGTTTTGGCCGTGCGACCCCGATGCCTGGCGCCTCCTCTAGCCCGAGCATGCCGTCCGGCAGCGAACACCCAAGTGCCAGCGGTACCCCCTCGGCGGCCATGGCTCAGCCGAGTCCGCAGAAAAAGCGCACCCAGCTGCTGATCGGTATGTTTGTACTGGCGCTATTGGCCCCACTGCTGGCGATCGCAATCAAGCTCATCGTAAGCAGCGGAAGCAGCGACGATCATAGCGATCCTGTGGTGGTGCCCGAGGTCGTTACCCCAGCGCCGCCCAAGACGCAGCAGGCCAAGCCCACACCGCCACCGACCACCGATGCGGTGCAGCCTCCCAGTGAGCCTTCCGAAAAGCCGGTCAAGCACCCGCCGACCAAGAAGAAGACTCCGCCGCCCAAGACCAAGCCCGCCAAGAGCGGCAGCTTCTAGCAGCTTCACTTCCGACACCATCGTCAGCATCCGCAGCCGCTCACCACATTGGTGATGCAGCTGTATGCCCGAGCGCTGTCTCACCCGCTACAGCGTCTGCCCAGCGTCGCCGACGGTAAGACTGGCCAACACCGCCCTAGCCACCATCCGTCGACGACACTTCATCCTTAGCCAACAGCCGCACCGTCAATACCAGCAGCACCACCATGGCCAAGCCCAGCGCGCTCCACAGCAAGATCGTCGGCGGAGCGTTGCGCAAGTAGTCTACTGCCGTCGGACGAAATGCCGGATTTGGCACCAGCGGCCCCAGCCGAGCAGGCAGCGCGGCATAGTCCAAGATCGCTCCGCGAAGTGCCTCCAAGTCATAGTGCGGCGACGACAGCTGCGCATTGCCGAGCAGCATCCTGTAGCCGCTGCCAGGCGTCATCTTGAAGATCAGTCGTGGTGCCGGCAACAGGCCGCGAGCCTCCTGCAGCGTCAGTGGCGGGTTGTCGTCATCTTGCAGCTCCAGCACCAGCTCGCCTCGCTGGCTCCAGTCGAGCGGCAAGCGATGTACCGCCGGCGTGCCCTCCCCGCCCCGCGTCAGCCGCCCTCGCCACAAGTCTCGCTCTGGAGCCTCCAGCTCCGCCCGTGCATACAGGCGCGCCGCACGATCGTAAAAAGTCTCCTTCATCTGCAGCTCTAGCTGACCGTATGGAATCGGCAGCGCCCGCCCGTTGTACAGAAGCCGCAGCGTGTAGCGAGTCTTGCGCGCCCCCGGATCGCTGTCGACTCGCCAATCCAGCGTTGCCAAGGTGACGGCACCGTCGCGCTCCATTACATACGGCACCTGACGGTCCTGCGCGTCCACAATGCGCACATCCCCCAGGTCCGAGCGCAGCAGCCCCAGGTCCAGCGGCTGCAGCTCCGCCGCGTAGATGTCCTCGGCACCGTCGATCACCAGGGCGCGCTGCAGCCGAAAGCCCAGCACCTCTAGCGGTGCCCCTTGCGTCGGTACAAAGGACATCGGCGGCGCCGGCTGATAGCGGGGATTGCCCGCCTTTGCGCCCAAGCTGGCGATGCTCAGTGCGCCATTTTTCGCCAGCGCTTCACGCAGTGGTTTGTGATCATGCAGCGGCGCCCGCACCGTCGCGCTTCCCGCGTACAGCGTGTACTGGTCGGCTCCGGCCTGCGCCACGTCGCGCATAAACAAAAGCCGCGGCCCACTGCCCTCGACCATCACAGCTTGCGGCGTCACCGCTGGCACTTCTGCAGCCGAATAATCCTGCAGCTCCAGCACCAGCGTGCCCCCGTGCGGCGGCTTGCTCAGCGTCAGGCTTAGCTCCTCCACCGGCAGCGCCGAATCCGCCGGACGAGTCACCGCCGGTTTTGCCCGCTCTGCCATCACCCCCGGCGGCAGCCGAAACAGGACGCCATGGGCAAGCTCGATGCCATCACTCAGCCGGGGCTCCGTGCCAGCGGACGACCGCGGCAGTTCCAACAGTCGCGCGCCATACACAAACGCGCGCTGCGACAGCTGCAAGGTCAGCTGCGTCAGCGATGAATCCGGCGCGCTAAGTAGGCGATACCGACGAACCGGCGGCGGCGGCTCGAAATGCTTGCGCGACGGCGAGGTCGTCACGTCGTCTGGCAGCGGAGCCAGCGCCACCTCGCGCGTCCACAGCCGCCCGTCGGGTCGCAGCGAGCGCTGAAGCAGTACCTCTTGCAGCGGCAGCAGCGCCGACTGCTTGTCATCTGCCGTCAGTCGCAAGACCAGCGCCGACTGCAGCTGCTCCCAGCGCCAGCTCAGACGCTGCAAGCGACAAGTTGTGGTCCCCGGCTTGCTCGTAGGCTGACACGGACGATCCAGCGCAACCACGGCGTCACCAAGAGGACGAAAGGGACCGCCGCGCTCACTCGCAGCTTCGATGGTGAGTGGCTTGGCCACAGCGCTGCCGTCCGTGTTCTCAAGCACCAGCGTCAGCTCATCAAAAGAGCGGCTCTGACCAAGCTCCAGCTGCCACACCGAGCGCTGCGCCACCGGATCACGCTGCACATCCCGCGCTGCCCCGCGCCACACCAACGATGCCGCTGCAGTCGGCGCCTCATCGACCCAAAAAGGCACGTCTTGATCGCCCTGACTGCTCTTGCGAACCAGGCGCAGATCGCGATAGGGCGGCTCCAGCGGTCGACGTAGCTCACCGGGCAAAGCGACGGCGACCAGCCCGCTTTTCGCAGCCCCGGCGCCCAGCGTCACCGGATAGCGCGCAGGAAAGGCACGATGGGCTTGGTCAGAGGTCAGCTCGACAGCCTGCGTGGCGGCAGCTGCGGCCAGACTAGCGGCTGGGCTCGACGACGCAGCAGCGAAAGCCGCCACCGCCCACGCGGCAAACACAACGGTCTGGGTCTTCATGGCTCAGGCTCCAGGTGGGCCGTGCCCGGTGGCAGCAGACGGTGGCAGAGGGCTAGCCGGACGCCGACGAGCCTCGGTCTGAAAGACAAAGCGCTGATACAGCAGCGACACCAGAATCAGCGACACCGCCAGACCCAGAAACGACAGAGGCCGGTAGATGCCGCCGACGTTTGACAGGTCGTACAAGAACACTTTGGCGATGGTCAGCAGCATCACGCCCAGCGAAAAGAAGCGCTGCATGCGGCTGTCTTGACGCATGCCGATGATCAGCAAGATCAAGGCATACACTCCCCACGCCGTCGAGCGAGTCAGGTCACGCGCCTGGCTGCGAACCAGCCACAGCTCTGCATAAGTGCCCGGCGAGAAAGCATCGGCAATCAGCAGGTTGATAAGCACAAAGATCTCAACCAGCCCAACGTAGTAAATCACCGCGGCCCAGGAGTACTTGCCCACGCTCAAAGCGGCTACGTCCTTGCGGGCTGCGGCCTGCGCCGCCTCGGTCCTGCGTAGACCGGCGGCACCGACCAGGAAGCTCAGACAGGGCACGCCGTAGCTGTACAAAAGCCAGTTGAGCACCGGCAGCCCGCGACTGTGGTAGTGCAGCATCGAGTACGTGGGAATCAGCCGCAGCACCACGCCCAGGTACAAAAGCAGCCCGAAGTACTTCAGTCCTGGATGCGGTAGGCGACGGTAAATCCAGAGCACGGCAGCGGCCTCCAGCGACCAGGCGACCGCGACCCACTGATTGTGCAGCTGCAGCGGAATCGCCAGCGCCAGCAGCCCCGCCGAGACTGCCGCCAGCAGCGCTCGATGTCCCAGGTGCCGCTGCGCAATCACCGCCGAGGTCAGCAC
>ERZ795056.4450-NODE-4450-length-14506-cov-6.135562_pt1 | contig 14506 bp, 11 predicted proteins | sample MGYA00375140_ERZ795056 | MGnify/ENA primary metagenome ERZ795056 (study PRJEB30185, sample SAMN05720227) | activated sludge metagenome | isolation source: Anaerobic digester | place: USA | collected 2015-03-09 ...
GCCAAGATACCCGCGATCGCGTCGGTCTTCGGATTCACCCAGGCGACTTTGGACCAGACATCACCGAGGAGGTCGCCCGCGATCGTCGCCTTGGTCTTCCAGAGCATCTGGGTGGCCTGGTTCCAGGCTTGGGCGCCAGCTTGGCTGATGATCGCCTCGCCGACGCTCTGCTTTGAATCTCCAGTTGCTCGTTGCAGCAGCGTTCCAAATGCATCATCGGCGTAGACATCGGCCCCCGGGTATGGACTATTGAAGATGTCGGGGACCCGATCGAAGAGGCGATTGTTGGGGTCGATGATCATGAGGCACCTGCACACCAACTGATGCCGCACTCGAGCGTGGTAGCGAGGGTCTGCGGGCACGCCATGCTGCTTTCATCGCAGTGGATGTGGCACAGTCCATCGGACTCGCATTCGTGGCGGTATCCTTCAACGGGCTGACAGTCGCTGTCGTCCGTGCATGTCTCCTCGCAGTAGCCGATGTAGCACTCCAGCCCGCTCTCGCAGGACAGCTCCGCATCCATCGGCCCGGATCCCTGGCCGCAGGGTTCTCCGAACTCACTATGTGCGGGCGCGTCGTCCTTGCAGCGGACGCCGTCGGCGAGGATGAACAGGAGGGGGAGCAGGATCGTGGAGCTGCGCATCTCCGAAGGATAAAGCAGCGCGGTCCCGCGCGTCGAGATGTACGGGGCGTGTTCAGCCTGCACGGGCCACCTCCTGGGCATGCTGGCGCATGCACGGGTCGACCGAGGTCGTTGCGAGTTGCTGGACCTCGGCGGGGAGCGTCGACAGGGCCCGCAGCGCGGCGCGACGGATCGCAAAGAAGCAGGCGAAGCGGCGCAGAACATAGTTGTATGCGGGCGCCGCGACGCGGCCGCGCGGACCGTCGAGGCCGGCGACGTGCAGGCTGCCTTGATGCACATGCAGGAAGCTGCCGCGTCGGTACAGGCGGCCGGCCTCGGCCCCGCTCGCGGGGAAGCGAGGGATTCGGGCGAGCAGCGGGGCGGTGTGGGTGACGAAGTGGCGGAAGATGGCGGCGACCTGGCGGGCGTCCTGGCGGAGGTTGATCGCGGGCTCCATCAGGCTGCCCATCGCGTACAGGCCCTCGAGCGCCGGCTTGGCGCTCGGCGAGGTCCAGCGCATGCCGGGGCCGACCGCCTCAAGGCGGGAGCTGTATACCCAGGGGAAGGTCCCGAGGTGCAGCACGAGCGGGGTGGTCCAGCCGCACGCGCTCTCGGCCCGCGGCGGCGGGCCCGGCCAGCCCTCGCCGAAGTAGCCGGGGGCCGTGTCGGGGTAGAAGGCGCGCAGCGAGCCGCCGCCCTCGGCGTAGCAGGCCCCGGTGGACAGTGTTGTCGGGTCGGCGGTCACTCGCCACAGCTCGCCACGCTCGTGCCCGGCGGTGGTCATCTGCTGCAGCACCGTCGACTGCGCGCGCGCCTGGAGGTCGGTTACGCCGGCGCGGGCCTCGTGCAGCGAGCGCTCGAACGCGGCGAGGCCGGTCAGGGTCATCGCGGCGGCGCGGTCGGCCGTCGTCGGGATCGCCGTCGGCGCTCCTGCGAGTTGCTGGGCGAAGCCGAGGGGCTCGGCGATATGTTGCCACTCGCCGCGATACCATCCATGCGTGTCCATCGGCGAGCGCAGGTCGACGTCGGGGACCAGGGCGGCGAGGGCCTGGATATCGTCGCCGTAGCAGCGGAGGTCGGGGGTCATGAGAGCTCCTTGGGCAATGCGCCGACGAGGCCGGCGAACACGGCGGGGACGCCGGGCCACGCGGACGCGTCGAGCTTCGGCGGAATGGTGGTCGTGTCGGACAGGTCGATGCCCAGCGTCTTGGCGTCGGCGAGGAAGCGGGCACGCACGTTTTGATAATCCGTGCCGCCGCGCGCGCTCGTCAACAGCGTCGGGCTCGCCCAGCCGGCCTTGATGTCGGCGTGGTCGTCGATGCGGTACGCCTTGAGAAGGCGCTGCATGTACACGGCGGCCGCGAACGCGGCGGCGCGCGGCTGGAACATCAGCTCGGGCGGCGCGCCGAGCAGCGGGGCCTTCGCCCCGACCTCGGGTACGCCGGTCCACAGGAAGTACGGGGCCAGCGCGCCGAACAGGCCGCCGCTGCCGAAGGCCGCCGCCTGGGCCCCATACCGTAGCGGCGGATTGCGGTCCTTGTTGTTGGCATAGGCGCGGGCCGAAGCGTCGCGCTCCCCCTGCTCGCCCGCCGCGTCGCCGTTTTGCGCGTTCACGACGAAGTGGGATTCCCGCGACGCGATCACCGAAAAGATCCGGCCTGAGCCGACGATGCGCGAGGTCTCCTCCATGAGCGTGAACAGCGGCCGCAGATCGACGGGCGTCTCGCCCCAGTTGCGCGAGAGGTCGCCGCTGACGTCGGCCGCCTGCGGCAGCGGAGCCAGCTCGATCACCGGGGGCGGCTTGTCCTGCCCCGCCGGTGCGCTCGCGGGGCTCGCCGCGCTTGCACGGCGGCTGAGCAGCAAGGCGCCGCCGACCCCCATGGTCGCGCCGAGCGTGATCCAGATGCCGCGTCTCATGGCTTCTCCTGGGCCACCACGGCGCGGCGGCGGCGACTGAACAGGATCACCCCGATCGTGCTGGCCATCGAGGCCCCGGCCGCGATCACGGCCGGGTGCTTCCACGAGAACGCGGTCGGGGGCGGGCTTGCCGGGTCCGGCGTGCCATTGGACGTGGGTCCGGGGCCGGGGCTGGAGCCCGTGGGGCCTGTACCCGCGGGGACCTGCCCCGACGTGGCGCCGGCCCGACTGACCCACCCCATCGGTCCGATCCACGCCGTGACCGTCGCCGTGTCCCAGGCGTCGAGCGCCCGGTGCAATGGCTCCCACGGGATGCCCTCGGGGCTCTCGCGGTCGGGCAGGCGGTTGCCCGGATCCGCGTCGGTGGTCTCGGCCTGCCCGCGCAGCAGGAGGAGCAGCGCCGGGGTGATCGGCGCTCCGGGCGGGGGTGCGATCATCACGCCAAAGAGTCGACCCACGTGGGTCGTGGTCCGCGGGGCGGGGGCCTGCACCGCCGACCACGGCCAGGCGCTCGTCGGCATCGGCTTGACGCGCGCCATGAACGCGGCGCGCGCGGCCTCCGTGGCGTCGTCGTACGCCGCCTTGATGAGCAGCGCCACATCCTCCTCCCGCAGCGACCGCTCGGGGTTTTGAACGGTGCGCTCGAGCGCCGACAGCTCGATGAGCCGCGCCATGCGATGCCGGTCGAGCAGCATGGCCTACAGGCTCCCCGTGTAGCGGCCGCAGAGGCGATCGCCCTGGACGGGCATCACCTCGATGTCGCAGACCATGAGCTGACCCGCGACCGCCGGTGTGGCCTCGAGCGCGATGCCGTCGTCGTGGCTGACGAACTGCACCTTCGTCCACTTGACGTCGGGCATCGCGGCCTCGGCGATCCACGCGCGCCGGGTCGGGTTGTCGACGATGTGGAGCTTGCCGTTGTTGTTGTGGCCGGCATAACGGATCGCCACGTAGCAGCCCGGCGACAGCGTATCGAAGGCCAGTGCGCTGGTCGGGATCATGCCGGTGGCGTTGTCGTGGGCGGTCAGCAGCCCCGTCGCCGGGTCGCGCACGAAGTTTGGCAGCCAGAGCGAGGCGAGGTTGGGCGCGAAGGCCGTGCCCGTGTCACGAATGATGCGAAAGCGCGTGGGCGAGGGCTTGGGTTCGTGGCCGAGGCCCCACGTCACCGAGTCCTGCTCGTTCATCTCGTTGACGCTGAGCACGATCGGGGCGCGCCCGTCGTCCCGGGTGACGAACGCGAGCTGATCGCCCGGGTGCACCACGACGTATTGGAGCGCCGGCGTGAGCCCGAACTCCTGCCGGATGGTGCCCGTCGCGGTGATGACGCGGCCCCGCGAGGCCGGATTGCGGGCGCCGTATCCGATGCCGACGAGCTTCGCGCTCGTCGGCGAGAACAGCCCGCCGAGGTCCGGGGCCAGCACCCCGTGCGGCCCGGTGATGCTGAACCGGTAGTGGCGCTGGCCGGTGACGATCGCCTGGTCGCGGTCCAGGCCGGTGAGGGACGTGCCGTCCCAGTTCGTCTCGGTGTTGAGCTCGAAGATGATGGATTCCTTGGCCATGACGATCTCCCTCGCGGTCAGCCGCAGCCGCCGCTGCAGCGGGCCTTGCACAGCTCGTAGAAGCGGGTGTTGTCGTAGAAGATGTTGACGTGCGCCGAGTCGAGGTTGTTGGCGGCGCCGTTGTTGCTGATCACCACCGCCAGCGTCTCGAGGCTGCCGACATCGAGCGGCATGTTGCGGTACTCGGGGAAAGGCACCACGAGCTGCGAGCCGTCCTTGTTGAGGAACAGGTTGCCGTCGTAGGCGTCGCTCGCCTCGAGGCCGGTCGTCGTGCTGACGCCGCCGGGCACGAGATAGAACAAGATCAGGAAATCCGAATAATTGTTGCCGCCACCAGCCAGGTTGAGGTCGATGCGGATCTCCTTCGGCGTGTAGCCCGGACGCGACCGGTGCGTCAGGCGGATCTTCTTGCCGGGCGGGACCGGGAAGTTGTTGACGAAGGGGTCGCCGAGCCCGGTCACCGGCTCGGTCAGCTTGACCGTGCTGCGGCCGCTGACCTCGTCGAGCGTGCGCTGCGAGAAGTTGACGTTCCCGGGGCACAGGAAGTTGCGGCACATCATCTCGATCGTCTCGCAGCGCGAGACGGTGTTACGGCAGCGCTCCTCGAAGGAGCTGCACTGACGCTCGATGTCCGGCAGCCGCTGGATGCAGCGCTGCATCTCGGTGAGCAGCATGGGGTTGTTGGCCAGGCGTTGCAGCACCTCCATGAGCTGTTCCTGGCCGGTCTGGCCCTGCACGGGCATTTGTTCGAACTTCACCAATTTTCCAGAGTCCATCGTTACATCTCCTTGTGATTCATCGAAGAAAACAGACAGGTCGGCTCACCCCGCACGAATCCGTGCAGGTCGAATGCGCAGACCGGGGATCGATCAGCGCGGGCCGGTGAGGCCGAGGCGCGCGGCGAGCTGCTGGCCGCTCGAGGCCACCGCGGGCTCGGGCTCGGGCGCGGTCGCGGGGCGACCACGGGCCATCAGGGCCATGAAGTCCTCGTCGACGCTGCGGCTGGTTAGCTCGGTCGCCGCCGCGATCGCTGCAGGTCGTTCAGCCTGCACGGCCTCGGGGGCCGGCGCTGCGGGCAGGTCGTGGAGCGACCACTGCAGGACGAGCACGCGGCCCGCGGCGCCCTGCGCTTCATCCTTCGGCACCTCGATGCGAAGCCCGTGGCCGTTGGCATCGGCCCCGTCGATCCGGGCCACCGTCGATGCGCCGGCGAGCACCTGCGTGACCCGGTAGACGCGGGTGATCATGGCGTACCCTCGCCCTGCGGATTGATCAGCGCGTAGGCGGTGGCGCCGACCATGAACATGGTACCGCCGACCGCGAAGGTCGCCCGGGTCACCACGCTCTCGTCGAGCAACGCACCCGCGAGGATGCCGGGCACGCCCGCGACCGCGGTGACCGGCGCGCCGCCCAGGCGCAGGTCGGCGTGCTTCTGCGTCTGGTAGCCGGCGGTGAAGCCAGTCGCCGCGCTGGTGACGATGGCGGCGACGTCGTACCAGCGACCGCGGCGGTACTCGGCCATCTTTTGGGTCATCTCCGCGGTGGCCTTCTGCGCGCAGATGCGTTCGGCGTCGGCCTGGTCCCGGGCCTCGCGGACCTTCTTGCGCGCCGTCTCCAGCCGCGCGGAGAAGTCCTGGCGCACGCCCGCTTCGATGTCGTTGATAAAGTTGCCCGGGGTGTTGCCGGGCCTCACCTGTTCATCTGCCATGATTCCAGTCCTCCCCCATCAGTTGGTATCTCTCGGGTCCCGCGGGCCCATCGTGCCGCACATCATGCCGAGCGCGACCGCGGCGCCATCGATGATGTCGTCGAGCACATCGGTGCGGGACCGCGGCGGGATCGCGGCGGCGACCTCGGCCTTCGCCTTCTCGATCAGGTGCCGCGACAGGCTCGCCGCCGAGGCCTCGGCCTCCATCATCTTCTGCTCGCGCAGCATGTAGTCCAGCTCGGCCATCGCCGTCTGGTGCCGCTTCTGCAGCTCGCTCGCCTGGTCGGCGAGGCGCTTGTTGTTCTCCAGCAGCTCCAGCGTGAAGGCGCTGGCCTGCTCGAGCATCCACGACTGCACCCGGGCGGCGCGGTCGTAGGTGTCCCACAGCATCGCGTGGGCGAGCTCGATGGTGTCGGTCGTGGCGAGCTTGCGCTCGGCCACGACCTGCACCGGCGTCGGACGCGAAGTGCGGGCGAGCACCTGCTCGTCCACCGCCGCGCCATCGACGAGGATCCGCGCCGTCGCGCCGTAGCGCGACCGCACCTCGTCGAGGCGCTGCGCGAGTTCGCTGGCGGGCACTTTCGCGTACTCGTCCAGGATCAGGTGCCGGGGCTCGTCAATGACCAGCACCGTATGGATGCTCGCTTCGGGTCGTCTGACATTCATCGGGGTTCACCATAGGCCACTTCCAATTTCCTCGCAACGGGGCCCCTGCAACCCCCAGCGGCGAATCTGCGCGATGTGCCACTGTCCGATGTGTGGCCGATGCCGTGTCCGATGATATGGTGAATCACCGAATGTCGGCCACGGTGAGCCACGGCGCGGCCTGTGGCTCATTCGACGTACTTTGGGGCGGTGACCCCGGGTGCGCGCTGAATCGACCGATGCGGCGCTGCCCCGGGGCATACGCGGTTCTGGCGGCGCTTGTCCGATGCGTCCGGCCCCATCCAGCGGTCCTCGTGGACCACGAGCTTCGCCCAGGGCGCCCGCCAGGCGGCGCGGTGGGGCGATTCAAACGGCGCCAGCCCGCGGTGGGTGTTCCTGACGGAATGGGCGTGAGGCCCTTCGGGCAATGCGTATATGGCCGATTGTCCGATCCGCGGCTTCGTTGTGCCCGATCAGCGTGGGCGCGAATCTGCGAAACATCGTCCATCGCTGGCTGCACGACGTTACTCTGGAGATTGTCCATCGCCTCGAGGACCCGTGTCCGATCACTGTTCGGCCTCGCGCTTCGGACACGACGATTACAACGCTCAGTGCGACGCAACGCTGTCGTGCGGGACGTGGACGGCGTTCCCTTGGCGATTCTCCGATCCCATAGTCGCTGGCAGAGAGGAATGTGTCCGATCGGCGTTCGATCCTCGGCCCTTGAGCCGTGCATGGAGGCCGGCAATATGCCGGTCCGCGGGCCCGGTCCGCCCATCGACGACGGGCACTGTCGGATCGCGGCGACGGTGTGTAGCGTCGGGTGGGGCATGGTGGAGGTGGCGGCAAAGGTCGCGGAGATCGAGGAGCTGGAGCAGCTGGGGCGAACCCTGCTCCGCGGGCTCGACGATCGGTTGGCCGCACACGCCGAGGTCCACCGGCGAGGGCGAAGAGGACTGCCGTGGACCTGCAGCGCGCAGCACGAGGAGACCTTCTTTGCCGACGTCCGCGGCGGCAGGATCTGCAAGGCCATCGCCGGCACGGCGTGGAGCCTCCTCGTGTATTGGCATGACGGGGAGAGCATGCGGGTGCTGGCTCGCGGCAAGCGCCGCGATGTCGATCGCTACGCCGAGGAGGTCCTCCACTACGGCGCTCCTGGCGGCCCGGATTACACGGGCGGCGATCTGGCGTGGTCGTCGTGGGCAGATGAGCCGACGCTGCAGGCGGCGACGATCGGCGGGCAGTTGCGACTGGCACCGATGAACGAGGGCCCGCACCTCCTGATGGTCGCGCGCAACGATCACCGCGTCGACGTCCTGGCGCTAGGCGACCTCGACCGGTTGCAGTCCACGGCCGAGGAACTGCTCGACGAGCGTCGCGGCGACTCGCTGCACCTGTGGGTCGGCGACGAGCGCGTGTACCTGCAGGCGCTCGGCTTCGCGTCGATCGTCGGCTACGTCGAGCTCCAGCGGGGCGCGCGGCTGGTGCTCGGCCACCTCGAGGCCGACTGCTTCGGCCTCTTCCACGAGGCTGGCAAGGCGGTCACGTGTCGGGGCATCTACACGCTGGCCGATCTGCGTCGCGGCGACCTCGGTCGCATGCTCGTGTGGAGCACGAGCCCGGAGGTCGAGGTCACAGCGCCGCTGGCATCAGCGCCGTCCGAGGACACCAGGCCCTCATCAGCTTCATCATCTTCATCGCCGCCATCGCCATCGTCGCCGTCGTCAACGCCGCCGGAGGGCGCCAAGCCCTCATTGGTGCCACCCAAAGACCTCGACACCGAGGCCAGGCCGAGGCGACCCGCCACTCGGCGCACGGTGAGCCTGAGCGCCGAGGACGTCGAGATGGTCCAGGCTCACCTGTGCTGCAAAGTCGAGCCGACTGGTGAGGGCTGCACGGTCAAGCCGGATGTCTTCAAGGGGCTGCGTGGCCTCGTCGCGCTCGGCGTCGGTGACCTGCTCCTGTATGCGGGGGACTTTAAAATGCTGTTCGCGGAGCGAGCCAAAGTCGTCATCCACTGCAACGCCAAGACCATCACGCGCGCGTTCCGATCCATCGCGCGGGACACGGACCTGGTGGTGCGGGTGGGCCGGCGATGGTTGTTCCGCGGGGGAGATCTCCAGCTGGAGGACTCCGAGCTGCTGCGCGCGATTCGGGAGAGGACGCGCAAGTTTGTCCAGGCTGGCGATGCCACGCCGCCCGCTCGCATCGGCAGCGATGACGCTGCCCCGGCGGTCGCGGCCGCGGGAGATCGCGTCAGAGCGGCTGCTGGTGCGAAATCGATCGAGCACGACTGCGCGCTCCGCGACACGGAGTCGGTTCACGCCGACGGTAACGGTGCTCTACGGGGGGCGGAGTTCCATGATGCAGCGCCGCCCAACGCGGCGTGGACGGATGAGCCCGACATCGCTCCGCAGTCGCAAGGCCACGATCCCACTTCCCTGAACTCCGGCATCCAATGGAAGTACATCAAGCCAATTCCCGCCGAGCAGGCGGCCAGTCGGTTCATGGGCAGGAAGACGGGACGTCGACGTGATCCACCCTAAGCGTTGAGCGGGCGCTCCCAGGGCGCCTCCATCATCTTCAACCTGAGCGCAGGGTTCAGACCTGGCCGACCCTGCGCTAAAATGAGCCTTGGGGCTTGCGTTCGCGGCCATCACCTCGCACCATCGCGGTCCGCCGCAGATCCATGCGACCCCCCCCCATCTGGACCGTCAACGGCTTCCTCAGTTTTTTCCAGGAGGTCCACGCGGCCGAGGATCGGCGCTTCGCCTTCATCCTCGGCGCAGGTGCCTCGCTCGACTCTGGCATCCCGATGGCTGGTCAGCTCGTTGGCCGCTGGCTGCAGGAACTCCATGACCGTGAGGACCACGAAGATGATCCGTTGGCTGTGTGGGCCACCGCCGCCAACCTTGGCATCGAAGGCTTCGAGTACCAGCGCGCGGTCGAGTTCTACTCGCAGGTGTTCGCGCGACGCTTTGCCGACCATCCCGAGGAGGGCTACACCTACCTCGAGCGCATCCTACACGGTCATGATCCTAGCTTCGGTTACTCGGTTCTGGCGCAGGTACTCGCCAGTACACGCCACCGCGTGGTGATCACGACCAATTTCGACAATCTCGTCGCTGACGCGCTTGCGATCTATACTGACACGCTGCCATTCGTGTGCGGCCACGAGTCGCTGGCCAGCTTCGTGCGCATCAACCCGCGTCGCCCATTGGTGGTCAAGATTCACCGAGATTTGCTGCTCGCTCCCAAAAACCGCGCCGACGAGATCGCCGTGCTGCCTGATGTGCTGGTAAGGTCACTACGTGATTTGCTTGGGAGCTATACCCCGATCGTAATCGGCTATGGTGGCAACGATGGCAGCCTCATGGGGCTCCTGCGCGACGTCCTCCAACCCGGTGACATCCCCGGCGGCATCTACTGGTGCTACTGGGCCGGCGGTGGACAGCCCGGTGAGCCCATTCTCGAGGTTATCCGTCGCCATCATGGCGCGCTCATCCCGATCCAAGGCTTCGATGAGCTCATGCTGCAGCTCAACGAACGCTTGGGCTACCAGCGAATGGATCAGCGCATCGCCGACCGCGCTAACGAGCGTGTAAGAGAGTACCGTAAAAGCTTTGAGAGGCTGCATCGTCGCGTGTACCCACGGCCCGACCTACCCACTGCTGAGGACGCCGAACTGCCGGTCGCACTCGACGAGGAGGGCACGCCGGCCGAGCGTGTTGCGCCTCCCGACGGGCTGGCCGGCGCGCCCTACGTGTCCTCACCCCGGCCCGTTGTCTCGGCGACGCAGAGCCCGCTGCGGACCGTCGACAGTACCGAGCCCGCAGTGCATCCGTCGTCCGAAAGGCCGCTGCTGAACCCGTCCAGCCCAGAGCCGGTGACTCGGAGCGGGCGCGGCCTCGGGCTCGGACCTGTTCTTTCGAGCAGGCCCAACATCCGGCCACCCGAGCAATCTACTGATACAGCGTCCACTGGCATCCATACCACGGGGCCACTTGTCGAATCCGTCGTCAACACGGCGGCTGCTGCCATCCATACCACCGGGCCCTTCATCGGCTCGATCATCGACGCGGCGACCGATGACATCCATGCCACCGGGCCCTTCATCGGCTCTCCACTACAGCAGTCGATGCAGGCGTTCGTGTCCGACGACCCCGCCGCGCAGGATTGGTGGACCCGTATGTTGAACGCCGAGCGCGAACCTCGGCCAAAGCAGCGGATCGCGGCCTTCCGCGCCGCTGTCACCAGCTTCCCCAACGAGCCCGAACTCCTGCTCAGTTTCGGCCGCGAGCTCGCGCTGGCCAACATCCCTGGCGAGGCGCGGGCGATATACCGTCGGCTCGAGCAGATGACCCCGGGCGACCTGCAACTGCACGTCGACCTGGCGATCCTGTACATTCACTGGGGCGCCCGGAGGAGCGCTATGGAACATGCATGCGACGTCCGACGCATCGCCAGGGCGCAAGGCCCTAGTAACGAAGCCAGCGCTACGGTGGCTCTCCTCGCGGGCCTGCTCGCCTACCTTGACAACGCCGACGACACTTTGCCGTTGCGCCTCCTTCGCACGGTCCTCCCGGTCACAGCGACGCCGTTGCTGCCGCTAGTGATGCTGCTACAACGGGCCGTCAAGCGCCTCTCCGGACCGGGCGCGCAACTCTATGGGCGCCTCCTTGATTGCCTGCGCGGTGAGGCCGAGCCGATCACACTGGACGCCATCCCGCGCTGGAATGACATCACCCCGCTCACCAGCGACGCGTCGAGAGATTCCATCCCCGAGATGTGGGATCTCTGATAGGGCGAGCTTGACGCCCGACCGGAGCAGGCGGCTTCCTGGAATCGGAGATGAACGAATCCAAAGATCCGCGGCGCATGGCGCTCGAGCATAGGGCCCAACGACAGTTTGGTCGAGGACAGGCCTTCAAGGTGGCCGAGGAGTTGATCGCGGCGCTGCGATACCGCTTCAATGTGCCAACGTGGGAGGCATGGGTGACGACCGCCGAGTTGATGCGCAAGCACGGAAGGGAGCCAAAACTCGATGAAGTCCGGAAGGCGATGGCTGTCGTCAATACAGCACGCCACACTATGAACCCGCACGAGAAGCAGCGCGCGTCCGGGATGCTCTATTGCGTGCTGCTGGCCCTGGGACGATGGCGGGTACATGAGGGTGGCGATGCTATGCGCCTGATGGGCCCGGTGCAGGTTCGCGATCACATCCGAGACTTGTCGACCGATGCGCGGGAGGAGTTGGCACTCGCTACGGCGATCGTTTGTGCGGTAGAACGACTTGAGAGGAAGGGAAGCTACGGGCAATTCGTGGTGGCTGACGCGCGGACGATGCATGCAGTTGCGTTGCTCAAGCTACCCGAGGCCGACGCGCGCGAGGTCGGTCGCCGCTTGCTCACGGAGCAGGTCACGGAAATGGACCGACTCCTCGCCGGTGAACTCCTACTCCCCACGGGCGTGCGGGCAAATGGAGTGCTACGGGAGAGCTGTCGAATGTTGCACGCGATGGCGGTGAACAACCTCGCGCGCGCGTGGGAGCAGCGAGTCGAGGGAGATCGGGCAGAGAACCTCCGACGCTCAATTGAGCTCTACGAGGTCTGCTGTGAACTGCCCGCCCGGATCGCCGAGCCAGAAAAACTCCTCCACTCACTCCACCACCTCGCGCTCGGGCTCCGTTTTCTGGCAAGAGAGGTCGCGGATGTCACCGAACGTGGCACCTTGCTTCGAAGGTCCATAGATGCGGCAGAGCGCGCGTTAGCGCTGCAGCGCCTATTTCCGACAACACCGTTCCCGATGCTCGAGCCTCTGAAACTGAATCGAGCAAACACAGAGGTACGCTGGATCCTCCAGCAAGCAGAGGCCGGAGCCCTATTGCCCGAGGTCGCCGACATTCGCTTGCGAGAGCACTGCGAGCGGGCGCTCGACTGGCTGGCGTCGTCACCGATCCGGGACCGAGAGGAAGGGCGCGTCGGAGCGGCGTTCTTCGCCCGATTTCTTGGACCTGAGCGGAATGAAGACGCCGAGCAGGGAGTTGTTGGGGCGCTCTGTACCCTCGCCAACACACTCTTTGTTGCGGGACTGCACCACGAGATGCGGTTCTTGACCCGCGACGAGGCGGAGATCGCGCTCTCCGTGCTGCTGACGCTCATGCCAGGTGGACGGCCTTCACCGAAGCTGTCGAACCCGGAGGTACTCGGGTGCCTTCCGATTATCATGGGGGCGGTCCATCCTCTCCATGTTGGGATCTTCAACGCACGGCGGCTCCATGAACTCGAGATCGCGTGGCTCAGCCAGGAACTCCGTCCGCTCGGTTCGCTCGGACAGAAATATGTTCAGGACGCGTTCACGGGTATGCATCGCTGGATGTGTGAGCCGGACCTGCCGAGTTCCCACCGTCGTTCATTCGCTGGACAGATCGGGCGCCTTGCAGCGCTCGCACTGGATCCCAATGTGGGTCTTGTTGGCCAGGGCCCCCTTGAGCGCGTACGACTGCACGATCTCACGGGAGCGGCCTTCTACCGGGCCGAGTCGACGTTCTACGGGCAAGGTGTGAGCCACGAAACCGCTCCGGCGATAGAGCCCGGGTGGCGCATCAGTCTCTATCGCGCACGCCAGACCTTGGACCACTGCGCGACGCTCCAAATCTATGAGGAACTGCGACCTGTTATTGGAAGGCTGCGGCCCAATGCGCTCGATTCGATTATAGCAACACTGCGGAAGTATCAGGTGTACTCGGGCGGAGATGTCCAGTTCCGCAAGCTTGGTGAACCGCTCGAGGAAATCAGCAGACTGCGCGCTGAGATCCAGGAATACCAGGCATTCGGCCGATCGCGCGAATGGAGCCCGGCCAATGTCGAGACGACACCTGCGCCGGAGTGCCGAGACATTGAGGCCTGGCTCCGAATGCGCCCGGAAACGGGTTTACTCATCGCCGGGGACCATGAACTTGGTCTGGTCCACATCGCGCGCGGGGAGGACGCCGTGTATCAGCATTTCGCGGAACATTGCGGCGAGGATTTCTTCAAGATGAAGGCTCAGGCCGATAAGTTCTCACACGCCTGGGCGGCGCTGCTGGATCCTTCCAACGATGCTGCACGCGCCCAAGGGGAACTCGACGCAGCCCTCGCAGACGTGATGTCCGACCATGGGTGGTGCAGGCTTGCGGAGTGGCTCGCAGGCGCGCTGGTCCAACTCGGGCTATCCTGCGTGGCTGTCATCGAGCGCGGGACGTGGCGGGCATTCCCGTGGGGGAGTTTGCCGGTCGGCGAGGGAACACTCGCCGACACGGCGGCCATTGTTTACCTGCCCACCCTGGCGGCGACCGGCGCCAAGCCAAGCCCACCGCGCGCGGAGATATTCTCCTTCGTCGGTGCGGTTGAGGGCGCTGCGCCAGCCCTTGAGTTCGGGCGAGTGAGTTTCGCCGCAGCCGGCACCGTTGTTGCGGGCCCGCTCGACCGCTCCACGTTCGAGCGATTTTGCATTCGCGCCGGTATCATCCGGATGTTCACGCATGGCGTCTTCAACACCGTCGACTCACCTTTATCTGGTCTCGTTCTGAATGACGCCGAACCGACCGAACCGCCATATCAGGGGCACGAGATCGCCGCCATAGACCTCTCTGGGTGCGAGAGGGTAGAGCTTTGGGCATGCGATTCCGGAATCCAAGTTGATTTCCTCGGCGAAGTCATCGGTAACGATGAGCCCCTCGGGATCGGATCGTACTTCCTCCTTGCAGGTGCCCATATCGTCATCGGTTCACTCTGGAAGCAGCCGGCTATGATCGCGGGACTGATTGCGGCAGCGTTCGCCTCGGTTTCCAATCCTCCGGGCTCGGCCGAACGGGACGCCCGTGCGCTGAGTCAGGCGCTTGCGAGCTATCGCCATGTGGTCCGTGAGGGTGGTCTCTTTGAGGCGGAGCTTCGTGTGTCGCTAGCGACATTCCTTCATGGACCCTACCCATTCGCCAGTGCGGTCCATGCCGCATGGTGCTCCGCTCTAGGTCATTTGGCCAGACAGGCCAGATCGGAAGAGCGTCGTGTAGGG
>ERZ795056.4452-NODE-4452-length-14505-cov-4.796194_pt1 | contig 14505 bp, 15 predicted proteins | sample MGYA00375140_ERZ795056 | MGnify/ENA primary metagenome ERZ795056 (study PRJEB30185, sample SAMN05720227) | activated sludge metagenome | isolation source: Anaerobic digester | place: USA | collected 2015-03-09 ...
TAATGTGATTCGATACTTAAAGCAAATGACAGAGCAAAGGCATCCTATACGAAATACAGACTTTTCTAACCTGCTCCCATACATTTTTCATATCTTGGATCGGAAATTTTGTCATCCGAAAGACAGGGAAGGATGTGCGGCAGACCTTCTCGCCGGGAAACTCAGAAATACCGGGCACCAATGGTAAAAGAAGAGTGATTATGAACGAAAATGAACGAAAGACCACTAAGCATAGCCATACCCCACAGCACCCGCTTTGGCTGTCTGTGGTCCTGAGTCTCTTCCCAGGAGTGGCACTTGGTATATTTATCGTCGGGATGGCACCAGTATTGGAGGGGTGGGGGCTGGATCCGATCTTCGCCCTTTTCGGCGGCATCGGACTCGTGATCGTCCCCCTCGAACTTGGGTGCCTTGCTATCGTCGCTCGCAGGACAACCGGCTCGTGGTCCCCGCTTGCCGTTACTGACTACAGATCCAAGATTCCTCCCAGACGGCTCCTGCCAATGGCCATTGGTCTCGCCATATGGTTCCTCTTCACACTGATCGCATGGATATCGTTGCTGGAGGGTTGGGTCATCGATCGGTTGCCCTCGTGGGTGCCCGATTCGATACTGCAGTTTGCCCAGACAAATGCGGAGGGTGGTCTGCCATCCGCGGGCATTTTCGTAGCATTCTTAATCATAGCATTCGTGTTCAATGGCCTGGTCGGTCCAATGACCGAGGAGCTGTACTTCCGCGGTTATCTTCTCCCGCGGATTGACCGCTACGGTATATGGGCACCGGTTCTCAATACCCTCCTGTTTAGCATCTACCACGTATGGACGCCATGGCGGTGGCCTCAGATAGCCGTCGGGTTCCTGCCCCTGGCTCTAGCCGTATGGCGAACACGGAGTATCTACGTGTCAATGATTGCTCATGTGACTGTCAACATCATCTTCCTGGTCATGCTCACAGCCTCGTTTGCCGCTGGCTGATGCACGGGATACAGGAAAAGATTCGTGTAGTAGTGTTGTCAATGTACCAGGGAGGTCTTATTCAGGCTCAAGGCCTGACGTTGCGAGAGTCAGTTACCAGGCGACAGAGTTTCGTCACGCTCGCCATACAAAGAGGCGATTCCAATCCCTTTCCCCCTCAATTTTTTTACAAAAGGAGAAGTTTTTCTCGTTATTTTAGATATCCAAGACCCCTTCGTGGATTTGATAGGTAGACGTGACCTGATCAAAGATTTTTTCAAAAGATTGTGCCCGGTGGAGTTGGACCACACTATTTTCAAAAAATATGTGCATTATCTCTTCTTCGTACTCTGCATTTTGGGATACATCATACCCCGTGATTGGTTCCAAGTGAGCATCAATGGTGGTGAGCGATTCCATGACAGAGAATCCGGGATTAAAGTGAGCCGGAATGAAGGAACAATAATTATTATTCGATGAAGTTCTCAATTCTTCCCGTGGATTTGAAGGAATCATCCTCTTCTGTCCGGTTTTACCCGGTGCAGGAGTCGGAACTCGGAAGAATAAACGAATTATGCAATATGCCTGAGATTGCTGATAATTTTGAGACTATTCCGCCGATCTCTATGGAAACAACCCGGGCCATGTGGAACTATATGCAAAGCGGCATCGTGTCACTCTGGGGCATTCATGTGAATACCCGGATTGTTGGAGGGGCTGGATTCTATGTTCAACCACCCGGCACCAAGATCTCCCACGTGGCGACCTTTTTTCTCTATCTGGAACCAGCATACTGGGGAATGGGAATTGGGAAAGAGGCTATTCTCTTTCTTGAAAGAGAGGCAAAGGATCGTGGATATACAAAAATGGAATGCTTGGTAACCAGCGTAAATTCCAGGGCAATCCGGTTGTATGAGAAGTTGGGATATTTTCAGGAAGGGATAAAAAAGAAGGCATTTTTCGATAAGGGGGAATATTCAGACCTGGTATTGATGGGGAAATTTTTTTGACCCAGAGTTATTGCGAGGAGTGAAGGGGTTAGTAGTACTCTTACATGGAAGCAACAAGGGCGGGAGAGTGGGAGGCCGCAGCGGCCCGAGCGACCGAAGGAAGCGAGTCACTGAGCGTCATCATTGTCCGTTAAACAGCGACGAGCATGGTGCGAAGCACGATGCAAGGAGCGGGATGGAACAGCTGCCGGCAAGGAGTGGAACGACAAAGCCGGGAGCGTCAGTGAATCAGGATTAGGAAGAGAAAATCAGGGGCATGGTGCGAGTGCAGCGGAGTGAAGGAGCACCGGACCGGAGGGAGGAGCGGACGGAGATGGAGCAGAGCGAGCACGTTGCCCCGTTATTGTGTATCAAGATCTTTCTGGTCCCCTCTCTCCTGCGATGAGATTCTGACCAGAGGGAGGAATCGCATGGGGCAGGGGTCCAATGCCGCAGGAGGAGGGGCACCGGGGTGGAGGCCCCGCCCCTTCGGATTGGTAGGGGCGGGGTCAGGGGTAGGGGTCGGTCGCAGGGGCGATTATTTTGCGCGGTAAGAAAAAGAACAGCATAGAACACTCTGTTCCGTGTCCCACCCGCAGCATGCCCTGGCTTTTTTCTCCCGTATTTTGTCTTTAAAGAGAAAACAAGGGGAATTTCAGGGCGGCTCTCACTGCTCGCTTTGTTCTCGACGAGGACTCAGCCTGCGGCACGTTGGCTCCTCATCACCTGCTGCATCGGCACGCTTCTCGCGTACCGTTCCACCGACCCCTCGTCGCTGGTAGATAGAACTCTTCCTCATACTCTCTCCCCGGTGAGTGCCCGGAGGGTGAGCCGGGCGGCACGCGGTGCCGGCCACAGGGCAGCCGCTGAGCGGAGCGGGAGAGCGGCGTGTAATGATCAGAAGAATCTCGTGAAGAGTGGGATAGAGAGGATTGAAGAATGGTGGATTAACCCCCCCTCTCATCGAACCATCACACTACATGATAGCACGGAAAGAGAAGAGACTTTACCCTTTAATACTTTTCTTATCCTGGAAATGTGGAGAAAAGGATATTGAACGTGAGGGAACTGCACAGAGACAGGCTCGACGGATATCCGTACCTGGTTTGTTGTTATGCCTCTCTTTTATTGAGATCATCAAGTGCCCATTTTGCATCCTTACTCCCGGTCCTTGCTAATGCTCCAAGAAAAGTAAGGGCTTCGTGGCGAATTACCCGATCTCGTGACATCCTTATAATCCTGTATAACTCACCAACCCGTTGATCGCTCCACTCCCTTTCCTGATCACTCACTATGCCTCACCCCGCCATATCCCTCGCACCAATGCGAACAATCCCTAGAACAATACAATTTTCAAATACAGTTAACCATGAAGATTAATAAATATTATTACAAGAGATGCTCTTGTAGTCTCAAATCCGGAAAGGGTTTATAGCATGAATCATAAAGAACGGTCTGCGGGAAAGCCCTGTATTTTCAGAAACCCGCCATGCATTGCCCAATCATGATATTGCCCTGACGTCTGTCAGATCGGTCTGACAGACAGAATAATTACGGTGATGACAAATGGATCCGAAATATATCAACACCATTTCCGAACTCGACAATTACGTCGGACTCACAAAAAGAGAGACTAACGAGATGGAACGAGTCTGCGAGACATTCCCCTTCCGTCTCAATGACTATTACCTGTCCCTCATTGATTGGAAGGATGACAGGGACCCTCTTCGCAGGATTGTGATTCCCGATCCACGGGAGCTGAAAGGTGGGGGCTCACTTGATCCCTCCTCTGAAAAGGATTACACAAGATTACCGGGTCTCCAGCATAAATATTCACAGACCGGATTACTCCTTCTCTCTGATATATGTGGGGGAATCTGCCGGTTCTGTTTCAGAAAACGATTGTTCGTCAACAAGGAACGGGAGACCATCAAAGATGTATCGGAAGGGATAGAGTACATTCGTGAACATCCGGAAATCACCAATGTTCTCCTGACAGGAGGCGATCCCTTCACGCTGGAAACATGCCGGCTGGAACCAATCCTGAAAGAACTCCGCGAGATTGACCATGTCAATGTTATCAGGATCGGGAGCAAAATGCCGGCCTATAACCCCTACCGGTTCCTCAACGACCCCCATCTCACCGAAGTCCTGTCCCGGTATAGTACATCAGAAAAGCGGATCTATGTCATGGCCCATTATAACCATCCAAAGGAGATGACAGATCCTTCGATTCAGGCAATGAATCAAATACAGCAAGCTGGGGTTGTCGTCGTCAACCAGACGCCGATCCTGAACGAAGTGAACAGCGATCCAGGTGTTTTCACTGATCTTTTCCGGAGACTATCGTTTACCGGTATTTCTCCGTATTACGTATTTCAATGCCGGCCATCCCTCGGCAACCGATTCTTCCAGACCCCAGTCGAGCGGTCATACGATATCATCCAGCAGGCATGGCAGAGGTGCTCTGGTCTGGCGAAACGCGCTCGTTTTGTCATGTCCCATGCAACCGGTAAGATCGAAGTGGTCGGAAAGACCGCAACCCATGTTTTCATGAGATACCACCAGGCAGCGGATCCCTCTGATATAGGCAAGACACTGGTGTATCGGAGCAATCCCCTCGCCCGATGGTTTGACGATTACCTGCACCAGCCCCTTCACCTCAGGGAACTCCTTCCTGTCAGGATACCGAAGATGCAGTGGCTGTTTTGAGAGAATGGGGTCACCATGACAACGAAAGGCAGCCCCCTCACACCATCACCCCAGGTAGGGGATACCCCTGAACCCCGCTATCCTGTCAGGGAGATCAGTGGGCGGGTAAAAGATACAATGAAGGTGATCCTCTCTGTTCTCAGAGGGTATTTTGAAGGCGAGGGAAAACCGGATGAATTGTCGATCATCCGAAAAACAAGGGAATCAGAAAAAACACCCGAATTCTGGAAAGACTGGCGATGGCAACTCCGGCATTCAATACGGGATATCACTACCATTGAACAGGTTCTTGGAATACGTTTTCATCGGGAGGAGCGGGAACAGCTCCAGGAAACAATTGATACATTTCCCCTCAATATCACCCCCTATTATCTCTCTCTCGTTGACGTGAATGATTACCGGAATGATCCGATTTTCCGGCAGGCATTTCCCTCCCCGCAGGAACTGATTGTTGAACACTACGAACATTCCGATCCGCTGGCTGAGGAGACGGACAGCCCCTGCCCTTGTATCACCCATCGCTATCCCGATCGGGTATTGTTCCTCATCAGCAATACCTGTGCGATGTACTGCCGGCACTGCACAAGAAAAAGAAAAGTCGGGGATGTCGATTCAATTCCTGACAGAGACCAGATTACACAGGGCATTGAATACATCCGGGATAATCATCAGATCCGTGATGTGCTCCTCTCGGGAGGTGATCCTTTCATGCTCAGCAATGAATATCTTGACTGGATCCTCACTGAGCTCCGTTCCATTCCACACATCGAAATAATTCGGATTGGGACACGGGCACCGGTAACCCTCCCGTTCAGAGTTACTGACGATCTTGTTGCCGTTTTAAAAAAGCACCATCCCCTTTGGGTGAACATGCAGTTTAACCACCCAAAGGAGATGACCGAGTCTGCACGGGTAGCAGTCGCTAAACTCGCTGATGCGGGAATCCCCCTTGGCAACCAGTCAGTCCTCCTTGCAGGGATAAACGATTGTCCCAGGATCATGAAGGAGCTCGTGCACCAGCTGGTGAAAAACCGAATTCGCCCCTATTACCTGTACCAGTGCGACCTGTCCGAGGGCATCAGCCATTTCCGTACCCCGGTCTCCAAAGGGATCGAGATCATGGAGAACCTTATCGGGCATACCAGCGGATTTGCCATCCCACGCTACGTGATCGATGCACCAGGCGGAGGGGGAAAGATCCCCGTTTTCCCTAACTACCTCCTGACCTGGTCGGTTCACAAGGTTGTCCTTCGCAATTATGAAGGGATGATCTGTACCTATCAGGAACCGGACAATTATGACCGTATCTTCTGCAACGGTGATTGTGACCACTGCAAGCTCCAGCTGAATATCGACCGGGCAGATGAATCAAAAGTTGTCGGGATCGCCAGACTGCTTGCCGATTACGATAATACGACAACCCTCATCCCTGAAAACAACGATCGCCATGAAAGGAGACAGGATAATGGTGACTGATACCGTTCAGCAGATAGGAAACAGTATCATCCAGCATGGGCCTTTGAATCAGCGTGTGTATGTGATCCGGTTGTCACGTGATGATATCCCCGATATTATCCGATCACTTGATGCACTCGCGGAAAAGGAAGGATATTCGAAGATCTTTGTCAAAGTACCTGAATCATCGAGGGCGATATTCACCGGTGCCGGATATGCCGTGGAAGCTGCGGTCCCGTTCTTTTATCAGGGGCAGGAAAACGCCGTATTCATGGCAAAATATCCTGACCCGCAGCGGATGATCGTAACAGATCCCCAGAGAATTGCCGATGTATTGTCGGTCGCATTTGGATACATCCAGAATGGTTACACTCCTCAGTTGCCCCCTGGTTTTTCGCTGATGCATCCCCATCTGTCAGACGCGGAAGAGATGGCAGTTCTCTTCAGTTCGGTATTCGAAACCTATCCGTTTCCCACCTTCGATCCGGATTTTATTACGAGCTCAATGAAGGAAGGAGTACGGTATTTCTGCATCCGGCAATCGAAACGGATCGTAGCGATTGCCTCCTGTGAGATCAATGTCGATGCCCAGAACGCCGAGATGACTGATTTTGTCACCGATCCACAATGCAGGGGGAGGGGATTGTCTGCAAACCTGCTCCATGCGATGGAAGATGAGATAAAGAGAGAAGATATCCGTCTGGCCTATACGATAGCCCGGGCGAACTCTTACCCGATTAACATAACATTTGCCAGAGGAGGGTACGAATATGGGGGAATGCTCCCCAATAATACCAATATCGGTGGAACGATCGAGAGCATGAACGTATGGTTTAAAAAGCTGTGGATGAGGTGAGCCGATGAAGCTTCTTGCTATCGCCGAGTTGAAAACCAGGGAGGAAATATGATGGATTCAGAAATTTTCTCTGCGGTGCTCACCCTCATCTTCGGATGTATTGCGGCAGGAGCAGCGTACCTCATCCTGCCGTGGTTGAAACGAAAAGCCTCGGTGACTGCATCGCAGTTTGATGATATCCTGCTCACTGCGATAGAAAAACCCCTGATCATCACCATCATCGCATGGTCTGTGTACATCGCATTGACCCATTTCGGAATTCTGCCGGAAACGATCGCCGGATTTGGTGTTGAACAGTTCGTAAATGCATTTTTTATCCTGATCGGGACATGGATTTTTTCATCATTCTCTTATAATTTGTTACGGACCTATGGGGCTACTCTTGCTGAAAAAACAGGTACTGACATCGATGACCGTGTATTTCCCATGCTTGAGATCATCGCAAAGTACCTCATCTGGTTTGCAGCCCTGCTCCTGTTACTCGACAATTTTGAGATTGATATCACCCCGATCCTGGCCGGTGCCGGGATTGCCGGCATAGCAATCGCCCTTGCTGCCCAGGATATCCTTTCGAATTTTTTTGGCGGGGCTATCATCACGATGGACCAGCCGTTCAAGATCGGAGATAGGATTATGTTCGAAACTCATTTCGGGGATATCATCAGTATCGGGCCAAGGAGCACCCGATTGAAAACACTCGATAACCAGATCGTCACAATCCCGAACTCCAAGTTAACATCGAACATTGTGATCAATTACGCACAACCAGATATCAAAATGAAAGTCAGAATTCCTTTTTCCGTTGAATACGGGTCGGAGATCTCGAAAGTGAAAAAAATACTCCTGGAAATTGCAAGGGAAGCGGCCGAGAAAACGTCATGGGTAATTCATGATCCCGCCCCGTCAGTATATTTTCTTGAATTCGGGGAATCCAGCCTTAACGGACAACTCATCGTGTGGACAAATAACTATGATAACTCCTGGGATGTTAAGGATTTTATCAATTCTCAAATCGATGAACAATTTAAGAAAGAGAACATTGAGATTCCCTTCAGACAGGTGGATCTCCATATTCGGAGCCAGGGAGGGTGTTGAAGGGGCATCTCAACCGGGGGCACAGAGGCATGGGAGCTCTCAGCCAGACATCCGCTGACGCTATGAATGAGTATCGGATAAGAACGGTACCCTGCTTACCTCTTTGGGTATTATAGAGGGTACCTTTTTTAGGCTGCATCCGAATTGTTCAGTTAAAATAAGGAGAGCAGGAAGAATTATTTTGTTCGATAGATGGCGTTGTCTTGAGTCCTCCCCTATGGAAGCACATGACATCACAGGATACTGGAAAAACAAGGGTATCCTATGGAGATGTGCCAGGGAAACAATAAGATAGAGATACCGGACAGTAAGGAACATTTTTCGTGCCTCCGTTGGCAATTTCAGACCGCAGGGCCTATCGATACTGGAGTAGCTTGAGAATCTTTTCCCGCATTTCAGGTTGATTCACATCCATCTGGTGAACTGTTTTTATATGCCCCTCAATTCTTTTCATCATTTCCAGTTCACCTTCCGCGATCATTTCGAAATCACAAGGCAAACCAAGATCTTTGCAGCGGAATGTTGCTACTTTTCTCAAGGTCATCACCAACTGACACCAGTTCCACAATGGGAAAGACTAGCATCGTTTGATCACACGCCTCCCTGATACTGTCCCTTATCGGATCCTATCAATCTTCAGTGGCCCGATAGGAAAGAAAAGGCTAAGAAAGACAAGAATTGAGTATACGCCAGAAGAAATAAATCTTATTACAAGAGATGCTCTTGTAGTAGTTAAGTCCGATGGCTACTGAGGTTTGTACATATGACCTATAAGCGGGAATTGGCTTCCCCTATTTCTGTCCGACTTCCACGAGAGACCAAAACTACCCTGGCACAAATGGCTGAAGAACGACATATGGAGCTCTCTCCATTTCTCGTGTCAATCGTCGAGGACTGGCTGAAAATGAGGAAGGAAATCGGGGAGGAGGCGATGAACTGGCGTACCTACCTGGACGATGCCGAGTACAAAGGAGCAATGAAGGTTCTCATCCGTGACACGTTCCTTGAATCAGTTATCAATACCCCCAATTACCGGGACAATATTGAAGCCGTAGTTAAAAAAGTCCTCTCCGAATTGCTCGAAGAAGGGGCAAATCTTTCAGACCAACAAAGACAAACGAGAAAACCCAGATCCTCCAGTCGTAAGGAAGCGAAATGAAGACTGAAAAGTTCCTCGGCATAAATGCCCTTGCCATTGTAACCGGCATTGTGATCTCACTCATTACGTTTCTTATCGCAGCGGCTGGAGTTCTCTCCGGAAAAGGCCTCGATTACCTGAACCTTGTCGGTGAGCTATACCCTAGGTGGTCCCCCACGATACTTGGGGCATGTATCATGGCATTCTGGATGTTTCTCACTGGATTTTTTGAGGCGCTCTGATTAAAAGAATAATCAGGTATTTTGAGGGTATTTTTATCTATCGAAAACCATGGTAATCATAAGGTAGAAAAGGGGGCAGATTTACCGATTGCTGCAATTGTCAGAATTGCAAAGAAGAATGGACCGACCAGAATCGGTTCTGATGGCGCCGCGGCATTCGCAAAATATGCAGAAGATATCGGACGTCTAGCCACGGAGGCAAACCGGCTAACCATCCATGCCGGACGAAAGACTATCAGAGAGGTTGATGTTAATCTCGCAGCCTTATCGTTGTAACCATCTTTTATCCTATTTTACGAATTCTTTGGACATCTCTTGACTTCCTGCTTGCACTAAATGAGGAATGAGATGATCACAAGGAAGATGATCATTACTGCAAGGAACCATGCCACCCGGATGATCACCTGCCTCGATTGTATCTGGGCAAACAGATCACGGGGTCCTATGTGTAGAAACATGACCCCGATAATACTGCCTGCAATCAATCCCACAACGTTCTGAAGGGTAAGGATAATTGCCTTGACGGTCCCCTCGGGAAACAAGGCAATTGATATTCCGGTTACCACCGCGGGAGGGAGGAGAGCAGCTGCAATTGCCACTCCTGCAATTCCTTCAGGTATCCCTTCAGAAAGGGCGATCATGGTCGCAAACCCCAGGAGCACTCCCATAAGGATGAATACCGCATTGGGGTCCGTTCTGGAAAGTATCTCGGGGGTGATGGGGAGGTTAATGACGAATGAAAGGACGAAGGACGCTGCAGCCGCGATGACTACCAGCATGATCACCATCAGACCAATGATCTCGACACATCGCAGTGTAGTTTTCATATCGCCAATTGCAACATAGACGGCCAGTGCATAGATCGGACCAAGGAGGGGTGAGAGGAGCATTGCACCGATGATGATACCGATATTATTCAGAAATAACCCGATCATTGCCACGATTCCGGCGATCGCCGCCAGAATGAATTTCTCCCGGTCGAATTCAGTCGATGATTCTGTCGTTGCAATGATCTTTTCGATAGGTGTTTATCCTCCCGCTTCTTCTTGATGTATCCCAGTTTCTCTTTAAGGCGGTCTACAAATGGAGAGATTACGAAGTCGGGGGTTGAAACTTCGATGAGAATGCTCCGTTCTTCATCTTTGGCCAGACTCTCGTAATCAGGAATAATCCCGGTCCAGATCGGACGGGATGGCTGGGTATCTTTCACTGACCCATTCGTCTGGTGGATCAGGTCATCCAGCATTTCGTCCGGAACATAGAGAATAAACCTGGTTGACTTCTCTCCCTTAATTACGGAATAAATCGTATCCTTGAATTTATCACGAATTTTATCGGATTTATCCTTTGGAACTTCAATTACTATCCGTTTCATCGGGAGTGCTCCAGATACAGGGACCTACGAAAAAGAGCACGATAAAACTATTGATATTCAATCAGGAGTGGCTGAACGGTAATCGAAGTTCTCACAGGTCATTCAATATCCACCGGGTATCCTGCCCAGGCGTTCTTTCTATTCCGCTTCGAACCCCGTTTTCGGATCCGCCACTTGTAGAGCTCATGCGAGATGAAGAGAAGAATTGGAAATGGCACAAGAAGGAGCAGATATTGGGCAGGCACTGCTGCGGTGTTAAAGATATACTGTACTACCCCGACATTCAGTATCGCCCAGATCCATGCGATCTCGAGGATCATGGCGACAATTAACAGGTGGTTTGAGAAAAATCCTCGTTCAAATGCGGAATTCTCCCATGAACGGAGTGTCCAGACATTGAGCAGCTGACAGCTCACGGCCCCAAGAAGCGTCATGGTCATCGCCTGTTTATGCAACAATGAGCCAGTGATCGAAAGATCACCATACGCCCATCCGTTCAGGAAGAGAAAACCGAGAAACGCAAACATCGCGGCCATTGCTTCGATAATTCCAAGAAAAAAATACCCCCGCTTGAATACCTCGAAATCTAGGATCCTCTCATTCTTTCCGACCGGTGGACGGTCCATGATATCCTCTTCAGAAGCTTCGCTTCCCAGGGCGAGCCCCGGAACCATGTCGGTACCAAGATCGATCGAGAGAATCAGGATCACGGTAAGCGGGAGAGGAATTGCAAGGAAGAACCAGAGGATATAAGGAACGATCTCTGGGACGTTTGAGGAGAGGATGTAGGTGACAAATTTTTTGATATTGAAATAGACAGTTCTTCCCTCTTCAATCGCCGCCACAATCGACGCAAAATTGTCATCGAGGAGGATGATGTCGGCTGCTTCCTTTGCCACTTCGGTCCCCTTGATCCCCATCGAAATCCCGATGTCTGCTTTCCTGAGGGCAGGTGCATCATTTACGCCGTCACCGGTCATGGCGACGACCTCTCCATTCTCTTGGAGGAGCGTGGCAATTCTGAGTTTCTGTTCCGAACGCATCCGTGCAAAGAGCACATTCTTATAGATGAGTAGTTCTTTGAGTTCCTGGTCCGGGATCCTCCGAATCTCATCCCCTGAAAATACCTTGTCCACTTCAAGGCCGATCCTTTCGGCAATGGCTCCGGCAGTGAGAGGATTATCCCCGGTGAGCATGAACACCTTGATCCCAGCTTTTTTGCATTTTGCCACGGCACCAATCACTTCAGGCCGCGGGAGATCCATGATTCCCACGAGGCCGAGCATTACAAGGTTGTCCTCCCCCCTTCCCTCCCGGAACGCAAATCCCAGCACACGAAAGGCATCCCGCTCATATGCCTCGGCGTTCTGAATGAATGCTGCTTTTCTCTCTTCAGAAAAGGGCACCACCTCGCCTTTCTCGCTGAGGAAATGTGTTGCACGCGGGAGGAGGATCTCGACAGCCCCTTTTGTGAAGGTATAATCGGGCCCCTGCTTCCGGCAGATTGTGGACATCATCTTCCGCTCGCTCGTGAACGGAATCTCCTCTACATGTTCATACCCGGACTCATCCAGGTCCAGTTTATTCGCGGCGGCGATGATCGAGAGCTCGGTCGGATCACCATGCAGGGAGCCTTCTTCGATTTTCGCCCTGCAGTTTAACATCCCTGAAGTAAGCAGAAACTTGAGCCGTTCTTCAGAACCCTCCTTTTTCTCCGAGAAATGGAATTCTCCCTCCTGAAAGTAACCTTCACCCGTGATAGTGATCTCCTCGCCGCTTGCAAGGTAGATCTTTTTCACCGTCATCTCGTTTCTGGTGATGGTTCCGGTCTTGTCCGTGCAGATTACCGTTGCACTCCCGAGGGTCTGGGCTGAATCGAGATTCTTGATGAGTGCATTCCGGGCTGCCATGTGCCTGCTCGCGATCGAGAGGGACAGGGTAATAGTGGGGAGCATTCCTTCCGGAACATTGGCCACGATGAGCGAAAGTGCAAAGATAGAGGCGATGAGCACCCCCTGGCCGGAGAGATAACCAAGGACAAAAAAGATCGATCCGGCAAGAACGGCCGCAAAGGTGAGAATCCTCGTAATACGGGTGATTTCCCGCTGCATAGGGGTGGAGCGCTTCTTCACATTCACTGTCAGCTCTGCGATCCGCCCGAACTGGGTCATCTTTCCTGTAGCGAATACAACACCGGAACAATTTCCTGAAACCACGGTCGTACCTGCAAACACAACGTTCCTGGCATCGAGGATGTCCGCCGTGGTTTCTCCTTTTTCAGATCTCCTCACCGGCCGCGACTCCCCGGTAAGGGAGGCGTTGTTCACCATGAGAGCGTTTGATGCAGTCAGCACGGTGTCTGCACCAACTCTGTCACCTTCCTCGATGATCAGGATGTCACCGGGAACCAGGGCTTTTGCCTTGATCTCCCGGACTTTTCCTCCCCTTTTAACCGTAACCAGAGCAGGGACCAGTTTTAGTAGCTCTTCCATGGTCTTATCTGCCTTGTACTCCTGCCAGAATGAGAAGGTGGCATTGATAATCACCGCACCAAAGATAGCATAACCGAGGATATCGTAACCTTCTCCCGGGGAGAACCGGTTTGCAATAAAGGAAAGGATTGCGGCCGCTTCGAGGAGCAGGGCAAAGAACTGGGTATATTTTGAGAGATATTCCTTCAGGTAGTTCTTCTTTATATGGCTCTCTATCTCATTGGGCCCGTAAGTACGAAGCCTGCGCACCGCTTCTTCTTCATCAAGCCCGGATTCTGACGTTTTCAGATGGGCAAAAAGTTCCGGAATTGGCAGAGCATGAAGATCGGTCACTCAGTGCGATAAAAAGCTTAAAAACCGTATAAAGATGTTGCAGAATCTTCAGTACCTGACCGGAATGACTGCTCCCATGAATAGACCAAGATTCCTGCCGGGTATATTATTTCGAACCGCTATTATCTTTGGAAAAACGAAGAGTGTTCTGAAGCTTTCGCAGAGCCGGTTCATCGTAATGGACCGACGCTTTTTCACGGGTTTGTTTTCCAGGAAATTTGATTTTATTTTCAGTCACCTTTCTGGTGGAAACATCACAACGAACCAAAAATTATCAATTTTTTATGGGTTTATCGGTGATCCGGCCTTTTTCTGGATACTTGTCACGGTTACCGTCTCGGAGGCAATGGTAATTCTCTCCTCCTTTTCAATGGCAGAAAGGATCAGTTCATTCAGCCTGGAGCGAAGTATACGGCGGTTGCGGGCATCGGCTACATACCGGGCATCGAGGGTTATCCAGTTGTCAGTGAGGGTGATATAGACTGAAGGTTCGACAACTTTCCTGGGAAGATAATATTTCTCCCCAATTTTTTCAATTTCAACCTCAGCCTGTTCCGTCATCTCATCGGTTTCTTTTTTGATTATCGAGAGGACGATCTCTTTTGCCCGTCTCCAGTCACTTTCATACGTCAGGGGGATAGCGATCTCATCCCAGACAAAAGAGTGATCCCGGGTATAATTGAAGAACGAGTGGTTCATCACCAGGCCATTTGGTACCATCACCAGCCGTCCGGATGGCTGATCTCCGCTGACCCACCCCCGAATCTCCATCATGGTGGTATTCAGAATCCCGATGTCCATGACATCCCCGAATTTTTCATCAATGGATATTCTGTCCCCGACCCGGTAATATCCGGACACGACG
>ERZ795056.4454-NODE-4454-length-14499-cov-23.889366_pt1 | contig 14499 bp, 9 predicted proteins | sample MGYA00375140_ERZ795056 | MGnify/ENA primary metagenome ERZ795056 (study PRJEB30185, sample SAMN05720227) | activated sludge metagenome | isolation source: Anaerobic digester | place: USA | collected 2015-03-09 ...
CCTATCGCGACGAGTCAGGCGCGCTCAACGAAGCCATGAGTGACATCTTTGGCAACGTGACCGAGGCCTGGAAGGCATCCGGTGGTACCGCGACCAGCAACCCGGCCAGCATCACCGCATCGGCAAAGACCTGGCAGGTTGGCGAAGAAATCGCCAAGCCGGGCCTAGCAGGCGGCGCGCTGCGATTCATGAACAACCCCACTGCCGACAGCTACAGCAAGGACTACTACCCAGAGCGCATCACCGGCACCTCGGACAACGGCGGCGTGCATGGCAACAGCGGCATCGCCAACCTGGCGTTCTACCTGCTGAGCCAAGGCGGCACGCACCCTCGCGGCAAGACCACCGGGGCCGTGACCGGTATCGGCATCGCCAAGGCCGCCCAGATCTTTTACACCGCGAACACGAGCTTGCTCACCTCTAGTGCCACTTTTCTGGACGCGCGCAATGCGACGGCACAGGCTGCTAAGACCGCATTTGGGGACTGCTCTGCCGAGTGGCAAAACACCCACAAGGCCTGGGATGCCGTCGGAGTTCCCGGCACTTGGACGCGCTGCGGCACCGGTGACACGCAGGCCCCAACGGTCAGCATCACTGCACCGACCGCAGGTAGCACCGTCTCGGGAGCCAGTGTCGCCGTGTCTGCCAGCGCAATGGACAACGTAGGCGTCACGTCCGTCGAGTTCTATCGCGGCACCGCCCTGATTGGCACTGACACCACCGCGCCATACGCTGTGACTTGGGATAGCACCAGCGCCGCCAACGGCAGCTACGCCATCACCGCGAAAGCCAAAGATGCGGCGGGCAATGTAGGAACGTCCTCGGCGGTCAGCGTCACCGTCAACAACAGTGGCGGCGGCACCACCCAAAACGAAGCTGAGCCCAACGGCTCCTTCGCCCAAGCCAACACCGTCAGCACCAAGGGCACCACGGTCAGTGGCTTTGTCAGCAGCAGCACCGACAAGGACTACTTCAAGGTCATGGTCCCCGCTGGCGCAACGCTCAGCGCAGTCTTGACGCCGCCCGCAACGTCCGACTTTGATCTGTATGTCTTTAACGCAGCACAAACTCAGGTCGCCAAGTCCACGAAAGGCACCGGTCTGGTCGATTCTGCCTCGGTAAAAAATACCGGTGCTGCGCAGTACTACTACATCCACGTCATCGCCTATAGCGGCGCATCGACGACCAATGGCTACAAGCTCAAGCTGACCTGGTAAGCGCACTGCTCCGAGGGAGCGCACGAAAAATTCCCGTGTGCTCCCTCCGCGCTCTCCCACGCACCTTCTATTTTTCTCGCGGTCGCCTTTCCGCTCTCTTCTCCCCTTGCTTGCCGAAGCTCATGACGTGCCCAGCCTGGCGCTCAAGTCGCAGCACAGCTGGCTTTCACGCGACAAAAATTTCTTGCCTGTACGCCCATGTAGGATAATGTCATCTACAACATGGCACTGCGTTGCACTCGCGCCAACCGACTGCATAACCGCGAAGCGCACTACGCACTTCACGAGGCAAGGCGACGCTGTATGTCCCCCTCGCCCCCGCAAACTTCTTGGGCTTTTGCGCCTAAGAGCAGCGGGCACGATTGTTGCCAACAACTCAACCTGAAGCCAGCCGTCACGCAAGTACTGCGGCTTCGCAAGCGACGCGTGCGCAGCTTTACTCGCACCAACTTGGGAGGGCCATCAGCATGGCGCTCGTATTGGTAGACACCCTCATCGACAAATGCCCCAGCTGGGGCTACCTGCTGCTGCTCCTGGTGGCCAGTGCCGGCTCGATCTTCCTGGCCGGAGTAGGTATGCGCGTGGCGTCCCGGCTGCTATCCCGGATGCGTCGTCTCACAAGCTTTGCCGGCTAAAGCGAAACACAACCGACCGCACCACTGCACAGACCGCCTCGGCGACTGCTGCTGCCGCTACCTGCCCACCCTGCCCTAGCTGCTATCCCGCTAATTTCACTTATTTTTTAAGCACTAGCGACCGCACAAGATCGCTTTTCAACTGCGCAATCAGCAAAAATATCCTACTATTTCCTGCGCTTGCTCGATTTGCACATAAGCCAACACGGTAAACCCAAGAGCCAATCAAATCTCTTTGAGTTATCGCTATGTAGCGAACTCATCACCTAACCATCTGAGATCTTATGTGGAAAAGAAAAACGCCCAGACTCACAAGGAATCTGGGCGCTCTTGAGATGCTGGCTGGCTGAAGCCAGCGTGGAGGCTTACCGAACGATGAACGGATAGGTCAGCGAGATTGGGTCGCCGCTAAACTCGGGGAACTTGGTGGCCTTGACTGCCTTGGAGACGCAATCGGCACCAGCACCCGTGACGTTGGCATCGCTCACCTTGCCGTTGCGGCCAATCGTCAGCTTCACCATGTAGGTGCCCGAGGCGCCCTGATCCTTGCACGGACCGACGTTGGCATTTTTCAAGGCACCCTTGATCTCAGACATCGACAGCTGCTCGGGCAAGTCCTTCTTGGCGGCAGCCGACGGCTTGCCACCAGAACCACTGCTAGCGGTGTCAAGCAGCGAGTCCAGATCGTCCTTGGCCTTGGCCGGAGCCTTGGGCTTGGGCGGATCAGCCTTCGGCGGAGGCGGCGCAATGTCCGGCTCTTTCTCGGCTTTGGCAGCGGGCTTCTCACCCTTCTCAGGCTTGTCACCCTTGGCAGGCTTCTCGCCCTTTGACTTGCCACTCTTGGAAGAGCCACTGCCCGTCTCCGCTGGAGTGGAAGGCTTGGTTGCGGGCTCGGTCGTCTTGGTCGTGTTCGCCGTGGGCGTGGTCTTGGTGGCTGAATCGGTAGCGGAAGTGCCCACTGTCGTGCCAGGACCTGGATTGGTCGTCGGCGTTTCAGGCTTAACAGTAGCCCCAACGCCCGTCGTCGGCCCGGTGGCAACCACTGGCTGCGTGGGCGACTGCAGGTAGATGACCAAGAAGACGATCATGCCAACGATCATCAGACCGCCGACTGCGACTAGGCCAAAGACCCACTTGGGCACGCCCTGAGGCTCTGCGGTCGGAATCAGTACGTTAGTCGCGACCGGTGCAAACACGGGGGCAATGTCACCACCCATCAGGATGTCTGGGCCACGATTCATCCCAGCACTGCCCTGATTGTTGGTCGACAGTGTTGCCGCTGCCATGGCGCGGATGTCGATTAGACCGGAAGCCTCGCTCTGAGCATGAGCGTAGCCAGGCTTGTCCTGCTGTCGGCTACTGCCACTGCTGCCGCTGCTGCCCCCGGCATCGCCACTCGGCCCAGCCAGCGCCGACAAGTTGTTCAGCGAGAACAAGACCGAGTTCTCACTGCGAGCGCCCTTCATGGACTGCCCGCCGCCCATGTCACCAGCGCTAGCATTGTGCGGCTCGTACGAGCCTAGCCCTGCAGCGCTATCCGCCATCAAGGTTGCGGCGGCAGGGGACGCAGCCCGCACCGCAGGCTCGTTACGAGCGGGTGCGGCGCCACCAAAGAGATCGGCACCTGGCGATGCTGCAGGCTCGGAAGCTGCAGCTTGACGCTCAGCCGGCTCAGACTTCCGTGTCGCCTGAGCGTCGCCCGCCTTGCCAGCAAAGTCAGCCTTGAACTCGTCGATGGCCGACAGCTTTAGCCAGTCGTCAAAGCCTTCCTTCCAGCCATAGGTGTCGGCGTCAGCCTGTCCGGCCTTGACCTTGCCGCGAACCTCGTCAGCCGTCATCGGGCCGACCTGCTCGCGATCGATCACCAGATGCCAGACTGAATCGGTGCCGGCAGCAGGCTCAGCGGCAGCAGCCGGTGCATCCTGAGCAGCAGCGCCGTCGGGAACTTGCTGCCCAGCTGAGCTGGCCTCGCCGCCACCCTTGTTCACCACAATGATGTGGCTGCACTTCTTGCATCGAATCTTGAACGCCTTGCCGCTGACCTTCTCATCGGCAATTTGGTACTTGGTGGCGCAGTTGTCGCACACGATTTTCATGTTGGAAGTATTCCCTCTGCGTGCTTGTCGGGACAGTGATTGAGGCTCAGCTTATACGAACCCCGCTTCTGACCGCAAGCACGCTGTACCCTTCAGCAATGTTCGCAAGATACAGGCAGGCTAGCGAAACGGATTCTTAAGCATGATCGTTTCGGCACGACCTGGCCCAACCGATATTAGATAACAATCGACACTCAGCAGTGTCTCGATCCTCCGTACATAACGCCGAGCGCTCTGTGGAAGGTCTTCGACTTCGCGTACATTTTTCAGATCGCTATCCCAGCCGTCTAGCTCCTCGTACGTTGGCACCGCACGTGCGATATCGTCTGGATCTGTGGGCAGCTCGTCGCGAACCTCGCTGATACCGCTGCCGCCGGGCACGGGCTCCAGCTTGTAACCGACGCAGACTTTTACCTTTTTGTATCCAGACAACACGTCCAGCTTGGTCAGCGCCAGCCCGGACATGCCGTTTAGCCGCACCGCCAGCCGCAGCGCAGCAATGTCAAGCCAGCCACAGCGACGAGGCCGACCGGTAGTCGCACCAAACTCAGCCCCAGCTTCTCGCAGTCGGTCGCCAGCTTCACCCAGAATTTCCGTCGGAAACGGCCCCGAGCCCACCCGCGTCGCATACGCTTTGGTGATGCCAATCACGGCGCTAATCGCCATCGGCCCGATGCCACAGCTAGCACACGCCCCGCCTGCCAGCGTCGTCGACGAAGTTACAAATGGGTAGGTCCCGTGGTCAATATCGAGCAGCGCCCCCTGCGCGCCCTCAAACAGGACGTGCTGCCCGCGCTTGATCTCATCGTGAACCACCCGCGTCGCATCGTGGATGTGGGGCTGCAGTCGCTTGCCAAACTCAAGGTACTGGTCTGCGATCGCATCCACGTCGGGGGTGGAGCCACCCAGGTGACGCAGCAGTGGCAGGCAATCTTCCAGCTGGTGCGCGATGCGCTCACGCAAGCGCTCTCGATGCAACAGGTCACGAATACGCACGCCTCGCCGCGCCATCTTGCTCTCGTAGGCTGGCCCGATGCCACGGCGCGTCGTTCCCAGAGCGCCTTTGCCTTGCTCGCGCAGGCCGTCGAGCTCTTTGTGGTACGGCAGGATGACATGCGCTCGCTCGCCGATCACCAGATCGCGGTCGTCTACCAGCAGCCCCCGACTGCGCAGGTCACGAATCTCCTCTAGTAGCGTGCCGGGGTCGATGACCATGCCGTCGCCCAGCACGCAGCGCTTGCCGCGCCCGCGCAAGACACCCGATGGAATCAGGTGGGTCACCAGCTTCTGACCGTTTACGACCAAGGTGTGACCGGCGTTCGCCCCTCCGCCAAAGCGAGCGACTACGTCGGCAAACTCGGTGTAGAGGTCGACCACCTTGCCCTTGCCTTCATCGCCCCACTGAGCCCCGACGATCACGACGTTTGCCATTGCCCGATTTCCTTCCTAGAGCCGAAGCAGAGTCCGCAGAGTGAAGCCGAAAAGTACCGCTGCAGAGTGACAAGAACCTAGCAGCCCAGAGCCAAAATCATCAGCGCAATTCACGCGTTGCCCGCGCCAAACTCAAGAGGACCGACCTGCCGTATGCGAGCCAACCGCAGCGGGCCCACCTTGCCGCGAAACTCAGTCACCGTCCATGACAGCGTGGCTGGATGAGCCCAGCGACCGGCACACACCGTAACCCACATAAGACGACGCAAGACCGACTCAAGCTAGGCGATCCGCGGCCCACAATGCAAGCCTGCGCCGCCCGGTCGCCCGCAGCCTCCACAGAAGCGGCGAGGTTTGTACCTGGGCCGGTTGCCTCGCCGTGGTAAAGATACCGGCACTTAGTTGCGAAAGCCCCAGCTCTCTTAGCCTATGAATAGCAACGTCGCGCCCTCTGTGGGCAGCCGCGGATCGCAGCCGGAGTATTCGGCTTTCCGCCCTTTGGGCGACGGAAAAGGAATGTAGATGTCTACCAGCCACGCGCTTGCAGCCAATGATGACAACGGGAAGCCTGGAGCCAATCCTGCGCACGCCCTTGCGAGCCATTCCCGAGTCCGCAGATTGCCAGACCAGTGGACCCATCGCACGCCGAGCGGCGTCACTTACGGCCCACTAGCTGCAGTAAGCGGCGCTCCCCCCGAGCCGCTCGAGCCCAACTCCGACGCCGCCAACATTGCCGTCCGTCAGAGCCCGCTGCAGGTCTTGTGGGTACTCACCCGCACCGAGTTCCGAGCCCGCTACCGCGCCCAAGCCCTTGGACTTGTGTGGTCGATGCTAAACCCGCTGGTCATGATGGGCATCATCAGCATCATCTTTACGCAGGTATTCCGCTCGGCAGAGAAGAACTTCCCGATCTTTTTGCTGATCGGCCTGTTGGTCTGGCAGTGGTTTAGCGCCAGCATCACCACCGTCACCAACGTCTTTGTTTCCAATGCGGACATCATCAAGCGCACGATTTTTCCGCGCCCGCTTCTGCCCATCGCCAGCATCCTCAGCTTCACCATCAACTTCAGCATCGAGTCGCTGACGTTGCTGCTGTTCATCCCCATCTTTCCCGACGCATTTACGCTAAGCCCGGTGCTGCTGCTGGTGCCGGTGCTGCTAATGCTGGCGCTGTGCCTGATGTTCGGGATTGCACTGGCACTGTCAGTGTTAAACGTCATCTACCGCGATGTCGCCTACTTGGTGACCACCGCGCTGCTGATCTTGTACTGGCTGACGCCGGTGTTTTACCCGCTTGAGGTCATCACCTATCCATATCGCATCATCCTTCAGTGCAACCCGCTAGCCGGAATCCTGCACGGCCTGCGACAGGCGATTATGCATGGTCAGTTACCCACGCTGATGGGCTGGGCAGGAATGCTCATTCCGACCGCAATCATCATGATCATCGGCTGGCGGGTGTTTCGGCACTATGAGCACATGGTCCTCGACTACGTGTAGCCGCAGCAGAAGCGAGCAAGCTCCCAGATGGACCAGCAGACGGCCTTTGACGCACTTCGGCAAAAACCCGCCCCACACCTAGCAGGTGCTGAGGTCGTCGAGGTCGCCGTCATGTCTACTGCACCAGGGCCGTACCACTACCGCGTGCCTCCGAGTCTGCAGCGACAGCTTTCGCCCGGAGCTCGCGTGTTGGTGCCGCTCGGAGGACAGCCGCAGCTTGAAGGCGTGGTCCTGCGCGTCCTTCTGCAAGACGACGCTGAGGTGGCCAACCTTGTGCAGACCCTGCCTCGAGGACTGAAGGCCGTTCACAGCCTTGTTTCCGGGCCCAAAGTTCCGGCGGATCTGCTGCAGCTGGTGCAGTTCGTCGCTGACTATTACCTGGCGCCTCTCGGGGAAGCGCTGCGGCTGGTGCTGCCGCACAGCGAGCAAGCGCGGGTCAGTGAGCAAGTACGACTGACCGATGCTGGACGTACCCTGGCGACGCAGCTTGGCAATACGCTGTTGCCCCCGGATGCGGCGCTGCTGTCACGACCGCAGATCCAAGTGCTGCAGGTCCTGGCAGCAGCACGAGCGCAGAACCGAGCTACCTCGCTGGCGACGCTGATGAAGCAGCCCGCCCTGGCCCAGCAGCCACGCGCCGAGCTAACTACGGCGGTCCGTCAGCTAGCAGAGCGCCAGCTGCTGACGCTAACTCAGACGGTGTTGGCCGGAGCCTCAGCGCCACAAGTGACCCTGGTGCAAGTCGCGCAGGGAGAACCGACGGTGCAGCAGGCGAGCTTTTTGCGTCGCTCCAAGACCTGCGCAGCACTGCTGGCTCACTTACAGCAGCACGGTCCAACGCCGCTGCCGGCACTGCGCGAGCGCTGGCCCAGCGCCAAGGACATCGTCAAAAAGCTAGTCGAAGCCGGACTGTGCAGCACCCAAGAGCAGTCGGCAGAGCAGCTGAGCGAACAATCGGCGGCAGGGCTGCAGTCAAACGAGGTCGCAGCATCGTCCGACGGCAGTAGCGAAAAAAGCTCAGCCTCTGCAGCTCTGCAAGCACCTGCTGCCATTCCCACTTTGACCGCAGAGCAAGCCACTGCACTAGCGCTGCTGCGTCAAGGCTTAGAGGTCAGCTTGTCGTCGAGCAGTCCTCAGAGCAGCAGCCGCAGCCAAGGCTATCGCGCGTTTTTGCTACACGGCGTGACCGGCTCGGGCAAGACTGAGCTTTATCTACGCCTTATCGACGAAGCCCTCCGTCGCGGACGCACGGCACTGGTGCTGGTGCCCGAGATTGCGCTGACCCCGCAACTGGCGTCGCGCTTTATGGCCCGCTTTGGTCGCGATGTCGCGGTGCTGCACTCTGCGCTTACGCCTGGGCAGCGGCAAGATGCGTGGCGCAGCATCCTCAATGGTCAGGTGCGGATCGCGCTCGGGCCGCGCTCGGCGTTGTTCGCGCCGCTCGCCAACTTGGGCGTTGTCATTGTGGATGAGGAGCACGACCCGTCGTTTAAGCAGCAAGACGGCGTGCGCTATCACGGTCGCGATGTCGCGCTGATGCGGGCGGCGCAGGCTGGAGCGGTGGCGGTACTTGGCTCGGCAACACCGTCGCTAGAATCGATGGAGCTTGTGCGCAGAGGCAAGCTGGCACTGCTGACGCTGACGCAGCGCGCGACCGGCGTACCGATGCCCAAAGTCGAAGTCATCGACCTCAAAAAGCACGTCTTTGCTGAAGATCGCCTGCTGTTGTCGATGCCGCTGCGCGAGGCTCTGGAGCAAGCCCTCGCCGCTGGTGAGCAGTCGATCCTGTTTCTGAACCGACGCGGCTACGCGACCTTCCTGCTGTGCCAGCAGTGCGGCCATCGCCTGGAATGCCCACACTGCGCAGTCACCTTGACCTGGCACAAGGGCGACGACGAGATCTGCTGTCACTACTGCGGTCACACCGAGCCCGTACCCGATACCTGCCCGCTGTGCCACCAGCGCTCGATCGCCCGGCTGGGACTTGGCACTGAGAAGCTAGAGGAGCAGGTGCAGCAATGCTTTCCCGAGGCGCGAGTCGCCCGACTGGATCGTGATACCGCGGGGCTGTCAGGGCTAAACCGCGTGCTGTCCGCGATGCACCGACGCGAGATTGATATCCTCATCGGCACTCAGATGCTGGCGAAAGGGCACGACTTTCCGGGGGTCACTCTGGTTGGTGTGGTGCTAGCGGACACGGGCATGGGTCTGCCGGATTTCCGCGCCAGCGAGCGCACGTTTCAGCTGCTGGCCCAAGTCGCCGGTCGCGCAGGTCGCGCGGGTCAGACTGGCCGCGTGCTCATCCAGACCTACAACCCCGAGCATCCCGCCGTGGCCTGCGCAGCGACGCACGACTACCTACGCTTCGCAGAGCAAGAGCTAAGTGCCCGGTTGTCGTTTGGCTTTCCACCCAGCTCGCGCCTGGGGCTTTTGCGGATTGATGGCGTGGACCCATACGCTGTGCGTACAGCTGCCGAGGAAGTCGCAGCCACCGTCCGTGAAGTCATCGCCAGCGCCGGTCCCGAGGTCGGTCCGATCACGCTGCTGGGCCCCGCCGAGGCACCGCTGTCCCGACTCAAAGGCCGCACGCGCTGGCAGATGCTGATCCGCGCGCCCAGTAGCAAAGCGCTGCGAGCGGTCCTGCGCCTGGCCCTGCGCACCAAGCTGCCCAGCGCCCTTCGCCTGCATGCCGATGTGGACCCCGTCTCGACGCTGTAGCGATGACCAGAGGATGACTGCCGCGACCCACGCGGTATTTCTATCGTGAGCTGACCGCAGCCGCACGGATCAGCAAGGTGAAGACATCTTGTCCATCGATCTCAAAACCAAACTCGCGAGCCGACCTGAGTCCGTTGCCAGCGTTGAGCTTTTGCCCTCCCTGCACGCCGCCGCGCACACTGGCGGCTACGCGTGGTGGTACACCGAAATTCACGACGCCAGCCAAGAGCGCTTTGGACTGACGCTAATTATGTTTGCGGGCTCGGTATTTTCGCCGGCCTACGCGGCTCAGCTGCGCCACGGCACCCCGCTGCGCGGTCTGGATGTTCCAGCAATAAACCTGGTCCTGCACGAGAGCACCGGCCAGGGTCGCGCCCGCAAGGTCAGCCAGCGCGCCTGGGTCATGAACGAGTATCCAGCCAGCGCGCTACGCACCGAGGACCGCGCCATCCACATCGCTCAGAGCAGCCTCGAGTACCTAGGCGACGGCAGCATCCGCATCTTCATCGACGAGGACACCACCCGCTTTTTTGGTCGCCCCGGTCCCAAAGTGCGCGGCCACCTGCGCGTGCGACCCAGCCTGCCCGTCGGCAAGCCGCTGCTCCTCGCCGAAAACCCACGCGGTGAAGCCCACTTCTGGCAGCCCATCGCCGCCTGCGCTCCAGCTGAGGTTGACTTGCAGGTTGGCGAAGTCCCGCTCCGCTACGAAGGCACCGCGTACTGCGACCGCAACTTTGGTGAGGGCCGCCTGGAAGACTCATTCCGTCGCTGGTGCTGGGCGCATGGGTTTTCGGGCGGCGATGTGAGCCCCGCGATAGCTACGCCCAGCGACAGCGCCGTCATCGTCTACGACACCACTAGCTGCTCCGGCGACCGCCAACGAATCGCTCTGCACTACCCGGGTGGTGGACACACCCCAGCGCTGCAGCTTTCGCACAGTCGCGCCGAGACGCCCTTGCCTGGCGACCTCCCTCCCGACGGCAAGGAGTTTCTGTGGCTAAAAGTGCCCCGCAGCTTCGTCGCCGGAGACTTCCGCTGCGAGCGACTGCCGCGGGGCAACTTGCTGGACTCGCCCTTTTATGCGCGCTTTCGCAGCCAAATCCAGCACAGCACGCAGCCTGAGCTACGCTTCACTGGCGTCGGTGAATACCTGGATTTAGAGCGCTTTTCGCGCCCCGCCCTACAGCACTTGCTTCGCTACAAGACCCGGCAGGTTGTGCCATGACCGCGACGCTGTCTTGGATGGCCCTCGCCCGACTAGCCTGCGAGGTGTGGGCCGGAACCTCGCTGTTTTTCACTCTGCTGCTGCTATTGGGACTGGCCCGCTTGCACGCTCGCGCCCACAGCCCGCTGCTACAGCCTTGGCCGTCGCTGCTTATCTTGCGCCCCTGCGAAGGTGCCGAGCCTGGCCTGGATGACAACCTACTATCGACGCTAACCGCGCACTATCCAGGTACTCGCCGCGTGCGCTTTTTGGTTCCCAGCGTCACCGATCCGGCGCACCAAGCAGCCTTATCGGTGATTGCCCGCGCCAAGCTGCCACCGGACTGCAGCGCCGAGGTCATCACCACTACGCCCCGTCCCTTCGACAATCGCAAGGTTGCCCAGCTAAGCGCTGGCACTGCAAACAGCCAGGAAGAGATCGTCGTTACCGTCGATAGTGACGTTTATTTATCGGATGCCGACCTGCCCGCTCTGATTGGAGCGATGAGCAGCAACACAGAGCCCGACCGACGCCCAGCAGCTGCTTCCTTTGCCGCTCCGGTCGAGGTCTGCCCGCTGACGGTGTGGGATCGCGCCTCTGCAGCGCTAGTAGGTGGCTCGCCCCAGAATTTTTTGGCGCTCTATGGTCTGACGGGGCTTATCGGGGGCGTACCCAGCATGGCCGGCGCACTGTGCGCCATCCGTCGGTCAGCCCTCAGCGAGATTGGGGGATTTCCGGGGGTTTCGCAGTTCCTGGGCGAGGACTACGAGCTCTCCCGCCGTCTGACAATCCGCGGCTACCGGATCGCAGTAAGCCCGCTTCCAGCCCGCTGCACCGACGGCGGAAGAGATTCAAAAGCGGTCATCTCGCGGGTGGCACGCTGGCTGACAGTGGTGCGCGCGCAGCGTCCCTTGCTGCTGTTGACCTATCCGCTGCTGATGGCGGCCACGCCCGCAGTGCTGCTGTGGGCTGCGCTCTGGCAGACCTCAACGCTGAGCATCTTGGCGGTGGCCTTGCTGGTCAGTCGCATGCTGCTCAACCGCTACCTGCGCCAGCTACAGGGCGAAAGAAGCTCACTGCTCAGCACACCATTTGAAGTCCTGGCCGCGGAGCTGCTGCTGTGGCTGGGGCTGGCGCGCGCGCTGGGAACGCGGGTCGTGCGCTGGCGAGGCCATCTGTTTCGCATCGGGGCGGGTGGCCGCATGCTCCCGGTCCCGACTGCTGCCCCCACACTCCGCAAGCAGCTCGGAGCTCAGCCGGCGCCAAGCAGTGCTGCACCAAAAGCAATGGACTCATCTACCGCGCAGCCCGATTTCGGCCTCGATCCGACCAGCTCGCTAAGCACATCACCGACGAGCGGTAGCAGCGCCCCACCTCCCGAAAGTACCACCGCCTGAACCTGGGTCGGTGACAGTCGCGCATCACGCAGAGCCAGCTCGACAGCCTCGAGGCATTTGCGAACATCGTCTTCAATAAGCAGCGTCAGCTGCTCTCGGGACAGCTCGCAGACCAAGTCCTGCTGCTGCTGACCGTCTGAAAGCAGACCTGCCACCCGCACCATCACCGCGTCTTGCTGGCTGAGCTGGCACTTGGCCCACTCTGCGGCTAGACGCAGCCTCGCCAGTGCCCGCCGACTCCCGCGGGGCGAGATGCCGTGGTCGCGTTCGAACAGCGTACAAAAGTGCGCCAGGATGCGCAGATCGAAGGCTTCTCCACCGACTTGCGAGCCCGCTGAGCTTCGCACCGCCCACGTCGGCAGCGCCTTGCCGCCACCTGGCAACGTGCGATCTTCGCGCAGCAGAATCGCCGCCTCACAACCGCGCGCGCCCACGTCGCACACCAGTACCGGCTGTGCTGGCGCAAACTGCTCTGGAAGTAGGCCGTGCGCCCGCGCGATGGCCAGCGGCTCCAGCACCAGCTTCACGCCACGGAAACCCGCGAGCGCCACCGCATCGCGCGCGGCCTGCTGCTCTAGCTGCGTCATCGCGCACGGCACCGCCAGCGTCAGATGCGTCACCGCTCCGCCCAGTCGCTCGTCGGCTAGCTCGCGCACCTGGCTAAGCAGCACCGCACAGAGCTCATGGCCGGTAAAGCTCTTATCGTCGAGGTAGACTCGCTGACTGGTGCCCAGCAAGCGCCGCAGTCGTCCAGCCGCACGCTCGGGCCACATCAGGTTTTGATTGCGAGCCGTCTCACCGACGTGCAGCGCGCCCCGACGATCCAAGCCGACAAAAGCAGGAACCGAGCGCTGACCCGTCAGCGTCTCAAGCAGGACCGGGCGACCCTCTTCTAACCAGGCGGCGCGGACCTGGGTGAGTCCAAGGTCGACCCCAATGCAATCAGTCGCCATCTTAGGCGCTCAACAACCCAGCCCGCAGGCCACAGGCTGGGTTCACTGGCTTTTCTGCTCAATCAAGCGCCCGCAAACCGCCCGCATCATCAGCGACGGGAACAGGGCGTGGAGGCCGTACAGTGTCACAGTAGCTCAACGCCTTGAGCGACCAGTGCCAGCGTCGCCTGCGGTGCGGTTACCTTCTTAGCGGCAGCGCCAGCTTTGGCCGCATCGTCCGCGTAGTGCTGGGCTTCCGCAGCCGACATCGTCGTCATCTTAAAGTGACCTTCGACCGTCGCCTTGCGCCCCATCGAGTCTTTGGGGACAAAAAAGCCGTAATCCTTAAAGGTCACGCGTACCGAGTTCGCCCCTGGCTCGCCCGTACCGACGGTCATCCAGCAGCCTTTGCGCTGGCAGGCTCCGCCCACCACGCCGGTGAGCTTGATGTCCTTGTCGTCATACTTTTTGGGATCCGCCAAGACCGCAGCGACGGTAACCACTGGAGCCGCTGACAGAGGTGCTCCAAGTTTTAGCGCCTGGCCCGCGGCTGCCGGAGCCGCTGCAACTGGTGCCGCGGCTGCGGCCCGGGGCGGTGCCGCGGCTGCCGGAGGAGCGGCGTGGGCTTCCGAGGTCAGCGACAGATCGGCCTGGTTGCAACCCACGCTCAGCGAAAGCGAGCACGACAAAACGGTGACGGCAAAAATGGATTTCATCCAAAAAGGAAAGCCCCGCGCAGCTCGCCCTGTCAAGGGATTCCAATGCTCGACAGCTAGCGACGGCATAGCGGCTGGGCAATTTTTGGACACGAGCACCGGCTGACCTATAGACTGACCGCCATGTCGCTTCGCGAAACTCGCACCGCTAGCCGAAGGAAGCCGTCGCTGTGGCGGCGTCTGGCGTTCTGGCGCAGCGGCAATCGTCGGACAGGTCGGCGAACCAGCAGCCAGCGCAGCGAGAAGCATCGGCAATCGCCGCTGCAAGCAGGCAAGGTAGCATCCGACAAGGCTCGCAGCTGGCGCTGGCTAGCGCAGGTGACCGGGGCTTTGGCAGTCACGACGGCAATCGTCGGCGCGACGGTCCTGTCGTGGCGATTTGTCCATGAGAGCCCACACTTCGCGGTGCGCTCGATCGTGTGCTCACCGGTGCAACATGTCTCCATCGCGGCGCTGCAAAAGCGCTCCGGGGTGGCACTTGGCACCAACCTGTTTCGACTGGACCTGGCGCAGATTCAGCGCAACCTGCGTGCGGAACCCTGGCTGCAGAGCGTTCGCGTCCACCGCGAGCTGCCCAGCAAGCTAGTGCTGGAAGTCACCGAGCAGCAGCCGGTGGCCCTGGCCTCGATGGAGTCGCTGTATCTGGTGAATGC